>JGI12270J11330_10002601_pt1 | contig 13199 bp, 10 predicted proteins | sample PeaSoiMetSII2010_FD_11330 | JGI IMG/M metagenome (IMG submission 11330)
ACGGGGTACAACCATGACGGATACTCTTTGCGATTCAACAGCATGTACGCTTCATCGAGATAGCCGTAGTCACTCAGAACCTGGCAGAGCAGCGGCGTGCCCAGGAATCCCGTGGTGAGATGGGCAAATTTCCTAACGTCTTCCGCCAGCCGCTCCGCAGCGCCTTTCCGTTGACTCTCGGGCAAAAGATCAAAAGCCAGGGCAAGGGAATAAGCTGTCTGCGTGTTGGAGGAGAGTCGGCCATTCGGCGTGACGAATTCCTTTTGAAATGCGGCTTTGATTTTTCCCAGCAAAGCAGCGTAGGCAGACGCGTCCTCCGTTTTGCCGAGGATTTGCGCAGTTTGTTGCAGCAGAGCCGTGGACCGCGCGAAGTAGGCCGTCTGGATCAAGTCCTTGTCCGTTGTGGCGCCCGGATAATCGGATTTGGTGGTGGCGAAAGCCAGCCAATCACCAAAGCTGAAGCCGCTGCTCCAGATGTAGCGCTCGCCCGCTTCGCGGCGCATGTATTCCACCCAGGCCTTCATGCTGGGGTACTGCTCTTCCAAAATGCGGCGATCCCCATAAGAGAGATACACGGTCCAGGGCACGACGGTTGAAACGTCGGCCCAACCTGCCGAAGCGGACCCTCCCTTGCGCGTGCTGTGCGTCAGCACATTGGGAATGACATAAGGAACCGCGCCGTCATCCTGCTGATCGAGGGCGAGATCCTTCAGCCACTTGGTATAGAACGCGGCCGTATCGTGATTAAAGGAAGCGGTGCGGGCAAAGACCTCCGCGTCACCCGTCCAACCCAGGCGCTCATCTCGCTGCGGGCAATCCGTGGGAACATCAAGGAAATTTCCTTTTTGCCCCCAGATGATGTTGTGATGAAGCTTGTTCAGCATTTCACTGGAAGTTTCAAAAGTGCTGGAAGGCTGCATCGCGGAATGGACCACCACGCCCGTGAAGTCATCGAGTGCGGGTTCGCCGGGCCAACCGCTCACCGCCACATAACGGAACCCCTGAAAAGTGAAGTGGGGCTCAAAGGTCTCGACGCTCTGGCCTTTTGTGGTATAGCGAATGGTCTCCTTCGCGGAGCGAAGATTATCGGTGTAGAAATTGCCGACGCTGTCCAAAACCTCAGCGTGTCTCAGGGTAATGGTTGTGCCCGCAGGCGCGGCCACATGAAAGCGCACCCAGCCGACCATGTTCTGCCCCATGTCAATGACCGTATCGCCAGCCGGAGTTCTCAGGATTTTTATTGGCTTGAGTTCCTGGATTTCGCGCACGGGCGGGCCGGCGGGAGCAACCAGCTTGGCCTTTGGGGAATCGAGCAACGAAACGCCTTTCCAATCTTTGTCGTCGTAGCCGGAAGTGCTCCAGCCTGCGCGCTCCAAACGCGCGTCATACGTCTCGCCATTGTAGATATCCGAGAGCAGGACGGGGCCCGTCTCCGCCTTCCAGCTTTCGTCGGTGCCCACGATTTCCTTCTTGCCGTCCTTATAGGTAATCACGAGCTGCGCAATCAATCCCAGCCGCGTGCCATACGAATTCCTACGATCATCCCAAGTCATATTGCCGCGGAACCATCCGTCCCCCAACAAAGCACCCAGGCAGTTCACACCAATCTTCAAATCTGGCGTGATGTCGTAGGTCTGATATTGGTAGCGAAAATCGTACGCGGTCCAGCCGGGCGTGAAGTATTGATCGCCGACTCGCTTTCCATTGAGTTCGAGTTGATAGAGTCCCATAGACGACGCGTACACCCGGGCGCTGACAACATCCTTCTTCACCTGAAATTCACGGCGAAGCATCGGGACGGGATTCGGCTTCGAGGTGTCTTCCTGAAGATTGGGAGTGATCCAGCGCGCTAGCCAGTCCGAATCGTGGAGCAGGCCCATTTCCCAGAAAGCGGGAGCGCTCCAATCCGAGGTGCGGCCCAGGTTATCCGTGACGCGAACCTGCCAGTAGTAACGGCGTCCGGTTTCCAGCGCAGGTCCCTGGTAGATAACCTGAATTGAAGCATCCGAGGTTACCTTGCCGGAATCCCAGAGCAGCTTGTTCCTAACCAGGTTTTCCTCGGAGGCGGCCAGGCGGATCTGGTAAGCCGTCTGTAGCGTGCTGCGTTCCGAGGAGACCACTTCCCAACTGAGCCGGGGCTGCAGGATATCGATGCCGACAGGATTGGACTTGTATTCGCACCGGAGATTGCTAATCGTCAGTGGCGTTGCTGCCAAGGCAAGTGATACGAGAAAAAGTACTGCGGTTACAAAGACGACAGGAAGCAAAAGAAATTGCGGGCGGCGCATGGAGACCTCACTGGAGCTTTCGCTGAGCATCCATCCCCGCTCGAAGGTGTTGCAATAATAGTGCTAAGGCAGCTAAAGGCATTCGGGGCGGGGCAGACGCTTTCAATTGATACACGCCGGACAGGTTACCTGTCAATCCGAGGCAGAAATAATATCCAGTGTTCCACTCGGGAGGCAAGACTACTTTCCATCGAGCCACACGCTCGCTCGGAATTGGCTAATGGAGATAACTGGATGGAAACCAGGTGAGCCACCAGGACTTCCCCTACGCCAGAAACTCGCCCGCGTCACTCACAAACTACTCTCGCCACTTTGCGGACCACTTCTGCAGTTCTGCGTGCAATCCGCCCCGCTCAGCACATTCGCGTTCCGCCATCATTCGCGGGATCTCTTTCGGTCGGGAGGCTGCACCCGAAAACCTAGATGCATATGACCATTCATCATGTAGGCGAAGCGCCTGCTTTTTCGCCGCTCGCGGCGGCTAGGGATACCACCCCTTTGCTCAACTCCCAGCGCTAATCCCCGCGATCCATTCTGAGCGAGCGGAGCAACCTACCGATATAGGAAAGATGCCGCCAAGCTTGGCACGCAACATCCCGCGCAGATTTGAAGTGGCGGGTCACTTACCTCAGAGCGCGCCTTCTCCGTGCTCCCCGTTCCTGATGCGAATGGCGTCATCCAGCGTGGATATGAAAATCTTGCCGTCGCCGATCTTCCCGGTCTTTGCGGCCTGCAGAATGGCATTGATGACCTGCGGCGTTTGCGCTTCGGGCAAAGCCAATTCAAGTTTCACCTTTGGTAAAAGGTCCACGGAGTACTCCCGCCCGCGATATGTTTCGGTGTGACCCTTTTGCCTGCCGTGTCCCCGAACTTCCGATACTGTGATTCCTTCTATCCCAATTTCCCGCAGGGCCTCTTTCACGGACTCAAACCGCGACGGCTGGATGATTGCTTCAATCTTCTTCATGCATTTCCCCTCTCGGTAGAAAGTTCCTTGCTTCTGGAAGGCGCGCCCGCGCCCGGGAACCGGGAAGCTTCGTGGCAGAGATAATGCACTTACTTGTGCGCTACGCCAATCACAAATTATCGATTTCGATAATAGAAAGTTTGCGTTGGCATTCCAAAAGCTTCGCCGCTACATTTCTCCGCCAAGCACCATTCAGTCGTTTTCTCAGGCTCTTAGGTTCAAGTCCCCAAGAAGCGGGGGAAGAATAGGACACTTGATGCGCCTTGGCTTCGTCTGTTGTTGCATCTCACTGGCGTCGCTGTTTGGGGTGCCCGCGCTTGCCCAGACGAATTCTCCCCCCGGAGAGCAGCCTACACCTGGCGCATCTCAGGGTACTCAGGTGTCGCCCACGTCCCCCACGACTCCGCAGGGGAATACCACTCAGTTAACGAATGACCAAATTCGGATAGCTCGGACGACGGAGGACATTCGCGAACGTATGTTGCTGGATCGCATTGACCAGTTGGAGAAGCGGCTGGCGGACTTGGAAGCACGCTCTAACGCGTCAGCAGCGCCGCCCACGGCTTCGGCGGTGATCCAGACTCCAGCTTCGGCCCCAACTCCGGCTACTTCCGCCGCCGCATCTCCAGCTCAGAACGCCGTTCCTGTGGCGACCCCCGAGGCTGCGTCGCCGACCTGGTCTATAGGCCCCATCGATTTCAGCGGTTTGGTGGATGGCTATTACGGCTTCAACGCCAATCATCCCGCCTCCATGAACAACCAGCTTTACAACTTTGATACCAAGGCCAACCAGTTCAGCCTGAACATGGTCAAGCTCAGCATGTCTCACACGGCGGATCCGGTAGGCTTCCAGGTGGACTTCGGCTTCGGACGCGCTTTCGACATCATTCACGCAAGCGAACCAAGCGATGCGCCGGGCATTCTCCGCAATGTGGAGCAGGCTTATGTGAGTTTGAAGCCCGCGGCGCTCAAGGGCTTTGAGATTGATCTCGGCCAATTTGTGACCAGCGCCGGCGCGGAAGTGATCGAAACCAATTCCAACTGGAACTACTCTCGCTCCCTGNTNTTTTCTTGGGCCATTCCCTATTATCACTTCGGAATTCGCACCTCCTTCCCNATCGGCAAACACTTCACTGGTGGGGTTCAGTTAGTAAACGGCTGGAACGACACCGAGGACAACAATAGTGGCAAGACCCTGGGACTTACCGACACCATCACGTATACCAAATTTGCCTGGAGCAACACTTATTATGGCGGACCGGAGAACCCGGGCACGAACACAGGGTGGCGCCAACTCTACGACACCGTTCTCCTGTTGACGCCCAACTCCAAGTTCAACGCCTATCTCAATTTTGACTACGGCCAGAACACCAGTCCCCTGGCAGTGGATACAGGGACCGGGACCAGCGCGGCTAGCACCACTGACCCGACCTTTACGGCCAAGTGGTATGGCGTTGCCGGCGCATTGCACTTCCAGGCAAACAGCAAGTGGAGCTTCACCCCGCGCCTTGAGTGGTTCAAGGACCGCGATGGGTTTTCCACCGGCACTACACAGGACCTGAAGGAATTCACGCTCACCGGCGAGTACAAGGTGGTCCAGGGTTTCCTTGCGCGAGCGGAGTATCGTTATGACTGGTCGAATCAGCCGTTCTTCGACCGGGGCATCAATCCTGCCGCGGTGAAAGACCAGAATGTTCTGGCCGTCGGTTTTGTAGGGTTTTTTGGGCCCAAGCGGTAGCTGTACGTTTGCTTCGGTTCTTGTACGTGCTGGTGATTTGGCTTGATTTCAAACAGGGAGGGGAAACGCAATGGGAGCAAATCCCACACAGGCAGTTGGGGTCACCATCTTCTTGCTCGCGTTTACGGCTCTAGCCGGGGCAATTTACGCAGGAAGTATTCTCCTGTACATAGTTGCCGCAGCCCTACTGGCCGGATCGATTGCCATATTTCGAAAAATTAAACCGCTTGAACAAGCGGAGAATTGAGGAAAACGAGCCATGATTCTAGTCGGAATACTTGTGACGCTTCTGGGATTTGTGATCAGTGTACTCAGCCTGGGCGTAACTTCCTCAGTCGGTGGACGGCTGGCGATGGTGCTCGTCGGACTGGCGGTGAGCCTGTTCGGAATTATGGGTGTGCTCAACAAGGCCTATCTCAAGAACGCAATCTGGAAAAAGGGGTGAGGGCAAGGATGAAAAACTCGACGAAGAGATTGCTCGTGGTGTTGTTCGCGGTGTTCTGCATTGCGCCGCTCGCGCTTGCACAGGCACCCGCTGCCGCACCGGCAATGGCGACCCCCGCGGCATCGGCTGCAGTGCCACCGCCGCCGGCGCCGAAACCCATTCTGGATGCTGACTTGGCGAGTACGCCCGTGCCGTCGGCAGACGCGCACGCCAAAGGCGATCCGGACGGGTCGCTCACCGGTAATGCCAGCGACGTCACCGTGAGTGACCCCAAGAAGGGCCTGACAATAGGCGACCTGGCAAACCAGGTAGGGCAAAACAAAATCGCCGTCAATTTTGTCTGGACACTGATTACCGGCTACCTCGTCATGTTTATGCAACTGGGTTTTGCGCTGCTGGAAACCGGTCTGGCGCGCGCCAAGAATGCCAATCACACCATGATGATGAATATGGGCGTGTATGGCATCGGAATGTTTGCCTACTGGCTCATCGGCTTCGCCATCCAGATGGGCGGTGTGGGCGCTGTCGCCAATTTAGGCGGCACCGCTCCGCTCAGCGCGGAATTCACCGCAACGGTTTTCGGGAAGCCCTTCGGACTGTTCGGACAACATGGGCTGTTTCTCATGCATAAGGGAACCTACGATGTGGGCGTGATGGTGCTGTTCCTATTCCAAATGGTCTTCATGGATACGGGAGCAACTATACCCACGGGCGCGGCCGTCGAGCGATGGAAGTTCTCCGCCTTTGCCGTGACCTCGTTTCTTTTCGCCGCGTTCACCTATCCGCTTTTTGCGAACTGGGCATGGGGCGGCGGGTGGCTCGCAAATCTCGGCACCAACTTTGGTCTCGGCAAGGGCTATTGCGATTTCGCCGGGTCAGGAGTGGTGCACGCCGTGGGCGGCCTCAGCGCCTTGGCCATTGCCATGATTCTTGGCCCGCGAATCGGCAAGTTCTCCCGTGAGGGCAGGCCGCAGGTCATACTGGCCCACGATATCGTGCTGGTCATCACCGGCTGCCTGATCCTGGCCTTCGGATGGTTCGGCTTCAACCCCGGCTCGACGCTCGGCGCTTCGAGCAGCGGCAACCTGCGCATCGGCTCCATTGCCGTGAACACCATGCTGGCCAGCGCCACTGGCATGATCAGCGCCATGCTGTACATGTGGTTCATGTATAAGAAGCCGGATGCTTCGATGACCGGCAACGGATTCCTGGCCGGGCTGGTGGCGATTACTGCCCCTTCGGGGTTCGTGAATCCCGTTGGTGCGGTGATCATCGGGCTGGTCGCGGGCGTACTGGTATGTCTGTCCGTCGCCTTTGTCGAACGAGTACTGCAAGTAGACGACCCGGTAGGGGCGGTCTCCGTACACGGCGCTTGTGGAATATGGGGTGTCATTTCACTGGGTCTGTTTGCCGACGGCAAAAGCAACTATGGTGGCGCATGGAACGGCGTGAACGGTTCCGTGACCGGGCTGTTTTACGGTGACGCGAGTCAACTGGTGGCGCAATTGATCGGCGTGGCCACGCTGGTGGGTTTCGTGTTCACACTCAGCTTCATCTTCGCCTTTGTTGTCGATTTGCTGGTTGGGCAACGCACTTCCGCCAAATCGGAGTTGGAAGGCCTCGACCTTCCGGAGATGGGTGCTCTGGCCTATCCAGAATTCGAACTGAAGTCCTGAGCTTGAGGAGCACATGCGAATGTCTACCCTAACAACAGCGATTCAAATTAGGCCCGAAGGGCTCGCTCCGCGTTTGCGGCCGAGCCGCTTCCCGGCACTTCCCTGGCGGGACCCCCATGCGGTCCCGCCGGAGGAGTTGGAGGAATTCATAGCGGCGCTCACGGAGGCTTGTGCGCTGAATCCGGAGAATGCCGACATGCGTACCTGCCTTGGCATTGCACATGCCATGAACTACGACGTTTATCCGTCGATGGACGCGCTCGAAGAGGCCCGGCGCATCGAGCCGGAGAATTTCTTCGCCCAACTCAAGTACTCTGAACTGCTCTTCCGCTTGCGGGTCATTGACCGTGCGGAGGAGGAAACTGCCGCAGCGCTCAACCTGGCCCGAAACGAGTGGGAACTCGCCCTCGCCCGCCGTCAACTCGCCGAAATTCGCCGGCTCAGACGCAAAGGCCTAACGCGGCCGCGTTGGACTCAATCGCTGAAGGCTCCTGCCATTGCGTTTCTGTTGTTGCTCTTGGGCATCTCCTGGATGTATATGGTTTGGAAATGAAATACAAATGGCAGTTCTTTCTTGCGGCCTGCTTTTTCGCTTCGTATCTCCTGGTGTCGAAGGGAGTGCCGCTGTTTCCGGTGCTGGCGGGCTGTGGTCTTGCCGCTTTGTTGACTTGGCGTCAGATTTGGCGCCAGCGTTCACATCACGGTTGATCCTGCACGCCGCTCCCTGTCCATTGCGCGTGCGCCTCGCTGAAACTGCTCGAGATGTGAATGTCCTTCCGGGCGGGGAATTGGTTCGTCCCTTTTTCTGGACAATCGAGGCGTTTCGCACTGGCATCCCTGAAAAAGAGGTACAATCCCTCCAGTGTTCCGCCGAATCCATTTAATACTGGAGGAGAATCTCATGAAGGTACGCCTCACCCTTTTGTTGTTCGCCAGTTTGCTGCTGATCGTGTCCGGCATGGCCTATGCCCAGGACCAGAAGACGATGGAAGCCGTCCCGGCCAAAGAGGCTGTGCTGAAGGCAGCTGACATCACTCCAAAGATTTTGCCCGAGAAGGTATTTTTCCGCGGGCAGACCGCCACCACTCAGATGCGCAACACGGCCGGCGTCCGTTATGCCGATGGCTTCTATGTTCTTGCGACTCTGGTAGACAATTCCGGTTATTCGACAAGTATTCGTGAAAAGTACCAGGCTTATCTCATCAACGAAGTCACCCTCGAAATCGGCGGGAAGACACTGAAGCCCGGCGCTTATGGCATCGGGTTTATCGAAGGGGACAAGTTTGTGGTCATGGATTTGGGATCCAACGATGTGTTCCAGGTCAGCTCCACGAATGACAAAGAGATCAAGCACCCTGTCCCGCTGCAGGTTCTCACTACCGCCGATGCCGGCAAGTACCGCTTATATAAAGGGCGCGACTACATCGAATTTCATCGCGCCAAGTAAACAAGGGGGCTGAGCCTCAGCCCCCTTCTCAAGAAATCCAAGCCGCAAATACCAGCGAGGATCAACTCTTGATCTGGCCGGAAGCGGCGTCCCACGTCACCGCGCTTTTTCGGAAATACGATTCATTGGACATGTGGCACGCCAGCGCCGCGTTGTGTCCGAAAACCACGTCTTCGGTCACGGGCTTCCGTGCGCGCACTGCCTGGAAGAAATTCCAGAGGTGCGGCCGCACGTCGTCACACGAGCCTCCTTTGAAGTTGAAGCCTCCGGTCAAGGGTTCCTATCCTGAAGCTACGAAGCAAAAACATTCCGGAGCATGAACCACAAATTGGCCGGGCGTTCCGCGAGGCGCCGCACGAACCAGGGATACCAATACGAGCCATAGGCCACGAGAACGATCGAGCGATAGCCCTCTCGCGCCAGGCGTTCCTGCTCCGCGCGCTGGATGCCAAAGAGCATTTGCACTTCGAGACTCGATTTCGCGTAGCCCTGTTGGCCGGCGAAATCCGCCAGACGCCGAATGAGGGCGACATCGTGAGTGCCGAAAGCAGCCCGCGCGGCTTCTCCCGCCGATTGCGCGCGCAGCAATTCCCGGGCGAGAACGAGGTAATTCTCGTCAACGTCCGCCTTCTTCGGAAAGGCGGTTTCCGGTGGCTCCTTGTAAGCACCCTTGACCAGACGAATAGCGGGGCGTAGCGGAAGCAGATCGGCCAAGTCCTTTTGTGTCCGGCGGAGATAGGACTGCAGGCAAAGGCCAACGTTCGGATGATTCTTCAGGGCGTTCTTGTAAATATTCAGCGTCGCATCCACGTGATGGCTTGCTTCCATGTCCACCCAGACGGTGGCGGAGGACGATTCACGCCGAATGATTTGGATCAGATTGTCGAAACAGAATTCGGGGGAAAGGTCCAAACCCAGTTGGGTGAGTTTCACGGAAACTTCAGTAGATAGCTTGGACTCGTGAATACGGTCGAGAACTTCCAGATAATGTTCGGTGACTTTTTGCGCTTCGTCGCGGTCGCCGACGTTTTCGCCCAGATGTGTAAAGACACTGCCGAGATTCTTCAAACGCAGGGACTGTGCCGCGGCAAGCGCTGCCTGCAAAGTCTCGCCGGGCATGAAACGTGAAACGCTGCGGCGCACGAAGGGATAATTTACCGCGTGCTCGCGCAGCCACACGCTTTGCGAAGCGGCGAGCAGAACCGAGCGCATCAAAGCCATGGGCCTTTTATACCTCCGTAGGGAAACAGGAGCGAGAGGAAACGTTCCGCGGCCCATTCTAGACCAGATTCGTGAAATGCGTCACGCAGGCCCTGGAAGAAACCAGGGTCACGGAGCAGGGGTGTTGGATACAGACAGGGTCAGAGCTTCCGCTACGAGTTGCGGAAATCGGGCACGGGCCGACGGCGCTTGGTGGCCAAGCCGCGCTTCACTCGCCTCACGCGCTTTCACGATGGCGGAAAGGTCTTCGCCGGGAGTGGCGCGCAGCAACTCCTCGGCCTTGAGGAAACAAGCGAAAACCAGACGCTCCGGTTGCTTCTGGCGATGCAGGAATTGGCCGTAATTGAGCCAATCGGCCGCGGCATTCAGCGGCTCGCCGCCAGATTCATCGAGGCGCAACGCTTGCTCGAACGAACTCGTGGCTGCAGCGATGGCGCCGGCGCCCTCCTGGGCTTCGGCGGCATGCGCGAGCGCAAGGCTCTGCAGGGTAGTGTCACCCAGCTTTGCGGCAAACAGCATGGCGGCTCGGTAGCCGTGAAGCGCCTCATTAAATTTCTTTACAGCGGCATCCGCATCCGAAACATTGATGAGCGCGGATACTACCATGGCCCGCTCGTTGCGATGCTCCTCGGGATGCTTGGAGACAACTTCGAGATAGACGCGATAGTGGCGCGCGGCGGCCTGAAGTTCGCCTTGCTGGGCGAGAAATTGCGCCAGGTAAAGCTGGGCGTTGGTTTGTGTCGGATCGACATCCACGGCACGCTGCCAGATGTCCACAGCTTCCACGTCATGGCCCAGACGATGTGCCAGAAGACCATAGTTCACCAGGGCGTCCGCGTTATCGGGGAATCGCACCAGCAGTTGCCGGTAGAAGGAGTACGCCTCGGCATCGCGGTCCGCCGTGATGAGTCCGCGCGCATATTCTTGCTGCAGGGATAAATTGCGAGGATTCACTTCCGCGGCACGCTTCAATGCGGCCAAAGAGGCATTGCGGTCACCTGCGGCTTCGGCAGCCCTCGCAAAACGCGACTGCAGAACACTGTCGTTGGGATTGAGCGCTTCAGCGCTCTGGAGAGAGCGGAAATCCTTTGAAACATTGCCCCAGTAAAAATAAAGCCGGTCGACGCCACCCCAGAGGAGCAGAAGGAGAACGACACCGATCCGCAGCCCGCGCGCAACCGGACTTGAACCAGCCAGCCAATGGAAAACCCCGGCGACGGAGCCGCCAGAGGTGACCGCAACTTCTTTCCCCTGGCCGCGTTCATTCAGTAGGAGCGACGCGATGCGGGAATCACGCAGCTTCCAAACGGCGCCGTCGAGGATGAAATGATGCAGGTTCACGAGTGCCGTGAAGGTCAGAAAACTGGAGGCAAAATCGGCGTGGAACAGGCGGCTGACGATCCATGGTCCGGGCACGAAGAGCGCGATTCCGCCTGCAACCAGTATTAGCAAATAGCGGGGGAAGCTCCAGGAAGACTGCCCGGCGGCGCGCGCCTCCTTTCCCTGGTAATAGCTGGTGATCCAAAGATATTGCGCCGAGTGTAGTACGGCGAGGATGCCGCTGGAGTAGCGCGTTTGCGGTATTCCCTTGCCGTTCAGTAACTCGATGAGCGCAGGCATGAGAAACCATAGGAACTGCGTGAGGACAAGCGTGGCCGACGGAAGCAGGGCTTTCCAGGAGTTCCGCCGGGAGAGCGAACTCAGCGCCCAGGCGCTGGCGGCAACGAAAAACAGAGCCAGCATCGCCCTGACGGGCAGGGTGAACCGCGCGGGCAGGCCCAGCGAGAGTATCAGCGCATCCCCGGAAGGGCCGGTGTGGAAGCTGAAGAGGAGAAGCAGATACGAAGAGATGAAGGAAAGATGCAAGGCGCTGCGTTCGTTTTCGGTGGGAGAGAGTCCCGCGCGGCGGGCGAACATCATCAACAAGCCGAAATTTTGTCCGGTGTAATGCCAGGGGCTCCAGCAGATGTACAGCGTGAAGATCCAGGGCAGAAGGGGATACCAGAGGTGAGCGATGAGACCGGCAAGCGCGAGCAACACCGCAACATGCACCGTAAAGAAGCGGTATTTTGTGAATTCATCGTAGGAGTGGTAGGCCCGGTAGACCGTAGCCATGAAATGGGGATAGTTGAAGAGCAGGGCGAGCAAATAAAAGATGAAAGACCACGCGGCGGTCTGCGAACGGGCGACAAACGCCGTCAGCAGCAGAAGCGGGGCAGACCAGGCGCCGCAACCCACCAGCAAATCGAGCCATGGTTTGTAGATCCACAAGCCGTGTGACGAGGCCGCATCACTGGAGTCCCCGCGGCCCGCAGAGTCTGGAAATGAGATTGTGGAGGACATCTTGTATGAGGGTAGCGTACGCGCGCGGAACCCAAGATGGGTGATGAAAAACGGATGCGGAATTGGTTACGGGGGATGCCCGTGGTCCGCGGTCACAGACTGAAATGGACGAATTTTTATGGCAGACGTTGTATATGCAAGAAGCGATATTTCTGCATCAAATGACAGAGGTATGAGGTATGGAGAGCAAGGAAAGAGGAGAACGAGCATGAAACACCATGGCACGATTGGAAAATTGGGGGTGTTCCTCGGAGCGCTCCTGTTTGTTGTCGGTGGAACGGCGCAAGCCCAAACCAAGGCGGCCGCATCCAGCACGGCGACATTCACAGTCACAGCGGTCGGAAAGAAAGAGGGAGCGCCGCCGATTTCCAAGGATGATGTCCGATTTTCCACCGGCAAGGAACGCAAGCAGATTGCTGACTGGAAAAAGGACGAGAATCTGTTCCTGGCAATCCTCATCGACGATTCCATCGAAAACGCTGCAGGTGGCCAGTGGAATGACCTCAAAGAGTTCATTACGGCTCAGCCGGCAACGACTCACATTGCGGTGGGATACATTCGCAACAACGCAACGCAAGTGGCGCAAGATTTCACCACTGACCATGAGCTGGCCGCCAAAGCGCTTCACATTCCCCTTGGCACAGCAGCCATCGGCTCAAGTCCCTACCTGGGAGTCATGGACATGCTGAAGCGCTGGCCTCAGACTGGCCCCCGGCGTTCCATCCTCTTGATCTCTTCGGGTATCGATTTCTTCCGTGGACCGGGTTTTGGTCCCTTCAGCCCGGATCTCGATAGCGTGATTCAAAGAGCGGAGCGGCAGAACACCAACATCTGGACAATTTACTATCCTAGTGCTGGGCACCATGGCCGCAGTTTCTATTACGTGACAAATGCGCAGAACAATTTGGGCAAATTGTCTGATGACACTGGCGCGGAGATGTTTTATCTCGGACCTGGTGCGCCGGTTAGCCTTAGGCCATACTTCGACGAGATCGCCGAGCATCTCAACAACCAGTACCTGCTGACCTTCGCGGCCTCTGGCGGCCCGAAAGGGAAGTATCAAGGCGTGAAGGT
>JGI12270J11330_10002609_pt1 | contig 13177 bp, 15 predicted proteins | sample PeaSoiMetSII2010_FD_11330 | JGI IMG/M metagenome (IMG submission 11330)
CGCCATAGAGCATGGGCAGCAACCGGTTGTCGTCAAACTGAAGGAACAACGGCGGGCTGACGCTGGCGGCCGTCTGGGTGCTCAAGCGCTAGCCTGTCCTCTCTCTACCGCGGCCTCAGCCGGCCATGGGCCGGCCACCGGCGTCTCGGCCAAGCGTCCGCCGAGGCTGTTGGCTTCGACGGACTCGATCGCCACCTCGGCGACTTTGCCGATGAGCGAGGACGGCCCCTCGGCATGCACCGCCTGGAGATAAGGACTGCGCCCGGCGATCTGTCCCGGATGGCGACCGGCCTTCTCGAACAGCACCGGGAGGTTGCGGCCGAGCATGGCGTGGTTGAAGCCCAGGGTCTGGCGCGCGATCAGCGCCTGGACGCGGGCCAGCCTCTCGTCCTTCACCGCCTCGGGCAATTGGTTTTCGAGCGCCGCGGCGGGCGTGCCCGGGCGGGGGCTGTACTTGAAGGAGAAGGCCGAGGCGAAACCGACCCCTTCGATCAATGCCAGGGTGGCGGCGAAGTCGGCCTCGCTTTCGCCCGGGAACCCGACGATGAAATCCGAGGAGAGCGCGATGTCGCCGCGCGCCGCGCGCAGCCGCTCGACCACGCGAAGATAGTCACCGACCCCATGACGCCGGTTCATGGCGGCGAGCACGGAATCGGAGCCGGACTGGACCGGCAGATGCAGAAACGGCATCAGCTTTTCCTCGTCGCCATGGGCGGCGATGAGATCCTCGTCCATGTCGGTGGGATGGGACGTGGTGTAGCGGATCCGCTTCAGCCCCTCGATGCGGGCAAGCCTGCGGATGAGCCGCGCCAGCGTCCAGCCTTCGCCCGCCGGCCCCTCGCCGTGATAGGCGTTGACGTTCTGGCCCAGAAGCGTGATTTCGGCGGCACCGCTTTCCACCAGCGCCTCGGCCTCGGCCAGCACCGCGGCCATGGGGCGCGAGGCTTCGGCCCCGCGGGTATAGGGCACCACGCAGAAGCTGCAGAACTTGTCGCAACCCTCCTGCACCGACAGGAAGGCGCTGACCCCAGCTGCGCCACGGGCCGCGGGCAAATGGTCGAACTTCGATTCGACGGGGAAATCCGTGTCGAGCTGGGCGCCGGCCCCGCGCGCGACCCTGGCCACCATCTCGGGCAGGCGGTGATAGGCCTGAGGGCCGAGCACGACGTCGACAAAGGGCGCGCGGCGCAGAATTTCGGCACCCTCCGCTTGGGCGACGCAGCCGGCGACCGCGATGATCATGTCGGCACCCTCGGCTCTTCGCCGAGCCTTCTCGAGGCGCAAGCGCCCGAGCTCGGAGAAGACCTTTTCCGCGGCTTTCTCCCGGATATGGCAGGTGTTGAGGATGACCATGTCGGCGGTTTCGACCCGCGGCGAAGGACGGTAGCCGATGGGCGCCAGCGCATCCGCCATGCGGGCGGAGTCGTAGACGTTCATCTGGCAGCCGTAGGTCTTGATAAAGAGAGTCTTGGCCAAGGGCTATCCGTGGGCGACCTGAGCGGGCCCCACGAGGCTCAGCGAGCGGCGGCAGTCGTCGACATGCGTGAAGTCTAGCATTCCGGCGCCCCACTTTGTAGGCCGATCATCGGGCTTCGGCCACTTCGGGCAGGCGTCCGGAGATGGCGTCGGCCATGCCTTTGGCGATTTTCGCGCGGCAATGCTCGGACAGCGCCTTGCGCGAGCCGAACTGGTCGATGGTGACGCTTTCGTGAAATTCGACCACGACCTTCACCCGCCCCAGCCCGGCAAAATGCCAGAGATGGGGGGCGAGCTCCATGTCCCCGTACCAGGCGAGCAAGGGTCGCAGCGCCCGGCCGACGGGAAAGCCATTGAGCTCGGTGTAGGCGATGGAAACCGGCTGCACGGGCAATGGCCGGTTCCCGGACAGCCGGCGCTCGGCGACGCTGAAGAGGGCGCTGTAGAAGGGCAGGGTCCGGTTGCCGTCGTCGCTGGTGCCCTCCGGGAACAGCATCAGGTTGTCGCCCACGGCGAGCCGCGCGGCGATCTCGTCGCGCTGGCCGGCCGTGCTGCCGCGCTTGCGGTCGACGAAGACCGTGCGCTGGAGCCGGGCAAGGCTGCCGAAGAGCGGCCAGCGCTTCACTTCGGACTTGGCGATGAAAGAAACCGGCATCAGGGACGAGAACACCTCGATGTCGATGTAGGAACAGTGATTGGCGACGAACAGGGTCGGGCGCGCGGGATCGGGCCGGCCGCGCACCTCGATATCCAGGCCGAAGAGCCAGCACACGCCGCGGTGGTAGTAGATCGGCAGGCGCTCGGCCCAGCGGCTGCCGGTCGCGACCAGCAGCGCTTGGACCGGCATCAAGACCCAGGTGTAGAGGAGATAGGGTAGGAGCAGCAGGGTCGCTCTGATCGGCGAGTGGAGCGAGAGGTCGGAGGTATCGGCCTTGAACCCCCGCCGCCGCCAGCCTCCGGCCTCCCGCGCCGCGGCCTCGCCGGTCAGCGGCTTCTCCCGCAGGCTGTCCTGGCTCACCGCCATGATCGCGCGCGCTTCCCGGACTTGGGTCCCGGCGAATTTGGGCTCAAGGCGTCATGAGCGAGTCGCCGCCGCGACCGCCTTCGATCCGGGTGTAGTGGCGATAATACTTGCCAGTCACCCGATCGGTGACCACGACGATGAAGACGTCGGTGGTGTGGAACTGGCGATCGACCACGGCGCCGTCGCCGACCGACCCGCCCAGGCGCAGGTAGCCCTTGACCAGCGGCGGAAGCAAGGCGAGGGCGCGCCGCGTGTCCACGGCCTCGCGCGGCATCATGTTCATTTCCACATAGCGCTCGGGCAGGGCGCGGGGCCTGAGATTGGCCGGCGCCAGGTGGTAGTGATAGAGATAGGAGAGGGCCACGGCATGGGCCGCCGGATCGACCCCCGGCAGGCTGGCGCAGCCGAACATGAGGCCGACCTCGTAATACATCACGTAGTCGGCGATGCCCCGCCACATCAGCTGCATGACCGGACGCTGGCGATAGGCGGCCTCGATGCAGGACCGGCCGAGCTCCAGGATCTCGCCCGGGAAGGTCAGGATCGAGCGGATGTCGTATTCGTCGACGGAATAGAACTGGCCGCGCCGGGTCGCCCCGGCGCGCCGCAACAAGCGGTAAGTACCCACGACGTTCTTACCCGGCGCATGGCTCCGGTCGATCACCAGCAGATGGTCGCAGAACGGGTCGTAGCTGTCGAAGTCGCGCCGGATGCGTCGCATCTCCGGCGTCGGCCTGGCCGACATTTCCTCGTAGAACACCCGGTAGCGCAGGGCCTGGGCCTCGCGCACTTCCTCCTCGCTCTCGGCCAGGCGAATCTCGATGTCGCCGACGCGGACGTCGACCGGGCGCGTGGTGGCGTATTCCGGCAGCACCATCAGCGCTTCCCTCCGCTGGAAGGCCGCTTGGCGGGCTCGAAGGGCACGGCGTAGAGCTCCAGCTTATGCCCCACCAGGCGGTAGCCGAGCGCCTCGGCGACCTTGCGCTGAAGCGCCTCGATCTCCTCGTTCTGGAATTCGATCACCCGGCCGCTTTGCACGTCGATCAGGTGGTCGTGATGGGATTCGGATGTCTCCTCGTAGCGGGCGCGGCCCTCGCCGAAATCGTGGCGTTTCAGGATGTCCGCCTCCTCGAACAGCCTGACCGTGCGATAGACCGTGGCGATCGAGATGCGCGGGTCGATGGCCGTGGCGCGACGGTGCAGCAGCTCGACGTCGGGATGGTCGTCGGAATCGGACAGCACGCGGGCGATGATGCGCCGCTGCTCGGTCATCTTCAAACCCTTGTCCTGACAAAGGCGCTCGAGCCGCGAAGGCATGGACATCGTCCTCGGCTTAGCGTCACGGTGGCAAATTATAGGTCAAATGAAACGCCCCGGCCACTTTCGCGGTCGGGGCGGTTTCGCTAGCTGCGGCGGGGGTTTAGCCCCGGCGGCGGCGCGGCCGGGTGCCGAGCCCGATGGCCTTGGCGAGCTTGCTGCGCTGCTTGGCGTAGTTGGGCGCGACCATGGGATAGTCCGTCGGCAGGTCCCAGCGCTCGCGGTATTGCTCGGGCGACAGGTTGTAAGCCGTGCGCAGATGGCGCTTCAGCATCTTCAGCTTCTTCCCGTCTTCCAGACAAATGATGTATTCGGGCGTGATCGACTTCTTGATCGACACGGCCGGAGCAGGGCGAGCCTGGGGCGCCGGGCCGCCGCCGCTGGCCGCGGCCAATGCTTGATAGACCTCGCGGATCAACTGCGGAAGCTCGTTCGACGGGACGTTATTATTCGACAGGTGAGCCGCCACAATATCCGTGACCAGCGGGAGCAATTCGGTCGCTTTGGCTTCTTCGCTCATATTCTGTTCCAATCGCCTCTTGGGTGGGAATTCGCGGCGGATTATAAAGGGGGCCTGCCGCCCGGCAAGAGCATTATTTGGGCAATTTTTGCGAATATTGGCGCCNGGNTTTCTATTGCNTTTTNGGGCTTTGNGCGCCGCCGCCAGCGTGCGATTCAATGCTCTCGCCCTCGACCAGGCCGCGGGCGAGCACTTCGGCCGCGACCGCGCCTTCGCGACGATGGTAATAGCCGGCCCGCCGGCCGACCTTGGCGAAGCCCGCCCGGCGATAGAGTGCGAGCGCCGGACCATTGTCGATGGCGACTTCGAGGAAAAGCCGGTCCGCCCCGCGCCGCTTCGCCTCGCCGGCCGCGGCCGACAACAGCCGGCGGGCTATCCCCCTGCGGCGAAGGGCCGGGATGACGCCCAGGGAAAGTATTTCGGCCTCGCCGGCGGCTGCCCGGGCGAGAACGAACCCTTCATCTTCGCCGGCAAGGAACGCGAAGGCTCCGGGCGAGGCGAGCAGTTCGGCCAGCGCGGCTTCGCTCCAGGCATCGGCGAAGCAGGCGCCATGCAGCCTTGCCAGCAAGGCGAGATCCGTTGCTTGCAACGGCCTGATACCGGTCACGGCCTGGTGCCGGGCGCGGGGGTTACGTCGGGCGCCCGGAGATAAAGCGGCCGGGGCGGGCGGAGACCGAGGCCTGAAGCCGCGATGGCCGCGATCGCGGCGGCGTCGGGCCGGCCCGGACCGGGGCTGCGAACACTGTCGGGTATCTCCGGCAACAGGTCGGCGCCGTCGCCCGCGAGCAGCAGGGGCCCGTCCGGGCGCATGGCCGCCAGCGCCGCAGGTGCCAGCACGAGAGGTTCGCCCCGCGCCGCGCCGCTGGCTTCATAGTATTGGCCGAAGATTTCGCTGCGTCGGGAATCGATGGCGACCAGCAGGCATCGCCCCCGTCGCAATGCCGGATCCAGCGCCGCGGCCACGGCGGTGAAGCTGTCGATGCCGACCGCCTCGAGCCCGGCGGCAAGGGCGATGCCGCGCGCCGTCGCCAGCGCGATGCGGATGCCGGTGAAGCTGCCGGGGCCNACGCCCACGGCGACCTGCGTCAGGGAATCGAAACCGAGTCCCGCATCCGCCANGGTTTNCAGCACCATCGGCATCAGCGCTTCGGCGTGGCCTTCGCTCATGGCACGGGATCGGCTCGCGGCTATGCGCCCCTCGGTCCAGACCGCGACCGAACAGGCGGCCGAGGCGGCGTCGAGGGCCAAAATCGCCCGGTTCATCGCCCGGCTCATCGCGCGGTCCGCCTCTTGGCCTCTTGCGAGGTCGCGTGATAGGAGGGGCCGGCTAGTTCAGAGAAACCCATGGCCCTCGTTCCCATCTCCGCCGCCGATTATGGCGTCGATATCTGGCTCGCCTATGCCACGGCCGAGAACTTCACCGGGCGCCCGGTCTATCGCCACGCCCGCTGCTATCTTCATGCCGATGCCGCCGCAGCGCTCAGCCGCGCAGTCGACCTGGCGGGCCCGCTTGGATATCGCCTCAAGATCCTGGATGCCTTTCGCCCGAGCGAGGCGCAGTGGGTGATGTGGAATCACACGCCCGATCCGGAGTTCCTCGCCGATCCGCGCCGTGGATCGCCCCATTCGCGCGGGGTCGCCGTGGACCTGACGCTGCTCGACGCGGCGGGCAAGGAGCTCGACATGGGAACCGGCTTCGATGCCTTCACGCCGCTCTCCCATCATGCCAGCCTTGCCGTCTCCCCGGCCGCCCAGGCCAATCGCCTGACCTTGCTCGGCATCATGACGGCGGCCGGCTGGGACTTCTACCGGAACGAATGGTGGCACTACCAGCTTTTCAGCAGCCGGCTATATCCGCTGTACAGCGATTCGGCGCTGGCTGAAGGGCTGATGTAGAAAGCGAGCCGGCGGGGCTGGTCAGGCGACCTGGCGGACTTCGACGACCTCGGGCACGTAGTGCTTCAGCATGTTCTCGATGCCCATCTTGAGCGTTGCCGTCGAGCTCGGGCAGCCCGAACAGGATCCCTGCATGTGCAGGTACACCACGCCCTCCTTGAATCCCTGGAAGATAATGTCGCCTCCGTCCTGGGCGACGGCGGGGCGAACCCGGGTGTCGATCAGCTCGCGAATCTGGGCTGTGATTTCGTCCTCGTCCTCGGAGGCCTCGGGTGCGGCGGTCTCTTCCAGCATCACCGGGCGGTTGCCGGCGAAATGCTCCATGATGATGCCGAGGATGGCGGGCTTCAGCACCGGCCAGCTCTTGCCTTCGGACTTGGTTACCGTGACGAAGTCCGAGCCCAGGAACACGCCGGTGACACCCTCGACCTGGAACAGGCGCTGGGCCAGCGGCGAAGGCGAGGCGGCCTCGGCATTGGCGAAGTCGGCCGTGCCGCGCGCCATGACGGCGCGGCCAGGCAGGAACTTGAGCGTCGCCGGATTGGGCGTCTGCTCTGTCTCGATGAACATAAAACCTCCTCGCAAACCGGCAGGTTTCGGGCGGCCGGATGCTGCTCACAGTCGAACATGGGTCATGGCCGGGCCGCCTTCAACCCCAAAATAACTCCGGGCTTTGTTGATGGTCCCCGCCCGATCCCGACCAAGCGAAGCAAGTCTTGACGACGCGGGTCCACCGGCCATATTCGCTCGCAATGCCCGATTCAGTCGCACCAAACCCGCTATCGGCGAACGATTGGCTGCTGACCGTCGGCCGCATGGCCGAGACCGCGGACGAACTCCTGGGCGGCCTCTGCGAGCTCTTGATCGCCAGCGGCCTGCCGCTCGAGCGGGCCACGCTTCATGCTTCCACCCTCCATCCGCAGGTCTCCGGCGTGCGCCTGATGTGGCGCCGGGGCATCGGCGCTGAGGAGACGCGCTACGGCCACGACATGCGCGTATCCGAGGCCTATGAGAAGAGCCCGCTCTACGCCATCTACGAACATGGCCAGACCGTCCGCCGCAGGCTCACCGCCCCGCCACTGCCCGACGAGTTTCCCATCCTGGCCGAGCTCAGGGCCGAAGGCCTGACCGACTACCTGATTGCGCCGTTGGAGCTGCCCAGCGGCCGGCGCAACGCCTGCAGCTGGGCCACCAGCCATCCCGACGGGTTCAGCGACGAGCATATCGCGGTCCTGCAAGGCCTCCTCCCGGCACTCGCGGCCTGCACCGAGTCGCGCATGCTGCGGCGCATCTTGAAGGGCCTGCTGTCGATCTATCTCGGTCCCGAGGCGGGCCAGCGGGTATTGGCCGGCTCGATCCGGCGCGGCGACGGCCAGACGATCGCGGCCGCGATCTGGCTCTGCGACATGCGCGACTTCACCTCGCTCAGCGAGACCTTGCCGCGCGACGAGGTGATCCGCATCCTCAACGACTTCTTCGAAATCATGGCGGGTCCGGTCACCGACCATGGCGGCGAGGTCCTGAAGTTCATCGGCGATGCCATGCTGGCGATCTTCCCCATCGCCGACGATCTCGACCGCGATCGCGCCTGCCGCACCGCGCTGGTCGCCGCTGAAGAGGCGCTGGCCCGGCTCGACGAAGCCAACGCCGGGCGTCGTGAGCGGGGCGAGCGCGAAATCGAGCTTGGGCTTGCCCTTCACACGGGGCCGGTGATGTACGGCAATATCGGCGCGCCCGAACGCCTCGACTTCACGGTCATAGGTCCCGCCGTCAACCTGACCGCGCGGCTCGCGGGGCTCTGCCGGCCCTTGGGCCGGCGCCTGCTGGCCTCGGCCCGCTTTGCCTCTCCTTGCGGGTCCCAGCTCGTTTCCCTCGGCAGCCACGAACTGCGCGGGCTTGCCGACCCCCAGGAAGTCTTCGGCCTCCCCGGCTGAACTCTCAGGCGATGGCCTCGATCTGCTCGTCGGTGAGGCTGCCGGGCACGATCGTGATCGGGATGCGAAGCTTGGCGACGAATTTGCCGGTCAACGCAGTAACCAACGGCCCCGGGCCCTTGGGATTGGTCGAGGCGCCAAGCACGAGAATCGAGATCGTCGGCTCTTCGGCGATCAGTTTCAGAAGCTCGTCGCGCCGCTTGCCCTCGCGCAGGAAGAGCACCGGCATCGCGCCCGAGAGCTTCTGCACTTCGCTCGCCATCTTCTGCACCAGGGCTTCCGCCTGTTGCCGGCTTTCCTCGCGCATCACCGCGGCGACGCCCACGAACTCCCGGAATCCGGCATCGTCGACGACATGGAGCATGGCCACGCGCCCGCCCGTCTTGTGCGCCCGCCGGCAGGCATAGCGTAGCGCCACGCGCATCTCGGGCGAATCGTCGATGACCACGAGAAAAATGCGGTCGGCCGGCTTGCTCGGCTCGGTGGCGGACGGGGGGACGGGCGGGGCGGCTGGGTCCTGGTTCATGGCGCTTGTTCCCAAGGAATCTTGGTTCGTTAGACGCGGCGGAAGGCGAAATGGGCCATCCAGCCCGCCAGCAGGGCGATCAGGATGGCGGCGACGCCATAAGCGGCGGCATGCCGATGGGCGAACTGGAAGATATCGGCGCCGACGCCGATCTTGGAAACGATCAGCGGGGTCGTCTGCGCGCTCGCGATCTGGCCGTCGCGCACCAGGAGAATCTCGACCAGGTAGCTGCCCGTGGGCACGTTCGAGGGAAAGTGGAAGTCGACGCGGAACAGGCGCTGGCCCAAGAAGGTGATCTTGCCCGCCTCCGGACGGAACAGGCCCTCGCGGATCTTGATCCGGGTCAGGGCATCCAGCATTTCCCGGACCCTGGCCGGGGGGCTGTCGGCGGCGGCGCGAATGCCCAGATGGTCGAGGCCGATGCCGTAATGCTCGGCCATGTCGCCGGTAAGCAGCTGGTCGAGCGGGCGGCTCGCGGCAAGGGCATAGAAATTCGGCACATCGTCCAAGTCGAGGGACAGGTTGTTGATCCAGATTCCGAACAGCCGGTCCTTGCGCCGGACGACGGAATAGCCGGTCGGCCCGCGCACCAGCGCGATGACGTCACCCGGCCCGTCGGTGGCGCCGAACAGCAGAAGGTCGGCGCCGGTGAAGCCCGCGGTGATGGCGATCAGGTGATTGGAAAGATCGGCCACCAGCGGCTCGGCGCGGGCTTCGCCGCGAAGGGTGCCGAGGGCGAGCAACAACGCAAGCAGCGAGAGAGAGCAGCGCCCCACGGCCTATCCCTCCGGCGCCAGCCAGACGGCCGAATAGGGATCGACGGGCCTGACGCCCAGCTGATAGGCAAGCGCGCCGGCGACGGCCAGGATGAGAGCCGCCAAGAGGAACCGCATCTGCTCGCCCGGCAGGCGCGCGCCGAGCCGCCCGCCGATCTGGGCCCCGATCACGCCGCCCACGGTGAGGGCGAGCGCCAGCACCAAGTCGACGGTCTGGTTCTGCACCGCCTGGAGGAAGGTGACGTTGGCGGCGACGAAGATGATCTGGAACAGCGAGGTGCCGACGACGACCGATGTCGGCATGCCGACCAGGTAGATCATGGCCGGAACCATGATGAAGGCGCCACCCACGCCCATGATGGCCGAGAGGATGCCGACGAAGAAGCCGATCCCGGCCGGCACCAGGGCGCTGATGTAGAGCCGCGACTTGCGAAAGCGCATCTTCAACGGCAGCCCATGGACCCAGGTGTGCTCGTGCAGTTTGCGCATCACCGGGCCTCGCCGGCGGCGGCGCCAGAGGGCGCGGGCGCTTTCGGCGAACATGGCGATGCCGATGAAGCCCAGGAACACGACGTAGAAGAGATTGATCACCAAATCGACCTGGCCGAAATGGCGCAGCAGGCTGAACAGGCCGACGCCCACGGTCGATCCGGCGAAGCCGCCGGCGAGCAGGACCAGCCCCATCCTGAAATCGACGTTGTCGCGGCTCCAATGGGCGAGCACGCCCGAGACCGACGAGGCCACGACCTGGTTCGCCTGGGTCGCCACGGCGACGGCCGGCGGCACGCCGATGAAGATCAGGAGGGGAGTCATGAGGAAACCGCCGCCGATTCCGAACAGGCCGGACAGCAGGCCGACCCCGCCGCCGATGCCGAGCAGCAGGAACAGATTCACAGACAGTTCGGCGATCGGCAGGTAGACCTGCATCGCACGCCCGGAAGGCCAAGGTTTCCTAAATTGAATCAACCTTACAGGCGGGATCGCCGGGCGCAAAGCCCGCGCGGCGCCTTGGCCGCCTATTTCGCCAGGATGCTGGTGATTTCGCGCAGCTGGGTCCGGGCGCGGAGCAGGTAGAAGCCTTCGACAGCCAGGTGGTTGGGCAGAAACAGGCCGTCGGGCCGGCCGTTGATGACGATGAGCGGGCGCAAGGACGCCGCCTCGAACAGGCTCTTCCCGGTCTGGTCCCAGACCCCTTTGAGGTCGCGCTCGGCAATCACATTGGCAAAGTCGGTGCCGAGTTCCCGGAACAGCAGGGCATAGGCATAGAGCTTGCCCTTGGCGTTGTAGAACACGTCGTCGGCGTGGAAATCGACGAAATCACCTGAGTGATCGCGGATCTGCTGATCGAGGATCGCGGAGGTCGAGCCTAGGTCGGCCGCGAACCGGTCGAGGGTCGAGAGCAGGTTGTCGGCCCGGCGCTCGAACACCGCCTGATGGCTGGCGAGCTTGTCGTTGTAAGACAGCAGCGCGCGCCGCGCCGCCCGGTACTGGCTCTGGGACGAGGCGGTGGGCGCCCAGGAGGTGGCCGGATCGAAGATCCAGACGTCGGGCGGGTATTTCAGCAGGCCCGCGGCCTTGTCGAGATCGGGGTCGGCCTGGCTGGAGCCCCGAGTGCGGCCGATCTGGTCCGTCATGTCGACGGCGAAGCGGCTGAGGGCGTAGACGATCCCGGTCTGGAAGTTGGGCATGTTGTCGAGCGCCGCGCCCGGATAGAAGAAGGGATCGCTGGCCGGCCAGGCATGCTGGTCGACCTCGCGGTCGATGAGGGCGGCGGCGATCGCGACGGCGTGGCTGGCGCCGTCCTCGACCGTGCCGGGCCCGAAACCGGGGTCGTCATCGATCCGGCTGATCATCAGCATGCCGACGGGGTAATAGAGCAGGAGTACCGCCACGACTACGGCGATGGCGGCATGGGAAAGCCTGAGGCGCCAGCGCCGATGGATCGGGGATTCGGGCTTGGCTTGGGCAGAGGCTTCCGAGGAAGCCGATGCCTCGGCGGATTCTTGCGCCGCCGGGGGCGGCTTAGGAGTCGGCGTCTCTTCAGGCGGCAGGGGATCCGAAGCGTCGGTCATGCTGTGTCCAAGGTGGGTGCATCAGGCACGCTCGGCAAGACCGGCACACTGCCGACAAAGAGTATCAGAACATGTGACCGAAGCGGGTCGCTTTGGTTTCCAGATAGCCTTCGTTGTGGCGGTTCGAGGGAAACACGTGCGGCACGCGCTCGACCACGGTGATGCCCGATCGCGCGAGCCCGGCCACTTTCGCCGGGTTGTTGGTCATCAGGCGCACGGCGGGGAAGCCAAGCTGGCGCAGCATCTCGGCCGCAGGAAGATAGATCCGCTCGTCGGCATCGAACCCGAGCTGGAGGTTCGCCTCCACCGTATCGGCGCCGCGATCCTGAAGGCGATAGGCGCGCAGCTTGTTGATGAGGCCGATGCCGCGTCCCTCCTGGGCAAGATAGAGCAGCAGCCCGGCGCCCTGGCGGGCGATCTCGGCGATGGCGCCCTGAAGCTGGTCGCCGCAGTCGCAGCGCAGCGAGCCCAGGAGATCGCCGGTGAGGCAGGCCGAATGCAGCCTGGTGAGCACGGGCTCCTCGGCGCTCGGCGTGCCGATGACAATGGCGAGATGCTCGATGCCGCCATCGGCCGGACGGAAGGCGACGATGCGCGCATTCTCGGCGCCGGCCAGCGGCACGCGCGCCTCGCCCACTTGGGTCAGGCTGCGCGCGGCCAGGGTCTCATAGCCGGCGATCTCGCCGATGCTCACGCTCAGGATGTCCTCGGCCGCGGCAAGCTCGAGGGTATCGCCGCCGGGCGGCAGCATGCCGAGCACCACGGCTGGCAGGAGCCGGGCGAGCTTGGCGAGCTCGATGGCCGCCTGCGCATAGGCGGCGGCCCGCGGCGCGCTCGCCGTGTTGGCCGGCGTGGGCAAGGCAAAGGGGCCGGACTCCGCGGTCGGGTCGGCCAACTGGCGCAGGGCCTCGGCCGCCGTCGGCAGGCCGACGGGCAACATGGCGACGCTCCCGCCCGAGGGCGGCGGGCCCAGCGCCGCGGCGCGCTGCGGCGTCAGCACGAGCCAGGCGCCGGCAGCGCCGAGGGCCAGCAGGCGCTTCATGCCCTCGCGCTCCAGGGTCTCGGCCGCAAGCACGACCGAGGCCGCCGCGCCGTCGTCAACGATGACCGGCGCGCCGCGCCTCATCTCGGCGATCGCCCGATCCACGGCGGCAAGCGCGCGCCGGCCAGTCGGTTTCCGGCGATGGGCAGTCGATTCGGGCATCCTCAGATTGTCCTCGAAAAGGTGGTGCAAGGTGCCAGCGGCGGCCCAGCTTGCACCCTCGGCGTCCGGGTGTTATCTCACCTCGCGGGACGTTTTCCAACCCTCAACGGAGTGATGGGGTCCCATGACATTTGACGACCGCGGCGCGCCAGGCGGCTGTGTTGAGGGCCGCGGAGCGGGCGGACGGCGCCGGCGAAGGACGAATCCCGCAAGGGCGAACTCATGAGCAGTGCTGCGATGGACCGGCCGGCGGCCGCGAGGCGCCTGCTTCTGGTCGATGACGACAAGGCCCTGCGCCAGTCGCTGGCCGAGCAGCTACGCCTGGTGGAGCAGTTCGACTGCCGCGAGGCGGAGAACGGACGCAGCGCGCTCGATCTCGCCGGCAAGGAGCGGTTCGATGCGGTGCTCCTCGATATCGGCCTGCCCGACATG
>JGI12270J11330_10002611_pt1 | contig 13175 bp, 10 predicted proteins | sample PeaSoiMetSII2010_FD_11330 | JGI IMG/M metagenome (IMG submission 11330)
ACACCAGGCAGAACATGCCGCCGGCCTCCAGCAGCACGCCCGGGATGTCCAGCCGCGGCCGGGCCGAGGACGGCTGACGGCCCAGCAGCAGCGCCCCGCCGACGAAGGCCACCCCGGCGAAGATCAGGTTCACGTACAGCGTCCACCGCCAGGACAGGTACTCAGTGAGCGAGCCGCCGAGCAGCAGGCCCACCGCGCCGCCGGCCCCGGCGATCGCGCCGAACACGCCGAACGCCGTGTTGCGCTCCTTCGGATCGGTGAAGGTGGTGGTCAGCAGCGACAGCGCCGTCGGCACCAGCAGCGCGGCGAAGGCGCCCTGGCAAGCCCGCGCGGTGATCAGCATGGTGAAGTTGACCGAGGCGCCGCCGATGGCCGAGACCCCGGCGAAGCCGGCCAGGCCGGTCAGGAACGTGACCTTCCGGCCCAGCAGGTCAGACAGCTTCCCGCCCAGCAGCAGCAAGCTGCCGAACGACAGCGTGTACGCGGTGACCACCCACTGCCGGTCCACCGTCGAGAACCCCAGCGCACGCTGCGCCGACGGCAACGCGATATTCAGCACCGTCAGGTCCAGCACCACCATCAGCTGCGCCAGGCCGATCACCCACAGCAGCACCCAGCGCCGCCGGACCAGGCCGCCACCGGCAGCCGCGGCTTCAGCCATGACAATCACACTCCATTCCCTTGCTAACACGCCTGACTTGGATTCCGCGTCGGCGGTTGACGATCAGATCGCCTTTGCAGTCTGCTGACCGGGCGGGTGAGCGGTCCTCGCCTGATCCAGGTGATTCGCCGGCGTGCCCCGGGGACCCTGGCCCGGTCACGGTACCGGACGCACGGAATGCTGACCCGGGGACAGCTCCCCGGCTAGCGGAACGGTTTCGCGGCGCGCGCCTTTCCGAGCGGCTCCGGGGAGCGGCACGGATGACCTCCTGATTGGCCACTAGACACATCGTGAACGGTGGCCACCACGTCGTGGACCACAGAGCGCGCCGGAGTGCCAGGGTGTGCGGTTACCGCGCGGCAGGACCGGTACCAAACGTGCCGGGACGTCCCGGCCAAGGTCAAGCCGTCCTTACACGTCCCGCGGGCGTAGCTGGCTGCGGCCGAGAGGTTGCGAGCGCTCCTGCTGGAGCGCGGACCTCGGCTAGCTCGCCGGCCAGACGCAGCTGACGCAGGCGCAGCGGGAGATCGCGGCGGTGGCCGGCACCGCATGCACGTCGCCGGGCAGGTTCGTCAGCAGGCGGGTGAGCTGGGCGAGCGCGTCCGGCGAGGTCAGCTCATGCGAGGTCGGCTCGTGCCGGCGTAAGCCGAGTTCCGCCGCAACTGGCTGATCCGGGAACCCGCAGGCCAGAGGATACAGACGTAGTTCTGCCACCCTTACAATGACCGGCGGGCAGCTCACCTACGACCTGCGGCGGCTCCGCATCCACGGCCTCATCCACCGCATCTCTGGCACGTTCCGCTATCAGATCACCGCCGCGTCCGAGAATCACCGGAATCCGGTGACGGTCTCTTACCTGTCCGGCGGTGATCCCGAGGACACTGCGGAAGGTATCCAGCCTTCCGGTTATAGGTCGAAGGCTGGGAGATCGTCATGGCTTCGTTGGGCGGCGCGGCGAGAGCGTGGCGGTGGTGGTCGGTGCGGGCGAGCTTGGCAGTGCCACGGCGACACTGCTCGCAGGAGCCGGGTTCACGGTGATGGCGGTCGATCGCACCCCGAACGCACTGGACGAGCTGCCCGAGGGCATCCGTCGCGAGGTGGGCGACACGACCGATCAGGCCATGGCCAAGACCCTCATCGACCGGATCGCCGACGAGGCGGGCCCCTCTGAGGTGCTGGTGAACACTATCGGCGGCTTTCTCCTCGATGAGGCAGTCAACGCGACGCCCGAGAACTTGCGGGTCATGATGGACGTCAACCTAGGGGCCGCGCTGTGGCTGAGCCAGACGGTGGAGCCGTACCTGCGGCAGCGCGGCTCAGGCGCGATCGTGCATGTGCCTGCTCGTCCTGGGACCGACCCCACCGCGGGCATGCCATGTGCGCCCCGCGCCGCCGATCGGTGCCAGCACACCACCGGCGGAGGAATCATCCCGTGCCCCGTATCTTCATCACCGGCTCCACCGACGGACTCGGCCGCGCCGCCGCCGGTGTCCTCGTCAGTGAAGGCCATGACGTTGTCCTGCACGCCCGCAGCCGGGAGCGGGCGGCGGCGCTCAGCGACCTCGCCCCGGCCGCCGCGGGAGTCGTCATCGGCGACCTCAGCAGCGCAGCCGAGACCCGAGACCTCGCCGGTCAGGTGAACGAGATCGGCCGGATGAACGCTGTTATCCACAATGCCGGCGTCTTCCTTGAGCCTTCCCGCTCCACAACCGCCGAAGGTCACGCGAAGACTCTCGCGGTGAACACCCTGGCGCCCTACATGCTCACTGGATTGATCGGCCGCCCGGATCGGCTCATCTACCTCAGCAGCGGACTGCATCACGCAGNTGCGGGGTCCCTCCGGGATATCGACTGGACCAGCCGGTCCTGGAACGCCGCCCGGGCGTACGCCGAGAGCAAGCTCCACGTAACCGCGCTCGCGCTCACCCTCGCGCGCGTCTGGCCGGAGGTACTCAGCAACGCCGTCGATCCGGGCTGGGTCCCGACCAAGATGGGCGGCCCCGCGGCAACCGGCGATCTGCAGATGGGCTATCTCACGCAGACATGGCTGGCCGTCAGCAACGACGCCGCCGCCACCGTGAGCGGCGGCTACTGGTACCACCGGCAGCGACAGGCGCCCGCACCACAAGCCCGCGACCCGGCGTTCCAGGACCAGCTGATGGACCGGCTGGCCGCGCTCACCGGTGTCGCGCTCTTTTAGCGTCGCTGTTGCATCCGGAGCAGTTCGGGTGGCTGGCTGTTCAGGAAGCCGAGCATCGAGACGGTCAGCGAGCCGTCCGGGGTGACGGTCACGTTCTCCGGCTGCTGGCCGGCCGCGTAATCGCACGCCGCCATCGTCCGCACGTCAGTGACGACGGGCTCATTCGCTGCCCAGGCGGACGCCGGTGCCGCGCCCGCGAAGACGATGGCGGGCAGGACGAGTGCCGCTATGGCCGGGTAAGACCTGAGCTCGTTTATGGCATTCCTTTCCACGGGTCACCTCCCGGAGCCCCCCGGCGACGGCTCCGGGAAGCAGGCTGGGCTGTTACCTGAGGCCGAATGGGTACACCTTGTCGTTGTTGGTCAGCGGAGTGCCCTGGACCAGGCATTCGGTGCGGCAGTAGCCCGAGCCCAGTAGACGCTGCCGTCGGCGATCGCCGCGCCGCCGGTCACCGAGCCGCCGCTGGCGAAGCTCCACAAGATGGCCCCGGTCCTGGCGTCGAGCGCGCACATGTACGTGCCGGCGACGGCCAGCGACCCGGCGTAGACCACGCCGTTGGCGGCGCTGACGAACGACGTGTCGAACGCGACACCCGGATCGGGGGTCTGCCACAGGATCTTCCCGGTGACGGGATCGAGGGCGGCCCAGGATCTGGCGTGCGCGGTCTGCCCCGCCTACGGCCCGCAGCCGCCCAGGGTGTACGGCTTGCCGGGGGTGTCGCCTTCGGCCACGTAGATGCGCCGACCGTCGGGCGCTGAGCCATACTCGATGCCGCGGTGAGGCACTCCTGGCACCTTTCCGCTTCAGCACCCGGTCACGGCAGTCCCCGCACCGTGTACGGCCGGGGCAGATCGCCTTGCGGCAGGAGTCAGCCGGGCCCGTTCGGCAAAAGAACGACAGGAGCGGGGCGGCGGGTCGCGTCTATCCGACGCTGAGCAGAGCGCTCGCGTTCTGGTCGAGGATGGCCCTCGCGGCGCTTGGGGCGATCTAGAGGTCGGTGACGTAATAGACCGCGCGCAGAAGACCTCCCTGTTCTCGTAAGGGAGGTCGGTTCCGAGCAGGAGCCGGTCCGCTCCGAGTGAGTCGATCGTACGCAGGAGTCCAGCCCGGCCGACAGTCACCGGATCCCGGCGATGCGGACTCACCTGCCAGCCCGTTAATCATGGTCTTATGGACTCGGCACCCATCCGCTACATGATCCGGATTAACGGGCACCTCGGCGCGACGATTCTTTCCGCGTTCCCGGCGATGACGCCGCAGCGGGACGGCGCGGATACGGTGCTCACCGGGCTGCTGGATCGATCGGCCCTGTACGGCGTACTGGCCGAGATTGACGCGCTCGGCCTGGACCTGCTCGAGGTCGTCAGCTCACGCCGAAGCGCGAATTACCGGCACCCAATGACAGGCGCTCACCGTGAGCGGTTAGCTCGGGGGCGTATCGATGGCAGCTCTCGTTAAAGGAGCGCAACTATGACTCAGCGACCTCAGGCGCCTATCTTGCTGGGATTACGCGTCGGTTCCGGGGGTATCGCTCGGCCCAGCTGTCAACGATTAGGGCTACTACGTCGGGCGCATCGATCCGTTACGGGATCCACTCTGGCGAGTCCCAAGCTCGGCATACCAGACAGCCGGGCTTCCCCGGAAACTAGGGCGCGTTGCCGATGAGGCCTCCGCCCGGCATTCGGCTGTTCGGGCTGTGCCGGGCGGGCCGTCAGGAGTTCGGCGATCTTCCCGAGACCGCTGGTAACCGGATGCGCTGGGCGCACAGGCTCCTGCAAGGCATACCCCGATCAGGGGCAGAACCTGGCGCGCGCTGATGCCGGTGCGCTGCCGCCCGAACGCACCCAGGCGCGCGGGGGGCAGGCCCACCAACCGGGGCCCCTGTACCCCGTCCCTGAATGCATAAATCGTCCGATAGTGCTGACAGGTCCAGCAGCCTAGTAAGCACAGTGTGCGCGCCGTGCCGCTGGGGCCAGGACGCCGACTGCATCGCGCTGCGCATCGACTTGCCGGCGCGCCGAGGGCCCCGGGTTGGGTAGCCCGGCGTGGCGCCGGCCGGGCCGTAGGGCTCCGGGTGGCCCAGCCGCATCATGATGCGTGGGTCTGAGTCTGGGGGCGGAGGGTGGCCAGCCGCGGGATCAGCGTCGTCGCCGTGGCGCCGAGGACAGCCGTTCGCTCGCCGTCGGTGAGTTCCGGGCTGGCCTCGATGTGCTGACGGCAGGAGACGGCTAGGTCGCGGCGCAGGTAGGGGTAGTCGGTGCCGAACACGACGTGGTCGAGTCCCACGACATCGCGCAGCATGCGCAGCACGGGGTCGCCCCAGGACAGTGCGGTATCCCAGTACAGGCGGCGGAACGTCCCGGCCGCGGTGGCGCGGGCCTCGGCTCCGGGGATGACGTTCATCTCGTCGATGATGCCGAACCGCCCGGCCAGGTAGGGCACGGTGCCGCCGGCGTGGGCGAAGACGTACTTGACGTCGGGGGTGCGGGCAAAGGTGTTGCTGTAATGCAGCCTGGCGATGGCCCTGGTGGTGTCGGCGGTGAAGTCGATGAGCGAGTCGGGCAGGCCGAGCGCATGAGCGCTGGGGTCGGGCGAGGGGTTGGGATGCACGAATACCACCGCCGCGCGTCGTTGCAGCTCGTCGAACAGCGGAGTGAAGCGCGGGTCCCCGAGGTAGCTGCCGCGGGCGTTGCTGAACAGCACCACGCCGTCCAGGCGGAGGTCATCGAGGGCATAGGCCAGTTCGGCGAGCGCGCCGTCGACGTCCGGCAACGGCAGGCAGGCGAAGCCGCCGAACCGGCCGGGATGGTCGCGGATCAGCTCGGCGGCCAGTTCGTTGCACCGTCGTGCCAGTACGCGAGCCGCGGCGTCATCGCCGGTGTGCACCCCGGGGGTGCTGATCGAGGTGACGGCGACGTCGATGCCGGCGTCGTCGAGGAACGAGAGCGTGCTCGCGGGCGACCAGGGCGGCGGCGCGATGCCGCCGACCGGGTGGTCGCCTTCGTTGGTGGCCTGCCAGAAGAAGTCGGGCAGCATGTGGTGGTGGATGTCCACGGTGAAGGTCACGGCAGCCTCCGGGGTCAGCTGGCGTAGACGCGCTGGTAGATGCGCTCGGCCAGCATGATGACTGTGACGTTGGTGGTGGCGGACGGGACTTGGGGGATGATCGAGGCGTCGGCGACCCGCAGCCCGCTGACGCCCTTGACGGCGCCGACGGAATCGACGACGGCCCACGGGTCGCCGGGTCCGCCCATCGGCGCCGTGGAGGTGGGGTGGCCGTAGACGGCCAGATTGGCGGCGATGACCTGGGCCAGGGTGTCGTCGTCGGCCACCGCGTCGCCGGGGGGCAGCTCTCCCGCGATGAACGGCGCGAAGATCCGGTTGCGGGCGATGGCGTGGCCCAGCTTGACGGCTTCCAGCATGCGGCGGGCGTCGCGGCCGGTGCCGAGGTAGTTGGGGTCGATGATCGGGGCGTCGCCGGGATCCCGGCTGGCCAGCTTCAGTGTTCCTGTCGACTCGGGCTGGACGAGAGCGGCCATCACCACGATCGCCCCTCCGGTAGGGCTGAGGGACCCGGGCATCAGGTGTGTCGCGTTGACGTGCAGGTCCAGCTCGTCGCTGGCGGCCTCTCGGGAGGCTGTCCACAGCAGGGATCCGACCGCGGGGGTCATCTCCAGGTAGCCGGGAGCCAGCGCGTAGGCCTGGTGGTAACCCGGCTGGTCCTGTAGCCGCCGGCCGACGGGCAGGTCAGCGACGACTCCGATGCCCAGCGCGGCCAGCTCATCGGCTGGGCCGACGCCGGAGCGGAGCAGGATGGCGGGGCTGCCGTAGGTGCCGCCGGACAGGATCACTTCATGGCCCCGGTACACCGTGCCGTCCGCGGCGAGGGCGCCGGTGGCGGTCGTGCCGTCGAACAGCACGCGGTCGATGGTGATATCGCCGTGGATGGTGAGGTTGGGTCGTCGGCGCACCTCGGCGGTGAGGTAGACCAGCCCGACGTTCTGCCGGATTCCGTCGACCACGTCGACTGGGTAGCCATCGGCACCGTTCTGCTCGGCCCCGTTGAAGTCGTGCACCCGCTTGAACCCGAGCGCGACTGCCGCCTCGACGAATCCCCGCAGGGATGGCGTCAGGTCGTCATCCGTGCGCTGCCGGATCGGCAGCGGGCCAGTCCGCCCGTGATGGGCGTCGTCACCGGTGGGAGTGTTCTCCAGCATCCTGAAGGCCGGGAGCACGTCGTCGAAAGACCAGCCCTCGGCGCCGTGCTCGCCCCATTTGGCGAAGTCGGCGGCGCGGGCCCGCAGCGCGACGGTGGCGTTCACCGCGGAGCTGCCGCCGAGGACCTTGCCCCTGGGATTCGGGATCTGCGTCTGGCCGGGGCCGCGCGCGGTATAGCCCCAGTCGTGATCCGGGTCCGCGATCTTGCTGGCGTCCAGCAGGGCTGGCGGGTAGGCGTCGGGTGCATACGCGTGGCCGGCCTCGAGCAGCAGGACCGTTCGCGCGGGGTCCTGGCTGAGGCGGGCCGCGAGGACCGCGCCAGCGGAGCCGCCGCCGACGACGACCACGTCGGCGGTCTCGGTCAGGTCAGACATGGCAATCTCCTGTGTTACGGGTGGCCGGGCCTGGTCGCTTGCGTCAGTTAGCGAGCGTGCCGTCGAAGTCGATGGTGAGGTGGGTGCCGTCGCAGAACGGCTTGTTGCCGGACTGGCCGCAGCGGCACAGGGACATCTGGTCCGGGTGCGGGATTTCCCGGCCGTCGACATCGGTCAGCAGCACCGGCCCGGATACCAGGTAGGGGCCGTCCTCGCTGGGGGTGATCGTGACGTCAGGCATCGGCGGTGTCCTTTCTCAGAAGACCCTGATGGTCTTGGTGATGGGAAGCCGGCGGATCCGGGTACCGGTGAGGGCTGCGATGGCGTTGGTCAAGGCGGGCGCGGCGGTGGGGACGCTGACCTCGCCGACGCCGGTCGGCGGCTCGGCCGATTCGATCAAGAGCACGTCGATCTGCGGCACCGATTGCATCCGCATGACCGGGTACCGGTCGAAGTTCTGGGTGATGATCTGGCCGCCGTCGCCAAGCACGACCTCGCCCCAGGCGGCGGCGCTCAGCGCGTAGATGAGGCCACCTTCGACCTGGGCGCGGACCAGGTCCGGGTTGACGATGATGCCGCAGTCCAGCGCGAAGGTGATCCGCTCGATGTGGATCCGGTTGCGCTTATCGAGGGAGATCTCGGTGACCTGGGCGCTGTGGCTGTCGAGGAAGCTGCTGGCGGCGATGCCGCGGGCGCGGCCTTCGGACAGCGGGGTTCCCCAGCCGCCTCGCTCAGCCGCCAGTTCCATTGCGCGTAGGGTGCGCGGGTTGCCGGCGAGCAGGTCGCGGCGCAGGTCCAGGGGGTCGCGTCCGGCGGCGATAGCCAGCTCGTCGATCGCTGACTCACGGCCGAATTCGGTGTGGGAGTTGGCCACCGACCGCCACACCATGATGGGCACGCCGGTCTGGACGTTGGTCGTCTCCAGCTTGAAGTTGGGCAGTGCGTACGGGCCGTTGACGGCGCCGCTTGTCGTCATGTAGTCGACGCCGCCTTTGAACAGGAAGCCGGCCACGAATGGCAGGTTGGGCGAGGTCGGCTCGGCGGCGATCTGCTGGTGGAACGCGGTCAGCCGACCACGGGCGTCGGCGCCTGCCCGGACCCGGTGCACGGCCATCGCCCGGTACCGGCCGGACTTGAGTTCCTCCTCGCGCAGCGACTGGAGCTTGACCGGGTACTTCCAGCCCAGCGCCCGCGCGACCTGCACGGCCTCGCTGACCGGATCGCGCCCCGAGCTGCTGTGCAGGCCGAACGACCCGCCGGCATACGGGACGTGCACCCGGACCCGGTCCTCGCCGATTCCGGCCGCCGCCGAGGCCGCCATCCGGACGTAGGTGGGCCCCTCGGTGCCGGCCCAGACCTCCAGGATGCCGTCATCACCCATCCGGCACGCGGCGTTGTTCGGCTCCATCGGGGCGTGCGCGAGATAGGGCAGCTCATAGATCGCGTCCACGACGTGCGCCGCGTCCGCCAGCGCGGCCGCCACGTCGCCGTCCTCCCGGGCCAGCACAGCCTGCTCGCCGGACTCGACCAGCCGCCGGTGCTCGGCCATCAGCTCCGCCGAGCTACGCCGCTCGGCGTTCTGCTCGTCCCAGTCCACGGCCAGCGCGCGCACGCCACGCTGCGCGTCATCGAAGGTCTCACCGACGACGGCGATGCCCTCGTCGATCGGGATCACCGCGGTGACGCCGGGCTCGGCCAGCGCCGCGCTGTCATCGACCGCGGCCGGTGTGGCGCCGAACTTGGGGGGATGCAGCACCACCGCGGTCAGCATCCCGGGCAGCGCGACGTCGATGACGAACCGCGTCGTGCCGAGGATCTTCCCCGGCGAGTCGACCCGGAGCCTGCCCTCTCGCCCGATCAGCTTGTACTGGCCCGGATCCTTCGGCTGCACGCCGTCGGGGACCGGCAACTGCGCGGCCCGGACGGCCAGGTCCCCGAACCCCGCCCGCTTCCCGTCGCGATGACTCACCACACCCGAGGAGATCTCGACCTCCTCAGCCGGCACGCCCCACGCCTCGGCCGCCGCCGCCACCAGGCGTGCCCGCGCCTGGGCCGCGGCCAGCCGGTAGCGGGCCCAGAAACCCACCGTCGAGGTGGACGCCCCGCTCAGCTGGATAAACCCGCCCCCCGCCGGGGTCCCGTACACATCCCCCCCGGGCCTGGACCCGTTCGCTGCGTTAACCACCCGGACCGAGGCGACATCCGCATCCAGCTCCTCGGCCACGATCGTCGCCAGCCCGGTGTGGGCCCCCTGCCCCATCTCGATCTGGTTCGAGTAGGCGATAACGGTCCCGTCCTGATGGATGCGCAGATACGGATGAACCGGATCGACCAGCTCCTCCTCCGTCAGCGGCTGCATCTCCAGCTCCGGAACCACCGGTACCCGCTCCGCGACGTGGCCATCGGCCAGGGCCCCCGCCGCTTGGCCGATCGCGTCCCGGATGCGCGGGTAGGTGCCGCAGCGGCACAGGTTCCCGTTCATCCAGCTGGCGATCGTCGCGTCATCTGGTGACCGGTTAGCCTCCAGCAGCGCGGCCGCGGCCAGCGTCTGCCCAGGCTGGCAGTACCCGCACTGGACCACGTTGCCCCGGTACCACGCCGCCCGGACCGCCTCGACGACCGGGCCCGACGCACCTTCGACGGTGGTGACCGCCTTCCCGACGGCGCGCCCGGCCGGCGTCTGGCACGACTTGGTGTTGCGCCCGTCGATCAGCACCGTGCACGCCGCGCAGTACCCGATCCCGCAGCCGTACTTCGTCCCGTGCAGTCCCAGCACGTCCCGCAGCACCCACAACAGCGGGCTGGCCGCGAAACGGTCGTCAACCTCGACATCCGCGCCGTTCACGTTCAGCTTCACGACAACCTCCTGGGCTTCGGGACGGGCGACGGCGGACGCATCCCCCGCCGCCCGCACGGTCATTACCAAGCCAGGCTCACTACCAGCTAGGTGACCGGCCATCACCGGATCCTGGTGATTCGCCTAGGCGGGCATGCCCGTATCGATCCACTGCTGCAGCTTCTCGACCTGGGATCCGGGCCACGCGCCGTCGCACGGCATCTGCCCGCTGCGCAGGGAGCCGACGATGTCGTCGGCATGCTCGACGACATCGTCGTACTCGAACAGATCAAAGACGGCCAGCATCGAGTCGCGGTCCTTCGTCCGGAACAGGGGCTTGATATCCCGCTCGAAGCTGAGCTTGCCGCCCTCGCCAGGTGATGCCATCTCACGTCCTCCTTGTCAGCGGACCGCGGAGCCGGTCCGCCCCGAGACTTTCCGCCAGGCAGGTGAAAGGTCGTCACCGGATCCTGGTGATTCGCCAGACCCGGGCAACGCCGCACCGGATCGACCGCGCCCGCGGCGCACACACCATGCCCACCGGGCTGCGGGACCGGGCCGAGATCGAGTGCTTCCTCGCGTCGGAGGGGATTCGACACGGCCCCAATTCGCGCAGCGCCTTGTCGTCCGGTGCCGGATCCTCGGCCGCGATCTCTTCCAGCTGGTAAACGGCGGAGGCGGTACGGGGATCAGAACGCACCCGTCCCAGGCTTTCCGCCGGGACGGTGGGAGGTCGTCACCGGATTTCAGTGATTCGCGCGGCCAGCTCGCCTCGATCGCCCAGGCGAGGCGCCCACAGGTAAGCGGCAGGTGGCGCACGCGGAGTCCGACTGCGTAGGTGCCGCGTTGCCGACGGCACCGGCGCCGGTCTCGGCCTCTATGCCTGCCCACGCCGACCAGCGTCCGTGCCATGTCCGCCGCGTGGAGAAGTCAGCAGCCCGTGTCCAGATGGCGACCCCGCAAGGCGCCTTGCCCCGCGGGGTCGGGACCCCAGTGGCTGGCCGTTACCGGCAGGAAATGTACCCCCAGTCGTGATCGGGATCCGCGATCCTGGGCCAGGTCAGACAGCGGCTGGCTGGCTGCGCCTCGGGTCACTGCTCAAGCGCGGCGCTGAGGTTATCGATGACGCCGAGCTGGGTGAGGATGATCGAGCCCTCGGGGTAGCAGTCGAAGCGCTTGATCTTGCCGCCGGCCAGTTCAAAGACGTCGCAGCACGGTGCGTCCATCCGCTTGCCGGTCGGCCGCAGCGTCCCGGCGGGCAGGTGCAACGGGCCGAGGTGGGTTCCCTGCAGAGCCAGCTGGACCACCACGATGGTGCCGCTGACGTAGAGCTGGTACAGCTCGCGGTGCATGTCAGGGAACGCCCGCGCGTAGTTCTCCACCTGCTCGGGGAGCCCGTCAGGGCCACGGAAGGTGACTCCGATGGACTCGTCGGTGAACGTGCCGTCGTCAGTGAAAGCCGCTACCCATCCCTTGAGGTCCTTGTCCTCCGCGATCTTGTAGGCCTTCCGGACGATCTGCTCGTTGTCCAAGGTCATGTCATTCTCCTTAGCCATGCGATCAGGACGGATCTACAGGTCCGCCAGAGTCAGATACCAGCCGGCGTGGCGGACGCGCATTGCCGGCCGGTCGGACCGCTACTCCTTCAGCAGGCGGTCGGTGAGGACGATCTCGACGATCGCCGGGACCGTCTCCTGGCGGGCCCAGTCGCGCTGCAGTTCGCAGGCGAGCGAGACCCAGCTGATTGGCTGGCCGCCGGCTTGGACCACCCGGTCGAGGCCAGCGCGGTGGGCCTCGGGCGAGGTGCCGGCAATCGCGTCGACGACGGGGTAAACGTCGTACCCGTCGCGCAACGCGTCGAGGGCGGTGAAGGCCATGCAGACTTCGGTCCACAGGGCGCAGATGATGAGCTTCCTGCGCCCGGTCACGCGGACGGCCTCGAGGAATTCGATGTCCTCCCAGGAGTTGACGGTGGTCCGGTCCAGTGGCTTGTCGTCTGCTAGCAGCTCCGCCAGTTCGGGCAGCGTTGGTCCCTGGCCGGCGGCGACGTTGACGGTCGAGTGCACCACCGGGATCCCGAAGGTCTTGATGGTCTTGACCGTCGAGACGGCGTTCTTGAGCAGGAGCGCGGGATCCATCGAGCGGACCGTGGCCAGCTGCGAGGGCTGGTAGTCGATGAACAGGAACGCCGCGTTCTGCGGGGTGATGAGATGGTCGGCGAGCGGGTCGCGGATCGGGGCACTGGTCATGGAGCGGCACCTTCTCTTAGCAGGATCGGGTGCGCCACACGCTAGTGACCATCACGGTGAGCGGCCGTCACCTGGTTCCGGTGATTCGCGCCAACGGCGCAGGCTTGCCACGCTCCGGGGGGACGTCGAGAGTTCTAACTGAGACCGTGCAGCCGCATCCCGGCGATCCATCGTCTTTGGTATGCCGGGCGACTATGCAGACTCGTGCTGCGTCCCGGACGGCGACGCCTGTGCCGATGCTGGGGGCGGGCGCCACCTCTCGTTAGGGATGAAAATCGAATTATCCCGAACGGGAGGTTGTGTCTGTTAAGCCCTCGGTAACGACTCTCGCGCCGGGCTGTCGTGTGCGCCTCCTCCGAGTCGTGCGGGCACGGCCGACCGCACTTTCCGCGTAAAGCGCCGAACTCCGGATCGCCGAACCGCACGTCGACACTGCCACCAGGCAGGTGAAAGGTCGTCACCGGATCCCGGTGATTCACCAGACCGGACAACGCAGGACGGGATCGATCTCGGTGTCCCCGGCATCGCAGCGAGGTGACTGGTCGGCACTGTCCGGCGTCCTGGCTGAGATCCAGGCGCTCGGCCTTGACCTCCTTGAGATCCGCCGGCGCGTGCCGAAACACAAATCACCAGAACC
>JGI12270J11330_10002615_pt1 | contig 13160 bp, 12 predicted proteins | sample PeaSoiMetSII2010_FD_11330 | JGI IMG/M metagenome (IMG submission 11330)
GCGGCTCGAGGAACGGGTTGCGGAAGGTGTCGAGGAAGATCGCCTCGATCAGGGTCTGGGTGGCCTTGCCGCCCGCTCCGTGCGACATCGTGATGCGTTCTTCCCTGACCCGCGGCCGGCGCCGCCGGGCCCGGTCGATGCGGTCAAGGACCTGCTGCTCCCGGTCCTGGCTCATGACCGGGCCTCGGCCACCCGGGTGCGGTTCATCCGGCCGAAGTTGTAGTAGGCGGCGCAGGCGCCCTCCGGGGACACCATGCAGGTCCCGATCGGGGTCTCCGGGGTGCACGCGGTACCGAACACCTTGCACTCCCACGGCTTCAGCACGCCCTTGAGCACCTCGCCGCACTGGCAGGCCTTCGGGTCGGCGACCCGCACGCCGGGCACCTGGAACAGCAGTTCCGCGTCCATGGCCGCGTACTGTTCGCGGACCTTGAGGGCCGAGTGCGAGATGAAGCCGAGGCCGCGCCACTCGAAGTAGGGCCGCAGCTCCATCGTCTCGCCGATGGCCTTCAGCGCCGTCAGGTTGCCGTCCCACGGCACCACGCGCGAGTACTGGTTCTCCACCTCGGACCGGCCCTGCGACAGCTGCACCATGAGCATGTAGATGGACTGCAGGATGTCCAGCGGCTCGAACCCGGCCACCACCACGGGCTTGCCGTACTCGGCGGCGATGAACTCGTACGGCCGGCAGCCGATCACCGTGGACACGTGTCCCGGGCCGATGAAGCCGTCGAGCCGCAGGTCCGGCGAGTCCAGGATGGCCTTGATGGCCGGGATGATCGTGACGTGGTTGCAGAACACCGAGAAGTTCTTCAGCCCCTCGCGCGCGGCGCGCAGCATGGTCATCGCGGTGGACGGCGCGGTCGTCTCGAACCCGATCGCCATGAACACGACCTGCTTGTCCGGGTTCTGCCTGGCGATCTTCAGCGAGTCGAGCGGCGAGTACACCATCCGGATGCTGGTGCCCTCGGCGTTGGCGTCGAAGAACGACCCGCCGCTGCCCGGCACCCGCATCATGTCGCCGAACGACGTCATGATCACGTCCGGCTGCGAGGCCAGGTGGATCGCGTCGTCCACCCGCCCCATCGGGATCACGCAGACCGGGCAGCCGGGGCCGTGCACCAGGGTGATCGACTCGGGCAGGTAGTCCTCGAGGCCGTGCTTGTAGATCGTGTGGGTGTGCCCGCCGCACACCTCCATCAGCTTGTACTGACGGCCGGGCTCACACAGCGCCGCGATCTTCGCGGCCAGCGCGTGGGCCTTGTCTGCATCACGGAATTCATCGACGAACCGCATTGTCCGCGCTCCTATTCGATTATTCGATCAGGGATTCCCGCAGCGCCGCGATCTCGTCCTCGTAGGCCTGCCCGATGCTCTCGAGGAACTCCATGGCCGCCGCGGCCTCGCGTTCGTCGATCTTCGACAAGGCGAAGCCGACGTGGATCAGCACCCATTCGCCCGGCACGGGCGGATCGTCGGTGAGCAGGCCGATGTTGATCATCCGCCGTACCCCGCTCACGTCCACCTTGGCCAGATCGGGTTGCTCCGGGTGAAGCTCGATGACCTCACCGGGTATGCCGAGGCACATCTGACACTCTTTTCTCTGGGTTATCTAACGGGCCCGCCGCAGCCGCCGCGGCCAGAGCCTCGACGGTCAGCTCCCACAGCACCTGGTAGATCGTGGTCTGTGCCTCCTGGATCCGGTGCACGGACGACGACGGCACCACGAACAGGTAGTCGATGCTTTCCAGCTCGGCCATCTTCCCGCCGTCGTAGCCGGCCAGGCCGATGGTGAGCATGCCCCGCCGGCTCGCCTCGTCGAAGGCCCGCAGCAGGTTGCCGGAGTTCCCGCTGGTCGACAGGCCGACCGCGATGTCGTCCCGGCCGCCGAAGGCGGCGAGCTGCCGGGCGAACACCACGTCCACGCCGACGTCGTTGCCCAGCGCGGTGATCACGGAGGTATCGTTGGCCAGCCCGAACGCGGGCAGCGGGCGAGCGTCCCCGCCCGGGTTCAGGAACAAGGTGGCGAGCTGGGCGGCGTCGGTGGCGCTGCCGCCGTTGCCGAAGGCGAACAGGCGGCCGCCCGCGGCGAACCTGGCCGCGGCCTGCCGCGCGGCCTCGGCGATCCGGGCCCCGTCGCGCACGCCGACGGCGCGGCGCAGCTCGATGATCTCCTGGGCCTTGGCCACGGTCGAGGCGCGGACCTGCTCGAGCACGGCGGACAGGTCCGTGCGGCCGGAGTACAGGAACGGGTAGAGCGATTCCATCCCAAAGTCCCCAGAGATGGCTCCCGCGTTTTCCTGCGGCATGACCAGGTCAGCTCCCTATCACCGCGATGGCCTCGCTGGCGTGAACCAGGATGGTATCGCCCACGCCCGCGTCCACCAGGGCCACGCTGACGGTCTCCTCGCCGGCGCCGCTCTCGACCACGGCCATCTGGTCGGCCAGCAGCCGCACCACCGTGACCTGCACGGCGGTATCCGAACAGGTGATGCAGGTATCGCCGCTGCAGTATTCCTCGCCCATCATGCGACCACCCCCGGAGCGAGCACTCCTGGCTGCTCGAAGAACACGTGCACGAGCTCCCAGAGTACGTGGTACGCGGTCACGTGCAGCTCCTTGACCACCCGCGGATCGGCCGAGGCCGCGACCAGGAGGTGATCGACCGCCTTGCTGGCCGCGATCTGGCCGCCGTCCCCGCCCGCCAGGGCGATCGTCAGCAGGCCCAGTTCGCTGGCCGCGGCGAGCCCGCCCAGCACGCTGGCGCAGTTGCCGTCGGCGGAGATGCCGAGCGCGATATCGGCGGGATCGGCGAGGAAGCGGATCTGGTGGGCGAAGATCGCGGCTGCGCCGTCCCGTTCGGCTATCCCGGTAACGGTGGCCACATCGCAGGTGAGCGAGATGGCCGGCAGCGCGCGCTTGCCGACGATGACCGGGTGGACGAACTCGACCGCGATGTGCTGCGCGTCCGTGCTGGCGCCGCCGGTGCCGAACACCACGAGCTTGCCGCCCCGGTGGAACCGCACGGCCATGGCGTGACACGCCGCGGCCACCGCGTCCGCCTGCCCGGCCAGGTCATCCGTGGGAGCGTTCCGCAGCTCGAACAGGCGGCGGGTCCGTTCGCCGTCGCTGGGCTGGCCGTCGCTGGGCTGGCCGTCGCTGGGCTGGCCGTCGGTGGCAGACCGCTCCGGTCCGCTCACCGATCGCGGCCCGTCCGGGGCGCTCGACCCCCTCGAGCTGTCATGACAGCACCGTAGGACACTTGTGTCTGAGCGTCTAGTAGCCGCCACGACACTTCTGGTCGGTAACCCTGCTTTCTTCTAAACCCGGACACATTATTCGGTCAGGCCCGCGCGGAACCGGACTAAGGGCGTGCACCAAGCCCGTTCGGGCGGCGCCCACCTGGTCCGGGCCGGCCAGCCCGCTCAGTAGCCCGCTGCGACGATGCTGGCCTGGACCGCGTTGTCGGTCGCGTCGGACGGATAGCCGGCCGTCATCACCCCCTCGAAGAACGATCCGACCGAGCCGTTGCTGTTGTCACCGCCGGTGCCCAGGACAATGGCGCCTTCCTGATGCATGGGCGCATATCCGCCGATATTGGGCAGCGGGCCGTTGTACCAGGTGGTCAGGGAGCCCGATTGCGCGTTACCGCCCTTGATCGCATACGTGGTCTGCCCGTTGTTCTTGACCAGGGCCGTGACGAACGCGCTGGAGTTGCCATGGTTATTCGTATCGGAGCCATTTCCCCCGGCGAAGAGGCCGTTTTCCAGGTCGGCCTGGACCCAGGGACCGGATCCTGAGCAGGGGGCGAACCAGCATTCCGTGCCGAAGTTGATCGCGTCCATGTGGCCGTTGCCGTTATCGTCGTTGTTCGTCTCGGCGTTCCCGTAGTCGAAGCAGCACCTGTTGTTCACGTGCGTCCCGCTGACCACCATGTACTCATCCTGCGGCTGGCCGCCGGTCGCGACGCCGCTGGTGTGGTCGTCCCGGTAGCCGACCCCGGCCGTCACGTCGAGCCCGTACACCTGATGGCCGCCCACGGTCAGTGGCAGCGCGCTCGCGTTCGCGCCGTGATCCTGCCCGCCGTTCCCGCCTGGTCCTTCGATGGTGAGGTTGTTGTGCCGGGACGTCTGGTCGAATATCTCCGTGATGGTGCACGTCGTGCCAGCGCAGAAGCTATTTTGCGCGGCCGCGTTGGCGTAGCCGCCGGCGGCCAGCGCGCCGATGTTCGCGGTCCTGCTGTCCGACGCGCGCTTGACTTGGTAGAGCGAGCCGTTGTAGGCGGCGAAGAGGGCCCGTACAGTGCTGACCGCGTCGACGCAGGGCGTGCCGGCCGCGGCGTAGATGTCGCACGGGAGCATCGTCGCGGCCCGCGCCGGTCCCGCCGGGCTCGCCGGTCCCGCCAGGAGGCCGCCCGCCAGCACGCTTATCGCCGCCGCGGACAGCAGCAGTTTCCCCCGCCGCCATAGTCGTGACCGGATAATCACCGTGCACCTCTTTCCGTTTCCGGATGACGTGGCCCGAAGGCATGAAAAACCCCGGACATGGATCGGGAAGGTAAAGCCGGAAAATTGGCGCGGGCCATTGACACACGGGCCCGCACGTCGCCGAGCCAGCTGACGGCCAGCCGGGCAACAGCAATGTGAGCGCTAACAATCGTGCCGGTCAAACGGAGCGTATAAAGGCCTCCGGGTGGGTTGGGGCGCATAAATAGCGCGGTGGCATCACTATGTCTCCGGCGCGAAGTTACGTCAAGGTTTCCGGCGCAGTCAGTTGTGAGCGTTAACATTGGGCGGAGGCCGCCGGCCAGCCGAGTGCTGGCCGGCGGCGCCCCCGCTACCGGCTGGACCTGGGCAGCGGGACCAGGCAGCTCGGCGGCTGATGCTGTGTCCCCCGCTGGGCCCCTCGCCGGGAACGCCGCCGCGATAGCGCTGGCCCGCGACCTGAACTACGCCTGATCGAGCAGGCTCGCCGCGATGGCGGCCGCGTGCCGGGCCGGGCTGCCGAACAGGTGCCTGGCGCCGTGCGCCCGCTTGAGGTAGCGGTGTGCCGGATGCTCCCAGGTGATGCCGATGGCGCCGTGCAGCTGGATCATCTCCCCGGCCGTCCGGGTCAGCGCGTCGGAGCAGTAGACCTTGACCGCGGCGGCCCGCAGCCCGAGCGCCGGTGCATCATCCGGCGTGTCCCCGGCGGCCGCCGCGCGGGCCAGCGACCGCGCCGACTCCACCAGCACATGCAGGTCGGCCATCCGGTGCCGCAGCGCCTGGAAACCGCCGATCACCTGGCCGAACTGCTCCCTGGTCAGCGCGTAGCCGACGGTCAGGTCCAGGGCCCGCCGGGCCGCGCCCACCTGCTCGGCGCCGAGCGCGAGGCACGCGAGGTCCCTGGCCCGGCTCAGCGCGCCGGACGCGTCGCCGCCCACGCGCCGGCCGCGCGCCCGGGTCAGCCGCACGACGGCCAGCCTGCGGGTGGCGTCCATGGTGGGGACGGCGGCACGGCACACGCCGTCCTGGCGCGGGTCCACGTCGAACAGCCCGATGCCCGCCGGGCCGCGGGCGGCGACCAGCAGCACGTCGGCGGTGTCGCCGTCCAGCACGTAGTGCGCCTCGCCGTCGAGTTCCCAGCCGCCGTGGGCCTGACGGGCCTGGCAGGCCACCTCGTCGCTGTCCCAGTGGCCGGCCCGGGTGGTCCAGGCCAGGGCCGCGGTGGCGGACCCGGCGGCGATCGCGGGCAGCAGCCGGCCGCAGGCCGCGTCGTCGCCGGAGGCGAGCACGGCGTGTGCGGCCAGGACCGCCGAGCCGAGCATGGGGGAGCAGGTCAGGTCCCGGCCGAGTTCTTCCATGACGACGCCGGTCTCGGCGGGCCCGGCCCCGGCGCCGCCGTACCGTTCGGGAATCGCGAGCCCGGCCACGCCGACCTCACCGCACAGCCGCCGCCACAGCGACCGCCCGTCTCCCGTCGGCCCGCCTCCCGTCAGCCCTTCTCTCGCGAGCAGGCCGCGTACCACGTCCCGGAGGTCCCGCTGCTCCGCGGTCAGGCTCACCGGGGCCCGCCCTGGCCGCTGAGCTCCCGCATGACCCGGGTGCGGTGTTCGGCCTGGCTGCCCCATGCGGGGACGAGCGCGCGGACCTTGGCCAGCCAGAGGCTGAGGTCGAGCTCGGCGGTGTAGCCGATCGCGCCATGGACCTGCAGCGCGGCCCGCGCCGCCCGGTAGGCGGCGTCGGCGCAGGCGACCTTCGCGGCGGAAACGTCCCGGCCCGCGGTCGCCGCGTCGTCCCCCAGCGCGGTGGCGGCCGCGTCGAGCAGCGGCCGGGCGAACTCCAGCCCGATCGCCACGTCCGCGAGCTTGTGCTTGACCGCCTGGAACGCGCCGACCGGCCGCCCGAACTGCGCCCGCACGCTCGCGTGCCGCACCGACGCCTCGAGCAGCGCACGGCCCGCGCCGAGCAGCTGCGCCGAGCAGGCCAGCGCCCCGAGGTCGAGCGCCCGGGCCGCGGCCTCGGCCGCGTCCCGGGCCAGCACCTCCCCGCCGCGTGCCTCGGACAGCGACCGGGCCGGATCTACCGACCGGTGCATGGCGCCCAGGCGGGCGCGATACACCGCGCCGTCCTCGGCCAGCAGCACCAGCCTGGCGGCCCCGGCGTCGGCGGCGAACGGCAGCCGCGGCGGCATGGCCAGCGTGGCGATAAGGTCCCCGGCGGCCAGCCCGGCCAGCCACTCGCCGCCCAGTCCCCGCTCGCCGCAGGCACCCGGCGCCAGCCCGGTGTCGGCCAGCCCGGTGTCGGCCAGCCCGGTGTCGGCCAGCCCGGTGTCGGCCAGCCCGGTGTCGGCCAGCCCGGTGTCGGCCAGCACCGCCAGCAACGCGGGCACGGCGGCCAGCGACTCGGCCACAGGTCCGGGCAGCGCGTGGTGACCGAGTTCCTCGCAGGCCACCACCAGGTCCAGCGGGCTCGCGCCGAGGCCGCCCCATTTCTCCGGCACCGCGAGCGCGCTGACGCCGAGCCCGGCCAGCCGCCGCCACAGGGCGAGCCCGGGCGCCAGGTCGCCGTCGGCCCACCGCCGTGCGGCGGCCGGCACGTCGGCCCCGCTTAGCAAGTCGTGCACCGCCGCGGCAAACTGGTCCCGCTCGGACCCGCCCATCGCGGCCGCGCTCACCGGGGCCGTGCTCAACGGGGGAGCCCCAGCACCCGCTCGGCGATCAGCGTGCGCTGGATCTCGTTGGTACCCGCGTAGATCGGGCCCGCCAGCGCGAACAGGTAGTCCTCCAGCCAGCGCCCGTCCGGTCCTTCGCGGACCTCGGCGTGCGGACCTAGCAGGTCAAGTGCCGTCTCGTGCAGCGCCACGTCGAGCTCGGACCAGAACACCTTGCCCAGGCTGGAGCGAACCCCAAGGTCCCCGGGCGTGCCGCCGGCCGCCAGCCGGCCGGCGGTCGCCTGCGTGTGCAGCTGGTAGGCGCGGGCGCCGATCCAGGCGTCGGCCACCCGGTCCCGCAGGGCGGTGTCGTCCGGGTCGCCGGCCCGCCGCCACAGTTCGGCCAGCCGGGTGGCCGCCGCGACGAACCGCCCGGGGCTGCGCAGCGACAGCCCGCGCTCGTGGCTCGCGGTGGACATCGCGATCCGCCAGCCGTCGCCCGGCGCGCCCACGACGTCGGCGTCCGGGACGAACACGTCGTCCAGGAAGATCTCCGCGAACCCGGTCCGCCCGCCGAGCTGGCGGATCGGCCGCACGGTCACCCCCGGCGCGCGCAGCCCGAAGAGCAGGTAGGTCAGCCCGTGGTGGCGTTCCGCGGCGGGATCAGTGCGGAACAGCCCGAACGCCCGGTCCGCGAACGCCGCCCGCGAGCACCACGTCTTGGTGCCCGACAGCAGCCAGCCTCCCTCGCAGCGCACCGCCCGGGACCGGATCGCGGCCAGGTCGCTGCCCGCCTCGGGTTCGGACCAGGCCTGCGCCCACACCTCCTCGGCGGTGGCCATCGGGGGGAGGAACCGGTCCCGCTGGTCCGCGGTGCCGTGCGCGAACAGCGTCGGGGCGAGCAGCGACAGCCCGTTCTGTCCCACCCGGGCCGGCGCGCCGGCCGCGTAGTACTCCTCCTCGAAGACCAGCCACTCGGCCAGCGTCGCGTCCCGGCCGCCGTACCGCGCCGGCCAGGAGACCACCGACAGCCGGGCCGCCGCCAGCTCGCGTTCCCACTCCCGGTGCCGCGCGAACCCCTCGGCGGTATCCAGCGACGGCAGCGGTTCGGCCGGGGCGTGCGCGGCCAGCCAGTCCCGCACCTCGGCCCGGAACGCGCCGGTCAGTGCTGGCCCGGAGGGACGACCCCCGCTGTCCTCCCTGCTCAGTGCTGACCTGGGGGGACGACCCCCCCTGTCCCCCCCGCTCACTCGGCGGCCTTCTTCATGCTGCGCCCGTCGAGCCCGGCCAGCGAGTCGCCTGACACCTCGGCGTTGTGCGCGTGTGCCATGTGGTGCAGGCCGAACACCGAATCCATCCCCGGCCGCATCCCCATCAGGTCCTCACACTGGTTGACCGCCCGTTTGGCCAGCGCGAGGCCGAACGGGGGCATCTCGGCGACCTGCTCGGCGAGCGCGAAGGCCGCCGTTTCCAGCTCCCCGCGCGGTACCACCCGGTTCACCATGCCGAGCTGGTAGGCGCGCTCGGCGGTGAACCGGCCGCCGGTGAACAGGACCTCCTTGGCGAAGCGCGGCCCGAGCACCCACGGGTGCGCGAAGTACTCCACGCCGGGTATCCCCATCCGCACCACCGGGTCGGCGAAGAACGCGTCCTCGGCGGCCACGATCAGGTCGCACACCCAGGCGAGCATCAGGCCGCCGGCGATGCACGCGCCGTGCACCATCGCGATGGCGGGCTTGGGGATCTCCCGCCAGCGCCGGCACATGCCGAGGTAGACCTCCATCTCGCGGGCGTACCTGCCGTCGGCGCCGGCCCGGCCCACGTGGTCCCACCACAGCACCGCCTGGCGGTCGAAGGACTTGTCCGCGTCCCGCTCCGGGGTGCCGATGTCGTGGCCGGCGCAGAAGTGCTTGCCCGCGCCGGCCAGCACGAGCACCGCGACCTGGTCGTCGTTCACCGCCCGGGTGAAGGCCGCGTCCAGGGCGTAGGTCATCGCGGAGTTCTGCGCGTTGGCGTACTCCGGCCGGTTCAGCGTGATCAGGGCGATGCGGCCGCGCTGGTCATAACGGACCTCGTCCGCCATCACGGTTCCTCTCTCAACAGTCGCTTGAGCACCTTGCCCGACGGGTTGCGGGGCAGGGTGTCCAGGAACTCCACCCGCCGGGGCACCTTGTAGTTGGCCAGCCGCTCCCGGCAGAACGCCAGCACGTCCGCCGCGTCCAGCGCATGACCGGGCCGGCGGACGATGAACGCCTGGCCGACCTCGCCGAGCCGCGGGTCGGGCACGCCCACGACGGCCGACTCCGCGACCCCGTCGAGCCGGGCCAGCACCTGCTCGACCTCGGCGGGGTACACGTTGAAGCCGCCGCAGATGTACATGTCCTTGATCCGGCCGGTGATGGTCAGGTACCCGGCGGCGTCCAGGCGGCCGGCGTCACCAGTGTGCAGCCATCCGTCCGCGTCGACGGCGGCCTTCGTGGCGTCCGGGTCGTCCAGGTAGCCGAGCATCAGGTTCGGCCCGCGGAGCAGGATCTCGCTGCCGTCGGCGATCCGCACCTCGAAGCCGGCCGCCGCCCGTCCCGAGGTGCGGGCCACCGTCTCCGCCGGGTCCCCGGGGCGGCACATCGTCGCCACCACGGCCTCGGTCAGCCCGTAGGCGGTGAGCACGACCTCGAAGCCCAGGTCGCGCCGCATCCGCTCGACCAGCGCGACTGGGACGTCGGCCGCGCCGGTGACCGCGAGGCGCAGGCTGGACAGGTCACGGGCGCCGCGTTCGGGGTGGTCTAGGATCGTGGCGTAGATCGTCGGCGGGCCGGGGAACACGGTGATCTGCTCGGCCTCGATCAGCCGCATCGCCTGCCCGGCGTCGAAGACCGCCTGCGGCACCAGCGTCGCCCCGCTGACCAGGCAGGCGAGCAGGCCCGCCTTGAGGCCGAAGGTGTGGAAGAGCGGGTTCACCACCAGGTAGCGGTCCGCGCGGGTCAGCTGGGCGCAGTCCGCCCAGGCCCGGGCGACGCCCAGCGACCGCTCGTGCGAGGTCATCGCGCCCTTGCTCCGCCCGGTCGTACCGGAGGTGAACATGATGTCGCTGACGTCCCCGGGCCGTATCCCTTCGGCCCGCTCACCCACCACAGCGGCCGGAACCGACGCCCCGCGCCGCTCGAACGCCGCCCAGTCCTCAGGCACCCGCACCACAAGGCCGAGCCGGTCCAGGGCGCCGCCGTCCGCGCCGCCATCTGCGCCGTCCGCCTCGGCCGCCGCGGCCCGCAGCGCCGCCAGCCGGTCGGCGCCGAGGAAGTCGCCTGCCACGAACAGGGCGCGGGCGCCGCTGCGGCTGATCACGTCCAGCGCCTCGGGCCCGGTGAACCGCGTGCTGACCGGGACCAAGACACCGCCCGCGCTGAGCGCGCCCAGCGCGGCCAGCACCCAATAACAGTCGTTGGGCGCCCAGATGGCCACCCGGTCCGAAGGCGCCACGCCCTCGGCGACGAGCGCGGCGGCGACCGCGGTCACCCGCTCGCCCAGCTCGCGGTAGCTGAGCCGGAGGCCATCCGGCCCCGCCAAAGGGTCGGCCAGCCCAGGGTAGGCCAGCCCAGGGTCGGCCAATGCCGTCGCGTCGCCGAACTCCCGAGCGGCGCTCGCCACGGCGCCCGGGATCGTCAGCTCCACGGACCCTCCTAGCAAGCAAGTGCTTGGTAGGTTTAGCCTACGCACCAGGGGCCGTGCCAGCCAGCCCCCGGAGGAGGCCCGGGTGCGGTTCACGCCGCAGGACGAGGAGTTCCGCGCCGAGGTGCGCGAGTGGCTGAAAGCCAACCTGACCGGCCCGTTCGCTGGGCTGCGCGGGGCGGGCGGCCCGGGAAGCGAGCACGAGCTGTACGCCGAACGGCTCGCCTGGCACCGGCACCTGGCCGCCGCCGGCTGGACCTGCCTGGGCTGGCCCGCCGAACACGGCGGCCGCGGCGCCACCCTCGCCCAGCAGGTCATCTTCCACGAGGAGTACGCCCAGGCCGGCGCGCCCGCCAGGGTCTCGATCGTGGGCGAGGAACTGCTCGGGCCCACCCTGATCGACTTCGGCACGCCGGAGCAGAAAGAGCGCTTCCTCCCCCCGGTCAAGGCCGTCACCGAGCTGTGGTGCCAGGGCTACTCCGAACCAGGCGCCGGCTCCGACCTGGCCGCCGTGGCCACCCGGGCCGAGCGCGACAAAGACCACTGGGTGATCACCGGCCAGAAGATGTGGACGTCAGGGGCCCACCTGGCCGACTGGTGCTTCGTGCTGGCCCGGACCGAACCCGGCTCGAAACGAAGCCAGGGCCTGTCCTACCTGCTGGTGCCGATGCGCCAGCCGGGGGTCACGGTCCGCCCGATCCTGCAGCTGACCGGCACCTCGGAGTTCAACGAGGTCTTCTTCGACGGCGCGCGCACCGCGGCAGCCAACGTGGTCGGCGAGCCGGGCGACGGCTGGCGGATCGCCAAGGCCACGCTGGCCGTCGAGCGCGGCGCGGCCATGCTCGGCCAGCAGGTGGGATTCCGCCGCGAACTTGAGAACCTGCTGCACATGGCCCGGCATACCGAGGCGGGCGCCGACCCGCTGCTGCGCGACAGGCTCGCCCGGGCCTGGATCGGCCTGGAGGTCATCCGCGCGTACGCCCTCGATACCCTGGGCGGGACCGACGACACCCAGGCGTCCGTGCTCAAGATCCTCTGGTCCCGCTGGCATCAGCAGCTCGGCGAGCTGGCCATGGACGTGCAGGGCGCCCCCTCCGCGGTAGCCGGGGGCGAAACCTGCGACCTGGACGAATGGCAGCGGCTTTTCCTGTTCAGCCGGGCCGACACGATTTACGGCGGGTCCGACGAGATCCAGCGGAACATCATCGCCAGCCGCGCCCTCGGCCTGCCCCGGTGAAGGGGCACGGCCTGCTCGAGGGCAAGGTGGTCGTCGTCACCGCGGCGGCCGGCACCGGCATCGGCGGCGCCGCCGCCCGGCGCTGCCTGGAAGAGGGGGCCCGGGTGGCGATCAGCGACCAGCACGAGCGGCGGCTGGCCGCGACCCGGGATGAGCTGGCTGAGGCTTATGCCGGCCTCGTTTGGGCCCAATCTTGTGATGTGACCGACGAGGAGCAGGTCGCCGCCCTGATCGAGGGCGCGGCCGGCCATTTCGGCCGGATCGACGTGATGATCAACAACGCCGGGCTTGGCGGCACCAGCTCGGTGCTCGAGATGACCGACGAGCAGTGGCTGCGGGTGCTCGACGTCACGCTCAACGGGACCTTCCGCTGCACCCGGGCGGCGCTGCGCCAGATGGTCGCCCAGGGGCACGGGGGAGCGGTCGTCAACAACGCCTCGGTGCTCGGCTGGCGCGCGCAGCCGGGCCAGGCGCACTACGCGGCGGCCAAGGCAGGCGTGATGGCCTTCACCCGGTGCGCCGCGCTGGACGTCGCCGGGCACGGCATCCGGGTCAACGCGGTGGCGCCGAGCCTGGCCATCCACCCGTTCCTGGCCAAGGTGACCAGCGAGGACCTGCTCGCCGAACTAGCCGGCCGCGAAGCGTTCGGCCGCGCCGCGCAGCCCTGGGAGGTCGCCAACGTCATGGTCTTCCTGGCCAGCGACTACGCCTCCTACCTCACCGGCGAGGTCATCGCGGTGAGCAGCCAGCACCCCTGAGGCGCCCGCGAAGGCATCACAGTGCTCGCTTCATAGGCGCTCGATGATGGTGGCGGTGGCCATCGCGCCGCCGGCGCACATGGTGATCAGCGCCGTGCCCGCGCCGCGCCGCTCGAGTTCGTGCAGCGCGGTGGTGAGCAGCCGGGCGCCGGAGCTGCCCACCGGGTGGCCGAGGGCGATCGCGCCGCCGTTGACGTTGACCCGGTCCTCCTCGGCCCCGTGTACGGCCAGCCAGGACAGCACCACCGACGCGAACGCCTCGTTGACCTCGAACAGGTCGATGTCGCCCATGGTCATGCCGCTGCGGGCGAGCACCCGCTCGGTCGCCTGGACGGGGCCGTCCAGGTGGAAGTACGGTTCGGCGCCGA
>JGI12270J11330_10002617_pt1 | contig 13156 bp, 9 predicted proteins | sample PeaSoiMetSII2010_FD_11330 | JGI IMG/M metagenome (IMG submission 11330)
ATCGCGCGACCCATGCCGGCGAGTGGCACTGGAAGAGCGGCCGACCGGTCTATCGTCTTCGTGGCCGGATCCTCGGCATCGTCGCGCTCGGCCGTATCGCCCGCGCGATCGCGGTTCGGGCTCGAGGCTTCGGTCTGCGCGTCACTGCGTACGATCCCTATGTCGATGACTCGGTGTTCGAGCAGCACGGCGTGACCCGGGTCGACAAGATACAGCTCGTCGAGCAATCGGACTATGTGATCGTGCAGTGTCCATTGACGGAGGCAACCCGGCACTTCTTCGGAGAAGCAGAACTGAGGCGCATGAAGCCTCACGCCATCCTGATCAATACAGGCCGCGGGCCCGAAGTCGACAACGCCGCACTCTATCGGGCGCTCAAGGAAGGCTGGATTGCCGCCGCAGGGCTCGATGATCTCGAGGAGGAGCCTGCCAAGCGCCGCGATTGGTCTCCGCAGGACAATCCGCTGTTCACCTTGGACAATGTGATCGTCACTTCGCACTGTGCTTACTATTCCGAAGAGTCGATCCAAATGGCACGCGAAGTCGCGGCAAGCGAGGTCGCTCGCGTCTTGACCGGGCAAAGGCCGCACAACCCGGTCAACAACGTCCGGTTGGCCGACGGATCGTGGTCGTTGCCGGATGGTGACCCGGCCAGCGAATCGCTGCGGGAAAGGACCGTATAATGCTCAAAGAGTTCAAGGAATTCCAGCGTCAGCCCGATCTGCTCGCTGCCTTCACCGAAGTGGCCCAGTGCTACAGCGCGTCCTGTGTTTTTGCCGACTCGCAGTATCGCCAAGGCATTATGCACAGCGCTATCAAGCCGGCGTTTCGTGCTAAGGCGGTCGGACAGGCGCTCACGGTCCAACTCTCCGCGGGGGATCTGGTGGACCCATTGAAAGCTCTGGAGATGGGCCAGCCGGGCGACATTATCGTAGTGGATGCCGGGGCCGATACCGAAACATCGGTGTGCGGCGGATTGATGGGCGGTCTTGCCAAGAATCGCGGCATTCGCGCAATGATCATCGATGGGGCTGGACGCGATGTCGATGAGCTCCGCGATATTGATTTCCCGATCTGGACTCGCGCCGTAACTCCTCGGGGTACTCACACGATGTTATCGGGTCGCAAGGAAGAGCTGTCGATCAACATTCCAATCAGCTGCGGGGGCATCATTGTCAATCCGGGGGATTTTGTTGTGGCGGACGAGATCGGCGTCACGGTCATTGCTGTACGCGACGCCGCGAAAGTGTTGGCAGCGGCCCGGGAGCAGGCTCAGCGCGAGCAGGCAACCCGCGCGTGGGTTGCCAAAGGCAAGACCGTCGAGGACCTGCTGAAGGAATTCGGGCGGATCTGATCGACATTGAGCCGAAGGACGAAGCGGTCGGCATCGTCCGGTTGATTCGTCAGCCCAATTTAGCTCTGAGGTAGTGAACCGCTCCGTCGAGCGTAACAAGCTTGGGGTAATCGATCTCGGGGATGTCGAGGCCAAGGCGGTGATGGATTGCAGTAATAAAATTGAGAAAGTCCATAGAGTCGATGTCAAGCGCCTCTCTCAAATCTGCGCTTGCGTCGATCGTTTTCAGGTCGACTTCGGGAGCGATGTTCCCAAGCTCTTCTCGCAACACCGCATCAACGTCCACATTGCTCATAGCTTGTCTGGTTCCTGCAACAGCTTGCCGATTTCAGCGAGGAACAGTCCTCCGGCGTGACCGTCGCTGACCCTGTGGTCTGCAGCAAGCGTGACAGTGACGACAGAACGCGGCACAACACTGCCGTCGACGATCCACGGGCGGACGACGACCTTGCCGAAGCCTACAATCGCGACTTGTGGTGGATAAATAATTCCGAAAAGCGCTTCGACCCCGCGCTCTCCAAGGCTGGAGATGGTGATCGTCGAGTCGGCCATCTCCGAACTTCGGATACGACCGGCTCGCACGCGCTGAATGAGATCGTGCATGCGCGCCATCAAGTCATCGAGCGTGAGTTGATCGCTGTCATGGATCGCCGGCGCCGCCAAGCCGCCGCCGCGAATGGCAATTGCCACCCCGGTGTGCACCTCGGGAGACGCCGTGAATTGCCCGTCTTGATAGAAGCCGTTGAACGCCGGAAAGCGGCGGGCGGCGGCCGCGACCGCTTTCACAGCGAGAGCACCCATGAGCAGGCGGTTTTCGGGCGGTCGTCCGGCATTGACCCGAGAAAGAAATTCTTCGCATCCCGTCATGTCGACTTGATGCTCCAGGTAGTAATGCGGGATTTCGCGCTTCGACCTTGCCATCGCGGCCGCGATCGCAGCGCGCATCGCGTTGAGGTCAAGACCGATGACGTGCCGTTTCTCAGCGAGAGGCGTCACGACGGCCCCGCTTCGCTCAACATCGACGCGAATGACTGCGCCGAATGGGCCGCTGCCAACAACGGCACTGAGATCGATGCCACGGGTCGATGCTAGCCGCCGCGCAGCCGGCGACGCTCTGATGCGGCCGCCTGCGCCGACGGCCACGACGATTTGTGGTCGGGGCGCCGCCGGCAACGGAATGGTCGGCGCGGCAGCCGGAGCAGCAGCCGGGGCTGTCACTTCTGCCACCTGCGGTGGCGCCGCCAAACCCGCTACGGCCTCCTTGTCGGAACGAATCCGGGCCAGTGGGGTGCCGACCGGCACCTTCGTACCGACGCTGACCAGCATTTGGTCGACCTGGCCGGTTTCGAAGATTTCGATTTCGATTGCCCCTTTCTGCGTCTCGACCACGGCGACGATATCGCCACGCTTCACGCGATCTCCGGGCTTGACCATCCATTCGACGAGCGTGCCCGCCTCCATGTCGGCGCCGAGCGAGGGCATGCGGAATTCCGCCACGGCGCTACCTGCTACGTGCGCGCGAGCGCCGCCTTTGCGGCTGCGACAATCTTCGGTGCCTGCGGGATTGCAGCTTCTTCGAGGTGACGCGCATACGGGATCGGCACCTCCTCGCTGCACACGCGGCCGATCGGTGCGTCGAGTTCCCAGAACGCCCGCTCGACGATGCGCGTGCAGACTTCTGCGGCAAGGCTGCCGCTGCGCCAGCCTTCGTCGACGATGACCGCCCGCCGGGTCTTGGTTACCGAGGCCATGATTGTCTGGTCGTCGAGTGGCCGCAAGCTGCGCAGATCGATGACTTCGGCTTCGATGTTGTCGGCGGCGAGCGTCGCAGCGGCGTCCAACGTCTTCCACAGTGACCCGCCATAGGTGATAAGCGTGATATCACGGCCAATGCGGCGAACTGCAGCCTTGTCGATGTCGACCGGGCCGGCATCGGCCGCAAGCTTGCCGGTCATGTTGTAGAGCATCACGTTCTCGAAGATCAGCACAGGGTCGGGGTCTTCGAGCGCGGTCCAAAGCATGCCACGCGCGTCCTGAATCGTCGCCGGGGCGAGCACCTTGACGCCGGGAATGTGCGCATACCATCCTTCGAGGCTGTGCGAATGCTGGGCAGCAACCTGGCGGCCCGCGCCGGTGGCTAAGCGGATCACCAACGGCACCCCGAATTGGTTGCCCGACATGTGGCGAATGGTTGCGGCGTTGTTGAGAATCTGATCGAGCGCGAGCAGACTGAAGTTCACTGTCATCAACTCCACAATCGGGCGCATGCCCGCCATAGCGGCGCCGATGCCGGCGCCGGTGAAGCCGGATTCCGACAACGGCGTGTCGCGAATGCGCTCCGGGCCGAATTCCGCCAGCAAACCCTTGGTGACTGCATAGCAGCCGCCGTAGCGGCCGACGTCTTCGCCCATGAGGAAAACGCGCTGATCGCGCGCAAACGCATCGCGGATTGCCTCCCGCACGGCCTCGCGATAGGTGATCTCCTTCGCTTCGGACGGGGTTTGGCGTTGCAGCATCGAACGCATCCTTTCAACTGACTATTTCTGCATATGTGAAGCGGGTGAGATGCTCGACCGGCTCCCATGTTCCCGCCTCGGCAAACGCCGCGGCTGCGGCGATCTCCGCCGCGACATCGGCTTCGATGCGGGCCTCCTCCTCGGGATGGATCATATGGTTCGACTCGAGCCATCCGCGAAAGCGCACGATCGGATCTTTCTGGCGCCAAGCCTCGACTTCCGACTTGTCGCGGTAAAGTTGAGCGTCGAACATCGAATGGGCGCGAAACCGGTAGGTACGGCACTCGAGAAAATACGGCTTGCTGGTCTCGCGGACCGCGCGTATGGCGCGCCGCGCGGCCGCCTCAACGGCGACCACGTCCATGCCGTCGATGACCTCGGCCGTTATCCGATAACTCTGCGCCTTGAGATGAATGTCTGTCTCCGATTCCGCAATCGCAAGCGCGGTCCCCATGCCGTAGAGATTGTTCTCGCACACGAGCAGCACCGGCAGCGACCACAGCGCCGCGAGATTGAGACTTTCGTGGAACTCGCCTTCGGCAACGGCGCCGTCGCCGAAAAAGCAGGCGGTGACGACGTCTTCGCCACGCATGTGATCGGCCAGCGCCACCCCGACCGCGAGCGGCAGCCCACCACCGACAATGGCATTTCCACCATAGAAATTGGTCGCTCGATCGAACAGGTGCATGGAGCCGCCCCGCCCGCCGCTGCAACCCTGCTGCTTACCAAACATCTCGGCTAGAACTGTCGTCATCGGCACTCCGCGGACAAGCGCCTGGCCATGCTCGCGATAGGTCGCCACAATCCGGTCGCGCTGCTCCAGGACCGGTATCACCCCGACCGCGACCGCCTCTTCGCCGTCGTAAAGATGGAGAAATCCGCGGATCTTCTCCAACGTGTAAAGCTCTACGCACTTTTCCTCAAAACGGCGGATGCGGATCATCTGCTTCAAAAGGTCAAGCGAATGCGCTCGTGATAGCCGTGGCTTGTCGATCGTGCCGCTCATCGTTCTTCGCTCTCAAGCGTCGAAATGTCGCCTTCCGGAAGTCCCAATTCGCGCGCTTTGAGCAGACGACGCATGATCTTGCCGCTGCGCGTCTTCGGCAAATTGCTGCGGAATGCGATATCCTTGGGCGCAACCGCCGGACCGAGCCGCTTGCGGGCATGGCCGAGCAAATCTTTGCGCAGAGCCTCGCTTTGTTCAACGCCGTTCTTGAGGGCAACGAACGCCTTCACCACCTCTCCGGCGGTCTCGTCCGGGATTCCGATCACGCCGACCTCGGCCACCGCCGGGTGCTCCATCAGAGCGCTTTCCACCTCGAACGGGCCGATGAGATGACCTGCGCTCTTGATCACGTCGTCGGCGCGGCCAACAAACCAATAGTACCCCTCGGCGTCTCGCATGGCGAGATCGCCGGCGAGATACCAGCCGCTGACGAAGCATTTGCGATAGCGCTCTTCCTCGCCAAGATAACCGCGCATCATCGAAGGCCAGCCGGGCCGCAGCGCAAGCTCTCCGACGGTCATGGGTTGTGTGATTTCGCGCACCTCGCCGCCAGTGACGCGCGCGACGATCCCCGCCGTAACCCCGGGCAGCGGCCGCCCCATCGAGCCGGGCTTGACCTCCATCGACGGATAATTGGCAATCATGATGCCGCCGGTCTCGGTCTGCCACCAATTGTCGTGGAACGGCTTGCCAAACGCCTCCACACCCCAAACGACAGCCTCAGGATTAAGCGGCTCGCCTACGCTCGCCATCAACCGTAAGTTCGAGAGATCGAATTTCTTGGCGAAATCGGCGCCTATCTTCATCAGCATGCGAATCGCAGTTGGAGCTGTATACCAGACCGAGACTTTCTGCCGCTCGAGGATGCGGTACCAGCGCTCGGCGTCGAACTCGGCCTGGTCGACGATTAACGTCGCACCGTTGGTCAGCGGAGAGATGATGCCATAGGAGGTGCCCGTGACCCATCCAGGGTCGGCAGTGCACCAGAACACATCATCCTCGTGCAGATCGAGTACCAGGCGGCCGGTAATGTGATGCGCGACCACAGCCTCATGGACATGCACTGCTCCTTTGGGCCGCCCCGTTGTCCCACTGGTGAAATGGACAAGCGCCATGTCCTCCGCGGCGGTCCGCACGATCTCATATGAGTCCGATGCGGTTAGCATGGCGGCCGCAAGGCTCATCGTTGCCGGAGGCAGATTATCCGAGCATTCAGTCAGCAGCACGAGTTCAAGGCTGGCAACCTCGGTGCGCCATGGCTCGATCTTACGTCGGTAGAATGCCTCGGACGTGACGAGAACCTTGGCACCGCCGATGGACATCCGGGCTTTGATAGGCTCCGGTCCGAACGCCGAGAACAGCGGTGAGAATACACTGCCGCATTTCAGCGTACCGAGTGCCGCTATGTAGAGTTCTGGGCACCGGCCAAGCAGCGAGAAGACCCGGTCGCCCTGGGCGATCCCGTGCTGCCCCAAGACGTTGGCGAACCGGTTGCTCTGCGCGCGCAACTCCGCATAGCTGAAATCGCGGACGGCATCATCCCGACTGATCCAGCGCATGGCGAGCTTGCTGCCACGGCCGGCCAGCACATGGCGGTCGACCGCCTCATGCGCGATATTGAGCCCGCCACCGGGCAGACCGTCGAGCAGCCCTCGCGCCTTCGCCCACGAAAACACGGCTACGCAACCTTCGTAGTTCCGAAGGTTGGCGCGGGCAAAGTCCTCGGGACGTTTTCGGATCCGTTCCCATTCCATCGATGAACCCCGCGCCGGAGTAACTGGAAAAAATTAGACATCATGTTGATTGCATAACCTTGATGTGGATCAATCACGGCCGGAAAAGGCATAGCAAAGGAAAGAACTTCATGATCTGCTTGATCCATTTGACATCGCAGTGGGAGTAGGCCCAAATTCCAAATCCGCAAGGACTTGACTAGGCCCGTTTCATCCCACTCCTCCTTGCGAGACCGCGTGCATGCAACATGACGCACTGCTCGACAACGTGGCAGAGGAGGATCTTGGCGCGCTAACGCCTGGTGGCGAACACAATCGCACCTGAACTTGGATTTGACCGCTTTCCGCCGAGGAGGAGCCATGCGCGGTGATGCGTATCGGTCAGGGTCAATTTGCGGCCAAGAAGTGGCATCGTGGGCTGTCTGAAGCCGAGGCGATTAGCCGGGACGCGATTACTGCAGCGATCATCGATGATGCTGCCGCCATGACCACCTTGCAAAAAGGCGTTACGAAGCCAACCTCTCCTCGTGATGACGTGATGACGCCTGAATTGCCTGAGCGGGTAATTGGTTTTTATATGCCGCCCAATGAGCGCGGCCTCGTCAAGAAATTCGTCAAGAAATTCGTCTAGCAATTCATGCGGGATGCGCACGCCTCGCGATACGCATGCACAACGTTGATGTCGTTTGTGCGAGTGTTCATCGTCCCAGTGCCCTTGAGACGAAATCTGACCTCTCCCGTGGAGAACGTCAGCGCTGCCAGCAAATCGCTGCGAACACACCGCGGCATTTTATCGTAGAAGTTCTTTCTGCCATGCAGATGCCATGCAGATTATTTTATTCTGCATGGCATCTTTCATGATGTGTCGGTTGTGCCTATTGATATTGGACTTTTGGCGCGCCCGAAGAGATTCGAACTCCTGACTCCCAGATTCGTAGTCTTTAGGGGGCCAGTTCCAACCGGCTCTTGTTGGTTGGCGCCGACGGCTTTGAGGTTCGCCATATAGCTGAGCACATTTACGCTGCCGGCGTTTTCGAAAGCAAATAGCTCGTACTCCTACCACCGCCTTCGTCCCTTTTAAGAATGCCTTTCTCGACAAGCTCATTGATGTCACGCAGGGCCGTATCGGGAGAGCACTTTTCAATTTTTGCCCATTTCGAGCTGGTGAGTTTGCCTTCAAAGCCGTCGAGCAGACGATTGATCATCTGACGCTGGCGATCGTTGAACACCGCCGGTGTATGTTTCTTCCAGAATTCCGCCTTTTGCAAAACGGAACCAAGGATTTTCTCGGCGCCATCAAAGGCACGGTTCAAACAACCCAAAAACCATTTCAACCATGACGTAATGTCGAGATTGCCTTTCTGTGTGCTCTCAAGAATGTCGTAGTAGGCATTCCGCTCCAGCCGGATTTGCACGGACATGCTGTAAAAGCGCTGTGAGCTACCCTCCGACCTCGCCAGCGACATATCTGTAATCGCCCGCGCGATGCGGCCGTTGCCGTCGTCGAACGGGTGGATGGTGACGAACCACAGATGGGCCAAGGCCGCCTTGATGACGGGGTCTATATCCTCTTTGGCGTTATACCAATCGAGGAACGCCTTTATTTCATCTTTAAGAAGTGCGGCTGCAGGTGCCTCGTAGTGAACCTTCTCGTGGCCAATAGCACCCGAGGTCACCTGCATCGGTCCTTTTTCGTCGGTTCGCCATGTGCCGACAGTGATTTTGCGCATGCCGCTGCGGCCGGTCGGAAACAGCGCCGCATGCCACGCGAATAGCCGTTCCTTCGTGAGTGGGTCTGAAAAATTCTGCGTAGCGTCGAGCATCATGTCGACGACGCCTTCCACATTCCGATCGGCAGCCAGCAGGCCGCCGGCGTCCATTCCCAGACGGCCAGCAATTGACGAGCGAACCTGATCCCGGTCGAGGATTTCCCCTTCAATCTCACTGGACTTCAGGACTTCCTCGGTCAGGGTGCTGAGTTCGGCCTCCTGCTGCAATTGGAAGCCGAGAGCTTGCATCCGGCCTGCCAGTAGCCCTTGGCGGCGGTGAACCTCGCTCAGCGCGGTGGCAATTTCTTCTCCGGACCAGCGGAAGCGCGGCCACGGCAGCAATTCATGAATGTAAGTGGCCATTTCCACACATCTCGTTGCGGAGATTATGGGGCCTATTCGCCGCAAGTTCAATATTCTCCGCAAGATATGCGGCAAAAGGCGGCTCTAATCTCCGCATAAGCCTAAAATTACTGACCCTTGCGAAATTGGAGCTGACATCATATAATAAATATGATGCCAGATAATTCAACTCAAACCACTCTTCTGATGCCCGCCCAGTCGCGTGCCGCCCGCGCGCTCCTTGGCTGGTCCCAATCGGAATTGGCCCGCCGGGCCTCAGTCGCTATCTCCACTGTCGCCGACTTTGAGCGGGGGCAACGCTCTCCCGTCCCCAACAACCTAGAAGCCCTCAAGCTCGCCTTCGAAAAGGAGGGGATCACCTTTCCACCCGGGGGCGCTGTTGTCGGCGCCCTCCCCAAAATTGAGGTCCGAAGCCGCGTACCGCAAGACCGCGTGAGGCCCGTTCGCTGGATCACGGAAAACCACCTCAACCAGTGGGGCAGTAGTCGCATCGCGCAGGATACGTTTCCCGAACTGATCCGTCGCCTCGTCCTGGCGGAGGCTGGCTATCACCCTGAGCTACGCTTTCCGTCGGGCGACAGCGTTGCAATGCAAGGCTGGGATGGCGAGACCAATATTGAAGTCGCTTCGCCCATTATTCCGCCCGGCCCTGCCGGCTGGGAGCTTGGCACTGATAAACAGCCGAAGGGGAAGGCCGACCACGATTACGAGCAGCGCACTAAAGACCCGCTCCACCTTGTCCCTGCGGAAACGATATTTGTTTTCGCGACATTGCGTCGCTGGGCCAAAAAAGCGGAATGGCAAAAAGCCAAAAAGGCAGAGGGAATTTGGAAGGACGTCCGCGTCATTGACGCGGTTGATCTGGTCCAATGGCTTGAGCGCTTCCCTGCGGTCGCTCTCTGGTTTGCGCACCAGGTTGGTATCTTGCCACCCGATGTCAGCACACTCGATCACGTCTGGCGCGAGTGGTCGCTATCAACCACGCCGCCTTTGAGCGTCTCGCTCGTTCTCGCCGATAGGGACGATAATGCCACCCAGATATGGCAATGGTTGCTGAAACAGCCAAGTGTCTTTGCCCTTCAAGCCGATGCGCCGATTGAAGCGAAAGCGTTCTTACATGCTGCGGTCGAACAGTATCCCGTCGGCTACCGCGATTTCTATCATTCCAGAACCATCGTTGCCGCAAACGCGGACGCTGCACGTGCCTTATCGGATATGGGTACTCCCCTCATCATCATACTGGAGGACGCCGAGCCTGGGCTCACCAATTCCCTAGTGCAAAAGGGCCACCATGTGTTCGTTGCGCTCACCGTAGACGAAGGGGCGCAGGGTATGGTTCTTCGCCGGCCCATTCGTTACACCGTCCAGGATGAACTTATGGGAATGTTCCAAGAGGAACTAAAACAAAATAAGGTTTCCCGAAGGGACATAGAAAACCTCGCTCACGACTCTGCACGCAGTTTGACGATCCTGCGCCGGCTGATGCCGTCGGCGCCCGGTATCACAACCCCTGGATGGGCCACAAAACAAAACGCTCGCTTCATAATCCCCGCACTGCTGACGGGCGCATGGGATGAAAGCAAGGCAGCCGATAGGCGCGCGTTGGAAAGCCTTTCCGGGCTGACTTACGAAGAGCTCGCACGAGAGTTGACGGCGATACTTCAAGAACCTGATAGCCCCCTCCGCAAGATCGCTGCCGCGTGGAAGATTGCATCACCACGCGACGCATGGTTCCGACTGGCAAGCTTCCTCACCACGACTGATCTGGAAAAATTTAGTGGGCTGACCGCGGATGTACTCGGCTCGGCCGACCCTCGGTTTAACTTGGAGCCGGACGAGCGCTGGCGCGCGGATTTGATTGGAGAGGATGCCACCTATTCTGGCCTGATTAGAACCGGGATGGCGGAAGTGTTGGTGCTACTCAGCGTCTTCGGCGCGCAGGCCAAAGCGGTTCCCCATGCCAGCTTGCACTCCGATGGAGTGGTCAAACGCCTTCTGGGCAACGCAGATGCCGAGCGTTGGTGGTCGCTACACCGCCAGCTCCGCGTCCTGGCGGAGGCCTCGCCAGATGAATTTTTGAGTGCCGTCGAAAAAAGCCTCGCCAAAAACGATCCGCCGATCATGAAGCTATTTGAAGAGGGTCGTAACGATCTCTTCTTTGGGGGCGGCGGCGAATACCCGCATTTGCTGTGGGCTTTAGAGGTCCTTGCTTGGAGTCCTGACTATCTTGCGCGTGTTACGGACATTTTGGCGAGGCTAACCGAACTTGATCCGGAAGGTCGCCTGAACAACCGGCCGCGCAACACTTTTCAGCAAATATATCGCCTTTGGCGCCCGCAAACTTTTGCAACGCTCGATCAGCGCAATGCTGTTCTCAAGCGTCTCAGAAAAACCTACCCCCAAACCGCGTGGGGACTATTGCTCAATCTTTATCCGAAGAGCCATGACACCGCGACCGACAATCCAGTGCCGCGTTGGCGAGATTTCAGCACCAACGAACAAGAACTGGCAACGCACGCCATCATTATCCGCGGCGCCCAGGTGATTGGCGGGTGGCTGCTCGAAGACGTCGGCACCGACGCGAAACGTTGGGACGATCTGTTTGACCGTTTGGCGGATTTCGCGCCTGAACTTCGAAAAAGTGTGGTGCAGCAGCTTGTGGCGACCGAACCCAAGATGAAGACCGATGCCGATCGGGTCCTTGTGCAACGAGCTCTACGTAAACTTATCCATCATCATCGCCAATTTGAAGATGCGGGGTGGACCCTTCCGGCTGAAGAATTGCAGACAATCGAGGACGCCTATTTTCGATTTGAACCGCAAGATAAGCTTTTGCGAATTAAATGGTTGTTCGACGACCATCATGCGCCGATTCTCGACCCGGCTAACCCGCGCGATTGGGAAGAGACCAGCAAAGCTTCGGACAAGGCTCGCCGCGAGGCTATGGCCAATCTATTGGCCGACAGCGGAGTAAAGGCTGTTCTTGACCTTTATCGCATAGCGCGAATGCCGGGCTTGGTCGGTCGCGCGTATGCGCAAAACCGTGAAGACGAAAATTTCCCCCGCGAATTTATCGAGGCGCTCAAAACGGACGGTGCGCCTCAATGGGACTTCGCGCACGGTGCGATTGTCACCTACTACGAAGCGCGCGGCGACGCTTGGGCCGACAAGCTTATTGATCAAGCCATCAAAGAGAAATGGGGCACTTTCGCGCTCGAGAGGTTGCTCCTGTCCTTGCCAAAGTCGGAGCATTTCATCGAACGGACCGCTGAGATCGGTGGCGAAGTTGAGGCAGCGTACTGGTCCAAGCTCGAAATCTTCCAGATCAATGTGCCCGCGCCTTCAAGGCCACGTATGGTTGAGTACCTGCTCCAAGCCAAGCGGGCATGGGCAACCATTCAGTTTGCGGGGCAGTATGTCAGGGACATTCCTTCGGGCTTGCTCGTTCGCGTTCTGACCGAGGCGCTTTCCGATCAGCCGAAGAAGGTCACAGACGGAAACGAAGGAACGATGCTTCAGCACTATGTCACGCTGATCTTCGACAAGCTCGACCACGATCCTGCCGTCACCACGGATCAGATCGCTCGCCTCGAATGGTCCTATCTGAAGGTGTTGGAATACTCCAATCGAACCCCAAAAGCTCTGCCGAGGCTTTTGGCGACTTCACCAGATTTTTTCCTGCAAGTACTTTCAACTGCCTATCGAGGTGAAGACGAGAAGGGCCTCGACGAGAACGCAGAGCATTACGAGGCCCAAAAGTCGATGGCGGGCCAGGCGTGGAGCCTGTTGCATAGCTGGGCGCATGTGCCAGGGCTGTCGGACGACGGCAAGGTCGTCGATGGTGCCAAGTTGGAAGCTTGGGTCCGCGAGACCAGAATTCTCTCTGCCAAAGCAGGTCGTGCGGCGATCAGCGACCAAATGATTGGTCAAGTGCTCGCCCACGCTCCCGCCGCCGACGATGGTGTTTGGCCCTGCCTGCCGGTGCGCGAGCTGATCGAGATCACACGTAGTAAAGACCTGGAAATTGGCATTCAGACTGGTGTCTATAACAAACGCGGTGTTACCACACGCCTTCCTACGGATGGTGGTGCGCAAGAACGCGAAATCGCTGCACGCTACCGCGAGTGGAGCGAGAAGACCCGGCTCGAATTTCCACACACGGGTATGATGTTGGCCCAGATCGCTGAGACTTATGAGCGGGACGCCAAATACCACGATGATGATGCTGACATCCAGCAGTGGTAAGAGAGCTTGTGCACTGGCGTAGATCACCGTGTGATTGCCGTGTGAAACACACGGAAAATGCAAGAAAGCTGGCGCGCCCGGAGAGATTCGAACTCCCGACCCCCAGATTCGTAGTCTGGTGCTCTATCCAGCTGAGCTACGGGCGCGGTGCACGTCGTGCGGGAAAATCA
>JGI12270J11330_10002638_pt1 | contig 13106 bp, 10 predicted proteins | sample PeaSoiMetSII2010_FD_11330 | JGI IMG/M metagenome (IMG submission 11330)
CGGGTCACATCTTTAACCTGGTGACCGGCAGGCATTAAGGAGCGCGGAAGGGCTCGGTCAACGCTCCAAGAGACCGCATTTGCGTCAGGCGGGCACCGTCGGCGCGATTAGAAAGTGCGTGAGTGTAGGGATCGTGTGTTGTGCTTGGCTCAATTGTTACGATAGGATACGATTACGTTACCTTAGTTTAACGCATCTACCCAAAAACAGAGGGGTTCTCCGATGGCTAGCCGTCGCGATCTGTCACCCATGAACTTCAAAACCATGCATGTACCCGATGTTCCGCAAGGACGCAACGGGAAGCACAAGCAGATAGTCACCCGCATCCTTTCCGACCTCGCGCGGGTGGAGCGAGGGATGGCTCTCAAGGTGCCTCTTGCTGCCCTGGCGGAGAGCAAGGAAAAGGTACGCTCGGCGCTGAACCGCGCCACCCGCAAAGCCGATCTCAACGTCGCCACCGCCAGTGACGAGGAGTTCCTGTACGTGTGGAATGAAAAGACTGCGGAATAGAATCAGCCGGCGGCGCGGGGTCTAGTGCTCCAGCAATAAAGAAAAAGCGCCGCTTGCGCTGCGATGGCGGCGCAGGTATCGAGCACCACGTCCTGCCAGCGGCCGGTGCGCGAGGGCAGAAAGCTCTGATGCCATTCGTCGATGCTGGCGACCAGCGCCGTTCCCAGCACCGCCAGGTTGGCCCACCGCAAAGCCCATTGCGCGGCGCTCACCTGCGGCAGGGTTTCACGCCACGCCCGGAACAACAAGATGCTGAGCAGGCCATAGCCAAAGACGTGGCCACCCTTGCGAATGAAGAAGTGAACCGGCTCGAAGCTCGCGTGACTGAGGCCGAACAGGAAATGCAGCAAAGGATAGAGCAGCCGTCCGGTGTTGTGGGCAGAGGCTAGTTCCGTCGATTCGATGGCGATGACAATCAGCCACAGGACCGCGGCGAGCCAGACTTTGAGAACTTCCTTGCGAACGGGCGTCAAGCGCGATCAGCCTTCGACCACACTATTCGATCGCATAGTTGGGAGCCTCGCGCGTGATCATGACGTCGTGCACGTGGCTTTCGCGCAGACCGGCGCCGCTGATGCGGACGAAACGCGTTTTCTGCAGCAGCTCGGGAACCGTCGAGCACCCGCAGTAGCCCATGCCCGATTTCAAGCCTCCCACCATCTGGTGCACGATCATGGCGACCGTGCCGCGGTAGGGAACGCGGCCCTCGATGCCTTCCGGAACCAGCTTGTCGAGGCGGTTCGACTCGCCGTCGGTCGAGGCGGCGGATGACTCGCCCTCGGTGCTTTGGAAGTAGCGTTCACTTGATCCCTGCGCCATGGCTCCGATGGATCCCATACCGCGATAGGACTTGAACGAGCGGCCTTGATAGAGAATCAGCTCGCCCGGACTCTCGTCGGTGCCGGCAAACAGCGAGCCGATCATGACCGCGCTGGCGCCCGCGGCGAGCGCCTTGGTGATGTCCCCCGAGTACTTGATGCCGCCGTCGGCGATCACGGGCACGCCGGCGTCCTTCGTAGCGCGATATGCCTCGGCGATGGCTGTGATCTGTGGGACACCCGCTCCGGTTACGACTCGCGTCGTGCAGATCGATCCCGGCCCGATACCGACCTTGATGCCGTCGGCCCCGGCGCGAGTGAGTTCACAGGCGCCGTCAAATGTGGCCACGTTGCCGGCCAGAAGTTCCACGTGCGGCAGTTTCGCTTTCACCTGCTTCACGGCATCGAGCACCTTCGTCGAATGGCCGTGCGCGCTGTCGACGGCGAGCACGTCGACCTTCGCTTCCGCCAGTTCCTGGGCGCGTTCGAGAAAATCTCCGGTTGCGCCGATGGCAGCTCCAACGCGCAAACGTCCCTGGGAATCCTTGGCAGCGTTGGGATACTTCAGTTTCTTCTGGATGTCCTTGACCGTGATCAGGCCCTTCAGAATGTATTTGTCGTCGACGACCAGCAGTTTCTCCACGCGGTGCTGGTGCAGGATCTTTTCCGCTTCTTCGAGTGTGGTGCCCACCGGCACGGTAATGAGGTTTTTCTTGGTCATCACGTTGTCGATGGGAATATCGAAGCGGGTTTCGAAGCGCAGATCGCGGTTAGTGAGGATGCCCACCAGCTTTCCGTTCTCGGTGATCGGGACGCCGGAGATTTTGTACTTGCGCATCACTTCAAGCGCGTCCGAGACCTTGTCGGTGGGATGCATGGTCACGGGGTCGACGATCATGCCGCTTTCCGAGCGTTTCACCTTGTCGACTTCGTTGGCCTGCTGCTCGATCGACAGGTTGCGATGAATGATGCCCAGCCCGCCCTGCTGCGCCAGCGCGATCGCCATATGAGATTCGGTGACAGTATCCATGGCGGCGCTCACGATCGGAATGTTCAGCGTGATGTTGCGCGTGAGGTGGGTCTGCGTGCTGGCCTGCGCCGGGATCACATCGGAGCGCGCGGGCAGAAGGAGGACGTCATCAAAGGTGAGAGCTTCGGGAACGGGAAAATGAATCATAAGTTTTCGAGATTCGCCCAGCTGTGCGGGTGATGCTTCATTGTAGAGAGCGCCGGAAGATCAGGCAAATGGACAGTGGAGAACACGACGTACCTGCACGCTCGTCATTTCGACGCACGTTATTTCGACGGAGCGGTCTGATTCTTGTGGATCTGGTCGAGCAGTGCCTGGAAGCGCGGGTCTTTTTGCAGCGGCTTCAGATTGTCGTCGGCGGTCAGTTGATCCGCGTCGGAGAAGCCGAGTTTGACGGTTTGTTCGAGGTGATCTAGTGCTGCGTCGTTCCGGCCGAGGACGGCCAGGGCATCGGCATATTGGTAGTTGGCATCCATCAGCGCGCTGCCCTCCGACTTCGAGGCCAGTTGCAGCAGTTTCTCGAACATCGCAATGGTTTCGTCCGTCTTCTTCTCAAACGCCAGGGTCCCGGCCAGGTTGGTCATAGTGCGCTGCGTATTTGGGCTCGTGGGGCCTAACGTTCGCATGTCAATCGCCAAAGCTTCGCGCAGCAACTTCTCCGATTCCGACAGTTTCTTCTCCATGCCTAAGGTGACCGCCAGGTCGCTCATGGAATCGAGAGCGTCCGGACTTTCGGGCCCCTGCGTCTTGCGCGTGCGCTCCAGGAGGTCACGCTGAATGGCCTCAGCCTCGGAGTAGTGCCCTTCCAGTTGCAGGTTGTAGGCGAGATTGGAGAGCGCGGCCGTGGTATTGGGGTGGTCGGGACCGAGCACGCGAGTCGATGCCGTGAACGAGTCGCGAAACAGTCTCTCGGCCTCCGCATAGCGCCCTTCCGCCTGCAACACGATTGCGAGATTGGTCATGCTCCAGAGCGTGCCTGGGTGGTCCGGTCCCAGTGCGTGTTGTTCGAGCGCCAGGGTTTCTCTGCCCTGTTTTTCCGCGTCGGCCCAGCGGTGCTGGTCGGCTAGGTTCTTGGAAAGGCTGCGCATGGAGCGCAGGGTCGCTCCGTCCTGTGGACCCAGGGTTCGCTGCTGGCTGGCGATGGTGTGGCGGATCAGGCTCTCCGCTTCGGCGAACTTTCCCTCTTGCGTGAGAGTATCGGTCAGGTAACTCTCGGCGAGCAGGGTATCGGCGTTGTCCGCGCCGAGCGCTCTTTGTTCGCCGTTCAGCGCCTCGCGGAGTATCTTCTCCGAGTCGGCATAGCGTCCCAGAGATTCATACGTCACGCCGAGGAACGCCATGGATTGCAGGGTTTCCGGGTTCTCCGCTCCGAGCGCGTGGGTTTGAATATTCACGGCGTGCTCCAGCAGCGTGCGCGCCTGATCGTAGAGTGCGAGCCCGCGATAGGTGACGCCCATGGTCTGCATCAGGCGCGCCTGCACCACCGGGTCCTGGCCGAGGCCCTGCTCGATCTGCGTCGACGCCTTATCGAGCAGCTCGCGCGCAGTGACGCTGTTTCCCCGCGACTCGGTCGGATCCGAGACGCTGAAGATGTGCGTCATGAAGTCGGAGACCCGTTTTGAGGTTTCGGCTTCGCGCCTGGCGCGGTTGCGCTCAATGGTCATGCTCACGGCGAAGCCAACAATCAGCAGCAGCAACGCAGCCGAAAATACGACCACGAGCCGGTTGCGGCGCACAAACTTACGCGTGAGATAGGCAACGCTGGGCGGCCGGGCCGCGATGGGCTCGTCGCGCAAATAGCGCGAAAGGTCAGCGGCGAACTCGGCCGGCGAACTGTAGCGTCGATCCCGCTCGCGCTCCAGCGCCTTGAGCGTGATCCAGTCGAGATCACCGCGCAGTTGGCTGACCAGCTTGTGTTGCTCCATGCCGGTTTTCTGCGCCGCTCCGGTGGTATCGGTGCTGACGCGGGTGCTGGGGCGCTGCGGGTCCTCCTCATGCAGTTGGCGCAACACTTCGTGCAGCGGCTTCGTCTTCCACTTTCGCGGATCAAACGGCAGGGTTGCAGTCAGCAGTTCGTAGAGAACCACGCCCAGCGAGTACACGTCGGTGCGCGTATCGATATCGAGAATGCCGGGGTCAGCCTGCTCGGGGCTCATGTAGCCCGGCGTGCCGATCATGCCGCCGGCGCTGGTCAGCATGTCGAGCGTCGCGTCTTCGTCGGCCACGCTGCTCGGCGTGGCCTTGGCAATGCCGAAGTCGATGATGCGCGGCACCGGCTTGCCGTCGACTTCCGTGACCAGAATGTTCGAGGGCTTGAGGTCGCGGTGCATGATCGCCTTCTGGTGGGCATGCTGCACGCCTTCGCAGACCTTGATCATCAGCTCGATGCGCTCGCGCGGTCCGAGATGCTTCTGGTTGCAGTACTGGGTGATGGGCAGGCCGGAGACATATTCCATCACGAAGTAGGGCTGACCGTCGGTTGTAGAACCGGCGTCGAAAACCTTGGCAATCGCCGGATGATTCATGATGGCCAGCGTCTGCCGCTCGAGATCGAAGCGCAGCATTGCTTGTTCGCTGAAGCGCCCGGCCTTCACGACTTTGATCGCAACCTGGCGCTTTACCGGTGACGACTGCTCGGCCAGCCAGACCGAGCCCATGCCGCCTTCACCGATCTTCTGGAGCAGACGGTAGGGCCCGATCGCACCCAGGCTGCGCTCGACTGCTGGCGAGGGCGTACCGGGCGAGAGCGTAGTGGCATCGGAGTCGGGAGGAGTCTGCAACGTTTGCGCATCAGGAGAAGCTGGCTTCGCAGAATCGTTCACTCAGACCCTCAATTACACAGCCAAACGTAGGACACCAAGAGTACACCTAGCGGGCAAGTCTGCTTCTCCATTCGGCTTAGGGCAGGTTGTCCGGCGGCGGTTTGTCTTTTTCCCCTCCACGGGCGTATATTAGGGTACTGAGAACTGCTGTGTACCGGCATTTGGCGAAGCACACCAGTGGGCGCAAGCCCACTTTTTAGTTGAACCCGCGGTCGTGACTGCCATCGCCTGTAAGCTACTGCATTCATGGCGTTTGACGTTGCACGTGTGCGGGAAATTGCGGACCGCGTGGCGGCCTCGAGCGGACTCGAGGTGATTGAGGTGGAGTTTCTCGGCGGGGGCAAGGCGGGAATGTTGCGGGTGTTTCTGGACAAGCCCGCTTCGGGAGCCAGCCCTCTGGGCGGAGTGACGCACGCAGACTGCGCCAACTTCAGTCGAGAGTTTGGCACGATTCTCGATGTTGAAGATGTGATGCCCGGCTCGTACACGCTGGAAGTTTCGTCGCCGGGGCTGGATCGCAAGCTGATAAAGGCGTCGGATTTCCAGCGCTTTACCGGAAGCCGCGTGAAGCTGACAACGCGCCAGCCGGTGAATAACAACCGGCACTTCGAGGGCCGGCTGGAAAGTTTTGACGATGGCCGTCTGACGCTAGACTTGAGCGTGGCCAGCCACAAGTCGCGCAAGAAGATGGGCGCGGCGGCCGGGCAGAAGATTGAGATCGAGTTCGCCAACGTGGAGAAGGCGAATTTAGTGCCGGAGATTTAGAGGGATTGAGTAATTGGGCAATTTGGTAATTGAGAAATTGAAAATCATCGCGTACGAACTGTGCTCAGGGTTTCAATTTCCAAATTACTGAATTACCCAATTACGCAATTGTTTTCTTATGGCTAGCGAGCTCTACAACATCATCGAAGGCGTAAGCCGGGAAAAGGGAATTGATCCGCAGATTGTAGTCAGCGCGGTGGAAGACGCCATTGTCATGGCCACGCGCAAGTACTACAAGTCGCAGGAGAATCTGCGTGCCAAGCTGGATAAGGAAACCGGCAAGATCAACGCCTTCGCGGTGAAAACCGTGGTCGAGAGTCCCGAGCAGGTGGAGGATCCCAACCTCCAGATCACGCTGGAAGAGGCGCGCAAGACGGATCCCAACCTGGAAATTGGAGGCGAACTGCTGATTCCGCGGGTGACGGAGGGGATCCTCGGCCGAATCTCGGCGCAGCTGGCCAAGCAGGTCATCTTCCAGAAAGTGCGCGAGGCCGAGCGCGACACGGTTTACAACGAATACATCGGCCGCGTCGGCGAGATCGTCAACGCGACGGTGAAGCGGGTCGAGGGCCCCGATGTGATTTTCGACATCGGCAAGGCGGAAGCGCGCATGCCCCGCAAGGAGCAATCGAGGCTGGAATCGTTCGCCATCGGCGAGCGGGTGCGCGTGGTGATTGCCCGCGTCGAAAAAGCTTCGAAAGGCCCGGGCGTGGTGGTTTCGCGGGCCGCGCCTGACTTGGTTCAGCATCTGTTCCAGACCGAAGTCCCGGAAATTTATGACGGCACCGTGGTGATCCGCGCGATTGCCCGCGAGGCGGGCGAGCGCACCAAGATCGCGGTCATGTCGAAGGACAAGGATGTGGACGCGGTGGGCGCGTGCGTGGGCATGAAAGGCATGCGGGTGCAGTCGATTATCCGCGAACTGCGCGGCGAGAAAATCGACATCATCGAGTATCACGAAGATGCCGTCACGTTCGCAGAGAAAGCGTTGCAGCCGGCCAAGGTGAGCCGGGTAACCGTAGTCGACAGCGGCGAGAAGCATCTCGAAGTTGTGGTCGATGACAGCCAGCTCTCTCTCGCGATCGGCAAGAAGGGGCAGAACGTTCGCCTCGCGGCCAAGCTGCTTGGCTGGAAGATTGACATCAAGAGCGAGGAAGAAAAGCGCCAGGAAGTCGAGCAGCAGATGGCCGCGATGGCGCCGCCAGTCACCACTCCGCTCGAAAACGTGTCCGGTCTGGGCGAGGGGCTGGTGGAGAAGCTCAAGGCTGCGGGCGTGACCACCGTGGAATCTCTCGCTGATATGACGCCTGAGCAACTGGAGGCCATTGAGGGTATCGGTCCCAAGACGGTGGAAAAAATCAGCCTCGCGGTGAATAATTACTTCGCCAGCCTGGAGCCAGGCGAGGCGGCGGTGGAAGGTGAAGCGCCGGCGGAGGGCGCCGAAGGCGAACTCCCATCTGAGGTTGCCAGTGAAGTTCCTGGAGAAGCGATCGTGACGGACGCTGCTGCGGAAATCGAACAGTCTCCAGTGCCGGCGGATGCAGCTCCTGAAGGTGAAGCGGCTTCGGGCGAAAAAAAAGAAGAGCATGAGCTGCAGGACGGCTCTGCTCCCCAAACAACCGAATAGTCATGGCGCGCGAAGATTCATGCGACCGCGTGCGAGTACGACAAATTAACTCCGTGAGGCCGAAATGAAGACCTAAGCACAACGCGGAGTAGAAGAAAGGCCGGATGAGCAAGGTTCGAATCAACGATCTCGCCAGAGAGCTGGAAGTGAAGAGCAAGGCCATTCTCGACGTGCTGGCGCTCGTCGGGGTGACCGAGAAAAAGACCCACTCCAGTTCCCTGGAGGAGCACGAGGCGGAGAAGGTGCGGGCCCACATCCGCGGCTCCGCTGAGGCGGCGGGTTCGGCCGCCCGGGCCGCGAAGCCTTTGCGGGGCGAAGAAGAAATTAAGACCAAGATTGACCTGTCGCACATCTCCCATCCGGGAGACGTACTCAAAGCTATATTGCAACAGAAGGAAACGGTAGCGCCGCCGGCGCGCCCCGCAGTTCCGCCGGTGGCCGCGAAACCGGTCGTCGCGCCACCAGTGGCGAAGCCGGCTATCTCTCCTGCAGCGGCGGTTGTACCCCCTGTTCCTGCGCGCCCGGTTGTGTCTCCAGCAGCGGACAAACCTGCGGCTGAAGTTTCGCCAAAACCTCCCGTTACTGCGCCGGTTCGCCCGACGCCGCCTCCGGCGGCAGTAGTCGCGCCGCCCTCTCCGGCAACGCCATCAGTCTCCGCTTCGGCTGTGCAGCAGACTCCGGTTGCTTCGCGTTCGGCTGCACCACCAGCGGCAGCAGCGCCATCGCCGCCCGCGCCGCGCATGATCGTGCCGCAGACCGGGCCGCGTCCGGTATACAAAGCTCCGCCGCCACGTCCGGTTGTGCCGGCTGCGCAGGCGGGAGCGCCCGCGGCCGGAGCCGTGCGTCCTGCCCCGGGACGTCCCGTGCCCGGACAACCGATTTTTCAGCGCCCGCGGCCGGCAGCACCGGGGGCAGGCGCGCCGCGTCCGCTGCGTCCTGGCGAACGCCGCCCGATGCACCCTACGCGCTCTTCTCCAACCGGTACTCGTCCCATCGGGGTCGGTCCGGGCCTGCCGCCTCCCGGACCGGTTCGTCCCGGCAGCCGTCCAGGCGCCCCGGCGCGCCGGCCCGGCCAGCGCTATATTCCGCGTGGCGTAAAAGAAGGGCCGATGAAGGGCTACGTTCCGCCGCCCCGCATGGTGGTATCGAACGAGCCCCAGCCCATCACGCGCAACATCACCATCACTGAAGGCATCAGCGTGAAGGACCTGGCAGAGAAGCTCGACATTCGCGCCAAGGACCTGATCTCGCGCCTGCTGGCGCGCGGCGTTTTTGCCACCATTAATCAGACGCTCGATGCTGAACTGGCCAGCGAGATGGCGCGCTTCTTCGGCGCCGAGACGAACGTGATTACTTTCGAAGAGCAGACCGCCAAAGACATTGACGCGGCTGCCGCAAGCGGTGAGGAATCCGCCATCGAAGTCACGCCCCGTCCCCCCGTGGTCACGATCATGGGCCATGTCGACCACGGCAAGACAACCCTGCTGGACTCAATTCGCCTCACCAACGTCGCCGAAGGTGAAGCGGGGGGCATTACGCAGCACATCGGTGCTTACAAGGTCCGCATTACCGACCAGGAATCTCCCGCCTTCGGGCGCGAAATTGTTTTCCTCGACACGCCGGGTCACGAGGCATTTACGCGCATGCGTTCCCGTGGGGCCAAGGCGACCGATATCGTGGTGCTGGTGGTCGCGGCCGATGACGGCGTGATGCCGCAAACCCTGGAAGCTATCGATCACGCCCACGCAGCCGAGGTTCCGATCATCGTCGCCGTGAACAAGATCGATAAGCCGGAAGCTCTGCCCGACCGCGTCAAGAAGCAACTGGCCGATCGCGGCCTGATGCCGGAAGATTGGGGCGGCAAAACCGTTTTTGTCGATGTATCGGCAAAGAAGAAAACGAATCTGAACCTGCTGATGGAAATGATCTGCCTGGTGGCCGATCTGGCGGAGCTCAAAGCGACTCCGGAACGCGCTGCTACCGGAGTCGTGCTCGAAGCCAAACTCGATCGGGGTCGTGGACCAGTGGCCACGGTGCTGGTGCAGAATGGCACCCTCAACGCCGGGGACAATTTTGTAGTGGGCAACGTCTACGGCAAAGTTCGCGCCATGTTCGACGATCGCGGAGCCGGGCTGGACTCTGCTCCTCCGTCAACCCCGGTTGAAATTCTGGGCATGGAAGGCCTGCCTCAGGCGGGCGACCAATTTGTCGTGGTGGCCGATCGCGACAAGGCCCGCGGCATCTCCGAATACCGCGAGCAGAAGGCCCGCGAAGCGGCCTTGGCCAAGAGTTCGCGCGTATCGCTGGAAGGATTGGCCGAGCAGATCAAGACGGCCGGCACCAAGGAACTGAACATCATCCTCAAGGGCGACGTCCACGGATCGGTCGAAGTGCTGAGCGATCTGCTCTCAAAGCTCTCGAACGACAAGGTGCGTTTGAAGCTGCTGCGCTCGGGCGTCGGGGCGATCACGGAAACCGACGTGCTGCTGGCTTCTGCGTCGAACGCCATCATCATCGGCTTCAACGTGCGGCCGGAGCGCAAGGCGCAGGAACTGGCCGAGCAGGAAGAAGTCGACATCCGTCTGCATTCGATCATTTACGAACTGCAGGACGAGATCAAGCGCGCCATGAGCGGCCTGCTTGAGCCCACGATCAAAGAGACCTACCAGGGGCGCGCCCAGGTGCTGGAGACGTTCCGCATCCCGAAAGTCGGGACGATTGCCGGCTGCCGCGTAACCGACGGCCTGCTCAAGCGCGACTCCGAAGTGCGCCTGCTGCGCGACAACGTGGTCGTATTCAAAGGCAAGGTTGGATCGCTGCGCCGTTTCAAAGACGATGCCAAAGAAGTGCACAACGGCATGGAGTGCGGCGTTTCGATCGCGAACTACGGCGACGTCAAGATCGGTGACGTGATCGAGGCCTTCGCGACGGAGAGAATCGCGGCGGAAGTCATCGCGTAAGAGCGGGGGCTAGTGGCTAGGGATTGGAGGCTAGGCTTTCTGATCCCTAGCCTCTAGCCCCTAGTCCCTCCATGATTGCCTTCCTCACCCTCGAACTCCACATCGAAGCCGCGCAATCGCTCAAAGATCGGCGCCAGGTGGTGCGCAGTGTAAAAGACCGTCTGCGAGCGGCGTTCAACGTGTCGGTCGCTGAGCTTGATGCAGGCGGTCTTTGGAATCGCGCCACCATCGGGGTCGTCAGCATCTCCGATTCGCGCGACTACCTTGACGGCTTGATGAAGAAAGTGGAACGGCAGGCCGCCCGCATTGCCAACAATCGCGGAGCCGATCTGGCAGATTCGTTTCTTGAATACTTCTAGGTTTCGGCGCAGATCGGCTGAAAAACGCAACAGCGCTTAACACCCTGTTACCTCCGTTACTTACCGCTCATGGGCCAAAGCACGCGACAATAGCGCAGCAGGGGTACGCCGATCCCCAACATTTGCACGCTCTTTTCTGATATTCTCATGCGTTTTACTTCGAGGAGCGTGCAGTGGAAAAGCGCGGGGCGCAGCATCATCGCGGACGNTTGGGCGAGGCCCTGCGCGAAGAACTGGAGACACTGGTCGAGGGCGAACTCGGTGATCCGCGCATCGGCTTGGTCCGTGTGACCGGCGTGCATCTGGCCGAGGACGGGCGTTCGGCGCAGGTTCTGGTCGACGTCGAAGGCGATGACGATGAGGCCGAGCGAAGTATGCAAGGTCTTGACGCCGCTAAAGTGTACATCCGGCGTGAGCTGGCGGGCCGGTTGCGATTGCGGCGGTCGCCGGAATTGATTTTTCGGCTCGACCGCGCCGAGCGTGAAAACGCGCGTGTAGAAGAATTGTTAACCCGGGCAAAAAAGCGCAGCAAAGCCCGGGTTGATCCGTCAAAGGCGAGCAGTGGAAAGAACGCATAATATCCTCGAGGATGTGCTCCGGCAGATCGGGCAGCGCGAACGCTTCGTGCTGACGTCACACGCCCGGCCCGACGGCGATGCTGTCGGCTCGGCGCTGGCCTGCTGCCAGGTTCTGCGCTCCATGGGCAAGCAGGCCGATGTCGTCTTGCACGATGGCGTTCCACGCATCTATCGTTCGCTTCCATTCGCCGATCAGGTGGTGCAGTCGAATCGGGTGACGGGCGGCTACGAGGCTGCCATTATTCTCGAATGCGACAGCATTCATCGCACGCGGCTGGAAGGGCTGGAGGACCGGTTTCTCATCAGCATTGATCACCATGTCAGCGGACGGCCTTTTGCTCACGTGAACTGGATCGATCCTCACGCTGTAGCGACCGCCGAGATGGTCTTCCGCTTGGCGCGTGAGGCGAGTGTGAAGTTTTCNCCCGACATTGCAACCTGTCTGTACACGGCCCTGATGACCGACACCGGATCGTTCATGTTTCAGGGNACAAATGAGAATACCTTCGCNCTGGCGCGCGAGCTCGTGCTGGCNGGAGCCGATCCGGCCCATTGCGCGCGNGGCATTTATTTTGCGCANTCNATNGCCAAGATTCGCTTGCTCGGCGAGGCGCTGCGCAATCTCCAGGTGGAAGGGCACATCGGCTACGTCTGGGTGACNCAAAAGCAGATGGAGCGNTGCGCGGCAAAAGAAGAAGACTGCGAAGGTCTGGTGAACTACGTTCTCTCCATCGGCGGAGTCGAGGTGGCGGCGTTCTTCCGCGAGCTGCCCGACGGACGATACCGCGTCAGCCTGCGGAGCAAGGGAAAACTCGACGTGGCGCAGGTGGCCGAAAGCTTTGGCGGCGGAGGCCACGAATGCGCCAGCGGCTGCTCACTCGACGGCCCGCTTGCCGAGGCGGTGCGCCAGGTGCTAGTGCAGCTTCGCCGAGGACCTTCCGTACAATAAGAAGTCTGATTGCCGATTGCCGATTTTCGATTTCCGAATAAAGACCTGTGAGTCGGCGGCAGTTGTTCTTCAATCGGCAATCGCAAATCGAAAATCGCAAATCGTCAATTTCCCTCATGACCCTGCGGACTCGAACAGACATCCTGCTGATCGCCGGTTTCTGCGGGTTTCTCTACTTCTACGGCGCCGGACAGTTCGGGCTGATCGGGGCCGACGAGCCGCGCTACGCGCAAGTGGCGCGCGAAATGCTCGACCGCCATGACTGGATCACTCCTACGCTTTGCGGGCATCCGTGGCTGGAAAAGCCACCGCTCTATTACTGGCAGGCGATTCTGGCCTACGCGGTGCTCGGTGTCAGCGATACTGCTGCCCGTCTCCCCTCGGCCGTCGACGCCACGCTCCTGGTCGTTGCCGTCTACCTCTTCTTTCGCCGGTTTCGCCGCGGAGTGGAAGTGGATGCTGCGCTGATCACGGCTTCGTGCGCGGGAGTCATCGGATATTCCCGCGCAGCCTCGATGGACATGGCTCTGACCGTAGCCTTCGCTGTAGGGATCCTGGCGTGGTGGGCCTGGCGGGAGAGTGACTGCCGAAGCTATCTCGCGCTCTTTTACGCCTGCATGGCACTGGGCGTGCTGGCCAAGGGCCCGGTGGCGCCGCTGCTCGGGGCGATCATCGTCGTGTTGTTTGC
>JGI12270J11330_10002641_pt1 | contig 13101 bp, 8 predicted proteins | sample PeaSoiMetSII2010_FD_11330 | JGI IMG/M metagenome (IMG submission 11330)
CCCGCCGTTGTAGATGTTGGGAATATTCAGGGGTCCGCCGAGCGAGCCGCCGAAGTTGTTCTGCTGGTAGGACGGTTTGGACTGGGGGACTCCGGTCAGCGAGAAGGGGGAAGCGTCCAGCGCGGAATCATCGGCCCGGTAGTAAACGCTGCCGTGCGGACGATCGAAGTTGTAACGGCCGCGGCCGCCGCCGAGCGTGAACGGGCCGCCTCCGCCACCGCCAAAACCACCGCGGCCGCCGGCGCCGAACGATCCGCCTGGCTGATCGCGCATTTCCTGCACGCGCTGGCGGAGCTCCTCGCTGCTGAGGGTCGACCATCCGGAGTTGGCGGTGTTGCCGGTGATGGAGACGGATTCCGTCGCCGCTTCCGCCGACATGCCGGGCACCGGCAGGCCGGCAGGCGCACCCTGGTCGGCTGCGTTGAAGCCGCCGTTCTCGGTATCGCCTAGCCCCGACTGCATCACCGCCAGGCTCTGGAAGCCGCGGTTGGGAGGCGCCGCGGCCGCGCGCTGCTGTTGCTTTTCCGCCGCTTGCTGGGCGCGGGAGAGAAGCACCAACTCCAGGTCCACACGCGCGTTGCGGTTTTCGGCGTTGATCACCACTTCGTGAGTAACGGCGGCGAAGGCGGCCATCTCCGCGCGCACCACGTAGCGGCCATTGGCCGTGAGGTGCAGCGCGTAGCTGCCGTCATCCCCCGTAGACGTCACCGCCTTCTGGCCGGTCAAGGTGTTGGCCGCGGAAACCGTGACCCCGGGCAGAGGCATGTTGCCAGACTTGATGATGCCACTGACGTCGCCGCCGGCCGCGGGCGCAGTCTGTGCTGCCGCCGATGCGCCGGCCAGCACCAGCGCAACGGCAGCGGCCATCATGCAGACATTTGTCCGGAGGCATCGAGGATGGTTCGGGCGGGAGTTTCGCGTCGAGGACATCAAAGGGCGCTGTCAGAGTTAGACGAATTCCCTGGCATCCGGATGACCTCAGCGCCGGTCGGGCGGCCCCTGGGGGCGAGGCATCTCCATCGGCTTAAAGTCACCCCAATTCAGCACGGCGGCAACGAAGATCCCATTCTTGACCTCGCCGCGGCCAAACACGTGATCGCCGGGTTTGAAATCGGCTAGCGTAATGCTTTGGTCTTGTTTGCGAAACGAGGTGTTCTCATCCACCAGGATGGTCTGGGTCTGGCCATCGACGCGCAAGATAGCCAGGCTGGTGCCGTCGATCGCCTTGATCTCGCCGGCGATGAAGCGCTTGCCCAGGCCTTCACCAAACTGCTGGCCGATCGAGCGCATGGTGACGAAGCGTGCGTTCCAGGCGTTCTCCCCGGCGGGGTCGCCGGCCACCATGACCGTGTCGCCGACTTTGAAATCCGCCAGCGCGGCTGGTTGCCGATCCTTGCGGTACTGGGTGTCGGCCGACAGATTGACGGTCACGGCCTTGCCCTCCGTGGTTTTCAAGGAAAGTTGATTGCCTTCGATTGCGGTGATGGTACCCGCTACTCCCTGGAAGCGGCCGGCCCCGGGCCGATTCGGACGAGCTTGCGTCTGGCCCTCGGCGGGTTTCGGCGGATTGTCCTGCGCCATCGCCAGCCCAGGAGCCAGCGACACCATGACGATGAACGCCCAGCGTTTTAACACGACAACCTCCAGGGTGGTCCAGCACACCCCACGGCACTGCACCTATTTTAACCAAGCGCCGCGGGGCGGGCGGGTAAAGACTTCGTAAAGAAACGTCAAAGGAACTAGGCGGTAATGGCGCTGCGTCCACCCGCGCGGTGGCATGAGGATCAGCGCAGCAGGCCGATGGCGTAGTTCAAGGCTGCCGTTTTGGCGCCGTAGTCGTACTTGGCGCTGGCCTGGTCGATGGCGGCCTGGGTTTCATTGAGCTGGGCCTGCTGCAACTCGACGATCGAACTCAAGCCCAGCTTGTAGCGAGCATCGGCCAAATCGAGCGCCTGCCGGGCCTGGGCAAGGATCTGGGAGGTGAGGTCGAGGCGCTGGTAGGCGGTGATCACATCCAGCCAGGCCACGCGCACTTCCCGGGCAATGCCGTTTTCCAGATCAAGCAGCCGCTGCTCTTCCGCTTTCGCGCGCAAGTTGGCCTCGGCGTAGCGTGCGGAAAACAGCTTGCCGTTAAAAACCGGGATGGTGACGTTGAAACCGCCGGCAGCGTAAGAGCTGCGCAAAGTCGTATCTCCCACCGGGACCAGACCGAAATTTCCCGCCGCGCTGATGGTCGGGAACCAGAGGTCGCGTTCGGCGGTGGCGAAGGCTTGTGCCGATTGCACCGCAAACCGCTGGCGGACCAGTTCAGGCCGCTCCCGAAACGCTTGCGCGACCAGGGGAAGGGCGTCGGGCGGAGGCGCCGCGGGCAGCGGCTCTTCGGCCAGCTCGAACTCGCGTTCATCCGAATAGCCGAGAGTGCGGGTCAGCTCCGCATAGGCAGCCCTGATCTCGTTCTGCGCCTGCACCAACAGGAGCTTGGCTTGCCCGAGATTCACCTCCGCGAAGCTGACGTCGAGCCTGGACTTCAGCTTGGCGTTGGCCAGGGCTTGCACGCGGTCGGTGACGGTTTGCCGCTCTTTCACCGTCTCCTGGGCGACGGTCAGCACCGCCTGCGCTCGCAGGGTGCGGAAGTAAGCCTCGTCCACGAGCAGCAGGACGTCCGCGCGGGTGACCACCACGCCTGCGCGCTCAGCGCCAGCGTGGAGTCCGGCGGACTGGCTCAACCGGTGGGTGCGGCCGAAATCGGTAAGGAGCTGCCCGACCGCGAGGCCGCTGGCGAAGCGGTCGAGGATCAGGGGATTATTCAGCGCTCCGGCCGCCAGGCGCGTGCCCGTCTCCGCCTTCACGCCGGTGAGGCTGCCGTACGCGGCTGGATAGTAAGCCGAGCGGACTTCCGTGGTTACTTGCTCGGCGGCAGCGGCGGTCAGCGACGCCGCCTTGATCTGCGGATGATTCGCGATGGCAATGGTCTCCGCCTGTTTGAGCGTCAGCTTCTGCGGGGCGTCCGAAGGAACTTGCGCGACCGCCGCGCACCAGGACAACGCCACGGCCACTGACAACAGCAACAGGTGTTTCCTCATGGCGCCTCCTCGGCGGCTTCGGCCGCTTCGCTGCGGTGCATGAGCAGGTACGCCGCGGGAACCAGAAACAGTGTGGCCAGGAAGGAAAGACTGAGCCCGCCGATGATGGCGCGGGCCAGGGGCGCGTATTGCTCGCTGCCGGCATCCAGGCCCAACGCCAGCGGCAGAAGGCCGAGCAGCGTCGCGATAGTGGTCATGGTGATGGGGCGCAGCCGTATGTGGCACGCGTTCTTGAGCGCGTCCGCCAGCGGCTCGCCGCGGCGCCGCAGTTCGCGCGCGAACTCCACGATCAGAATCGAGTCCGATACTACGATCCCGATCATCATCATTACCCCCATCAGCGACATGACATTCACCGTCGTCCTGGTGATCAGCAGCAACAGGATCACCCCTGTGAAACCAGGCGGTATCGCCAACAGGATGAGGAACGGGTCTTTGAACGAGGCAAACTGCGCCATGAGGATCAGGTAAACCAGGATGATCGATAGAATCAGTCCTACCGTGAAGCTGCGGAAAGACTGCCGCATGCCTTGTACTGAGCCGCGCAGGTTCACCCGCACATTGGCCGGCAGCGTAGTGGAATCGACGATCTTCTGGACCCGCTTGGCCAAACTACCCAGATCCTGGCCCGACGGCGCTACGTAGATGTCGAACACGCGCTGCAACTGGTAGTGATCTACCTCGGTGGGCGTGTTGATGATCCCCACGCGGGAGATAGCTTCCAGGTCGGTGGGGTTCTTGTTTCCGGGGGCGCGCAGCGGAATCTGCTTCAGGTCCGTCATCGAGTGCACCTGCGTGTCCGGATACTGGACCGTGAGCATGTAGTTGTTGCCGTTCTTGGGATCTACCCAATAGCTGGGAGCGATCATGCCGTTGGAGGTGAGCGCAGTGATGACGTTATCCACCGCTTCCTTGGAGGAAAGCCCCAGGCGCGCCGCCATTTCACGATCGATGTCGAGCTGGATACCGGGATAATCCAGGTCCTGCGGGATGAGCACGTCGCCCACACCGGGCAGCTCGCGCACTTTCTGCACGATCTGGTTGGAAGTGCTGAGGGCGGCCTGCATGTCGTTGCCGCTGACCTGGACGTCGATCGGGGCCGGCAAGCCCAGGTTCACGATCGAGTCCACCAGCCCGCCGGTCTGGAAATAGGCCGAGAGCTCCGGCAGATCGTTCGCCAGCTTCTTCCGCACCCGGTCCATATACTCGTAACTCCCGAGCTTGTGCCCCTCTTTCAGATTCACCTGCACGAAGGCGGTATGCTGGCCGGAGTTGCTGGTGTAGATGGCGGAAAAATCGGGGGTGATGCCGATGTTGGAGACGATCATATGGAGGTCGCGCGCCGGGATCACCTCGCGGATCTCGCCTTCCACCGCCTTGATGTACTGGTTGGTGAGTTCCAGGCGGGTTCCCGTCGGCGCCTTGATGTTGATCACGAACTGCCCGGGATCGGTGCGGGGGAAGAAGGAAACACCCAGCAGTTGCGACAGGGCCAGGCTCACGAAGAAGGCTCCCATGATCCAGGCCACCGTCAGCTTGGGATGGGCCAGGCTCTTCACGATGGCGCGGTCATAGGCGGCCAGGAGCCGGTCATAGAGCCGGTTGAACGGGCCGACGACCCGCTGCAGCAGCCCCGGATCTCCTGAGTGGCCGTGCGTATGAATGAACTTGGAGCAGAACAGCGGCACCACGGTCATGGCGACGAAATAGGAAGCCGCCAGCGACAGCACCACGGCCAAGGCCAGCGCCGTGAACAGGAACCGGCTCACGCCGTAGAGGAACACCACCGGGAAGAAGACGATGGCCGCGGTCAAGGTAGCGGCCAGCACCGCCAAAGCCACCTCCTGGCCTCCAAACTCTGCGGCCTGCCGGGCGTCGTCACCCAGTTCGAGGTGGCGGAAGATGTTCTCCAGCACCACCACCGAGTTGTCGATCAATCGCGAGAGCACCAGCGCCATGCCGCCCAGCACCATGGTGTTGATGGTCCCGCCGAAGAGGGCCAGCGCCAGGAACGCGGCCATGCAGGAGAGCGGGATGGAGAGCATCACCGAGAACGTACCGCGAATGCTGCCCAGGAAGATGAGGATCATCAGCGCGGTCAGCACCAAACCGATGCCGCCTTCCCGCAGCACGTTCCAGATGGCGGTCTTGACGTAGATGGACTGGTCGAACACCACATTGGCGACCAGCGTTTTGGGGACATCCAGAAGATCTTTAATGCGGTCCTTGATGCCGTTGACGATGGCGATGGTGTTGCTGTTGCCGCCCTGCTTGAGGATCGGCAAGTACACCGATTTCTGCCCGTCCACGCGTACGATGTTGGTCTGGATCGCGGCCGCGTCTTTGGCGTGGCCGACGTCGGCCACCATCAGCACGCTATTCCCTTCCACTTTCAGTGGCAGCCGGTTGATCTCTTCCGTCGTGGGGAGCTGGGCGTTGGTGTAGATGTTGTAATCCTTGGGTCCGATGCGTACGTCCCCGGCGGGCAGGATGGTGTTGGCGTCGTTGACGGTGCGCACCACGTCCATCAAGCTCAACTGGTGCGCCTCCAGCTTCACCGGATCCACGTACACCTGGATCTGCCGGTACTTGCCGCCGAACGGCTGTGGAATCGAGGCCCCCGGGACGTTTGCGATCTGGTTGCGCACTGTGAACTGGCCGAGATCATGCAGCTCCGTCTCGTTCAGCCCCTGGCCTTTGAGGGTGATCAAGCAGACGGGGAGGCTGGAGGCATCGAACTTCAGCACCACGGGAGGAAGCGTTCCCGGAGGGAGCCGGCGCAACTGCGCCATCGCCAGGTTCGAGATGGTGCTGACCGCCGCGTCAGGATTGCTGCCGGGCTGGAAGTACACCTTGATCAGGCTCACGCCGGTCAGCGAGCGCGACTCGATGTGGTCAATTCCGCTGCCCAGGGTGAAGAAGCGCTCGAAGGGATTGGTGATGTTGGCTTCCATCTCCTCCGGCGGCATGCCCGAATAAAACGTGGCCACCACCACCACCGGAATATCGATGGACGGGAACAAGTCCACCGGCATGCGCGCCATCGTGACCACGCCCACCACGGCGACGATCAGGCACATCATGATGATGAAGTAGGGGTACTTGAGGGCGAAGCTCGACATTACTCTGAACCCCCTTCATCCACCTTGGCGTCGGCCATTCGGCTTGGCCTGGGGTCGACGCGTTGTCCCGGCTGGTAAGCGGCCAGATTGCCCACGATGACGCGATCCCCGGGATTCAATCCCGCCAGCACCTCGACACGATTCGGTTCCTCGATCCCGGTGCGGATCTCGCGTACCTCCACGCGGTTGTTGGCGTCCACCAGCAGTACCGTCGTCTTGTTGTTGTTGTAAGCAACCGCCTGCACCGGGACGGTGATGGCATCGGCGCGCTTCTGGATTTCGAGCGACACGTCGGCGTACATGCCGGGAGACAGCCTGTAGTCCGGGTTGGGCACGTCGAACTCCACCTGCATGGTGCGCGTGGAGCGGTCGAAGGCGCTGGTGAAACGCGCCACCTTGCCGGTAAAGCGGTCGCCGGTCGCTTGCACGTGAATGTCGGCGGGGGCGCCCAGATGCACGCCGTCGGCCATCGACTCCGGCAAGGGAATGCGTAGGCGCAGCAGGCTCACCTGCGCCAGCTTGACCACCGGCGCCGAGTTCGCATTCGAAGTGCCGGCCTGGATCAGGGCGCCGGTATCGGCGTAGCGCCAGGTCACGACACCATCGAAGGGCGCGACGATGCGGGAGTAGTCCTGCATGGCCGTGACCTGCGTGTGCGTGGCCTTGGAAACGTCGAGCTGCTGCTCGGCCGCCGCCAGCGCCGACTTTGCCACTTCGACCTGCGCTTCTGCGGCGAGGTCCTTGGCCTCGGCGTCGTCGATCTCCTGCTGCGCAATCAACTCCGGCCGGGCCTTCGCCACCTCCTCAAGACGCGTGGCCTCCGAGTGCAAGGCGTCGCGGGTGGCTCTTGCGCGCGCGACCTCGTTCTTCGCCCTCTGGATCTCCTCCTGGCTGTGGCGCACTCCGGCATTGGCGCCCACCACTTGCGCATTCAGCTCCGGCACTTCCAGCACCGCCAGCACCTGCCCGGTCTTGACCCGGTCTCCAATATCGACGTTGATCTTGCGGATGTATCCGGAGACCTTGGCGTGGAGTTCGACTTCCTGGTAGGGGGTAAACTCGCCGGCGATCGAGAGCGTGTTGCTCACCGCCTCCCGCTTCACCAGCGCGATGGCGGCGCGTGGAGCAGCGTTGGCGCTGCCGGACTCGCGGGCAGGATCGGCTTGCACGCGGCGGAGGACCAGCGCGCCGATGGCGACGCAAGCCAGAGCCCCTCCGGCCACGAGTAGCGCGTGTTTCATGCGAATCTGCATGGACTTTTTCATTCGAATTGTACAACTCCGGCCGTCGGCCCGATGAATGGCGGGCACGGCCAGGAATCAGGACCACAACTACACGGGAGAACGCGAGAATGAAATTAGAAGGCCGGCGGCGGTCGGAGGAAACGGAAGAGTTCGAGCCGGTCGAGATGCCGCGGAGCCAGCGGCCTTTCAGGCGCTAAGCCCAGAACACGGCGCGCCGGAAAAACAGAGAACAGCAAGGGCGCAAGCCAGAGGGCAGGCAATGTGCCCGTCAGCACTACCTTGGCCTTTTCCCCATTCACCCACAGCTTGGCGGCGGCAGCGGCACTGATCTTCCCCGGTTGCGGCGGGTCATAGAGGGAGAGCTTGGCCCGCAGAGCCAGGACGAACACAAACACAATGAGCGCGGCCACAAGCCATCGCCGGCGAGCTTTCTGCCTGGAATCCGCCCACATAACTAATAGGTATGTTACACGAACCCAGCTTGGAAGCGTCGACTATCCAAAGCACGATGGATTTAGCCCCTTCAGCCGTGATCCAGGCTGCCGGGCCACCTGTGGCGGGAGAAAGCATCCCAACCGGCGCCGGGATGTGATATACATCACAGCCCCCGGCGGCGCCACCGTATATCGTTTGCCGAGTCCGGCCCGTGACTCCGCCGTCGAAGCGCACTGCGATCCGCAGTCGAACCAGGAAGGAGCGCTTACATGAATCCCGTAACTACTTCACCCGCAGCCAAGCCGCCAACCATAGCCCAGGGCTTCTGGTTTAGCCAGCTCTCGGGGCCCGAACGCAGCACCTTGTTCGCCACCTTTGGCGGCTGGGCGCTCGACGGCATGGACGTGATGGTGTACAGCTTCGTCATCCCCAGCCTTATTGCGGCGTGGCACATCAGCAAGGGCCAAGCCGGCCTGCTGGGTACGGCCGCGCTGCTGATCTCCGCCGTGGGCGGCTGGCTGGCAGGCACGCTCGCCGATCGCTACGGGCGCGCGCGCATCCTGCAGCTCACCATCATCTGGTTCGCCTTCTTCACCTTCCTGAGCGGCTTCACGCACTCCTTCACGCAACTGCTGGTGACCCGCGGCCTGCAAGGGTTGGGGTTCGGCGGTGAATGGGCGGTGGGATCGGTGCTGATGGGCGAGGCCATCCGTTCTCAGCATCGTGGCAAAGCCGTGGGAACCGTGCAAGGCGGCTGGGCCATTGGCTGGGGCCTGGCTGCGATCTGTTACCAGGTGCTCTTCAGGACGCTGCCCGAAGCGACGGCATGGCGTGCCATGTTCTGGATCGGCATCCTTCCCGCCTTCCTGGTGTTCTATATCCGCCGCAGAGTGCCCGAGCCAAAGGTCTATGCGGAAACGCGCAAAAAGGTTGCCGCCTCCGGCGAGGGTGCTTCATTCCTGCACATCTTCTCGCCGGACATCCTGAAGGTCACGCTGCTGACCGCGCTGCTGGCGGTGGGCGCGCAGGGTGGCTACTACGCCATCACCACCTGGTTGCCGACCTTCCTGAAGACCCAACGCAAGCTGTCGGTAATGAACACGGGGTGGTATCTGCTGGTGATCATTGTCGGGTCGTTCATCGGGTACATGATTAGCGCCTATCTTGCCGACCGCCTCGGGCGCAAGAAAACCCTCATCCTGTTCGCTGTCTGCTCCTTCCTGGCCGTGGTCGCCTATACCTACCTGCCGATTAGCAATTCGGTGATGCTGGTGCTGGGATTCCCGCTGGGATTCTTCGCCTCCGGCGTGTTCAGCCCCATCGGTGCATTCTTCACCGAACTCTTCCCCAGCCGTCTGCGCGGATCGGGACAGGGGTTCTCCTATAACTTCGGTCGCGGCGTCGGGGCGCTGTTCCCGACGCTGGTGGGATTCCTCAGCGTCAGCGTGACGCTGGGCCACGCCATCGCCATCTTCGCCGCCGGCGCGTACCTGGTCATGATCCTGGGAACCGCGCTGTTGCCGGAGACACGCGGCAAGGAATTGCACGTCTATGAGTGAGCGCACGAAAGGCGAGGCGATTCCTGGCTGCCAAGGGTACAATCCAGATCCAGGTAGGCCAAGGCTCGCGATTCCACCCGCCAGTTGCGACTGCCACGCGCACATCTTTGGGCCGGCGGACAAGTATCCTTACACGCCCAACCGCAGCTACACACCTCCAGAAGCCAGCATCGAAGCCTACCAGCGAATGCTGGCGGCGCTGGGATTCGAGCGCGCGGTGATCGTACAGCCCAGTGTTTACGGCATCGACAACCGCTGTACGCGCGATGCCATTGTTGCCTCGGGCGGCAAATGGCGTGGCGTGGCCGTGGTCGAACCCGGGGTCAGCGATTCCCTGCTCGCCGAATTGCACGCCGCCGGCTTCCGCGGTGTGCGCATCAACCTTTTGTTCAAGGGTGGATTGCAACTCGATGCTCTCGAGCGGATTGCGCACGCCATCAAGCCGCTGGGCTGGCACGTGCAATTGCTGCTGGATGGAAGGGACTTGCCGGAGCTCGCCGAGCGGCTCGGGCGTTTGCCGGTGGATATCGTTGTCGATCACATGGGGCACATGCCGGCGTCGCTGGGCATCGGGCACGAGGGATTTCAAACCCTGTTGCAATTGCTGCGCGGCGGGCGCTGCTGGGTGAAGCTCTCGGGCGCGTACCGCAGCTCGGCCAAGCCGCAGCCGTACGATGACGCCGTTCCTTTTGCGCGGGCGCTGGTGGAAACCGCTTCGGACAAGCTGGTGTTCGGCACCGACTGGCCGCATCCCTCGATCAGCGTTCCCATGCCGCAGGACGCGAGCCTGCTTGATTTGCTTCCGGCTTGGGCACCGGATGAAGCCACGCGGCGGCAGATCCTGGTGGAGAATCCGGCGCGACTCTACGATTTCCCGCCCGCGCAGAGCGGGACCAGAGAAGCGCAATCGGTCCACAGCGTCCGCGGGTAGAGCAACTCGTGAAGGGCACGACCTTGGTCGTGCCGTAATTCGCCGAACTGTCATCCCGAACAAGCGCGAGCCGAGCTTGCGAGGCGAGTGCGACGCGAGGGATCTTGGTTCTGTCGAGCTAAACCAAGATCCCTCGCGGCTTAAAGCCGCTCGGGATGACAAACATGGAAAACGAGTAACGGCACGGCTGAAAGCCGTGTCCCTTCACCTTACCATCCGCTGTGAAACCGTTGTAGCTGGGAGGTGTGCAATGGCGGAGATCAACATTCTGCTGGGCGGGTTCCCCGGCCGCAGCGAGCGCGGATACCTGGGCTGGAGCGGCTGCTATCTTCTGACTGTCGGCAAAGGACAAAAGATCCTGTTCGATACCGGCGGCTACAACGAGCGCGCCGTGGTGGTGGCGAAACTCGCCGAGCGCGGCATCTCGCCCGAGTCGCTCGACCTGGTGATCCTCAGCCACCTGCACTTCGACCACGCCGCGAACTGGGATGTATTCCCCAAAGCGGAGATCGTGGTGCACGAGCGCGAACTGGCGTATGCGGCGTCGCGTGAAGCAGACGGCGCGGTGTTGCGCTTCCACGCGCAGGCGCTGCGGGCTGAACGCCGTGTGCGCGTGGTCGCGGGCGACGAAATCGTGCTCACGCCCGAACTGACGCTGCTCCACGTCCCCGGACACACGCCGGGCGCCATCGCACTGGCAGCCGAAGGAGCGATCCTGTGCGGAGACGCGCTCAAGAGCCGCTGGGATTTGCAAGGCAAGCTTTCGCCGCCGTGGTGGAACGAGGCTGAAGCGATGCGCTCGATCGAGCGCCTGAAGGCGTCGGGCGCGGTGCTCTATCCCGGACACGACGTCCCGCTCGAGCGCGTGGGCGGCGAGATCAAGCCGCGTGGGACGCCCAGCGTACGCATCTTCTTCCCCGATAAGAGCGAGCACGTGGTCGCCGCGCCGCAGACCGAGAAGGTCTACGCGTGAGTTCGACGGTCTTTACTAGCCCTGATCGAGCACCTGCGCCAAGTGCATCACGCGCACATCGGGGCAGAAATGCCGAACCTGCGAGCGGCAGGAGAATCCATCGCTGATCACGATGGTGCCGGGCTCGCTGCGCTGGATCGCCGGAACCAGCACGCGCTCGGCCAGAGTCTTCGAGATCTCGTAGTGATCGGCCTCGTAGCCGAAAGCGCCGGCCATCCCGCAGCAACCCGCGTCGAGGATTTCCATCTTTAGTCCGCTGACCCGCTCCAGCAGCGCAGTCTCGTGTTTCATGCCGGCGATCGCCTTCTGGTGGCAGTGGCCGTGGAGCAACGCGTGTCCCTTGTACGGTGGGGGCGTGTAAGCAGGGGCTTTGCGCGCCAGGAATTCATCGAGCATGAACGTGACTTCCGCCAGGGCCTGCGCCATCGCGTCGCCGGGGAACAGCTTCGGCAGTTCGTCGCGAAAAGTGAGGATGCATCCCGGCTCGAGCCCCACAATCGGCACTCCGCGCTCGGCGTACGGGCCCAGCACGCGCATCGCTTCCCGCAGGCGCTGCTTGGCGAGGTCCAGCATTCCCTGGTCGTAGAGCGGACGGCCACAGCAAATCTGCGACGTAGGGATGGTCACGCGAAAACCAGCGCTGTCGAGGACGCGCACCCCGGCGATCGCCACCTCCGGTTCGTAGAAATTGTTGAACGTATCCGGAAACAGCACGACCACGGGTCGCGAATCGGCAGCGCCATTACGTGCGCCAAACCAGGCGCGGAAGGTCTGCTTGGCGAAGCGCGGCAGGTCGCGTTTGGGGTGAATTCCCAAAGCACGTTTCATGGGGCGCGCCAGGAACGAGCGTGAAAGCGAGTTCACCAGACCGGGCGCATGCGACGCCAGCGCCGCCCACTCGTTGATCCGTCCCAGCGCGTGCGCGATCAGCGGACGCCGATGCTGCTGGTGGTAGTGGGAGAGAAACTCGGCCTTGTACATCGCCATATCGACCGCGGCCGGGCATTCCGTCTTGCAGCTCTTGCAAGAAAGACAGAGGTCGAGCGCATCGTGCAGCGCGTCATCGGTAAAACCGCCCGGCAATGCGCCATTGAGCGCTTCGAACAGCACGCGGGCACGGCCGCGGGTGGAGTGCAGCTCCTCGCGCGTCGCCATGTACGAGGGGCACATGGTGCCGGCATCGGTTTTGCGGCACTTGCCGACGCCCACGCAGCGCAGGGCGGCCCCGACAAGTCCACCATCGGCGCTGAAATCGAAGTGAGTCGGGATCTGCAGCGGGTGATAATTCGGCCCCAGCTTCAAATGCGAGTCCAGCGGGTGCGGCTGAACGATGCTGCCGGGATTCATGCGCCCATCGGGATCAAACGCGCGCTTGAATTCGCCGAACGCCGGGATCAGCTCGCTCCCGAACATTCTGGGCAGCAGCTCGGAGCGCCCGATGCCATCGCCGTGTTCGCCGGAGATGGAGCCGCCGAACTCGCCGACCAGGTCGCCGAGTTCTTCCATGGTCGCGCGGAAAACGGCGACGCCTTCGGGGCTCATCATGTCGAAGGTGACGCGGCAGTGGACACAGCCTTGTCCGAAATGTCCGTAATAGATGGAGACACGCAGTTGCCGCTTCTCCAGAAGCTGGTTGAAGCGGCGCAGATAAGCGCCCAGCTTGGCGGGCGCGACTGCCACATCTTCGGCGCCGGGCCAGGTGCGCGGGAATCCAGGCCGGGGAGCGCCAGAGCCGAGTCCGGATTCGCGCAGCC
>JGI12270J11330_10002642_pt1 | contig 13100 bp, 12 predicted proteins | sample PeaSoiMetSII2010_FD_11330 | JGI IMG/M metagenome (IMG submission 11330)
GGCACCGGGCTGATCTCGAACCGCGGCGAGTTGATCGGTATCGGCTCGCTCCAGCTTGAGCGCGAGCGGGAGGGCAAGGCCGAGCATGTCAACATGGTGGTGCCGATCGATCTGCTGAAACCCGTGCTCGACGACTTGCGCAAGTTCGGCCGCGTCAACAAGCCGGCGCGTCCCTGGCTCGGGATGTATTCAACGGAGATCGACAACAGGGTCGTTGTGGTCGGTATCTCCGCGAAGGGGCCAGCGGCGCGCGCCGAACTTAAGGCCGGCGATGTCATCCTTGCCGTCAACGGCGAAAAAATCGCAAGTCAGGCGAGCTTCTACCGGAAGCTCTGGGCGCTCGGGCCGGCCGGTGTGGACGTGCCGCTCACAATTTACCATGAGGGTGTTACCTTCGACGTCGTGCTGGCCTCGACTGATCGCGCAAGGCTGCTCAAGGCGCCGCGGCTGCACTAGCGCAACTTTCAACAGCGCGATCCGGTCTTGCGTCGGGCCGCGCGCTTGATCATCCAAAGGATTGGGAACGATAGCCATGAGCGAGGCCGTGGTGGACGACATCGTGGCCGTGCTGCCGCCGCTGCTGCAAGCGCTCGAATCGCTCGGCTTCATTGCGCGTCACCTGAATCCGCCCGATTTCGATTCCGTCATGGAAGCCGCAGGCGAGCCGGACGAGGTGCTGAGGGGCGTTCGTCCACGGCTTGCGAACTGGCCGGCGCAATTCGCGAACATCCAGGCTCCGCTTCAAAACGCATGCGACGCCGCACTGACGGCGTTCGAGGGTCTGCGTGCAGTGCAGCTTGGCAACGGCGATCTGATTGCGGTGTTTCGCGCGCTGCGTCACCTGCCCCGCGCGCAAGAGGCGCTCTATCCGCTTTGCGCAAAACTGCCGCCGGTGAGCAGCTTCTTCGTCAATCCCGATCTTCGCGAAGACGCCGACCTGGCGGCGCGCCTCGCGGCACCCGCAAACCAAACCACCGGAATAATCCACGACCATAACGAACCCGGCAGCCGCGGCGGGTTTTCGCTTTACGTGCCGGAATATTATGCGCCTGACCGCAGGTGGCCGCTGGTGATGGCGCTTCACGGCGGCAGCGGTAACGGCCGCGGCTTCCTGTGGAGCTGGCTGCGCGACGCGCGCAGCCTCGGCGCCATCCTGGTCGCCCCCACCGCAATGGGAAGCACCTGGGCCCTGATGGGAGAAGACGCCGATACGCCGAACCTCGCCCGTATTCTCGATTCCGTGCGAAGCCGATGGAACGTCGATCCCGCACGACTGTTGCTGACCGGAATGAGCGACGGCGGCACCTTCTGCTACGTCACCGGGATCGAGGGCACTTCTCCGTTCACGCATCTTGCGCCTATCGCTGCGACCTTCCATCCGCTGATGGCCGAGATGGCCAGCGCGGAGAGGCTGCGCGGTTTGCCCGTCTTTCTCGTGCACGGCCGGCTCGACTGGATGTTCCCGCTGCAGGTGGCGCGGCAAACGCGGGACGCCCTAACCGCGGCCGGCGCCGAGATTATCTACCGCGAGATAGAGGACCTCAGCCACTGCTATCCACGCGAGATGAATGCATCGATCCTGAGCTGGCTATCCGGCAAGGCTTAGGCGTTCGTGCCACCGCTCCAGCATCTTCCCTCCTTATCCGGGTAAATCGCATTCACGCATCGATGCGCTGTAGGTTCCACAAGGACCTGTTGAATTCCTGTCCGGGGAACCATCCGGATCAAACGACGTTGTCGGCTATCACATTGGAGGTATGCGATGCGCGTTTTCCTGGGAATGATTTTGGGTGCGCTGCTGCTGGTCGCTTGTGTCTATGTCTATGATTCGCAGTCGACCTCGACGGTTGCCAACGGGCAAAACGCGTCCGTTAGCCGAACCATCGTCAACTGGGACGTCGCGGCCGCCGACTGGCACGCGCTGAAAACACGCGCCCATGAGGATTGGATCCGGCTGTCGTCGAGGTAAATGTGCCGCGTTACCTCTGCTTGTCCTGCACTATTTCTTCGCGGCCGCCGCTTTTCGCGCATCGGCAATGGCCTGGCCGAACTGGGCCATGGTCAGTACGCCCGGCACGCGGAACTTGCCGACGATGAATGACGGTGTGCCCCTGAAATCGAATGCGATTGCCTGGTCGTTGTTGCGCGCGAGGATGGCGTCAATTGCCGACGCATTGCCGGCAAGGTCGCGATCGAGGCGGTCGACATCGATGCCGGCAGCCGCGAGCACCTCGCGAATCCGCGCCTCTGTCAGCTTCGAGTTGACACCGATCATCGCATCATGTGCCTGGATGAATTTGTCCTGATATTTGCTCGCCAGTGCCATCCGCGCCGCGGTCACGGACATCGGTCCCAGGATCGGCCAATCCTTCAAGACCAGCCTGACCTTGCCGTCGTCCTGCACCACCTGCCGCAATTCGGGTTCGATCTTGCGGCAATATGGGCATTGATAGTCGAAATATTCGACGATCGTGATGTCGCCACCGGCATTTCCGGCAACCGGTATTTCCGGATCGCGCAACACCAATGCTTCCGTCAGCACGTTATCGCCCTGCCCGGGCGCCGGGCCGGGCGACAACGCGCCGAGCACGGCAGCACTTGCCCCGAGCAAGCCCAGCGCTTCGCGCCGGCTGCGTCGCCGATGCGGCCGGGTCTGATCGATCGTTTCGGTCATCTCTCGTCTCCCGACTGCCTTTGGTGGTGCTGATCTAGTTACGATCAGAACAGGAATAAGTTACGCGTCAGCATATAGAGTGCCACTAGGATAATGGCAGCGGCAAATACGATATTGAGTACGCCGCGTCGCGCCGATAAATGCCGCGCCAGCCGCGTGCCGATCAATCCGCCGACGAGCCCGCCCGCGATAAACAACCCCGCCAGCTCCCATGAGATCAATCCAGACCAGGCGTAACTCGCCGCGGTGGTGAGCCCAAAGGCCGTCACCGCGACAAGCGATGAACTCACGGCGTTGATGATCGACATGCCGGTCGCCAGCATCAGGGCCGGCACGATCAGAAACCCGCCGCCGATGCCGAAGAATCCCGACAGCGTTCCGGTGGCAAGGCCCAGTCCGACGATCGCGGGCATGTTATCCCAGCTCATCCGCGCGTCGGGCAAACCGGCGCGCGAGCGCGTCTTGAGCATCAAGACCGCGATCACGAGCATCAGCAGCGCAAAGAGTTCGAGCAGCCTCCGCCCATCGAGCATTTTTCCGAAGACGGCGCCTATCAACGCGCCGGCAATTCCCGCCGCCGCGAAGCTGAGCGCGCACGACCACCGCACCGTGCCGCCACGCGCGTGATTCGAGAGGTTGATCGCGGCATTGACGGCGACCGCGATGGCGCTGGTTCCAATCGCGACATGGGGATCGGGGACGCCGACCACATAGACCATCAGCGGCACCGCCAGGATCGAGCCGCCGCCTCCGATAAGTCCTAGCGAAAATCCAACCAGCGCTCCCGATGCCAGTCCGAGCACGCCCTGCACCGTGGAGATGATCATGCGCAATCCACAGGCAACGGATCTGCCGAATATTCGGCCCTGGCAACGCCGCTTGATCGAGGCAAGCTCAGCCCTTCAGGCGGGCGACGCATTCGCTGTAATAGCCGCCGCTCTTTTCGATCCATTTCATGCCGTCATTGGCATTCGTCGCCTTGTTGGCGTTGAATTGATCCGCACAGGTCAGTGTCCGCGCCTTGTCCGGGCTCTCTCCAGAGTATTTCGGCGCAATCGCCGAAGGAAACACCGCCTGCGTACTGATCGGACCACACTCCTGTTCGCGAAACTCTTTCCACTTGCGCCCCTTTAGCTTGCGGGAAAGTTCAGCGGTCAAAAATTTCAGGCCGCATCCCATAACCGTTGGCCCAGGCCTTACGACAATCGCTTTTGCCGTCGGATTCGGCGGCGAAGAGTTTGCTGGCGGCGATTGGTCATGCGGCTCCTTCGATTCCGGAGCGGTTGCCGCGGGCTCTCCAGCCTGAGCGAGCTGGCCGATACGTGAGTTGTCCAAATCTTCCTCGTCCGAATCGGGCCGGGCACCGCGATTGTTCAGGCCAGAGCCAAAATCCGGCGAGACAACCGCGATCAACCCCAAATTGTTTTTCGAATCAAGCGGCTGCGACACCTTTTGGTAGGCCAAATTGCCGGCGACCATCGCCGCGCGGCCGCTTAGCCCTGCTGAGGCTGTTTGGGAAAACAGGATCAGCCCGATAGAGGCGGTCATTTTCCAGCAAGTTTTTCCCATATGCCCGCTCTTGAATTCGACGACTTGCACCCTGCAACAATCTTGCCCTCAGGCCCGGGCAAGTTCGGCCCGGGCCTGCCACGGAAAGACGCTTAGCCTTTAAGCTTCGTGTTGCACTCGCTGTAGTAGCCGCCACCCTTCTGGATCCATTTCAGGCCGCCATTGCCATTGGTGGCCTTGTTGGCGTTGTACTGATCGAGACAGGTGTGCATCCGCGCCTTGCCGGCGGATTCCTTGGAATATTTCGAATCCACGGCCATCGGGAACATCGCGGGCCCGCTTGGCGCCGGCGCGGCGGCAGGCGCTGCTTCCGGCTTCTTCGGCTTGGCTTCGGCTTCCTTGGGCGCGGCCGGCGCGGCCGGGGCCGCGGCTGGTGCGGCGGCAGCGTCGGCACCGCATTGGGCCTTGCGGAAGTCATTCCACTTCTGGCCGTTGAGCGTGCCGGCGGTCTTGGCGGCCTGATATTTGGCACTGCATTCCTGCGTGGACAGGGCCTGCGCCGGAGCTGTAGCCGCGAGCGCGGCAAAACCTGACACTACGACAGTGCACAATAGTTTGGCTTTAATGGTCATCCTTGGTCTCCCTGGGGCATTGCTGGTCTAAAGTTCCCCATTCTAACTTAGCGATGGCGCGTGACAACGACCATTCCGGGCGGCACAAAAATATCGCGCCGCGAAACGGCGCTGTCGAGGCGCCATTCATCCGAGGTTCAGCATCGCGGCGCGACGGTGCGCCTTTCTTTAACCCGAGGTGCCCCATGACGACGATATCCTCCCGCGCGGCCGCCGCTGCCTTTGCGTCCCTGCTGCTCATCGCAAGCCCCGTCTTCGCGCAGACACCCGCCGCCAAGAGCGATTCGGCAGCGCCCGCGGCAACCGACAAAAAGGCCGCAAAGCCGCATAGCGCTGCATCGATCGAGTGCTCCAAGGAGGCTGACGCCAAGGGCCTTCACGGCAAGGAACGCAAGAAATTCCGTTCCGAATGCAAGAAGGCCGCCGCCGAAAAGAAATAAGTCTGGCTCGTTGTTTCCGTCCCATCCTCTCTCCAAGGGGGAGGATGGGCGCCTATTGTAGGTGATTCCCGCTCGGGCCGAATGGCGCCCGAGCGGCGCGCCGATCCAGCCGTTTCACGCTGCATTGCTGCAATCGCCTCAGTGCATTGTCCCGCCCTCCCGGATTTGCCATAAGGCGGCGTGAGACAGATCCTTGCATCGATGGCGTATGCGCTTCCCGGCCGCGCCAAGACCCTCAAAGTCCTCGAAACGCTCGCGACCGGAACGATCGGCGGCGTGCTGTTTCTTCTGGCGGGCCTGCCGGGCGGGTTGATCTCGGGCGCCATGCTGGCGGTCGGCATCGCCGCCATGATGGGACGCCCGCTCGCCATGCCGCCGATCCTCACCCAAGCCATGCTGGTGCTGCTCGGAATTTCGCTGGGTTCGCTGATGTCGCGGCAGTTGCTGCAACATGTGAGCGCCTACCCCCTGACCATTGGGCTGCTGGCGCTCGCGACCTTTTGCACGACGTTCGGCAGCAGCTTTTACCTGCAGCACATCCACGGCTGGGACCGGACCTCGGCGTTCCTGGCGGCAAGCCCCGGCGCGCTGTCGCAAATCACGATCCTCGCCATCGAGAAGGGCGCGGACGTCTCGGCAATCGCGGTGGTGCAGACCATACGCGTGATCCTTCTCACGGCCGCGCTGCCCTTGCTGCTGGCGCTGACCGGGATGACGTCCTCGTCCTCGCCCGCTTTGGCGATGGCGGTCGCCTCTCCCATGGGGCTCATCGGCCTGATCGGGGCTTCAATATCGACGGCGCTGTTGCTGCGGATGGCGAAATTCCCCGCGAGCTGGATGTTTGGCGCCATGATCGGGTCGAGCGTGCTGCACGGCGCCGGGCTGATCGAAGGCGGCCTGCCGCCTTTCCTGCGCGGCATCGCCCTGGTCGGGATCGGCACGCTGATCGGCTCGCGCTTCGCGCGCATGAAGTCGAAGACGCTGCTCGGTCACATCAATGCGGCATTGGGGGCTTTCGCCATCGCGATTGCGATATCCGCGATGTTCGTCGCCGTGATCGCGCTGACCACGAATGTGCGGCTCGCAGACATCCTGGTCGCCTACGCGCCGGGGGCGATGGACGCGATGCTGGCGCTCGCGCTGACCCTGCACATCGACCCGATCTTCGTCGGCGCCCATCATTTGTCGCGCTTCGTGTTCGTCACGATCGCAACGCCCGGCATCGTTCATCTGTTCGGACGTCCGCAGGAAGACGTCGACGATTAGCTGCGCTTGATCGACGGGGCGATGCCCCACGCCGCGATCGCGGCCATCAAAAGCGAAATCAGCACGTTGTAGCCGGCGAGCGAAAGGCCGAGAAAGCGCCACTGCACCTCGTCGCAGCGGATCACCTTGACCGTGTCGAGACGCTGCAACAGGGTGCCGGCGCTGCCGAGATTGCCGACCGGGCCGGTGCAATCGGTCGGCCCCTGCCAAAAGCCCCACTCGACGCCGGCGTGATAGGTGCCGAGCCCGGCATTGCCCAGCGCAGCCAACGCGAGAACGACCAATCCCGCGCGCACCAGGCTGCGTGGGGCATCCCGGCCCGCGGCAAGCGCGGTCACCGCCCCGAGCGGAATCGCCAGATAATAGGCGTAGCGCTGCTCGAGGCAGAGCGGACAGGGGCGAATATCCAGCACCAGCTGGAAGAACCAGGCTCCCGCCAGCGTCGCCGCTGCAATCGTTGTGATCGAAAGCGCAGCGATCAGCGCCGCCTTGGCGCCGGTCGCGGGGTTTGCGGTCGCTTCTAACGTCACGGTGCGCCTCCTGTCCGAGTGGCGTCCTATCCCGCGCCGGTGGCGCTGTCGAGGCATCGCGGTTCATGTCAGGGGGTTTTTGCGATCTCGACAAGCGGTAAAACGCGATTTTTGTCCGCCCGTTTGCCGCGCGGGTTGACCGGCAATCGCCGCCCGCTATATTCCGCCGGCTTCGCGACGGCTGCCGGCAGGCAGACGTCCGAGGGCCCCTGTGGCGGAACTGGTAGACGCGCTCGACTCAAAATCGAGTTCCGCAAGGAGTGCTGGTTCGATTCCGGCCAGGGGCACCAAGGAATTTATTCCTAGTAGGAATTTTTCTTCGGCCAATTTGGCCTTGGCGCATTCTTCGAGGAAGAGTCGACTCAAAAGCGGGTGTCACGTCTTCGGCCGTGTATTCTCTGCGTCTCCGTGTAAAGCGGACTCAACTCCATTCAATGCCCCGACGCCGTCCAGCAAGGCTGTGTCGTAATAGGCCGAAGTCTGAAATCCCGCGGCGGCACCGCCACGCTCGAATTCACCTGCTTGGCTACAACAATGGTGCTTGAGGCTGCGAGACGGACGACGACGCACCTTTTACCTAAGCCATCGCGAGCGACATCAGTTCGGCGGATACGGAGTCGAATACATGGTCCCACTCGCCCTCTGCCCGCGGTCGAAATAGGCGCATCGAGGGATACCAGGGGCAGTCCGTGCGATCGAGCAGCCACATCCAATGCGCGTTGTGACCAAGCAAGACCCAAACCGGCTTACCCATGGCGCCGGTAAGGTGAGCGACCGCGCTGTCGGTCATGACTACTAGATCCAGTTGGGCAACTGCGGCAGCGGTATCGGCAAAATCTTCCAAATGTGGTCCAAGATCGATGATCGGTCCACCTCGCGGAAGAGAGGTCAACTCCTTGACAGGGGCTCCCTTCTGTAGACTGAAGAGCTGTACACCGGGCAAGGCGCACGCTTGAAAGAAGCTTAGCAGCCTTTGCGCCCGCCTATGATTTTTGCCGAATGTAACACTCCCCGACCAAACCACGCCAACCTTGAGACGGCCATTCGCGGGAGAAAAGAGGGCCCCAAACTTATCTAGTCGATCCGGCGGTGGAGCGATGTATGGCAGGCTTGGGATTGAAGCGAAATTTGGGGTAAACAATCCGGGCAGGCTACAGAGATAGCAATTCAAATCCGCCTGCGGCAAAGGCGAACCGCGCGAGCGGTCAGATTTACACCCTCGACATAGCCGAGACGTTTGATTTCTTCGAGGATGATCGTGTAGTCGGGGTCACCCCCGATCCTCAAGTTCCTCAGCTTTGGTCGTCGGATGAATCATGGCGAGGCGCTTCATCTTCGCCGATTGCTGCGCCCGCGCGACAAGTGGCGATGCTGCCGCGCCGCCGATAAGTGTGATGAATGTGCGTCGCTTCATGTGCCTGCCCCAAGGATCAAGCCGTCGCAGTGTAGCGGCAAACTTCATGCTCGGAAGGCGTTGGGGGCAGTCCGGTGAAATATTTTCCCGGCGACTTCCGTTCAGGGTTCAAAGGAAGTCGGCGCTCGCGACCGCGAGGTCTGCTTTGCCCCCGAGCAGCGGACATTCGTCGAGACGACTCAGCCTCAAGGAATGCAGCGAAATAGAATGCTGCTATTTTCCGCGGGGTCAGCATATGTCGACGTCAGCGGCGGAAGCGGCGATCCCGTGCCTGCTGGAGAAGCGCCGACAAGCGCCTGGGCCCCGGAAGAGGCCGCTTGCTGGTTGGTGGGAACCCGCGCTCGCCGCCGCGGCGATTGCTTCCAATTCGCGCTGGTGTCACCGCTCAACTTGGCGCACGATAGGATAACGGCAATGCCAGATCGCCGATTGCGGATGAACACCGCGAGGAGGAAATTATGAATGCTCCCTTCCCCACCCCCGACACGATCGCAATTCCGCAGGAGTTCAGCGCCTGCTTTGGGGCGCAGCGCGCCGCCTACCTCGCCAATCCGGAGCCGAGCTACGCCGAGCGGCTGAACGATTTGAAATCACTGGCCCGGCTCCTGAAGGACAACCGGGATGAACTGGTGGCCGCCATCAATCTCGACTACGGCCATCGCTCGACCTTCGAGACCCTGTTCGCAGAATATTTTGTCGTGCTGGAGGGCATCCACGACGCCTGCAAGCACCTGAAAAAATGGATGAAGCCGCAGCGTCGCAGGATCGATCTCCTGACATATCCTGGCGCCCACAACCGCGTCCGGCCGCAACCGCTCGGCGTCGTCGGTATCATCGTTCCCTGGAATTTTCCGATCAATCTGACCTTCGCCCCGCTAACGGCGATCTTTGCAGCCGGCAATCGCGCCATGGTCAAGATGTCAGAGAACTCGCGCAATCTCGCAATCCTACTCGCCCGCATCAGCCCAAAATATTTTGGCGAGGACAAGCTCAAGTTCTTTGAGGATGGCGGGGGCCGCGGCCCGGCCTTCTCGTCTATTCCATTCGACCACATCCTTTTCACCGGATCCGGCACGACGGGCCGGGCCGTGATGGCCAATGCCGCGCGCAACCTGACCCCGGTGACGCTCGAACTCGGCGGTAAGGCTCCGGCGATCGTCGGGCCCGACTACCCCATCAAGACGGCGGCCGAACGGATTATGTGGGTGAAGATGTTCAACGCGGGACAAATTTGCACCAATGTTGATTACATCTTTCTGCCCGAGGGCAAGGAAAACGAATTCGCCGATCATTGCCGGCGCCTGATCGCCGAGCGCTATCCGGACATCAATGGCGCGGACTACACGTCTATCATCGACGCGCGCTCCTTTACCCGGTTGCAGAACGCCCTGGCCGACGCAAAGAGCAAAGGCGCGACGCTGATCAATCTCGCCGCGGGCCAGGAGTCGAACGCGGAGCAACGCAAATTCGCGCCGCATCTGGTGCTCAATCCCACCGAGCACATGGAGATTATGTCGCGGGAAATCTTCGGGCCAATCCTGCCGGTTCGTACCTACAGTGACCGGCAACAGGTCGCCGACTACATCAACGCACATGATCGGCCGCTGGCGATCTACCCCTTCACTCACGACCGTGCGTTGCAGGAGTTCTATATCTCACGCGTCATGTCAGGTGGCGTGTCGGTCAACGAGGCACTGCTGCATGTGGGCCAGCACGACCTGCCGTTCGGCGGCGTGGGCGCCAGTGGGATGGGTCATTATCATGCCCGAGAAGGCTTCAATACCTTCTCCAAGTTGCGCCCGATTTTCTACCAGGGGCCGATCTCGGCAGTCCAGATGCTGTTTCAGCCGCCTTATGCCAACCGGGCCTTGAAGATCCTGAATCTCCTCATCAGATTGAAGGCCTGAAACGGGTAGGACAGCACGTGGAAGGGCTTGAGGTCGAACTATTCGAGTGCCTTATCGTGCACGGGGCGAAGTTCGGCCGAAGGGAAACGTTCGGCGCTGGAGCGACCACAAAGGGCGAACATGGGGCGCTACAAAGCTGACGTGGTCATTGTCGGTGGCGGCATCGCGGGAATCGTTGCGGCCTTCGATCTTCTTGCGCTGGGCAAGCGCGTGCTCATCGTGGACCGCGACAACGAGGCCAATTTCGGTGGGCTGGCCAAGGAGAGCTTCGGCGGTATCTGGCTCGTCGACACCCCACAGCAGCGTCGCTTCGGCATCAAGGACAGTCCCGAACTCGCCTTGCAGAACTGGCTGTCGTTCGGAGAGTTCGAAGCCGATGGCGGCGTTAACGACCATCCCCGTCGATGGGCCGAAGCCTATGTGGCCGATTGCAGGCGTGACGTTTACGACTTCCTGAAGGGCCATGACATTGGCTTTCTGCCGATGCCATTGTGGGTCGAGCGCGGGTTGTACGGCAACGGCAACGCGGTTCCGCGCTGGCATATCGTGTGGGGAACCGGCCATCGCCTGGCGGTGCGGATGATCGAAGTGCTGCGCGGCCGCGCCGACGCCGGCAAATTGGAACTGTTGTTCGATCACCGCGTCGAGCGACTGGAGGTCGCGGCTGGGCGCATCACCGGGGTCAGCGGCACGACTGAGGTCGATCACGTGGCCTTCACGGTGGAGGCCGAGTCGACCATTATCGCCTCGGGCGGCATCAACGGCGACATCGCCCGCGTCAGAGCGAACTGGCATCCCGATTGGGGTCGGCCACCGCAAACCATCCTCAATGGTTCGCATCAGTTTGCAGACGGTCTGATGCACGACGTGGCCGCGGCCTGCGGCGGACAACTGACCCATCTCGACCGGATGTGGAACTATGCCGCGGGCGTGCACCACTGGCGGCCGCGCAAGCCCGATCACGGGCTATCATTGGTGCCGTCGCGTTCGGCGCTGTGGCTCAACTGGCGCGGCGAACGGTTCGGCCCGATGCCGCTAGTAGGCGGCTTCGATACGCGCGATCTGGTCGGGCGAATCTGTGCCGAGCAGCGCGGCTATTCGTGGCAAATTCTAAACCGCAAGATCGCTCTCAAGGAACTCGCAATATCCGGCGCCGAATTCAACCCGAATGTCCGGGAACGCAACGTGCGCGGATTTGTGGTCGACACCCTCTTCGGCAACCGTTGGCTCTACGACCAGGTGACGAAAAACTGCGCCGATGTTGTCGTCGCGGAAACGCTACCTGAACTCGTCGCCAAAATGAACGCCCTGCAGGGCGACAACGCCGTCGACGAAGCAGCGGTGCGCGCAAGTGTGGCCTCTTACGATTCCGAGATCGACCGCGGGCCCGCTTTGTACAATGATGAGCAGCTGCGTCGCATCGCCCATCTGCGCCGTTGGAAGGGAGACCGCCTCCGCATCGCCAACTTTCAAAAGATCATCGAACCCGGAAACGGGCCGTTGATGGCCATTCGCCTGTTTATCGTGAGCCGCAAGAGTCTCGGCGGCATTCGCAGCGATCAGTCCGCACGCGTGGTCGACGCCACCGGAGCGCCGATCGTCGGCCTCTACGCGATCGGAGAGGCGGCGGGATTCGGCGGCGGCGGCATGAACGGCTTGCGCGCCCTCGAAGGCACGTTCCTCGGAGGATGCATCTACAGCGCACGCCGCGCCGCGCGTGCAATCGGCCGGTGAGGCCGTGGCAACGACAGCAAAGAGGAAACCAAAATGAAGACATCGGTGCGTGGCTGGTCGTTATGCGATGGAGCAAGTTGGCTTGCGCTACACGTTCGGCATTCCGGGCGTCCACAACGAAAAGCTGATCGCTGACAACTATGTTGAGGCAATCATTATGAACGGCGCTCAAGCCCTGATGCGGACCCTGGTGAACGCGGGGATCGAGGTCTGCTTCACCAACCCCGGCACCTCGGAAATGCACTTCGTCGCGGCGCTGGATTCGGCGCCGGGAATGCGCGCCGTGCTGTGCCTGTTCGAAGGGGTGGCCACGGGCGCGGCCGACGGCTATGCACGCATGGCGGACAAACCCGCCGCCACACTCCTGCACCTGGGCTGCGGCCTCGGCAATGGCCTGGCGAACCTCCACAACGCCCGCAGGGGCAAGGTCCCCGTCGTCAATATCGTGGGCGACCACGCCACCTATCACGTGCAATACGATGCACAGCTGCAATCCGACATCGAGACTGTGGCGCGAAATGTCTCGCCGGGCTTCGTACGCACGTCCCGGAGCACGGCTGAGCTGTGCCGTGACGCTGTCGACGCCGTAAGGGCGGCCAAAGGCCTGCCGGGTCAAGTGGCCACGTTGATCCTGCCGGCCGATGTCTCTTGGGGCGCGGGCGGGATGGCCGAACCGGCGCCGCAGATCGCGCCGCCCGACGCCGCCGACGACGCCACAGTGCAGGCCATCGCCTCGGTCATCAACTCGGGCGGCCGCACCGCCCTGCTGCTAGGCGGCCGCGCGCTTGGCGAAAGCGCCTTGCTGGCCGCCGCGCGCATCGCCGCCAAGACCGGCATCAAGGTCTATGCAGAAACCTTCCCCACGCGACTGGAGCGCGGCGCTGGACTGCCCGCTGTCGAGCGCATCGCCTATCTCGCAGAGATGGCGTCGGTGCAGTTCAGGGAGATCGACAACCTGATCCTGGTGGACGCCAAGGCGCCTGTGTCGTTCTTC
>JGI12270J11330_10002652_pt1 | contig 13078 bp, 13 predicted proteins | sample PeaSoiMetSII2010_FD_11330 | JGI IMG/M metagenome (IMG submission 11330)
TTGAACTGATATCGAAATTTGGCGCGCCCGGCAGGATTCGAACCCACGACCCCTTGGTTCGTAGCCAGAGATACGCTCCGAAGAAAAACCAATTATATCAATACGTTAGATACTATGTGTTGTCCTACGTTTTGAGGATTTACGCCCGGTGATGCTTTGTTTTAGCAAGTTTCGAAGCCTTTCAATGGGACAACTTTTCGCGCCATCAAGAACCCAGGAAGGTTGGGCAATGCCCTCCTTTCGCGGCGCCAATGCCCGGTAACACTCTGGAAGCTGACCGATGGAGCTGGGCCGCTCCATAGGCAGTGGCCGACCCGTTGCGACAATTCAGGTCGGCCCAAAGCGACAAGTGCGATACGCCTGAAGCGGACATGTTGGAATCGTCGTGTTTTCCAGCGACCTGGACCGGGCGCGGTCCCAAGCATTCGCGCCATCTGGACGCTTGATTCGTCGCCGTCACCGTTGACGCAACGCATCTACCACGAGCGTCAAGGCCGGAGATGCTCGGCGGCTCGCGTAGTACAGGTGGTAGCCGGGAAAGGTCGTTGCCCAATCGTCGAGCGTAGAACGCAGCCGGCCAGCGGCGATGTGCTCACCGACCAGATCTTCGGGCACCCAGGCAAGGCCATGTCCGGCGAGCGCCGCGGCAAGGACCAAGTCGGTAGAGTTGAAAACAAGCCTGCCGTTGACGTGGACATTGACGCTCTTTCCACGGCGCTTGAACTCCCAGGTCAGCAATCCGCCATGGGTCGGCAGGCGCATGCCAATGCAATCGTGATCGGTCAGGTCTTGCGGCGCGCGAGGCGGAGGACAGCGCGCGAAATAGTCCGGATTGCCCACCACGGCCAGCCGCATGTCGGGCGCTATTCGTACCGCGATCATGTTCTTGGCCACGTCCGCGCCCAGGCGCACGCCGATATCGAAGCGCTCGGCGACGATGTCGGTGAAGCGATTATCGGCGCTGATCTCGACCTTGATGTCGGGGTACTTCGGAAGCCACGGTCCCAACCTCGGCCAGATCAGCGTGCGTACGGCGTGTTCGGTCGCCGTGATGCGGACCGTGCCGGCGGGCTTGCCGCGTAGCTCGCCAAGCACTGCTATTTCCGCCTCGATGTCGGCGAGGCGAGGCCCCACAGTCTGGTACAGCCGCTCGCCCGCTTCCGTGGGCGACACGCTACGCGTCGTGCGGTTCAGGAGCTTCAGATCGAGCCTGCGCTCCAGCGATTGGACGGTCTGGCTGAGCGCGGACTGCGAGACTCCCAATTGGGCCGCTGCACGTGTGAAGCTGCGCGCACGCACGACAGCGGCGAAGGCCGCGAGGTCATCGAAATTGTTCATTGATTAGCCCAGCTTATGACTGCATGTCGATAAAGCAGTCTAGTCAGTTAATGCGGCGACGCATAGAGTGTCTTTCATCGAACCACGAAAGGCACTGAACGCCATGAAAACACGTCAATTGGGCCGCAGCGGCCTTACCGTTTCCGAGCTGGGACTCGGCTGCATGGGCCTGAGCTACGCCTATGGGCCCGCGACCGACACTGCCGATGCTGTCAAGCTCATCCGCGCCGCTGTCGACCGCGGCGTCACGTTCTTCGACACGGCCGAGGCCTACGGCCCGTTCGTCAACGAAAGCGTGGTCGGCGAAGCGCTGGCTCCGGTGCGCGACCGAGTTGTGATCGCCACCAAGTTCGGCTTCAAGGATGGCGATCCGACGAAGGGCATGGACAGCCGCCCCGAGCGCATCCGCGCCGTGGCCGAGGCCTCGCTAAAGCGACTAAAGACCGATCGGATTGACCTGTTCTACCAGCACCGGGTGGATCCCAGCGTGCCGATGGAAGAGGTGGCCGCCACTGTCAAGGAACTTATCGCGGAAGGCAAGGTGAAGCATTTCGGCTTGTCCGAGGCCGGTACGGACTCGATCCGGCGGGCCCATGCCGTCCAGTCGGTCACGGCCTTGCAAAGCGAGTATTCGCTTTGGTGGCGAGAACCCGAGAAGGAGATCCTGCCGACGCTGGAAGAACTGGGCATCGGCTTCGTGGCGTTCAGCCCTTTGGGCAAAGGATTTCTCACTGGCGCCATCAACAAGGACACCGTTTTCGCCAAGGACGACTTCCGCAATATCGTGCCCAGGTTCAGCGAACAGGCGCGCCAGACCAATCAGGCACTGGTCGACGCGCTGACCCGCATCGCGACCGCTCGAAAGGCGACGCCGGCTCAGATCGCCCTTGCCTGGCTTCTGAGCCGCAAACCATGGATCGTACCCATTCCAGGAACAACCAAGCTCCATCGGCTTGAAGAGAACCTCGGTGCGACGTCCATCGAACTGGGACCCGAGGAACTGCGCCGTATCCAGGCCGCGCTGGACGACATCCGCATCGAAGGTGACCGCTACCCGGCCCAGCTCGCTGCACGTGTCGGCCGTTGACTGGCAAAGAAGGTACGCGCAGATCTTTCAAATCATGAATTAGGAATAAGTATGCCTCCCAACGAGCAGGCGCGGTCGAACCACGACGCGCTCTTTCCCAACCACGTCTCGACTTTGGCGCAAACCGATCCCGAGTTGATCGAGTTCTTCGACAATTTCGCGTTCGATGAGGTGCTGCAACACGGCAGCCTGGGCATCCGACTGCGGATGATGACGCAGCTTGCAGCCCTGATCGCGTGCCAGGCGCTGCGCGAGTACCGTGTAATGCTGGGAGCAGCCCTCACCGTCGGCGTGACGCCCATCGAGGCCAAGGAGATCGTCTACCAGTCCGTACCCTACGTCGGAATGGGCAAGGCATACGACTTCATTCACGCCACCAACGACGTCCTGACGGCACGCGGCGTCGAATTGCCGCTACCGGGCCAATCCACCACCCAACCGGCGGATAGGGCGGAGAGGGGCCTGGCGATCCAAAAGCAAATCATCGGCGCCGACGTTGTCGATCGACTCTACGCGTCGTCACCGAAGGATCAAATGCACATCCAGCGCCTGCTGTCGGCCAACTGCTTCGGCGATCACTACACGCGCACGGGCATCGACGTGCCAACGCGCGAACTGCTGACGCTCTGTTTCCTGGTCGCTCTGGGTGGCTGTGATCCGCAGGTCAGAGGTCACGTGGCGGCGAACCTGCACGTAGGCAATGACCGCACCCGCCTGATCGAGGTAGCGACCCAGCTCCTGCCATTCATCGGTTACCCACGCACGCTCAACGCATTGCGCGCGATCGACGATGTGACGCCTGCCGCCACGGACACTAGGCAGATCACGGGCGAAGCCGCATGACCCGCCCAAGGCGCGTCCTTGTGGTCGGTGCCACCGGTAGCGTCGGCCAACTGGTTGTTGCCGAAGCCCTTCGCGAAGGCTACGCCGTGCGCGCGCTGGTGCGCGACCTTGGCCGCGCTAGCGGCCTTCCGGCGCGGGCTGAACGGGTGGTGGGTGACCTGACGCGCCCGGACACGCTTGCCGCGGCCGTCGCGGGCGTCGACGCCGTCGTGTTCACCCATGGCTCCACAGGCGGCGGCAAGTCGGGGTCCGAGCATATCGACTACGCCGGCGTGCGCAACGTGCTGGCTGCGCTCGGCTCTAACCCAGCGCGTGTCGCACTCATGACTGCGATTGGGGTCACCAACCGCACGGGTGCCTACAACCGAGCCACGGAAGCACACGACTGGAAGCGACGTTCCGAGCGATTGGTCCGCGCCAGCGGACGGCCTTACATGATCGTGCGGCCCGGTTGGTTCGATTACAACGATACCGATCAGCACCGGCTTGTGTTCCTGCAGGGCGATACTCGCCAAGCCGGAGACCCGAGCGACGGAGTCGTGGCACGCCGCCAGATCGCCGAGGCCCTGGTGCGCAGCCTGGCCTCCGAAGCCGCCAACCGTAAGACATTCGAACTCGTGGCAGAGCGCGGCCCGGCGCCATTAGAACTCGACTCGCTGTTCGCAAAGCTGGAACCCGATGCGCCAGGCGCGCTCGACGCGTGCCGAGACTCCGCGAACATGCCGCTGACGCAGGAGCCCGATCGCGTTCGCGATGACCTCGTGCGGGTGACGCCACGATAGTCCGCGACAGTCACGCAGTATTTTACGAATCGAGAATGAGGGAAAGACCATGGCAAACGTTACAGTAGTTATCGGTACCGGATCGATCGGCCAAGCGATCGCGCGAAGGGTTAGCGCTGGAAAGCGCGTACTGCTCGCCGACATCCGTGAGGAAAACGCCGATGCAGCGGCGAAGGTACTTGCCGATGCCGGATTCGAGGTGAGTACCGCGCCCGTGGATGTTTCCTCACGCGAGTCGGTTCACGCGCTTGTCCGTGCGGCAACGGCGCTCGGAGATGTCACCGGCGTTATCCACGCCGCCGGCGTTTCACCTTCACAAGCATCGCCGGCGATGATCCTTAGGGTTGATCTATACGGAACGGCGCTTGTACTTGAGAAGTTCGGCAACGTAATCGCGCGCGGTGGATCTGGCGTTGTCATCGCTTCGCAGTCCGGGCACCGCTTGCCAGCATTGACCGCCGAGCAAAACAACGCTCTTGCGAAAACACCCGCCGACGAGTTGCTTGCTCTCCCCATGCTCCAGCCGGGGCAGGTGCAAGACCCCCTCCTGGCTTATCAGATATCCAAGCGCGCGAATTCGCTGCGTGTGATGGCCGAGGCAGTGCGCTGGGGAAAGCGCGGCGCACGGGTCAATACGATCAGCCCCGGCATCATCTTTACCCCGCTTGCCAGGGACGAATTGTCTGGCCCTCGCGGCGAAGGGTACCGGCGAATGATAGAGGCGTGCGCCGCTGGGCGCGGCGGTACTCCCGACGAGGTTGCATCGGTCGGTGCGCTCCTTATGGGCCCGGACGGAGGATTCATCACCGGTAGCGACTTCCTCATGGACGGCGGAGTCACAGCAGCCTACTGGTACGGAGAACTCGCCCCGAAATGATTGAAAGGTGCAGCATTTGCGCAGGAAAATTGACGCCTCGCATGGCCGGCTGTGACCTGATACACGCGGGAATTGGCGTCCGACGCTTGGATAGACCGAGCCATCATTGCATCGAGCACATGAGGGGCGGTGTCGAAGGTCCGCTTACGAGCTAGTTTGAGTGTCGCGGCGCATGACCGGAAGTAGCCGCCAGTGAACTTTCCCTCTGACCGGTCTCTTCGGCAACGTATGACTGCTGCTGACAGGACAGCGGCCGTAGCTCACGGTCTCGAGCCCGCTCAAGTTTCTTGTCCCGGTCTAGGCAGGCGACTCGCGGCAAGCGCCGCACGCGGGTCTACCGCTGGATCGGACCGCGACGTCTACCGAAAATCGACTGGTCGCGTGACCACGACTTGGTGACTTTGGATTTTCCTTGAAGGAAAGCGCTTCCGCGCTGACTATCACCAGAAGTCATCGGGTAAGACGCCCTACACCTGATTGGGCTGCCCGAAACCCGCCGTTCGCGACAATCTGCTTCGGCTCGGTGAATGTGGGTCTGTTATCGAGACGCGGCATACGACCGCGCCACTGAGTTCTATCCGCTTTAGTGCGCGCGAGGCAATCTCGCGTGTCGCGTCCACCTGGTGCGCGAGCTCCTCGTGGGTGCGGGTGCGCCGACGTCACGCTGACCTGGCACAATGCAGGGCGCCCGAATCGCATCCCTTTGCCCCAAGTCGATACGCTCGCAAATTGTCCCATTCGCAGCCGAATGTGAGTCCAATGGGACAACATAAAAAAATGGCCTGCAAGCTCCCGCTCGCAAGCCATTGAACTGATATCGAAATTTGGCGCGCCCGGCAGGATTCGAACCCACGACCCCTTGGTTCGTAGCCAAGTCATCGCGCACAACCTATTGATTTAACTGATCATATAAGAGCGGTCCCCCGTCCACGCTTCGCTCTGTACAGTACAGTTATCCACAGTCCAACTGCCACCAAACTCCACGCAAGATGCCAGGGCCATCATTGAGTCGAGGGTCGCATGTGGCTGCGTTAGGTCGTACGAGAGGTGGCAGGAGCCCCACCATTCTGTGAACCGACTGTGCTCTGTTTTCTCCGCGAGCGAGTGACCTTGTTTCGCTTTGAATCGGATGGAACCGACCCCACTCGGAGCCTGCGGGCGCTGACGTGATCACCGTGACAGACGTCCCGAACCTTCAATTTCACTAGATCGCAGGCCCGAAGCTTGCTGTCGATCCCCACCTCGAAAAGAGCGAGTTCTCGATTGCGGCCCTGCATCTGAGGTCGAATCCGGATTGCCCAAATTTCCTTGAGCTTGAGCGGCGGCTTCTGCCCTACCAGCTTCCCCTTGTTCCGGGGCTCGCGCTGCGCTGCATGATTGACGCTTTCCATGATTGCCTCCTGAGTAATTGGACGGAGGCCAACTTTGCGCCAGTATTGTTAAGGGTGGAACTGGAACGGAAACAGTCAGCGAGGATTCCAATGACCGTTCCGTACTCTAAAGCCGACGCGTCGTACACGCGCCCTATCGGACGCTCGTCGACCCTTACCTGACGGTCGCGGCTGTCTGCTTCTGGGAAGTCCAATACAGGACGGGTTTCGCTGGCTTCCACCCGCGCACAAATCGCACAGGCAAAGCGAACTTCTTGCCCTACATATCCGACGTTGCACCGGCATTACAAGAAAGATTGCTAAGTCAATCCTCTTTCGCTCAAGGAGCCGAGTTTTCTGCCGATAGTGCAAACGTACACGGCAGTAGTTTTCACTTCTTGCATCACCCATGCGAAAGGTGCGTCCTATGTCTAGCGGAACTGAAGACAAGGCCTATTTCGTCGCTCTCATGGCCATCGTCGCCGCCTCGACGCTGATTGCCAAGGCGGGTATTTTTATTACCGGCGTCGCCGTTTGACGATATCGTTGGCATCCGGCGGTATTTGCCGCCGCTGTCTGCAGACGCACCCCCAAAGCTCTCCTTGATAAGCGGGGCTTCTTTTGTTCGGTTTCCCGAACTGGCCGATTTCTCGAGCCACTTATACCTGAGGGATGTGGTGCTACCCAACGCGTCGCATGTCGACCCTAACCAGCCTATTGTGAACGGCAGTTTTAACAGGGGCAATTCAAACCGCTGGATGACCGAAGTTGGCCGACTGCCGTCAGTTCGCATAGCATCAGCGTTTGCACCCCCAGTCGGAAATCAATTGATTGTCGCGTTAATTCGTCGATAGAGGAATCATGTTCGAGTCCGTTGGACGGGCAATCGCAATCTATCTTTCAAAGCCCATCGGCAGACCTGGCGGCGGCAGCGTCGACGCCAAGCTCGTAGCAGACACGCTGGTCCCCGGCGATGTGCTGTTGGTCGAAGGCAACACGCGCATGAGCGCGGCGATCAAGTATCTGACGCAATCCATGTGGTCGCACGCGGCATTGTATGTCGGCCCGCGCCCCGAACTTGCATCCACTACCGGCGAAGACGCTACGCTGATCGAGGCTGACGTACTGGAAGGCGTTCGCGCTGTGCCGCTGTCGCGGTACAAGAACTTCCGCGTGCGTATCTGCCGCCCGGTTAACCTGACCGAGTCTGACCGCGAACTACTAATTCAGTTTGTGGTCCAGCGCCTCGGTCATCAATACGACCTGAAGAACGTAATGGATTTGGCGCGTTACCTGCTGCGGTTTCCGGTACCCGCGCGCCTTCGGCGGCGCCTGATCACCTTCGGCAGTGCGGACCCGACGCGTGCAATTTGTTCAACATTAATTGCACAGGCATTTGGAGCTGTTCGCTATCCCGTCCTACCGATCATCTCGCGCAAGAACGACGGTAATCCGGGGCGTGCCGATCAGGTTCGCGAATTGTGGCGTATACGCAGCCATAGCCTGTACGCGCCCCGCGACTTCGATATCTCCCCGTTTTTCGAGGTGGTGAAACCGCGAATTGTGAAGGCGTTCGACTATCAACACGCCCCCTGGAGCGAGGGTAATACGATTATTATGGATGACGCGGTGCCGACAGAATTGCTCACCGTTCTTCCGAACGAAGGCGTCCCCGACGGAACCGTGTAAAAATCCGAGCCCTGCGCCAGCCGTCCATACCATCTCGGCCGAAACCCGCACCTATCGTTACATTTCATCCACACTTTGCGACATGTCGGCTTTCAGAAACGCTGGACGCCGGCAGTCGATCCGAACCGGAATTCCAGATCGCTCGAAAGCTGACGCTCCACCACAGGGAAGCGGGCGTTCAGCGCAGGTAGGTGCCGGAAGCGAGTTTCGACATAATCCACTCGTCCACATACTGACCGTGTAACTTCAGCGAATGGCGTTTCGATGCCTGGAGTCTACTTGCCGCCGCGACAGCTGCAAAAAGGCTCAAGGAGGGAGAACTCGTATGCCCAATGCATCGAGTGTCACCCAATCGCGTGATGTCCGGATGTCGAAGCTGAATCGTTCCTGAACGCGGACTCGCGCTGCTTCAGATTGCATTCAGTATCGGGGCGCAAAGTAGCGCCGTGTTTGGTTACTTCAGCTTCACGGAGGCTCATATGTCGCTACAAACGAATTCCACATCCCTCTCGGTGCCCCATCATCCGGTTCCGGCCTTCCAATCACTGCTTGCGATCGGCCGCGGTGTTGGCCACTCTGGCGGTTGTCGCCTATGCCTGCCTGCTCTCGAATGACAGTGCCATGCGAGTGCGCGTGATCCTGCAAGGCGCAGAGGTTATTTTGCTTACCTGGGCAGCTGGCTTCATCGCCAGCGCACGCCGCCGCACAGCGATGGGCGACGTTGTTTCATGCATTCGCTGGATGCCATCCGCATTCGAGTTCTCGTAACATGGCGATATATTTAGGCGAAGGTACAGTGATGACCAACGAATTTGCTAAAGCGATTAATCAAGTTGGGGCTTCCGGCGATTGGCGAGTGCCTGTCGAGACAGGAGGCAATTCGACACACAACATTCCCGATTTGCTTGCCGAGCTGTACAACGAAGCGCCTGCAACGTTGCGCCCGACGCTACTCGAGTGTTTGATTCGGCCCGTTGGACCGCTTGCCATAGTGACGATTGCTTCCGGGGCGTTTGCTCATCTGCTGTATCGACTGAGATTTAATGGAGTGCCCATTTCGCTTGACGACGCAGCTCGCATTACCTCGGACCATGTGCTACAACTGGCACGCTTTGTGGAGCAATGCAGTCCGCACGCACTGCTACGGATTGGTTCGTTGATAGCCAGTAGTCCGATTTGCGTTGCCTCGGTGAGCGGCTCGGCGCTGCTGGTGGGCCTCAGTGCTTGGAGGCGCCGGCGGATCACCAGTTCGGGCACCTGATCTGTTGCGCTGGCCTTTCGCCAACCTGGCTATTCTTGGAAGGCGACGTGTGAAGCATGACCTGACGTCGCGCATTAGGGAGCAATTCGCTGGCGGTTTTTTTCTTTGATGCCGTCTCTGCGGCCACGGTAACAACTGCCTCCCCGCGCGTTCAATGACCGCTTACGAAAAAGCGTGCGCCCTCACCGAATGGTTGTCCCTTGGCCGATCTGCGACCGTCACCACCGTCTGCTCTGGGGCTTCCCAAATCCTACGTCTGCTTTGGGCGTTCGTAAATCAAGCGTCGGACTGCTAAGCCGTTCCCCGTGACGGGAGGCTGGTCTGCGGGGACCTGGTTGGTGGTCGTCATGCCTCGAACAAGCTGTAGGGCTCTTCCTCCTGCGCGAAGTGGAGCGTTAGGAGGCGTGTAGTCCGCCTAGCACTTGACATGCAGGATGGCATTTGCCCGCTTCGGGTGCGCCTCCAACTCCGCAATAGCCTCCGCGGTCGGCAGGATAAGCAACTTGACCCCCCGACGATCGGCCTCGCGCTTCACCTCGTCCATGACCGGGAGCGCACCTGTCCCCGTGCCGATCACGAGCCGCCGGCACTTCCAGGGAATTCCCTCGGCGACGGAGAGCGGCGTATGGCCGAAGGCCTCGCGATATCTCTTGGAGGGTTTCTTGTCGCGCTCGCGCACGTGCCCGCCGTCGATCACCACGTCGCGATCATAAGTGACGCCGTCGATGCGGATGGAACCAAACGAAAACGCTTCAAAGTGCATGGACGCCTCCGTTGACCCGCGGTCCCGCCTCGCAAGCGCTTTAGTGCCCAATACGGATGTGCTCTCGGCGCTTTGCTTCGGACACGAACTCTTCAAGATCGGGGTCCAATGCATTGCGCGACGAGACAACCCCAATTGGTTTGCCGCTCTCGATTACTGGCGCGTGGCAGAAACCACCTTCCTGCATCATCACGAGTGCGTATCCGTACGAGTCGTTGGGGCCGACCGTTCGCGGCTCAACGGTCATCACCTCGGTCAATCGAGTGGTACGCGCATCAAGCCCAGACGCGATAACCCGGAACAACGCATCGCGCTCGGTAAAGATGCCGATCAGGCTGTCGTGTTCGACGACCATGACTGCACCGGTCTTCCTCTTTGCCATCAATTCTGCAGCCCTTCTTACGGAGGTCTCAGGCGTCAGCGTAAGAGCGTTCTCACGCTCCATCACGTCTCTAACCATTTGATTGAACATAAAATCCTTCCCCCGCGGGCTTCCACTTATCTCCCCGCGATCCCGCATGGCCTTGTACGCATGATGGTAGGAGCTGCGGGCACATCGATATTGATACGTGTCAACCAGATGGAACGCCGACCACGCGATCTGTCCGCAGCTGTGCGAAGAAATCGAGACTTTCTCCGCCGTTCAGTTCAGCGCAATTACCCGATCCCGTTCGGCGACCAACGTCTTCGTCCGGCAAGTCGTGCCTGCGGCCTGCCGAATGGTGCGATGCATGTGATCGGCTACCAAGGTCGGCTTCCATCCTGCGGATTCAACCGGTCGATGCAACACGCTAGATTCTGGGTCAGCAGAAGGAGTGTTGCAAATGAAATATCGAACGCGGACTTTCTATACGGATAGCCAGAAGGCTTTAATGTGGGAGCGCTGGCGCGAAGGTGAGTCGCTCGAAAAGATTGCGCAATTGTTCGGCCGAGCGCACACGTCGGTACGTAACATTCTTGCTCGAACTGGTGGGATACGCCCAGCACAGCGTTGCCGTTCGCAGTTGGCCTTGACGATGGCCGAGCGCGAAGAGATATCGCGTGCGGTGGTGGCGGATCACTCGGTCCGCTCAATAGCGCTGCGTCTCGGGCGATCGCCTTCGACGGTCAGCCGCGAGATCAAGCGCAATGGTGGCCTGGAACATTACCGAGCCGCTCAGGCTGACCGGGCCGCCTGGGATCGGGCGCTGCGCCCCAAGGTCTGCAAGCTGGCCCAGAACCGAACCCTGGCGTGCATCGTGGCAGACAAGCTCCAATCGTTATGGTCCCCGGAGCAAGTTGCCGGCTGGCTGAAGCATACTTATCCGTGCGACGGAAACTTCAACGTGTCACACGAGACCATCTACCGCACCCTCTTCATCCAAGCGCGTGGCGCCTTGAAGAAGGAGTTGCTGGAGCATTTGCGGCGCACGCGGGGCATGCGCCGCTCGCGCCATCACACGCAGAAAACCGACGATCATGGACATATCCCGGATATGGTTTGCATCAGCGAGCGGCCGGCTGCGGTGGAAGATCGGGCGGTGCCCGGTCACTGGGAGGGTGACTTGCTGTGTGAAACCGGCCAGACCCAGATTGCCACCTTGGTTGAGCGTCAGTCGCGTTACGTAATGCTGGTCAAGACCCCCAGCAGAGACACGCAAACCGTGATCAACGCTCTGATCAAGACCGCCCGCAAATTGCCGCAGGAACTATACAAATCCAAATCGCTGACTTGGGATCGGGGCAAGGAGATGCACGACCACAAACGGTTTACGCTGGCGACGGATATCCAGGTCTACTTCTGCGACCCCCAAACCCCCTGGCAGCGGGGAACCAATGAAAATACAAATGGGCTGTTGAGGCAGTACTTCCCCAAGGGGACCGATATCTCGGTCTACTCCCAAGCCCAGCTCAACGCGGTGGCTAGGAGCCTAAACGAGCGACCAAGAAAAACTCTGAACTTCCGGACACCCGCTGATATATTTAACCAAACCGTTGCGTCGACCGGTTGAATCGGCATCCTGAAAGTCGACCGATTGTGCAAAACCCTGGATCGGCAGCCCTCGACCCACTTCGGTCACTGGCTTTCCCCCGAAGCGGCCAGTCGCGTGCCGCGGAAACCGGGCGCCGGAACGTTCATCAGCAGGGCGAGAACGACCCGCAGACCCAGCCCGAACTGGCCTACGAATTCGATCACCTCACCGCTTGGTGGCCAAGCACTCGCACGCACCGCACGTTTGTTGTGTCACAGCCCTGCTCGGAAGCCCGCGAAATGTGCGCAGATCAGCCAGCTGCCGCCAAAAACCGATGATTGACCGGCACGACCGGACCCCCAATACTCAGGCTCGCGTGATTGAAACGCCTATCCGCATCTGTTATCCGTGAAACAACAGGCAGGAGGTTGACTTATGAATTGCACGATAATCGCAACCGTGTTGTTGTTGGCGTGCGCGTGCGCCGTCGCCGCGCGCGCGCAGGAGTTCAGCGCGATCGGGGTCGCGCGCGACAGCACCGGCCATGTCGTCAAAAACAAGGTATACATGAGCGGCAATAAGGTGAGATTCGATCCTCAGGACGCTAGCGCTGCCAACGAGCAAGCCTACGGCATCCTCGACCTGGCGCAGCGTACCTCCATCGTAATTAACGTGGGCCAAAAGTTCTATATGCAGAAACCGGCGTCGCGCCAGGACCTTCAGTCCTTCGCATCCGGTGCTTCTCCCTGTCCTCCGGCGGGTGCCACCTGCAAGGACGAAGGCTCCGAGACGCTCAACGGCCGCAACGTGGAGAAATGGGAGATCAACCAATCGCTGCAGGGGAAAACCCTGCTCACCCACGTTTGGGTGGACACAAAACTGCACGTCTGGATCAAGGTGGAAGTCATGGCTGGCGCCAATTTTGCCTTAAGCAATGAGCTGCAAGACATTCAAGAGAGCCCTCAGCCTTCGAGCCTGTTCGTCATCCCGGCGGGATTTCGCGAAATGACTATGCCAAAACGCGGCGGCTAATGTTCTCGTTCGCCGAAAAGTTTGTCGTATCGTCAAAAACGTTCCGATGGAGCTAAATAATGAATGCGATCCTAGCGCGCCGCG
>JGI12270J11330_10002654_pt1 | contig 13077 bp, 14 predicted proteins | sample PeaSoiMetSII2010_FD_11330 | JGI IMG/M metagenome (IMG submission 11330)
AGAGAGATATGACGAGTTTGCCATTACCGCTCGCCGCCTTCGTCGCAGGACTGATCTCGTTCTTGTCGCCCTGCGTGCTTCCGCTCGTGCCCGGATACGTTTCCCTGATCTCCGGCGTGGGCGTGGAGCAGCTGAAGCTGAAAGAAGGCGAGCTCTTCCGCAAGGTGATGCTCAATTCCGCCGCGTTCATCATCGGATTCAGCATCGTTTTTATCACGTTGGGCGCGATCTCGACGGAAGTCGGTCAGGTCCTGGCACAGTACAAATCGCTGCTCGCCCGAATCGCCGGAGCGGTCATCATTCTCTTCGGTCTTCACCTGACCGGCATCCTTCAGATCAAGGCTCTGCTGGCCGACACGCGACTGCATGGCCTCAAAGGCAGTTCTTCCGCCTGGGGCGCGTTTGTCATCGGGTTCGCTTTCGCCTTTGGATGGACGCCGTGCGTCGGTCCGATCCTCGCGGTCGTGCTCGGATTCGCCGCCGCTCAGGACACGGTCTGGAAAGGGATCTTTCTTCTGGCCATCTACTCGGCCGGACTGGCCGTGCCTTTCCTTTTGACATCGCTCGGCATCGAGCGCTTTCTAAAGTTCTACAACCGCTTTAAATTCCACATGCACGCCGTGGAAGTAGCGAGCGGAGGCTTGCTGATCGCATTGGGTATCCTGCTGGTGATGGGCCGCTTCGCGCTCATCTCCGGCTATTTCTCGTTTTTGAATCGCTTTGCGCTCTAGCAGGACGTAGTCATCGACGGGTACGCTTCTCGGTATGCTAAGGTCTTTGTCTTTGCTTGTCTGCACGGCATTGTTGGTTCCAAGCATGGCTCAGCCACCGCGAGCACCGGATATTGAAGCGCAGCGCGCAGCGATGAAGAAGCTCGGCTTCCTGGTCGGAAAATGGTCTGGGGAAGCTCGGCTTTTGCGTGGATCTGGTGAACCGCTGGAGTTGCTCCAGACCGAAGAAGCCCAATACAAACTGGACGGGCTGATCCTGATCATCGAAGGGATCGGTCAGAGCAAGTCCGATGGCAAGGTCGCGCTGCAAGCGCTCGGGATCGTCTCCTACGATGACGAGGCTGGAGCATACCGCATGCGCGCGTACAACGACGGCCGCTACTTGGAGACCCAGTTGAAGCTGGCCGAGAACGGCAAAGAGATCGCGTGGGGCTTCGTTTTGGCGGAAATCAAAACCAGCTCCGTGTTGCGAATCAATGAAAAGGGCGAGTGGACGGAACTCGCCGAAATAACAATCGGTTCTCAGCCGCCGCGGAAGTTTATGGAACTCACAGTCAGCCGGCAGAAATAGCTCGGCTAATCCAGGGTTAAGGCATGCCGAGAGCGCTCTAACGCAACGCGCCTTCAGGCGCCGAAATTCGAGGTTACCAATGAAAAGAAATCCTCTGATTCTGTTTTTCATCGCCGCCATCGTCGCGGCCATGTTATTCGCCGGCGTTCGCATGGCCCGCAACAACCGCGCGAACGGTCCCGCCAAGGGACAACTCATGGGCAATTTGGCGCCTGACTTCGAACTGACGACGCTCGATGGCAAGAACCTCAAGCTCTCCGACCTTCGCGGCAAAGCAGTTCTGCTCAATTTCTGGGCGACCTATTGCGGCCCCTGCAAGATCGAGATGCCGTGGTTTGTCGAGCTGCAAAAACAGTACGCCCCGCAAGGATTCCAGATCGTCGGCGTAGCCATGGACGACGCCAGCACCGAAGACATCGCCAAATTCGCGAAGGAAATGGGCGTCAACTACCCCATCCTGCTTGGCAAAGAATCGGTTGGGCAAAGCTACGGCGGCGTCAGTGTGCTGCCAACGACGTTTTTCCTGGATCGCGACGGCAAGCTCATCGCCCGCGAATTCGGCCTGCAGAGCCGCAGCGTCTTCGTGGACCACATCAAGAAGGCCCTGAGCCAGGGCCAAGCGGTACAGGCTCAGAAGTAACTTCGAACCGCACCTGAACCTGGAGTACTCTGGAGTCAATGAAAATACTTCTGGCGAGCGGGCTTCTTCTGTTCTCCGCGTGGGCTGGGGCGCAGGACGACCTCGGCCCGCAAGGTCCGGTCGTAAAGATGGCGCCCGCGCCGGTCGTGACCGTCGTGCAGGGCAAACCGGCCACTGTCCCGCTCTCGTTCCGCGTTTCGAGCGGTTACCACATCAATTCCAACCACCCGAAGTCAGAGTTCCTGATCCCGACCGTGCTCAAGGTAGAAGCCACCACCGACATCGTCATCGGCAAAACCACCTACCCTGAAGGCCAGGATATGAGTTTTGCCTTCGCTCCCGACGAGAAGCTCAATGTCTACACCGGAGATTTCAAGGTGGATGTGCTGGTGCGTCCGCTGCGCTCCGTGCAAGTCGGCAAATATATCGTCCGCGGAACGTTAAAATACCAGGCCTGCGATAACCAGGCGTGCTATCCGCCCAAACAGCTGCCGGTCAGCTTTGATGTGAAGATCGCCAAGGCTCCGCCAGCGCCAAGGAAGAATCCCGCCCAAAGTCCGCACGCGCACCAGTAACGCCGGCTTTTCTTGTTCGACTTGGAAGCACATTCCTAAGCGCCCTTGTATTAGCCGCTTCGTATCAGGGCGTGCCTTCCGGCATGCCGAAAGCGCTGCCTTATGAAAAACGCCTTCCAAAGATTGCGGAGAAACTCTGATCCACGCAGGTTTGGGGAAGGGCACGAGTTCACCCGTGCCGTTAAGCCATTGAAAATGTGTCCGCGCTTTAGCGCCCCGAGGTGTGCTTTTGGCAACCTCGACTGGTTTTTCCGCAGCTCGGCAGGCGCTGAGGCCGGAGATTGGAGTTTCACCCCGGGTTCTTAAAGCACAACCGACCGCGCCTGATCCAGTTGACGCGTCAGCGTGTCAATCTGCGCCTCTAGCACGTTGCGAATGGAAAGCATCCCCAGCAACCTTCCATCATCATCGACAATCGGCAAGTGCCGGTAGTGGCGCTCCACCATGGTGGCAAGCGCTTCGGCCGCAGTGGTAGCCCGGGTCGCCATCTCGACTGGCGTCGTCATGACTTCGCGAACGGAAATTTTTCGCGGGTCGTGTTCACCGAGCGACAGCCGGCGCAGCACATCTCGTTCCGTAAAAATTCCAGCGACGCGAAGGTGTTCGTCAATGACGGCGACCGCTCCCACGTCTCGATCCAGCATCGTCCGTATCGCCCGCTCGGCGGTCGCTTCCACCGGAACCGAAGCCGCTTCCGAATCACACATTTCCAGAATGTTCATCGCTCACCTCCTTGGCCCCGCGTCGTTCTTCAATGCTTCGTTATCAATACCAGGTCGTTCTTGAATACCTTGCCGTCCTTCATCACAAAACCGACATTCTCAAGGATCTTGACATTTGCCAAAGGATCGCCGGAAACGGCGACCACATCGGCGTAGGCGCCCGGCGCAATCACGCCCAGTCGTCCTTTCATCTCCAGCAGTTCCGCTGCCCGCGAAGTCGCGCTCTGGATCGCCTGCATCGGCGTCATCCCGAACTCGACCATCCGCGGAAACTCTTGCGCCATCGGCTCGGTCCACGGCATTCCCCCCATGTCAGTCCCGAAAGCAATCTTCACTCCCGCCTTCACCGCCTTGCGAAACGATTCTTGGTGCGCCGAGGCACGTTTGCGGTCGCGCTGGCCTGCCGGGGTATCGGCCGGCGCCCAGTCCTCGTAGTAAATACTCAACGTCGCGCACAGCCACGTGCCCTGCCGGATCATCTGTGCGATCTGTGCGTCGGTCAGCTCCAGTCCGTGCTCGATCGAGTCGCAGCCGCCATCGAGCGCGCGCTGCAGGCCGTCGCCGCTGTATGCGTGGCAAGCCACCTTTTTTCCCCAGCCATGAGTTTCGTGCACAATCTCGCGCAGTTCCTCCACCGTCAGCGTAGGCTGCGATACCAACTCGCCATTCTTGCCGACCCACGACCGATGCGTCATATACACCTTGATCCAGTCGGCGCCGTGGTCGAGCTGCTCGCGCGCGGCCTTGCGCGCCTCGACCGGCCCGTCAATGATCTGCACACCCTTCGGCACTTCGATCTCCGGCGCGTAACCTTCCAGTGGATATCCGCCGGTCGTCGAGATCGCGCGCGTCGAAACAAACAAGCGCGGCCCGGGAATGTATCCGCCTTCAATCGCCTGTTTGATGCCCACGTCCCCGTAGCCCGCACCTTCGGTTTCCATGTCGCGCAGCGTGGTGAAGCCTTGTTCGAGCGCGCGCCGCACCGAGATTGTCGCCCGCACCGCGCGGAACGCCAGGGGATACTTGAGCAGTTGAATGTCGTATCCGCCCTCGGCGGGATCTTCGCCCTGCAGAAAGATGTGAGTGTGGGCATCAATCAGCCCGGGAAGCACCGCGGCCTGCGAGAGGTCGATGAAGGTGGCACCCCCGGGGAGGTTCGACGGAACGCCCGCCGCTCCCGCATCGGCGACGTCGGTGATCATATTTCCGCGAATGGTGATGACCTGGTCGCGACGAGCGGATCCCGACACACCGTCAATCAGGACTCCCGCCCGGATCACCGTCACCGGCGCGAGCATGGGCGCGTTTTTTTGAGCCCAGCTCACGTAAATCAGCGACAAGACGCTCAGCAGAAGAATCCAACGCTTCACCGCAACCTCCCGAAAGGCTGGATTGTACTCCTTGCGGCCAGTGCCACCGGGCAAATTTCAGGTGGAAGTCATCAGACAGGAGGGACAAGCCGGCGCGGAATGCGAAGAACGAATCCAGGCGGATCGACCCCAGTATCACCGCCCTCTCCGGCGCCGAACACCAGCGATGCTCCGGCGGTTTCCAGCACACGGCTGGCGATCGCAAGCCTCACCCTGCGCAACGTTGATATTGATCCCGATGTTGCCCCGGCCGGATCGCGCTTCGTCCGCAGGCTCGTTGTGCTCGGCTCCATCTCCCGAAACTCCGGCTCGCGAAACTCGCGTTCGCCTTCCACCCGCAGCACGGCTCCCGCCGGGCCCTCCCCCAGCAGAAGCGTCACTTTACCGCCCACCGGTTGCGCGTCGATCATCGACGCAATCAAATACTGCAGAGCCAGCCGCAGCCGCGACTCCGGCACCGGCACCGTCGCTGTACATGTACCCACCAGGCGCAACCGGACACCGCGCACCGCCGCGATCGAGGATAGTTCTTCGATCACGCTCCGCATTGCCGGCGCCAGCGCGGCCGGGCAAGCTTCCGGCCCGGGCTGCTCCGCGTCCAGATACTCCCGCATCAACTGGATCATGCCAATCACTTTTTCTGTCTGTTGCAGAGCTACCGCAACACTCTCCTGCTGCTGCTCCGCGACTTCCTCGATGGAGAGTTCCAACGAACAGCGTAGGCTGGTGAGGGGCTGGCTTAACGAGTGCAGCAATTCGCCGAGCACGTCCGGACCTCGCGGCAGCTTCGGAAAAGAATGCGGACTCGCGCTCATGCCGATGCCCCGTCAGGACTCATTTGATACCCCACCCCGCGAACCGTGTGAATCAAAGAAGGCGAGAAGCCGTCGTCCACCTTGCGCCGCAGGTAGTTGATGTAAACATCCACCACGTTCGTGGTGGAATCAAAGGTCAGGTTCCAGACGTGTTCGATGATCATCGCGCGAGTCAGCCGGCGCCCGGCATTGCGCATCAGGTATTCGAGCAACGCGAATTCCTTGGCCGTCAATTCAATGTGACGCCCGGCGCGCTCCACTTTGCGTTCCACGCGATCCAAACATAGATCGCGGACGGTGAGCACCGATTCCGATGGCAGGTGGCTGCGCCGCAACAACGCCCGCGCGCGCGCCGAAAGTTCGAGATATGAAAAAGGCTTTACCAGGTAGTCGTCCGCTCCCGAATCCAGGCACTGCACGCGGTCTTCGACCCGGCTGCGCGCGGTGAGAATCATCACCGGCAAGTTCGCCTTTCGCTGCCGCAAACTTTTCAGAACCGACAACCCGTCCACCCCCGGCAGGTTCAGGTCAAGCACCACCAGATCGTAGTCAAACTCCATCGCCATCGCACGGCCCTGGTTCCCCTCGTTGGCGACGTCCACCGCATGATGTTCCGCTTCCAGTCCCTTCCGGATAAAGCTGGAAAGTGCCGCATCGTCTTCCACAATAAGAATTCTCATGAGCTTCGTCTAAGTCGGCTAACTCTGAACCGATTCTCATTCTCGGCTGACTCGCCCCAGCACACAAGATAACCAGCCCGTACAAATGGACGTACTTCCGGAAGTGAAACAGAGAGTTGCAAAACGGGACGGGATCGCATCCCTTCACGCACGCCGGAAGTACGTCGACAGGAATGCGCCTTCACGCGCCCAGCGCAGACCGAATCGACTTGACGATCGATTCCGCAAGCCGATCCATCTGCTCCTTCGACTCCGCTTCAATCATCACCCGCGCCAGCGCTTCGGTGCCGGAATAACGTACGACCAATCGGCCATTGCCGTCGAGTTCCTGCTCCGCCGCTGCAATCGCCGCTTGCACCGCCGGAATCTGCGCGAAAGGAGTTTTTTGCCTGACGCGCACATTACGGATCGTCTGCGGAAACACCTTCAGATCGCCCACCAGATCGGCCAGCGGCTTCCCCGTCCGCACCATGATCTCCAGCACCCGGAGCGCGGTCAGCAGACCGTCACCGGTGGTCGCCTCCCCATCGCGAAACAGAATGTGGCCCGACTGTTCGCCGCCGAGCGCAGCCCCAACGCGCTGCATTTCTTCGAGCACGTACTTATCGCCGACGTTGGCACGCAGCATCCGAATGCCCGATCGCTTGAGCGCCAACTCCAATCCCATATTGGACATGGTCGTCGCCACCACGGTGGCATTGGCGAGCGCGCCGCGCAACTGCATCTCGCGCGCCGCCAGCAGCAGAAGCGCATCCCCGTTTACCACTCGTCCTTTGGCATCGCAAAAAAGCGCGCGGTCGGCGTCGCCATCAAAAGTAACGCCCACATCGAAACGTTCGGCGGCAACGCTCTCGGCGACAAACCGCGCCACCATTTCCGGATGCAGCGCGCCGCAATTCTCGTTGATGTTCTCTCCATCCGGCGCGGCGTGCAGAAAGGTCGTGTTGATCTTGAGCGCACGAAATAACTCCGGAGCTTCCGCAGCCGCCGCGCCATTGGCGCAATCGACTGCCACGCGCAGCCGGCTCAAGTCGCTAGAAATACTGCCCGCGAGCGAGAGAACGTAAGCGTGGCGCAGGCCTTCCTCACCGGGAAGGCTCGAAACCTCGGGAGTGGAATCCGGCGCCGGAACCGCATCCGCCTGCAGCAGCGCGAAAATCTCCTTTTCAATCGCCAGTTCGCGCGCGTCCGGCAGTTTGTAGCCATCGCCGGAAAAAATCTTGATCCCGTTGTCGGTCCAGGGATTGTGCGAAGCCGAAATCACGACCCCGGCATCGAACCCCTGCGAGCGCGCCAGAAAGGCGACGCCCGGCGTGGTGATCACGCCGGCGCTGCGCGTTTCCACGCCCACCGACGCCAGCCCTTGCAGAAATCGGTCGGCAATCCATTGGCTGGAGACGCGCGTGTCCTGCCCTATCACCACCCGCGCCTTGGCATTCACGCGCACCAGATCGTGCCCCAGCGCCCGCCCAATCCAATAAACACTGTCGCGCGTCAGCGGAAATTCCTCCGCCACTCCACGAATCCCGTCAGTGCCGAAGAGTTGTCTGGTTTGCGTCATACAAGGACCGGGGAAGAAAAACCACTCCTTATTTTTTCTCGTCGCCCGAGCCTTCCATGATAACCGTCACGCGAATCGGGGTGGGATGCACAACTTGGATCAGAGGATCGGAGACATAGGCCTGCGTCACAGAAGAATATCGCGTCATGGTTCCGCTCGCCTCTACCGGATCCGTGGTAGCGGCCTCCACCGCCTCGACGCGGCGGCGAGGTCCGGTGATCACGACACTTGGCGGATTGGCGATCACTTGCGCCACTCTCATGCCGCTCGCAAAATTTCCGGTCACACGCGGCCGAACCTCGACGACACGGGTCTCGCGATCATCGAAAGAGAGGTGAAACTGACCCGGAATGATCTGCACGACTTCCAGATCCTGCGGCACATGAACATGGCGGGCGGTCAAATCGAAAGTTCGTTCCCCCGGCCGGACGCTGGCCAAATCAATCTCCGCGCGCACATCCGCAGCCTGCAGGCGATGAATCACACGCTCTGGCCCTCGCACCCGGATCTGCGCTTCGGTGAAGCTGGCGGAATCGATCTCCAGATTGTCGGGAAGATTATGGAACTCGATAGGAACTTTCATTTCGACTTCGGCGATGGGATCGCGCGCCACCACCATCCACAAGCCAATGGCGAGTAACAGGGAAACCAGCTTGAGTCCGATATTGTGAACGAAGGTGCGCTGCGCAAAGTTCGGCATCGTTATTCGTCCCTTCCGGGGCGCAGACTGGCATCCTGCCTGCGGGAGAGATGCGAACTGGGCGGCTCCTCTTCGATAAAGCTTTCCTCCACCGGAGTCGGCAGCGTGGGGGCGGGAGCGTAACGACGCAGCAGAGCGCTCAACCGCTCACGGAGACGCTCCACCGTCAATTCGCGCTCAATGCTCCCCGCCACCGCCATGCTGATCGTGCCCGTCTCTTCCGAAATAATGACGGCGACCGCGTCGGTTTCTTCCGTGATCCCGATCGCCGCACGATGACGCGTTCCCAGTTGGGTCGAGAGCACAGGGTTCATCGAGAGCGGCAGGAAACAAGCGGCGGCCGCGATACGGTCCCGCTGCACAATCACGGCGCCGTCATGCAAAGGAGCGCTCGGACGAAACACCGTGGCCAGCAGGTCGTACGACAGCCTGGCATCCAGTGACACGCCGCTTTCGATGTAAGTGCGCAGCCCAATCTCACGCTCGATCACGATCAGCGCGCCGGTCTGATTTTGCGAAAAAAGATTGGCCGCCAAAACAATGTCGTCGTAAACATCGGCCACCGAACGCGAAGACCGCATCAGCGAAATGCGGCTCCCGAGGTTTGCCAGTGCGTGCCGGATCTCCGACTGAAAGACCACGATCAGCGCGAAAACAACGTACGGCAGCAACGTGCTGAGCAGCCAGTTCAGGGTCCGTAATTCCCCCAGCCGCGCGAAATAAAAGGCCAGCCCAAGCGTAGCGACCCCGACCAGCATCGGCGCCGCCCGCGTCCCACGCACCAGCACCAGAAACTGGTAGATCAGGATCGCAACCAGCACGATGTCGATGATCGAGATGACCGAGATGTGCGACCAGACCAGCGACGGCGTCACGGCACCCTCACGTCGGAAGTTGATTTTGCCTTCATTCTAATGCAGCGGCGCCGGATTAGGGTTCGCTGCGCTCAGTAGCGGTCACGCGGGCGCGAACCCGTCCCCGAGCCAGGCGTGCCGATAACTCGTCCCCAGCTTCGAGCCGCGCCGCGTCTTTCACCAGTCGGCCTTTCGCATCGAACACCAGCGCGTATCCGCGATTCAGAATCGCCACCGGCGAAAGCGCCTCCAGGCTCGCCGTCTGGCGATCCAGCGCCCCGCGGCTCGCCAGCAACCGCGTGTGCGTGGCGGCGCCCAGGCTCGCGACTTGAGCCTCCAGTCGCTGCCACACGGCAGCCAGACGGCGTCGCGCGTCATAGTGACGGACGGCCGCAGCAACGCTTTCGCAGCGCCGATGGCATCGCTCCAGAAGTTGCCGCTCCGCCGTTTCCAGCCGGAAGCGCTGTTCATCCAGCCTCTGCTGGCGCTGGTGGATGCCGTCCATCATGCGCGTAAACGCTCCGTGCTGTGCCCGCTCGGTCAGTTCCTGACGCGCCATCAGCAGTCGGTACCGCAACGCGTGCTCCAACCGCCGGTACAAATCCTCCGCCTGCGCTTCAATCTCCTGCCGCGACCGGATCACCAGTTCCGCCGCCGCTGACGGCGTAGGCGCCCGCAGATCGGCGACAAAATCCACGATCGTGAAGTCCGTCTCGTGCCCAATCGCCGAGATCACTGGAATCTTCGAATCAGCGACCGCTCGCGCCAGGCCCTCATGATTGAACCCAGCCAGGTCTTCGGCCGAGCCTCCGCCGCGCGCAATGATGATGACCTCGACCGCGCGGCTGTAGCGCAAGTCTTGATGAAAGTATCGAAGCCCGGCCATCACCTCGTCCGGCGCCGAATCCCCCTGCACCTGCGCCGGATAGATCAGAACATTCGCCGAGTGATGCCTTCGAGCCAGAATGTTCAGGATGTCCCGCAGCGCCGCGCCCTGCGGTGAAGTGATGATGCCAATTCGTTGCGGCAACGGCGGGATGGGCTTTTTTCGCGACGCCTCGAACAATCCTTCCGCCTGCAATCTCGCCTTCAATTGTTCGAACGCCAACTGCAGAGCGCCCGCGCCCTTCGGCTCCATGAATTCAGCGGATATCTGCAGTTCCCCGCGATCTTCATACACCGTGATGCGCCCGCGCACCGTGACGTGCAATCCGTTCTCCGGGCGAAACCGCAGCAATTTCGCCGACGAGCGGAACATCACCACGTGAATCTGCGCGCTCTCTTCCTTCAGCGTGAAATACAAATGGCCGGAATCGGGAATGCGAAGGTTCGAAATTTCGCCTTCCACCCAGCAATCGGAATACTCGCGCTCGATGTGCGACCGTACCGCCGAGACCAGCGCCCGCACCGTCCAGATGCGCCGCTCCGGAGGACGAAACTGAAACCCGAGTTGGTCCGCCATTTCCATGAAATGTCAGTTGCGAAATTCCAGTTTACCTTGTGGCATAAATACACATTCTCATCCTGAGCGAAGCGAAGGATCTGCTGTCTTTTGCACTGGCAAGAAAGCAGGCCCTTCGCTTCGCTCAGGGTGACAAAATAAATGTATAGCGCGAGTTTGCGGGACAAAACACTACCGCTTCAGCCGCCCAATCAGGAAGAGAACGATAGAGAGCACGACACTGAGCAGGATGGAACTCGCCAGCGGAAAATAGAAAGTAGTGTTCTTGCCCCGATACAGGACGTCCCCAGGCAACCGCCCAAGCGGCAAGCCCGCCCGTCCCAGCAGCATAACGATGCCCCCGATCACCACCAGGGCCATCCCAAGAATCACCAGCATCCGTCCCATCTCCGCCATGCTTCGAGTTTAACCCCGCCGATTGCTAATCTACATTGGAGGTAGTTGGTGTAATCGCCTGTGCCTGTTAAAAAAGTCGGTTCTTCTTGAAAACCGCCAAAATCCCGGGGGATAGAAAATGTCTAGGCGAGCAGAGAAAATCGTTTATAGGTCATCCTGACGCGATCCAATTCCTGCGGATTTCTCGAAAGTAAGTTTTTTCAACAGTCACGCCTGGTTACGACAGCTATTTGTCTCCCACTTTCCGCGTGATTCTCACTAACCGTCGGTAATGTCTCGGCACAGCCGGGCAACGCTATTGGCAAGGTGGTTGGCCTCGACGTTGCGCTCCCGGGGAATGCGAGTAATCGCGAACTCCAGGCTCCGAGCCAGCTTGCGACAGATCCAGTTCAAAGAATACAGCCTCGGACTCCGGCAAGCATATTCGCCGCACATTTGACGCACCACCACGTCGGAATCCGAGTAAACATGAAGTGAATGCGCGCTCCTAGCCAGGGCACATTGTAGAGCTTCCAGCAGCGCTACGTACTCGGCCACGTTGTTGTCCTGCCAGCCGATCCACTTGGCAATTCGGATACAGCCTCCCGCAGAATCTTCGACGATGACCCCGATACCGGACGGACCAGGACTCCCATGCGAACTGCCGTCCACGTAGGCTACTAGGTTGCACATGTCATTTTCCCGACTCCTGACAACACAATGCGTGAAAACGGTGAACCGCGCAAGAGCTTTCCAGGGTTCTTTGCGTTCATCTCGTAAAAAGATTTCCACAGCCGGCAAAATCGACGTTGAGTCGAATTGCTTCCGCTGCCCACAAAAGCCCTGACTGACGGGCCATTTGGAGCCTTCACCGATCCGTCGCCGACCCGCTGGTTGCACAAAAAACGGGCGTTGACAACTTCGCAAAACGCGCTAGTCTTGGAACGGTCGATGGCCGAAAGGGTTGGCTTCAAAATCGTTGCCAGCCCGAAGTAGGCTGGGTGATACGTAGGGCGGGGTGACTCGCTCCACGGCCAGACCCGAAAAAACCGACGGATCTGCGAGGAGACGCCGGGGTTTGGTACTGCGAAAGCAGAGATCGCATCAGGGACCGCGACGGTGCACGTATCCACGTCGCTAACTCTCTCGCAGGAGTTGGCGGCTAGAGCGTAACCAATGTCGCGGTTCTTTTTATTTCCCCACGTTTCGTGTCCGCCGCTTTTTTCCGTGGTCATCCCCTCGATAGACTCCATCACGATGAAGCGTTGGCTCTCCTCTTCAGCGGTCTCATGCGTAGAAGTAAGACACCAGGACATTCTGCTCCGCGCCCTGAATAACTTTTGAAATGTCGCCCTTACCCCAATACCGCTTAGTAGCTTGGCTAGGATATGAGTGATGAGTTCTGAACTCCGCCGCAACAATTGAAGCATGAAGATTCTCCAGACCACCCGCCTCCTGCTGCGCGAGTTCACCCCGCAAGATGCGGACGCTCTCGCCTTAGTCCTCTCCGATCCACAAACCATGCGCTTCTACCCCGCACCCTATGATCGTTCCGGTGTCGAGCAATGGATTGAACGTAACCGCCAACGCTACCAGGACAACGGCGTCGGCCTCTGGGCAATGGAGTTGACAAAGACCGACGATTCCGAGGTTCAAGCTTCCGAGTTTCACAATGTGATCGGCGATTGCGGCATCATCCGTCAGCTAGTCGAAGGCGAGTACCTCTACGAAATCGGATACCACTTGCGCCGCGACTATTGGGGCCAGGGTCTGGCGACCGAAGCCGCTATCGCTTGTCGCGACTGGGCATTCGCGCACCTGAAAAACGAGCGCTTGATTTCCCTGATTCGCCGCGAGAATCTGCCCTCACGCCGCGTCGCCGAGCGCGCCGGGATGACCGTCTGGAAAGAAGTGAACTGGCGAGGCCTCCCCCACTACGTCTATTCGATAGAGAAAGAAAAGCCTCCAGCGTCGGCATTTGATTCAAAGTTCAAGGTTAGCGACCCGGCCAAGAGCCCATG
>JGI12270J11330_10002655_pt1 | contig 13075 bp, 13 predicted proteins | sample PeaSoiMetSII2010_FD_11330 | JGI IMG/M metagenome (IMG submission 11330)
TTCCCACATGCGCACGAAGCGCCCATCGTAGAGCCGCTCGACGTCTTCACGGTGGGCGAGGAAACGCTCGCGCCAGGCCTTCAGCGTCTCGGCATAGTGGAGTTGCAGGATTTCGACGTCGGTGACCATAAGCCCGGCGCGTTGGACGGCCGGCAGGACTTCCGAGAGCGCGGGGATATAGCCTCCCGGAAAAATATATTTGGCGATCCAGGGATTGGTGGCGCTTGGCGGGCCGCTGCGCCCGATCGTGTGCAGGAGAAAAACGCCATCGTCAGCAAGGAGCTGCGCGCCCTTGCGGAAGAAGATATCGTAAAAACCGACTCCGACATGCTCGAACATGCCGACCGAGACGATGCGATCGAACCGGCCGGTGACATCGCGGTAGTCCTCGAGGCGGAAAGTCGCGTCCCCGGTGCGGCCGCGCTCGAGCGCTCGCTGCTGGGCGCGGGCGTACTGTTCCTGCGAGAGCGTGATGCCGGTGACGCGTGCGCCGGCGACCTCGGCAAGGTAAAGGGCGAGGCCGCCCCAGCCGCAGCCGATATCGAGCACGGTGGCGCCGGGTTCGACCCGCAGCTTGGCGGCGAGGTGGCGCTTCTTGGCGAGCTGCGCATCGTCGAGCGACTGGTCGGGGGGCTCCTCGAAGTAGGCGCAGCTATACTGCTGGTCGGCGTCGAGGAAGAGCGCATAGAGCCTGCCGTCGAGGTCGTAGTGGTGCGCGACATTGCGCCGTGCCCGGGACCGCGGATTGAACTGCTGCAGGCGACGGAACAGATAGCGGACGAACCGCCACGGCAGGGCCCAGGCCGGCGGGGCGATGCGTTCTTGCCGCATCAGGATTGCGAGCGCGTCCCCGATCGAGCCTTGCTCGAGAACGAATGTGCCGTCCATATAGGCTTCGCCGAGCCGAAGCTCGGGATTGAGCAAGACCGCCCGCTGCGCCTTTGCGTTGGTGAAGCGCACGGCGACGGGGGGGCCGCTGCCATCGCCGAAGGTGTAGGTGTTGCCCGCCGCCGTGGTAACCGTAAAGGACCCATGACGGATGAACCGGCTTAAGAATATCGATGGCAACCGATCCAAGGCCTCCTCCACGCGCTCCTACGCCGCAGCAGATGCGACGATCGACGGCTTCCACGTTACACCCGCTACCCGGTCGGCTCATGGACCTTTTGGGCGAGCAGGGTTTCTGCTTGCCGTCATTAAAACAAAATCCTCGTTGACCAGCAATGCAGGCGACGACGGTCTTGTTCCGCGGCGACCGCCACGCCCGGCTCGCATTTGGCCGGTTTTGGGGTAAGGATGGCTGGCCTGCCGAAGCGATTTGAGGAGTTCAGGGTGACCCGGCGTCTCGCGGCTACGATCGGCCTGCTGGCAGGACTAGCTCCAGCCTGGGCCTACGCTCAGACCAATATCGACCAGGGCAAGACCCCGGCGCAGATCTTTGCGTCCGCCTGTTCCGAATGCCACAAGGCTACCCGCGCGCTGGCAAGCGGCAAAAATAGCTCAACGCTTACGGATTTCCTGCAGGAGCATTACACGACAAGCCGCGAGCAAGCGGCTGCGCTGGCCGCCTACGTGCTGAGTGCGGCGCGCGGTGGCGAGAGCGGCGCGGCTCAACGCGGGCAAAAGCCATCGGGGGTCCATGCCACGGCACCCGCCGAGGAGCCCAAGCCGGCAAAACGCCAGGCCCGGCAGCCTGGACAGCCCGAAGAGGGGACACCGGCGACCGCTAAGCTACACCAACGGCGCCCGGCAACGGCCGCGCGAAACCATCGCGAGGAGCCTAACGCTCCACCGTCCCAAGAGCCGGCTGCGGTTGCCCATGAGCCTGCGGCGGTCGTCGCTGAGCCGGCCGCCCCGACCGAGCCACCGCGCCAGGAAACAAGCCCGGGTCCAGCGGCCGCGGCTCCGCCGGCGGATGCCGCATCGGGCGGCGGCGAAACGGTGCCGCGCGACAATATTCCAGACTGAAGAAGAGCAGACGTCGAGATCAGGTCTTGTCGGCGGGCGGCGGACTCTCGGCCGGTTCGGCACCTTCGCGAGTGTGCAGCGATTCGGCGGCCTCCGGCTCGAAGAATGCTTCCGCTGCAATCACTGCGGCTTCCTCGGGTGTCGGCTCTTCGCGTAGCCGCGTCACTTCCTCGCCGCGTTCGATACGTGCGGCTTCCTCATTGTTGCGAGCGACAATCACCGTGATCGATGTCTCGATCTCTGGATGCAGCGATAACGGGACGCTGTGCCGGCCGATGGTTTTGATCGGCGCGTTGAGCGCGACCTGATTACGGCTCACGTTATAGCCGGCGTTTGCAATAATGCCGACGAGGTCGCGAGGCGAAACCGATCCAAACAGCTGACCTGCTTCCGAAGCCTGCCGCAGCACCGTGAAGCTCTTGCCGTCGAGTTTGTCGGCGACTTGACCCGCCTCGCTTTTGAGCGCCAGCGAACGCGCCTGGAGCTCGTCTTTCATGGATTCAAAACGCGTGCGGTTTTCAGTGGTGGCGCGCAGCGCCTTGCCGCGCGGCAGCAGGAAATTGCGGGCGAAGCCGTCCTTGACGCGCACCACCTCGCCCATCTGCCCCAATCTGGGCACCCGTTCGAGCAAGATCACTTCCATCTCGACTTCTCCTTGCCACCGCTTCTGCCGGCTCGGCTCAGCGAGTGGTCGGCCGGATCACATTCAGCGGATCACGTAGGGCAAGAGCCCAAGGAAGCGCGCGCGCTTGATCGCTTGGGCAAGCTCACGCTGCTTCTTTGCCGAGACCGCCGTGATACGGCTCGGAACGATCTTGCCGCGCTCCGACACGAACCGCTGCAACAGCTTGACATCCTTATAGTCGATCTTTGGTGCGTTGGCGCCCGAAAACGGGCAGCTCTTGCGGCGGCGAAAGAACGGCCGGCGGCCGCCAGCGGATTGTGGTGACATGGCCATAGTCATTCCTCCGTTGCCGTGTCGATCTCGTCAGCGCCCTCGCGGGGACGCCGATCGCGATCCCTGTCGCGGTCACGGTCCCGCGGGCGCTCGCCGCGGCGGTCGTCGCGATCACGGTCGCGTTCGGCGCGGCGCATCATGGCGGACGGGCCTTCCTCATGCTCCTCGACCCGGATCGTGAGATAGCGCAACACGTCTTCGTTGAGGCGCTCCAGGCGTTCGATCTCGTTGATCGCGGCCGGCGGAGCATTGATGTTCATTAGGGTGAAATGCGCCTTGCGGTTCTTGCGCAGCCGGTAGGACAGGGATTTGACGCCCCAATATTCGGTCTTGGCGATCGATCCGCCCAATCCTTCGACGACGCCCTTCAATTGTGCGGTCAATTCCTCCACCTGCTGCGCGCTCGCGTCCTGGCGCGCAAGGTAGACGTGCTCGTACAGCGGCATGGCTGCCCTTTCCTTCGTTGCCCTCGCTCGCTCCCGGCGCCAAGCCCCTCGAGCCCTTCGGGAAAGGCTCGAATGCTCTGAAGGCGGGGACACCGGACGCCGGACCCTAAAGTCCTACCGCACTATAAAGTTTCGGCCGTCCGTTCAGCCCCCGGCCGGGGTCGAGCGGAAAAACAGGCCTTATACGCGGCCTGCACGGAAAGGCAAGACGGCGGTCAACCCTGCGCTCGGTCGCGTTAGCCTTGAGTGTTCAAGTATGTGCGAGATCGCCGATATCCACTTCCTTCCTGCTCGACGCCTCTTTCCCTTGACAGCGCCGTCATCGCGGTATCTTTCGCCCCTCCCAGGGTGGAGTGAATTTGAAGCCGTAAGATCGCGGGGAAACACAGTCGAAATCCCCACCAGAATCATCGATTTGCTGGTGTCGCTTAATTGCAGGTTGCAACGCGGGTCGCGAATAAGCTGCGATCCTCGCGTGGGGACACCGAGGGGCATGCAATGGCGGTTGCGTTCGTTTTTCCCGGCCAAGGTAGTCAGTCGGTCGGCATGGGCAGAGGGTTGGCCGAAGCCTTTGTCCCGGCGCGCCAGGTCTTTGAGGAAATCGACGCAGCGCTCGGCGAAAAGCTCAGCGATACGATCTGGAACGGGCCGGCGGAAACGCTCACTCTGACCGAAAACGCACAGCCCGCGCTCATGGCGGTCTCGCTCGCCGCGCTGCGAGTGATCGAAGCGGAGGCCGGCATCGATCTGGGGCGCGATGCGGCTTTCGTTGCCGGCCACTCGCTCGGAGAATATTCGGCGCTTGCCGCTGCTCGGTCGCTGACGATTGCCGATGCGGCGTGCCTTCTGCGCATTCGCGGACGTGCCATGCAGAAAGCAGTGCCGGTTGGCGTCGGCGCCATGGCTGCGTTGATCGGCGTCGAAATCGGTGAAGCCAAACTGATCGCCGCTGAAGCGGCCGAGGTAGGCGTCTGCGCGGCGGCCAACGACAATGGCGGCGGGCAGGTCGTATTGTCGGGGGAGAAAGCGGCCGTTGAACGCGCCGTCGAGATCGCCAAGGCGCATGGCGTGAAGCGGGCAATGATGTTGCCGGTCTCGGCGCCGTTTCACTGCTCGCTGATGCAGCCAGCGGCGGATGCCATGGCCGCGGCGCTTGCCGCGGTCGACATCAGGCCGCCATGCGTGCCAGTCGTGGCCAACGTGCTGGCGCAGCCGATCAGCGACCCCGCCATGATCGTGCGCTGCCTGGTCGAGCAGGTAACCGGCACGGTTCGTTGGCGCGAATCGGTTCTGTTCATGGTGCAAGCGGGTGTGACCACTTTCCACGAGGTCGGTGCCGGCAAAGTGCTCACCGGGTTGATCAAGCGAATCGCCGAGACGGCCAATGCGTCGTCGACCGGCACGCCCGACGACATCGCCCGGTTCAAGGCTGCGCAGGGTTGAGCTTGCGCGTTCGCGAGGATGGTCATGTTTGAACTTACCGGAAAGACCGCATTGATCACAGGAGCCTCCGGCGCGATCGGCGGCACCATCGCCCGCGTTCTGCATAGGCAGGGCGCCACGGTCGCCATCTCCGGTACCCGTCGCGACGCCCTCGACCAGCTTGCCGCCGATCTCGGCGATCGCGTTCACGTGCTGCCCTGCAATCTCGCCGACGGCGCCGAGACCGACGCTTTGGTTCCGCAGGCCGAGCAGGCGATGGGTCAGCTCGACGTGCTCGTCGCCAATGCCGGAGTAACAAAGGACAATTTGTTCGTGCAGCTGCGCGACGACGACTGGGACCAGGTCATTGCCATCAATCTCTCGGCTACGTTCCGGCTCGCCCGTGCCGCGGTGCGCGGCATGATGCGCCGCCGCTTCGGACGTGTCATCGCGATCACCTCGGTGGTGGGGACGACTGGAAATCCCGGGCAAGCCAATTATGTTGCTGCCAAAGCCGGCATTACCGGCATGATCAAATCGATCGCGCAGGAATATGCCAAACGCGGCGTCACCGCCAATTGCGTTGCGCCCGGATTCATTGTCACGCCAATGACCGACAAGCTCACCGACAAACAACGCGAAGCGATCCTCGCGAAGATTCACCGACAAACAACGCGAAGCGATCGTTGCGAAGATTCCGGCAAACCGCGCCGGTACGGCCGAGGAGGTGGCCGCCGCAGTCGCGTTTCTCGCCACCAACGAGGCCGGCTATGTGACCGGGCAGACGTTGCACGTGAACGGCGGAATGGCCATGATTTGAAGGTGATAGAGGTTGCAGCGGTGGCGAGCGGCCGCGCTGGTCAACGCTATGGAAGTGTGGTAACCGGACCGTGACTGAGCTGGGGGAGCCGGAAAGCCGGAGAGCGGGAATAGGCGTCCGCCTCTGTTCGCTGTCGACCCGCGGCTATTGCCCGTCACGGGGCCAAGACATTGAGCGGGTCGCGCTGCAAAGAAGAGGTTGGAAACGATGAGTGATATTGGCGAGCGGGTGAAGAAGATCGTCGTGGAGCATCTCGGCGTCGAGCCCGACAAGGTAACCGAAAACGCCAGTTTCATCGATGATCTCGGCGCCGACAGCCTCGACACGGTCGAGCTCGTCATGGCCTTCGAGGAGGAATTTGGTTGCGAGATTCCCGACGACGCCGCCGAAACGATTCTCACCGTGGGCGACGCCATCAAGTTCCTCGAAAAGAACGCGAAGAGCTGACACGCGGTACTGGTCGTTTGCGCTGCACGGATTACGCGCCCGGGCGTGATGTTCGCCCGCGGTTACGGGCGGGCAGATGCTGCGGCGGCAGGCTTGACCGAGGCAACATCAGGCGAAGCGTCCGCCGGGAGCGTCGATGATGAGACGCGTCGTCGTCACTGGTCTTGGTATGCTGACGCCGCTGGCTTGCGGGGTCGAGCACACGTGGCAGCGGCTGCTCGCAGGGGAGAGCGGGATTGGGCGCATCGAGAAATTCGATGTCTCCGATCTGCCATGCCAGATTGCCGGCCAGGTTCCTCGCGGGAACGGCTCGAACGGCACCTTCAATCCCGATGACTGGATGGAACCGAAGGAACAGCGCAAAGTCGATGACTTCATCCTCTATGCTATGGGGGCAGCGAAACAGGCGCTCGATGACGCCGACTGGCACCCGCGGGACTACGAAGAACAAATAACGACCGGTGTGCTGATCGGCTCCGGCATCGGCGGCATTGAAGGCATCGCCGAAACTGCTCTGCTCCTGCGCGACCGCGGTCCGCGGCGGGTGTCGCCGTTTTTCATCCCGGGTCGGATCATCAATCTTGCGTCGGGTTACGTATCGATCGCGCATTCGCTGAAAGGTCCCAATCATGCGGTGGTCACCGCCTGCTCGACCGGCGCTCATGCGATCGGCGACGCCGGCAGACTTATTGCGCTCGGCGATGCCGACGTGATGGTGGCCGGTGGCGCAGAATCGCCTGTCAGCCGCATCGCGCTCGCCGGCTTTGCCGCGTGCCGGGCGCTGTCGACCGGCTACAACGAGACACCGCAACGCGCCTCGCGGCCCTACGATCGCGATCGGGACGGATTTGTGATGGGCGAGGGCGCCGGTGCGTTGGTGCTTGAAGAGTACGAGCACGCCAAGCGCCGCGGTGCTCGCATCTACGCCGAGCTCATCGGTTATGGCCTTTCCGGCGATGCGTTCCATATCACGGCGCCGGCGGAAGACGGGGACGGCGCGCTACGCTGCATGCGAGCCGCGCTTCGCCGCGCCGGCATTTCGCCCGGTGAGATCGACTATATTAACGCGCATGGCACCTCGACGCCGCTCGGCGACGAGATCGAGCTGAAGGCCGTCGAACGGCTGGTCGGCAATGCCGCCGGCCACATCACCATGTCGTCGACGAAGTCGTCGATTGGCCATCTGCTGGGCGCAGCCGGCGCAGTCGAGGCGATCTTCTGCTTGCTGGCAATGCGCGATCAGGTGGTGCCGCCCACCATCAATCTCGACAACCCCTCGGTCGACACCGTCATCGACCTCGTGCCGCACAAGCCGCGCAAGCGCTCCGTCAATGTCGCGCTCTCGAACTCGTTCGGATTCGGCGGCACCAATGCCTCAGTTGTGTTCAGCCGGGTGCCGGATTAGTGCAGCCCATCGCCGTTTCGCCATATTTGCTCCGCACTCGCCTGCAATTCACTGCGAGAGCGAGAGCCCATTATCGCACCGATGGGCGGACGCGGGAGAATCGGCGACTATTTGGTTCGCTGGACGGGGCTCACCTTTCACCGATGATGCATAGCGTAAAAGTGGACATGCGGCGGTGACCAGCTCCGATCCACCGCGCAATGGCAGCGACCGCGCCGGGGTACGTCCGCGTGCGGCACCCGTGCACGCCGCAAACCAACCCGATCCGAATACACGCGGCAGAGCGCCCGCGGTGCAACAATCGTCTACCGCTGTGGGTGCCGCAAAGATGCGCAGCGCCGCCAACGGGAACGGAGGCGCGCCGCCGGCGGTCTCGACGACGCGTGCTCGGGCGGCGAGCGAGCCTTCATCCGCGCTTTCATCCTCGCGAGAAACCAAAAAAGCCGTGCCGGCCGCGGGCGAGCCATATCCGCCGCTATCGGACCGGCCGGTGAACGGGATTGGCGCGGCTGCGGCGGGCTCGAAAAATCCCAAGCAAATCACGCCGCGCAGCCCGCGAACGGCGCTCGAGCCTGATACCGTGGAGATGCCGACCCGCCGCTCAAAGAGTGTGCGGCATCCTTTTGTCGTGATCGGCAATGCCATCATCAGCATCTTCGTATTGGCGGCGATCGTGGCCGGTATCGCGCTTGTCATCGGCAAGCAGCGGTTTGAAGCTCCGGGGCCGTCGCCGGAGGACCGCATCGTCAATATTCCGCGCGGCGCCGGCATCCGCGATATCGCCGACGTGCTGGTGCACGAGGGCGTCATCGATCAGCCCTGGGTGTTCATTGGTGGCGTGCTGGTGCTCAAGGCCCGCGAGGATCTCAAAGCCGGCGAATATCAGTTCAAGGCCCATGCCAGCTTGCGCGACGTGGTCGCGACCATCGTCGAGGGTCGCGTGGTGCCGCATCAGCTCACCATTCCGGAAGGCCTGACCTCCGAGCAGATCGTCGCGCGGCTCCTGGACGACGACGTACTGACCGGAAACATCAAGGAAATCCCACGCGAAGGCAGCCTCCTGCCCGATACCTATAATTTCACCCGCGGGGTGACGCGAGAACAGATGATCCAGCGCATGCAACAAGCGCAGCAGCGCGTGGTCAAGGAAATCTGGGACCGCCACTCCCCGGATCTACCGATCAAGACACCGGATCAGCTGGTCATCCTCGCGTCGCTGGTCGAGAAGGAGACCGGCAAGCCTGAGGAGCGCACGCGGGTCGCTGCCGTGTTCGTCAACCGGCTGAAACAGAAGATGAGGCTGCAATCGGACCCGACCATCATCTACGGGCTGGTCGGCGGCAAGGGTACGCTCGGCCGGCCGATCATGAAGAGCGAGATCGATCAGCCGACGCCCTACAACACCTACCAGATCGACGGGCTGCCGCCCGGACCGATCGGCAATCCGGGCCGCGCTTCGCTCGAAGCCGCGGCCAATCCGGCGCGCACGCGCGAACTTTATTTTGTGGCCGACGGCACCGGCGGTCACGCCTTCGCCGAGACTTATGAGCAGCATCAGAAGAACGTCGCTCGCCTGCGGCTGATCGAAACCGATCAGAAGGATCAGGCTCCTGCCGATGCGCAGTTGATTTCATCGCCGCCGGCCACGCCTGCTCCGGCGCCGCAACCGCGGCGCTCGTCCGGCCATCGCACGCGCTAGCCAAGCAGCGGTTCTCCTGCAGTGGACTGGCGACGAATAAGCGCCGCGTTATTCAGCGCGCGGCAGTGCGTGCACGATTTCCCGGTTTGCCGCCCACAGGCGCCCTGATCGCCCTTGTGACCCTGGAAAGCCGCCGCTAAGTTCGGCCCCACCTCTTCCCAATTTTATCGGAGCTCGCGTTCCATGGCGCTGTCGAGCATGACCGGCTTTGCTCGCGGCCACGGCGTCAGCGGCCCGTATGCTTGGGCCTGGGAGGTCAAATCGGTCAACGGCAAGGGTCTCGATCTGCGGCTGCGCCTGCCGCCCGGCTGGGACGCGATCGAAGTGNCGGTTCGCGCCCGCGCCGCGGAGACGCTTGCACGCGGCTCCATTCAAGCGAACNTGACGGTCGAGCGTACCGGTGTTCAGCCGGTCGTGCGGGTCAACACGGCGGTGCTCGAGGCCGTCTTGGCGACGGTGCGACAGCTTGCACCNCGGATCGAGGCATCGCCGCCGTCGCTCGATGGCCTGCTGGCGCTCAAAGGCGTGATGGAGGTCGGCGATGTCGAGGAGCGCGAGGAGGAGCGGCGCATTGCCGAGACGGCGGTCACTGCCGGCTTCGCCGAGGTCATCGGAGCACTGGCGGACATGCGCCGCCACGAAGGCGCCGCTCTTGGCCGCGTTCTGGAGGCGCGGCTTGGCGAAATTGCCGCGCTCGCGCAGCGCGCGGAATTGGTCCCCGGCCGGCGGCCCGAGGCAATACGCGTGCGGCTTGCCGAGCAAGTCGCGACGCTATTGGCGCAGTCCGATCGGTTCGATCCTGACCGGCTGCATCAGGAGGCGATCCTGATCGCCGCCAAAGCCGACGTGCGCGAGGAGCTCGACCGCCTGGCCGCGCATATCGCGCAGGCCCAGCTTCTTATTGGGCAGGGCGGACCGATCGGCCGCCGGCTCGACTTTCTCGCGCAGGAGCTCAACCGCGAAGCCAACACGCTCTGCGCCAAGGCGAATGACGTCGAACTGACCAATATCGGGTTGGAGCTCAAGGCCGCGGTGGAGCAATTCCGCGAGCAGGTGCAGAACGTGGAATAGAGCATGGCGAACGGGGGGCGGAATCAAAAAAGAATTGCGCGTCGCGGCCTCATGCTGGTCTTGTCCTCGCCGTCAGGCGCCGGCAAGACCACGCTGTCGCGCATGCTGCTCAAGGCCGATCGCCACGTCGAGCTTTCAGTGTCGGTGACGACGCGTCCGCAGCGCCGCGGCGAGGTCGATGGCCGCGATTATCACTTCATCGATCTGCATCGCTTCCAGGCCATGGTGAAATCGGGCAAGCTTCTGGAATGGGCCGAAGTTTTCGGCCATTGCTACGGCACGCCGCGGCGGCCGGTGGAGAAGGCGTTGCAAGCCGGCCGCGACGTCCTGTTCGATATCGATTGGCAAGGCACGCAGCAGCTGAGCGAAAAGGCGCGCGACGATCTGGTCAGCGTCTTCATCCTGCCGCCGACGGTGAAAGAACTCGAGCGCCGGCTCAAGCGACGCGCGCAGGACAGTCACGACATCATCGGCTCGCGCATGGCCAAGGCGGCGGACGAGATGAGCCATTGGCCGGAATACGACTACGTCATTGTCAACCGTGACAAAGATGAAGCATTCGCCGAAGTGAAAGCTGTCCTGGCGGCGGAACGGCTCAAGCGCGAGCGGCAGATCGGTCTTTCCAGCTTCGTGCGTGCTTTGCAGGCGAAGCTGTGATGCCGAGAATCATTTGCTCACCGCGGTGTCAGCGACAGTCGTGACAACCCTAAGCCGATTGGCGCTCGTCGAACACTCAACAGACACCCCGCGCTTGGTTGCCCAAGCAGGTTGCAGTGGCTCAAGCCTGATCCGCGTTTGCTTCGGCACCTCGGTGACCCCTACGCGGCCGCTGACGAGCCCTTTCGTGCCTTCCATGTCGAATCGGAAGCATCCGGTTTCCTCAAACGAAAGGACAAGTCCGCGCGTCGCATCGTCGTCGGCTGCAAGGCGAATCTCCATCAACCGCAGTCGTTCATCAGCCGCATACGCGGTGATGGTTTCTCCCGATTCGTCGAGCCTGGTGATGCGAAATGCTCCCTCGCGTGACCGATCGCTCACGCGATACGTAATCGTGCGCTCTGCGGTTTCGAACACCCAGTCTGCGCCAAGCTCAAGCCGATCCGGTTTGCGTAGTAGCTTCAGGTCGACCTCGCCGGCACGCAGAACCCCCATCGAGTGGCCCTCGGTATAATACCCTTCGTAACCGACCAGGGCGCCGGCATGCCGCTTAGGTGATACTCCGAAGCGTTGGCCATCAATCAGGACCTGGCTTTCTGGTCCTGCCAGCGAGCTAGCGCCGCGCCACATCATTGGCAGGCTGCTGGTGGCGGAATGTCCGCCTGGATCCGAGAGGCCCGCGCGGGCTCGGTCTGGTGGACCGACAGCAGTCACATCGAGATCGATGGCTTCCGCGGCATGAGAGACGAAGGCGATCCGCGCCCGGCGCTTGTCGCCGTTCACGCCTGTCTCCAGCGCGATTGCCCGGCCGCAGACATTCCGCTTAGCGCCTCGCATCTGCAACAGACCAGTCTCGTTGTTGATGTGGTCGATCTGCGATTGATCATGAAGCGTGATTATAGCGCGGATGTTCGAGGCGCCGTCGGCGCGATGCTTGATCATAGCCTCAACGGACTCGTATTGCGGATGCCCCTCGATGAACGCCATTACGTGTAGATCGTCACGGTGGAACTGCAGGAAAAACGGTTGCAAAATTTCAGGCGGCAACAAGATGCCAGCCGGCAGATCGTCGGTCATCGTGTCGCTATCGGCCGTTCGAGCCCTAAGCCGACAGCACGGTGCGGCCGACGACGTGGCCGGCGCGTAAATCATCGAGCGCTGCTTGCGCTTGCGCAAGCGGGCGCTCATGGGTCCGAATCGGCGCGATCCTGCCGCCGCAGGCAAGCGCGAGAAGCTCGCGGGCCTCTGCTAGCGTGCCGGTCAGCGTGCCTTCGATCGTCATCGCCTTGAGCGCGAACATGGCGGCGGCGATCGAAAAGCCGCCGCCCAGAAGTCCTGTTACCACCACTTTGCCGCCGCGCCCAAGCACTCCCGTCGAGAAATGCAGCGATTTTTCGGAACCGACGAAATCGCAGACCGCAAGCAGGCCGCCGGTTGCCGTCATGATTGCCTTGCGTGCTTGCGGATCGGACGGGTCGTAGGCTTGTGCCGCGCCGGCTGCGAGTGCAGCCTGGCGCTTTTCCGCATCGATGTCGGCAACGATCGGCGGCTCACGGAATAGCGCGCGCGCAATGGCGAGACCCATTGTGCCTACGCCGCCAACTCCGACGAGCAGCACGGGGCCGCGCTCGGGCCGACCGGTGAGCCGCTTGAGCGCTGAATAAGCGGTCAATCCGGAGCACATCAGCGGCCCGGCGAAGCTCGGGGAGAGCGGAGCATAATCGAGCAGGTAGCGAGGATGCGGGACGAGCACATGCGTGGCAAAGCCGCCATCAACGGCGATGCCGAGATGGCGAGGCGCAGCACACAAATTCTCCTCGCCAGCGCGGCACGCCGCGCAAGTGCCGCAGCCGATCCAGGGATAGACCGCGACCTGGCGGCCAATGATCGCTCCGTCGGCTTCACCTCCCGTGGCTTCGATCACGCCGGCGATCTCGTGTCCGAGCGTGAACGGGAGCGTGCGACCCGCGGTGACATCGAGCCGCTTCTCGCCACCGAGTAGGAAATGGCCGTCCTGCAAATGCAAGTCAGAGTGGCACACGCCGCAACGCTCGACGCGCACCAGCACTTCGCTGCCGCGTGGGGTAGGACAGTCCACCACGGTCTCGCAGAGTGGTTGCCCGTAGGCTACGAGCGATTCACGGTACATCTTGGTCATGGCGGCCCTTCTCTCCAACGGTGT
>JGI12270J11330_10002660_pt1 | contig 13052 bp, 10 predicted proteins | sample PeaSoiMetSII2010_FD_11330 | JGI IMG/M metagenome (IMG submission 11330)
CCCCAATTGCGGCTCGATTGCTCGGCGCCGATCTGGCCCTTCTCGCACAGCACGACCGGCACGCCGCTTTCGGCCAGGGTCAGCGCGGCGCTGGTACCGGCGATGCCGCCGCCGATGACGACCACGCCGGCGCGCGGGGGCAGGCTGGGATCGGAAGGTANCGGATCGACGGGGAGNGCTTGGGTCATGGGCTGATGGCGGATGGGATAGCNGTCCCTGCCATTTGAACCGGTCACNGGGGCTGACGCAATGGGGCGACATCGGANCGGCCGTGCGACCTGACCAGCGATGCCGGAGCAGTCTGCAGACCGGCCCGTGGCAACCCCGGTTGTTGTCAAGGATGCTTNCGCTTACGCGGTTGTGATGACCTCCTGTCAGGANTCTGTGNCAAACAATTNGTNNCNGCCCGNAGGCGACTNCGNGCNTCCCNGTGATGGCNAGCTAGAAATTGACATTGGGGGCTTCGGAGGAAACACGTGTANAAGCTGAAGTTGAGNNAGGTCTTCGGGCGCAGANNCCTGGCGTTGNCAAATTCCCGTGCTGCATTTTTGTGACGCAGATCATGGAGTCTGTTGTTTCCATGTTTCAGCATTATTTATTCCTGCCTCTGCCNTTTGCTGTTTGGCCGGTGCCATATTTCGTTCCTTTCTGGATCATTTATTTATGGAATTTTCTGCAAGAGCGCCGCTTGAAGCGGCACGCGATCCGCTCCGGCAAAGCCGGAGACGGATTGGACAAAGGGTCGTTTCNGCTGATCTTGTGGTCGTCCCGATTGTCGCGCGTTGCCGGTTACGGCCTCGCNTTCCTCACGCCCCCTTGGCCTCCGGGCAACCCGCGAATTCTGGTCTATGCCATCGGGCTGATCTGCATNCTGTCAGGGGCGTTGCTTCGCAAGAAATGCTTCGAGCTCCTGGGGCGNAGCTTCACCTTTAGCGTGACCGTCCCGGCGAGCGGGATCATCGTTCAAGAGGGCGTGTATCGCCATCTGCGGCATCCGTCCTATACGGGCGGCTTCATGTTCATACTCGGCCTCGGCCTGGCCTCGACGAATCCGTGGACCCTGGCGGTCTTGACGATACCGGCCGTTGTCATGTTTTGGTATCGGGTCCGGGTGGAAGAGCGGTTCCTCGTCGCTTCCCTGGGTTCGCCCTACACCGAATACATGAGGCGAACGAAACGCTTCGTCCCCTACGTCTTCTGAGCAAAGGCCGGAGCCGAGGACGCTCCCAACCGACTGCGGGCAGGTCCCGGCGCTGCGTTAGGTCAATTTTTACCCGATGGGCCCATGGTCGCGGCGTTGGCGCCTTTGCCGGTGTGACGCGCGGGAGGGTGGAACCATGGCGGCCGCCCAGAGACGTGTCGTTCTCTACGTGCCTGATCTCAGCGTCGGCGGCGCCGAGCGGGCGGCGCTCAATCTGCTCGAGGCTCTTCCCGGACCCGATCTGCGGGTGACGCTGCTGTTGAACCAGCGCCGCGGTCCGTTGCTTCATACGCTGCGGGATGGTGCCGAGGTAAGGAGCCTTGACGTCCATCGGACGATTGCGGCCTTGCCGCGCCTGACGGCTTTCCTGCGCCAGGAGCGGCCCGACGTTCTGATCTCATACCTCGAGTTCAATAACATCGTGGCCATCTGGGCCAATCACCTGGCCGGCCGGCCGACCAGGGTGATCGCCTCGCACCACGTGACGATGTCGAATTTCAGGTCGGCATCCTGGAAATACAGTTTGGTTCCCGCCCTCTACCGATTGACCTTGCCCTGGGCCGATCATGTGGTCGCGGTATCCAAAGGTGTCGCGTCCGGCTTGGCGCAAGTCATGCGGGGGCGGGAATCGCTGTCCATCATCGACAACCCGATCATCACGCCGGGATACCGGGAGCTGGCCTCGGCACCTCTGGATCACCCCTGGTTCGCGCCGGCCGAGCCACCGCTCATCCTCGGCGTCGGAAGGCTGGTGCCGCAGAAGAATTTCGAGTTGTTGATCAACGCCTTTGCGGCGCTCGCCGCGAAGCGCAACGTGCGTCTCGCCCTGTTGGGCGACGGGCCGCTCAAGGCCGATTTGCAGCAGCAAATCGATAGGTTGGGGCTTTGCGACCGCGCGACCATCCTGCCCGTGGACCTCAATCCCTGGCGCTACATGGCACGCGCGAGCGTTCTCGTGCTGTCTTCGCTGTTCGAGGGATTCGGCAATGTTCTCGTCGAGGCGATGGCGACCGGAACGCCCGTCGTCAGCGTGGATTGTCCCGATGGGCCTGCCGATATCCTGGGCCACGGCAAATGGGGGCGTTTGGTGCCATCGGGCGACGCCGGGGCGCTCGCCGCCGCCATCGAGGACACGCTCACCGATCCCGGCGACCCCCAGTCGCGTCAGGCTCGGGCGATGGAATACTCGGCTCAGTCCATCGCCATGCGCTACCGCGACCTGATAGCGCGCCTGGATGGGGCTCGCAGATCAGTTCCGGCTTCGTGATGTCGAGGGTTGGCTGCCCGATGCGATGGCGCTGGCGGCTCGCGTGGTTCTCATTTTGCGGTGTAGCTTCCCTAGCTTTATAACCCTGCTCGTGGCGGGGTGCCGACACTGCAGGATTTGCATCGGGGCTGTCGCCTGATCGCGGTGATGGTGCGAGCCAACGGATACCCTCTGAAACGGCTAGGTTCGTTCGCCGGACTGAATTCCCTTGAGATGCTTCCAATGGACCATGGCTTTCTGGGCCAGTTGGGTATGGCCAAGAGGGCCGCAGGCCTCCTGCAGCAAGAAGACATCGCCAGTCTGATTGGCTTCGATCGCCACGGGACCGCCGGGCGTGACCGCGATATCCCATCCGAGCGTGACATGCGGGCGGAGCGCAAAAGCAGAACGCTGGGTGAGGGCCAATACCTCGCTCCACCAGGGAATCACTATGCCTTCGAAACGTATGCCGGTATCCGGATGAAATGCGTGGACGGTTCGGCCGAAGGCGGCCTTCTTGATCCCTATCCTGGCCAGGGCGCCGGACTCCATGTCCACCCCGACCGCGATGGCGCCCTTGGCCCAGTTGTCGACCTGCGAACGGCCAGTGCCGATCTTCAGGCATGCGCCGGTGATCGAGCAGGTTTCGCCGTCGAGCAGGGTGTCGAGACGAATTGTATTGAGCGATCCTGGAAAGATTCGATCTAGGACGGGGTGGTTGCGGATCAACGGCTGGACGATGATGTTCCGCGCGACGCTGAAGAATTCTGGCCCTATCGACTCGACGGGCACTGCCGAGGCACCATCGCCCACGCCGCCGTCGATCGGCTTGACGAAGACTTCTCCCCCGCGCAGACGAAGTGTCTCAACCGCAGCGTCGGCCGACACTTCGCGCCCGGTTGCGTCCACTATCTGACCCGACCTCGTGATCGAGAACAGGGTGGCGGCGCAGGGGATGCCCTCCGCGGCGAGCGCCCGGCACGTCTCCAGCTTGTCTGCAAGCATCCGCAGCTTCTCCTTTGGATTGGCGTGACGCTGGAAGCGGCCAATCACTTCGGGAGGTACGTAGTCCAGCACCTGTGGATGGGCGTCGCGTTCGTATAGCCTATGCTTGAAATAATGGTAGGGAGGGCAACGGTATCGTTGCCAAAGCGCCCGCAACTCTTTGGCCTGGAGACCCAAGGGTTTCTTGGATCCTGAGCGCAGATACGGCTCGACCTCTAGACTTAGGAATTTCAGGTAGCGGTTCACCGTCCCCTCCGCCCCATTGCCGGTCCTTTGGGCTAGGTTCGCTCCGCTGATTCAATTGAAATTTTAGCTCAGGCCCTGAACCGGCACCAGCGAGAAACGAAGAAGAAGCGCTCCACCGGCGCGAGCGGCGAGGCGCTATGCGACGGCCCTGAGGAAGCGGGCCAAACGGTCTGACGCAAAGCGGCTCGACAATGGAAGAAAAACGCGACCGACACTCCGCGGCGTTAACGAATCTTAGCTGTTTGTATCGACAATGGAACGGCGTGACTCATGGGATGGCGTGCGGCCACTCGAACGCTCCGAGATCGGTGCCAACCGCCGCTGGTGCGGCTGACCGCCTGAGGCAAAGCATGACGAGTCAGTCCAAGGGAACGGCGACCATACAATCAGGGGCGCTGTCCGGGACCAGTGCAGGCGAACCGCGCCCACGCATCCTACTGGTGGGACCGATGCCGCCGACCAAGGGCGGCGTCACGACCTTCATGCTGAATCTCATGGGCTCCCATCTCAACGGCGAGTTCGAATTCATCCCCTACACCACCTCGCGGCCGCCGAAGCGGGATGTCATCGACAACTACGGATACAGCGCCCTGTTGCGCGGCGGACCGAGGCGGATCCTGGCGGGCATCTTGTTGACGCTGTGGCGTCTGTTGTCCTTCCCCGTGGCCGTGGTCCGCGGACGCATCGACCTGGTTCAGATCCAGGCCTCCGACTATTTCGTGTTCTGGGAATCGATTCTCTATGCCGCCATTGCGCGAATGCTGGGCCGACCTGTCCTGCTCCGGCTCGGCGGCGCCTTCGACGTGTTCCATGCGAGTTCGTCGCCCGCCGTTCGGCGCTGGATCGCGGCCGCGCTCAGCCTGCCCCAATATGTCATCGCCCAGTCAGACTTCGCCGAGCGCTGCATACGGCGCGCGGGCCGCAACGGGCCCCTGGTGGTCCTGCCGAATTGGTCGCCAGAGGCCAACATCGTAGAGGCCGCTCGCGTGCCCTCGGACAATCCCGGTTTCCTGTTCGTCGCCGGCAGCGAGGCCAGGCGCAAGGGGATCGAGGAGATACTGACGGCGGCGCAGCGGCTCGATCGGGCCGGCTGCCCGGCGAGGTTCCACCTGTTGGCGATGACGCCCTCGCTCGTCGAGCGGGTAAAGGCGCTCGGGCTCGCCAACATCCGGGCCATCGAGGGACCGGTCCAGCATAGCCGGGTCCTGGAAGCGATGCGCCGGAACGACGTCTTCCTGCTGCCCTCCCATGGCGAGGGCTTTCCGAACGCGCTCATCGAAGCCATGGCGGCTGGCACGCCCTCGATCGTGACCCCGGTAGGAGCTGTGCCGGAGATCGTGGCCGACGGCTGCGCGCTGACGGTCCCGGTCGGCGACGCCGCGGCGCTCGCCGAAGCCATCGACCGGCTCGCACGCGAACCCGAGCTGCGCGAGAAACTCGGCCGCGAGGCCCTGAGAAGCCTGCGTACCCGCTATACGGAAGCAAGCGCGCTGCCGCCCCTGACAGAGGCCTACCGAAAGCTTCTTGGCGGCAAAGCGGTGAAGGCCTGAGCGCCATCCAAAACCGGCAAAGGAATCTTAACGGTACCGGCCCCACTCTCGGCGCCGAGGACCGAGGCCGAACATAGCGATGCGAGAAAGTGAACGATGCTGCGTGCCAGTGCCTACCTGTCGGCGCCCGGAGGCTCCCGCTTCCCCCAACGGCTCGAACAGGCGTTCTATCGGAGCATAAGAACTTCGAACGGCACCACAAAGTGGACCGCGCTGCGCCGTCTGGACGCCATGAACGATCTGTTCTTCGCCGCCCTGCGCCGGTGTCAGCTGGTCCCGCGCATCGTCATGGATGTCGGCATATCTTCCGGCGTGACAACTTTGGAGTGGCTTCGCGAGTTCGAAAAGCTCGGCCTTCCAGTGACGATGATCGCTACCGACCTGGTCATGAGCGTCGATCTCTATGCCATCGGCAAGCATATGCGCGTGCTGACCGAGAGGAACGGTCACCTGCTGCAAATCGAAATCCTCGGCAGCGGCATCCGCACGTTCACGCGAAGGCGCGACTACCTGACCGGCGGCATCGTCTGGCGCAAGGCCCTGTGCTATGCGGCCCGGCCGCTCCTCAGGAGGGCTGTCCACCAGGGCACCTATCTACTCGTCTCGCCGGCCCTTCGCGGCCAGGATCGCATCAAGCTGTTCGACGACGATATTCTCGCGCCGAACCCGCCGCAGTTTGCAAGATGCGCCGATGTGGTTCGCGTTGCCAACCTCGTCCAGCCGATCTATTTCAACGACGACCAGATCAAGCGGGCGGTCGAGAACGTTCGCGAGCGCTGTCGCGGCGAAGGAAGCATGGTTATCGTGTGCCGGAACACGGCCAGAAGCCTCGAGGGCTCGATACTTCGCATGACCGGTCTGCGGCAGTTCTCGGTGGAAGCCCGTCTGGGCCGAGGCTCGGAAGTCGAACGCTACTTCACCGCGCCTGACGATGCTGCGGCACCCGCGCGACGAAATCCAGGCGCCGTTTTCGATCCAAGCCGAGGATGAAGAAGGCGACAAGGGCGCGCCGGCGCCGAAGGGTCGCCTAGCCCGCCATCAAATAGTCATACGCCGACAGCACATGCACTCTCACGATGTGGAGGAACTCCTCCACGTCCACATGTTCGTCGGCCGAGCCCATTCCGTGCGGAAACGGCCCATAGACATAAGCGGGAATGTCGCGATAGCGCCACAAGCGCGCGTCGGTGCCGCCGAGGCTGACGATGGGCGCCGGTATGAACCCCAGAAGCGCCTGGACGTTCTTCTGAATGATGCCGACCATGGCGCCGTCGGGCGCGCAATAGGACGGCGGATTGAAATTCATCTCGGCGACGGTCGCCTGGGGATAATTGACGAGGACCTTGCGCACTTCCGCCATCACCTGCTCGCGGGTGACGCCCAGCGGCAGGCGGATGTCGGCTTCGAATCGGCAGGCGAAGGGGACCATGTTGACCTTGAGGCCGCCCTCGATGACGCCGATGTTGAGGGTCACCTTGGAAACGATATCGGCCGCGCCGCTGCCCATCGCCTTGTCGACCGCTTCCCGCGCCGCCTCGAGGGAGCGGGCGATGTTGTTCGAGACCGTGGGTTCGATCTCGGTGACGACTTCGAGATCGGCGATCAGACGCTGGGCCAGCTTGGTGGCGCTCTCGGTGGCGTGGGTGTAGGCGCCGTGGGCGCCCCGGGTCCTGACCTTGAACTCCAGCCAGAGCGGGCCCTTTTCTCCGAACCGGATGGTATAGGGGCTGCCAGGCTCGCCGTTGAGCAGACAGTCGCCCAGGACTTCCGGGTGATGCTGGACCAGATAGCGCGCGCCCCAGGGCCCGAAAGTCTCCTCGTCCGAGACCGCGGTCAGGGTCAGCCGGCCTTTCAGGCGTTCCCGGATGCGATGGAGGAAGGCGTAGGTGAAGATGGAGGCGGTCGTGCCCGCCTTCATGTCGCAGGCACCGCGCCCGTAGATTTTTCCGTCGATCAGCTCGCCGCCCCAGGGATCCTTGGTCCAGCCGGTACCGTCACCCACCGGGAAGACATCGATGTGGCCGTTGAGAACGAGATGCTTGCCGGGCCCGGCGCCATCGAAGGCGGCGACAAGGTTAGGCATGGTCGCCTGCGGGGCTATGACGCGGAACTCCAGGCCTTCGGCGCTCAGGAAATCGCCGATGTGGCGTGCGGCCTCGGTCGTGTCGCCCGGGGGATTCGGGCTCCGGCAGCGGATGAAGGCCCGGAAGAAGGAAACGATGCGCTCGCGTTCCTGATCCACCCACCCGGCAAGAATCTTGCGATCGTCGCTCATGTTTGCTCCTGCTGATTTGGCCTTTACCCCTTCGGACCCTAGGCCCGCAGGCGCTGAGCGTAGACGTTGACGATGAGGGCGGCCAGCAGCACTACGCCGCGGATTGGAATCTTGAGGAAGCCGTCGATGCAGCTTATCTGGCGCGGCTAGCTTCCGTTGCAGCGCCAAAATTGTAAAAGGGGCGGATGGCGGGCAAAGGCCGCTTCCATTGACTTGTCGGCGTTCCGGCGCGAGCCTTTGCCATCCGAAGAGAGGGGAGGCCTGCGATGAACGACAGCCTGCCGCGGCTCCAGCCGCTCGATGCCGGAGTGGTTCCGCGCTTCGCCGAATTCGCGACCTTCATGCGCACGCCCCGGGTGACCAGCCCCGCCGGCGTGGACGTGGGCCTGGTCGGCGTGCCCTTCGATCTCGGCACCAATTTCCGCACCGGCGCGCGCCAGGGCCCGGCCCAGATCCGGGAGATGTCGCGGATCATCCGCCGGGTGAACGCCTCCAGCCGCATCGCGCCCTTCCGGCTGTGCAACGTGGCCGACATGGGCGACACGCCGATCAATCCCTTCGACCTGCTGGGCAGCGTGGACATGATCGCGCACTTCGTCAGCAACCTCACCGACCATGGCGTGGCGCCCATTTCAGCCGGGGGCGACCACACCATCACGCTGCCGATCCTGCGCGGCATGTTCCGGGGCAAGCCCTTCGGCGTGGTGCATTTCGACGCCCATGCCGACACCCTGGACAGCCTGCTCGGCAGCAAGATCAATCACGCCACACCCTTCCGCCGGCTGGTGGAGGAGGGGATCATCGATCCCAAGCGCACGATCCAGATTGGACTGCGCGGCACGCGCTTCGGCGACGACGACATTCAATACGGCTATGACGTCGGCATGCGCATCGTCACCATGGACGACTTCGAGGAGATGGGCCGCAAGGCGGTGATCGAGGAGGCGCGGCGGGTGTGCGGCGGCGGACCCGTCTACATCACCTTCGATATCGATGGCCTCGATCCGGTCTTCTGCATCGGCACCGGCGTGCCCGAGCCCGGCGGAATCAGCATGCGCGACGCCCAGGTCATCATCCGGGGTCTGCAGGGCCTCGACATCGTCGGCGGCGACGTTTGCGAGGTGCTGCCTATGGCCGATCCTTCCGGCCACACGGCGCTCAACGCCGCCAACCTGATGTTCGAGATCCTCTGCGTGCTGGCGGATTCGATCGCCATGCGGCGGAAGGCCAAATGACCATGGCCGAGCGCAACCGCAGGATCGTTCTGGCCGCTCGTCCGGAGGGAGAGCCGAAGGCCAGCGACTTCCGCTTGGTCGAGGCCGATGTCCCCATGCCGGCCGAGGGCCAGCTGCTGCTTCGCACCCTCTGGCTTTCCCTCGATCCCTACATGCGCGGGCGGATGAGCGCAGCGAAATCCTATGCCGAGCCAGTCGCCATCGGGGAGGTGATGGTGGGTGGCACGGTCTGCGAGGTTGTCGAATCTCGCAATACGAAGTTCAGGACCGGCGAGATCGTCCTCGCCTACACCGGATGGCAGGATTACGCCCTCTCCGATGGCGCAGGTTTGCGCAAGCTCGACCCGGCCGAGGCGCCCGTCTCGACGGCGCTGGGCGTGCTAGGCATGCCCGGCATGACCGCGTACACGGGGCTTCTCAATATCGGCCAGCCGAAGCCGGACGAAACGGTCGTGGTCGCGGCCGCCGCGGGGCCGGTCGGCTCCCTGGTCGCCCAGATCGCCAAGATCAAGGGATGCCGCGTCGTGGGGATCGCCGGCGGCGCCGAGAAATGCCGCTATCTGGTCGAGGAACTGGGGCTGGACGCAGGCCTTGATCATCGCGCGGGCGGTCTTGGCGACAGGCTCGCCAAGGCTTGCCCGAAGGGCATCGACGTTTATTTCGAGAACGTGGGCGGGGCGGTCTGGGACGCGGTGTTCCCGCTGCTCAACATGTTCGCGCGCGTGCCCGTCTGCGGCGTGGTCGCCCATTACAACGACCAGGCCCTGCCGCCCGGCCCCGACCGGATGTCCCTGCTGATGCGCAACGTCCTGTTCAAGCGGCTGACCTTGCGCGGTTTCATCGTCAGCGACTTCGCTGCCCAGGCCGCGGACTTCCGGCGCGAAGTGGGCGGCTGGCTGAAGGAGGGCCGGATCAAGTATCGCGAGGACGTCGTCCATGGCCTGGAGAAGGCGCCCGAGGCCTTCATCGGGCTCCTGATCGGCCGCAATTTCGGGAAGCGCCTGGTCAAGCTTCGCTGAGTTGGCCTCCCGGCTAGGCCGGCTTTCCTTTCGTCATCCAAGGCGGCAGCGGTCGCTGGCATCGTCGTCAGCCAAGATCGCGGCAGGGCCCAGGCTCCCATGCGCAACCCTCCCGGACAGCCTCGCGCCGTTGTCTCTCAGCGGCATCATTCACCCGAGCGCGGCCGATGGCCTATGCTGATCGCCTCTTCACCAAGGGATCGGGAGGAACCGGCGTCATGCGTCTCAAGGACAAGGCCGTGCTGGTCACGGGGGGAAATTCCGGCATCGGCCGGGGCATCGCGCACCGCATGGCGGCCGAGGGAGCCCGGGTCGCCATCACCGGGCGAGATCCGAAGAAGGGCGCCGATACGCTCGCGTCTCTCAAGGCCGCGGGTGCGACGGCGGCGTTCTTCCCGGCCGATCTGGGCAACGAGGCGGATGCTCGCGGCGTGGTCGAGAAGGCGGGCGCCGAATTCGGCCGCCTCGATATCGTGGTCAACAATGCCGGGGCCGGCGCGCGCCGTTCCGGCGTGCTCGAAAGCGATCCGCCGGGTGAGCGCCTGCGCAAGCTCCTGCGGCCCAACCTGGAAGCGGCCTACTACGTTTCGGCCCATGCGATGCCGCTCCTTGCCAAGGCGGGCAAGGCTGCGATCGTCAACATCTCCTCGACGGCGACGTTCCATGGCAACTGGGGCAACTACGGCATTGCCAAAGCGGCGGTGGAGGCGCTCACGCGCTCGCTGGCGGTAGAGGGCGCGCCCTTCGGCGTGCGCGCCAACAGCGTGTCGCCCGGCTGGATCAAGACCGACGCCGTTTCCGGCAGCGGGGCGGCGGAGGAGTGGGAGAAGGGCGCCTCGCTGCTTGGGCGCATGGGGCGCCCGGACGAGATCGCCCGGGCGGTCGTGTTCCTCGCCTCCGAGGAGGCTTCATTCATCACCGGCACGACTTTGATCGTCGATGGAGGGCTCGTCATCACCGACTACCCCTCGCTGCCCTGGCTCGAGGCCGTCGGGGCCTCGCGGCTGTTCGCCGGTCTTGCCGGCAAGCCCGGCTAAAACCGCCGCTCGATGGCGCGGGGGATGCGCTGCCGGCGCTTGTTGAGCACCACGCCGCAGAGCCGGCCCTCGGCAGCCTCCAAGCTGCGTCGGGCCTGTGCGACCGCGCTTGCCCGGGTCTTCTCGGCCTCGACCACGAGCAGCACGCCGCCGACGCGCCGGGCCAGCGCTACCGCCGTCACGTCGGTCAGCACGGGCGGCGCGTCGACGATGACGAACTGGGCGAAGCGCATGGCCTGGGCGAAAAGCCGGTCGAGGTCGCTATCGTTGAACAGCAGCCCCGCATTGCCGCCGCCGGTGGAAAGGCTGGCGCGATAGAGGGAGGGGATGCGCCGGTCGGGATCGACGGCGCGCTCGAAGGGCATCGCGCTGCCGGCCACGGCTTCGAGGCCTTCGGGTGCCGCTTCCTCGCAGGCAGCCGCGATCAGCAGCACGCTCTGCCCGAGATCGCCGGCGACGACGGACGCAAGCTCGCCGGCAACCGTCGAGACGCCCTCGCCATGCACCGCGCTGGTGATCTCGAGGATCCGGGGGCGGTCGCCCGTCATCATCGTCGTCACGGCGTGATACAGATGCAGCAAGTCGCCGCGGTCGATCAGCCTGGCGCTGCGCGCCGGCGCGATCGAACGCAACGGGGGAACGGCGGCAGGAACGCGGCGACGCAGTGGCGAGGGATTGATCAACGTCATGGCCGGCAACTCTCCATGAACCCCGGGGATTGGCGCCGGCGAAGGGTAGGCCGCTCTCATAAAGGCACTGTTAACCGGGCACTCGCATCGTGTGGCAATTTTAGGCGGGTCGGCGGGGTGCCGGTTGCGGCGCCCGATCGCCTCGAGGAGTCCGTCGCGCCGCACGCAAGGTGGCGTCGCCGGATCCGCCAGTCGCGCGCTTAACGATTCTTAGGCAATTCTATTCATATTGAAGGCGCGGGCAGCGGGGTTCGGCATGATGCCGCAAGGTCGGGCTTTTCCAATTTCGATTCGGTCAGCATCAAGAGTCTCCGCAACATTTTCGCGCCGCACGCCGGTGCCGACGACCGGCGCCAGTTCTCGCTGAGGCAAGCCGGGAGGGCGAACATGACTCTTCCCTGGCATCTCAAGCGTCTCAGCCGGATGGGGCCGCGAGAGCTCGCGGGGCGTCTGCGCGACGAGGCGCTGAAGGCGTCCTGGCGTCGCCTGAANGACAGGCCGGCGACCTCCGAGNACNAACCGGCCGCGTTCGCCGAGATTCCCGTGGCCCCGGCCGATCTCGCCGCCGCGATCGACATCGGCGGCCTGACTGCCGCTGCCGAGCGCCTGCTCGCGGGNCGGCTGCCGCTGTTCGGCCGCGACGTGAAGCTGCCGCAGGCGGCCGAGGATTGGTTCCTCGATCCCGATACGGGCACGCGCGCGCCGATGTCGGACTATGCCTTCGACATCGACATGCGCGATCCGGCCGTGGTGGGAAACCACAAATTCCTGCTCGAGCCCTCGCGCCTCCAGCAAGCGAGCCTGCTGGCCTCCGCCTGGTTCGTCACCGGGCGCGAGCCCTTCGCCGAGTTGGCGACGGCGCAGCTTCGCTCCTGGTGGCAGGCAAATCCCTTCCTCAGCGGCATTCATTGGACGAGCGGCATCGAACTGGGCCTGCGGCTGGTCGCGATCGCCTGGACGCGCCGGTTGCTGAAGGGCTGGCCCGGCGCCGGCACGGCCATCGAGGATTCGGCCATCGCCCGAGCCCAGATCCACTGGCATCAGCAGTATCTTGCGACGTTCGGCAGCCGCGGGTCCTCGGCCAACAACCATCGGCTTGCCGAGCTGCTCGGGCTCTATGTCGGGGCTTCCGCCTTCCCCTGGTATGCCGAGAGCGGCGCCTGGCGCGCTCGCGCGCTCGCCGAACTCGAGGCCGAGGCGGAGCGCCAGATCTTCGCGGACGGCCTCAGCCGCGAGCAGGCCAGCGACTACCACGGCTTCGTTCTCGAAATGCTGATGACCGCCGCCGCGGAAGACCTGGCCGCCGAACGGCCGCCGTCGCCGCGACTCCTCGCCGCCATCGCCCGCATGGCCGACGCCTGGGCCGCGATCCTCGATTGCCGCCTGAGACCGCCGCGCCAGGGCGACAGCGACGAGGCCCATGCCCTGTTGCTCGATCCGGTCGACCGCGACCGGCGGCCCGAATCGCTGCTCGCGGCAGCGGCGGCCATCGTCGGGCCGGCGCCCTGGTGGCCGCAGCTGGGCGCGGACATCCGCAGCAGCCTGTTCA
>JGI12270J11330_10002663_pt1 | contig 13050 bp, 11 predicted proteins | sample PeaSoiMetSII2010_FD_11330 | JGI IMG/M metagenome (IMG submission 11330)
CATTGACGATGAACAGGTCTTTCCAGCCGTCATTGTCGAAATCCAGAAAGGCGTCGCCCCAGCCCACATACTGGCCAGCGACCCGCGCGATGCCTGCGTCAGCCGTGGTGTCGATGAAGAATCCTTCCTTGGGAGAATTCCGGAACAACCGGTGATAGCGCATGTCGGAGACGAAAAGGTCCAGCGCGCCGTGGTTGTCGTAGTCCGCGAAAATGGGACCCATGGCCGAGGGCGTGTCGCCGTTCGTGCCATACGCGACGTTTTGATCGAGGGCGACGTTGGTGAAAGTCCCGTCATGATTGTTGTGGTAGAGGTAGCTCTCCATCTGGTCGTTGGCCACATAGATGTCCGGCCAGCCGTCTCCATCAAAATCGCCCACGGTCACGCCCATCGCTCTCCCAGGAGGATTCGCGATTCCCGCGCGCTCGGAAACATCGGTGAAGGTGCCATCGCCGTTGTTGTGGAATAGGCGGTTCGAGTCCCCTTCGTAGTCCAGCGGACCGGCAAACGCTTCAGCCGAATAAAAGACCTTTTTGACTTTGGGATCGAATTTCAGGTAGTTGCCGACGAACAGGTCCAGCTTGCCGTCGCGGTCGTAGTCCACAAAAGCCGCGCCAATGCCCCAATGGTTGTTCTGCACGCCGGCTTTCTCTGTAACATCGGTGAAGGTGCCGTCGCCGTTGTTGTGGTAGAGAATCGAGGAGTTCCAATTGGTGACATAAATATCTTCGTAGCCGTCGTTGTCGTAATCTCCGACGGTCACGCCCATGGCAAAACCCCTGCCGCCCACTCCTGCTTCTTGCGTAACATCGGTGAACGTGCCGTCTCCGTTGTTGCGGTAAAGATGGTTCGTGGCGTCCTTGCCATCCGGCTTGGAATGATCGGTGACGCCGTCGATATAACGGCCACTCAAAACGTAGAGGTCCAGAAGGCCATCATTGTTGTAGTCGAACCAGGCGCAACCTTGCCCCGCCGATTCCAGGACCGAGCTGAGTTTCTGTTCGCCGAACGAATTTACAAACTTCAGGTTCGCCTTGTCCGTCACATCTTCGTAAGTGGGGAACTTTGAAACGCTGCTGGCAGGCGCATTTGCCGGTGCGCCGGGCTTTTGGCCCAGCGCGAGCGATGCGCTGGCCAGTCCGGCCATCGCCGCCAGGCCAAACAAACAAAGGCGGCGCGTGATTTCAGTGCGCGTGTGCTGCTTCAGCCGCATCATTCTTCTCCAAAAGCGCAGTCGGGGTATCAAAACGCTTCAATGTGAGTGGCCAACGGTTCTCCGGCGCCAGCGCCTTGTCGCCGTGGCATCCGGCGCACCCGTGCTGTTCCCCGGGGCGCGTCCAGATCCAACTGCGCTCCGCTAGGATCGTTTGCCCGTTGGCATCCAGGAGCTCGAAACGCACCGGTTGGTTCGCCGGCACTTCCACGTAAAACGATCCGTCCTTCTCAACCGGCGCTTCGCCCAGGCTGTGCTCCCCGGTGCCCGTGTTTTCCAATGCGATCACGCGCACGTGCGCAATCGCTGCCGCCAACCGGCCCTTCACGCCTTCGGTCGAAACATAGCTGTTCAACGATATGAAGTAGCCTGTCTTGGACTCCATATTCAGCGTGCTCCAGAACCGCTTGGGTACCGGATTGGCGACGAGCGGAACGGCCTGAAAGCTCGATAACTTTGGATCGCTGTAGATCAGTGCCCCATCCATTTGTTTCTTCAGATCGAACGCGTACAGGTCGAATTTGGGTTGCGATGCAGCTCGCGGTGCAGCACTGCGCGAGACAACTACCGTGCTTGCGGACAAAGGCCGAGGCGAACGATATTTTGGCGCGAGGCCGCCCACAGCAGACTCGCGCGGATCATTCTTTCGCACCTGGGCCAGGGTTCCGCCAGATGCCCCGTTGGCGCTGCTATTCCTCACGAACAGAATGGAGCCGTCTTCGAGTTCCGCAGCGTCTCCTCTTCTGACGGAAGATTGATGTGCGCAGCGAAGCGCTTCCAGCGCTGCGCCGTCCGGCCGCAAGGTATAGAGCAATCGCGTCTTCCGCGCCGCTTCACTTTCCTGCAAAGGAGAAGAAGCGGAAGCGAGCACGCGCCCATCACGCAGTACCGTTTCCAGCCAGAAATTGCCGGGTCCGAAGGTAATGCGATGCATCTGTGATCCATCGAGCTTGGAAACAGCTAAATAGGATTCGGGCCGTCCACTCCGCAGGCCATTCACGGTGACCACGATTTCCCCGTCCGGCAGATATGCCGCGCGCAGGCAATCTTCGCTGCAGTTCGTGATTTGACGTTTCGCCGAACCGTCCGCGTCCATTTCCCAGATCTGCCATTTCGCGCCGCCATTTTTTTGGACCGAGAACAGTATCTTCGCGCCGCTGAAATCGACTTGCGGATCAGCCGCCGCGAAAAACTCAGGCGTCAGATCGAGCGGCCGTTTGGATTCGGAGGGCAGGCGCACAATTCGACTTCCGTTCGGGAAACGCTGCACCACATTTCCGTCAAGAATCGTCTCCGCTTGGACAAAAAGAAGATCGGGTCTTGCATACAAGGTCGTGGTCTGCTGTGGCCTTGCTTCTTCGCCTGTGGACCCGGAAAGAAGACTTAGAGGAAACAGGCAAAGTACGATTGCGATCGTTTTAGGAAGGCAGGCGAAGAACTTCCCTTGGCACACCCCACGGACCACCGAAACACCCCGAGTCTGGATTCTTCCTAAGCGCTTTAAAAGTAATCACTAAAAAGCGGAGGCACCGGCTGCCGATCTCCTACCCAAAGCAAGCACGGTGCGACACTTGTTGCTCCCCAGTTAACGCCAGGGTTGGAGCTGAAACAATAATGCAAAACGATTAGAATCAAGGATTTGTGGTTACCGTCACAGTGAGCCATGACGCGCGTCACAATCCCACTTGCGCCTCTCAACTACCTGCTCATTCTTTTGATGTTCTTGCCGAAAATCCGTTCTCCGCTCCACACTAGTTGGGCACAATGCCAGTATTCTCTGCGGAAACAGTGACCCCTGCCGTTGCAATGAAAAGCAGGATGGAGTATACGAAGGTCAGACGATCAAGTGAAGTTGCACGAGCGACGGGCAACGCTCCGGCCCGGAGCAGTAGGGAGCAAGAATGACTCCCAAGGCTCCTCGATTTAACAATTGCCTTGTGCTGAGCCCGCAGCAGTTGGACCAATTGCTTCAGGTTCTGATCAAGCGAGATTACGAAGTCTTAGGGCCCACGCTGCGCGAAGGCGCCGTGGTGTACGATCATGTGGGCTCGACGAAGGACCTCCCCGCAGGTTGGACCGACGAGCAGGCCGGAGGAAAGTACCGGCTGAAGCGCCGCGAGGACGACGCGCTATTCGGATTCGCGGTTGGTCCGCAATCCTGGAAGAAATTTGTTTTCCCGCCGGCCATGCGACTGTGGCAGGCGCACCGTTCTGACGGGCTTTTCCAAATTGTGCCGGAGACGCGCAAGGCCACGAAGTTCGCCTTCATCGGCGTGCGCGCGTGTGAACTGCATGCCCTGAGCATCCAGGACAAGGTATTCCTGAAGGGCCCCTACGTCGATTCTGTATACAAGTTGCATCGCGAGAATATATTCATCGTCGCGGTCGATTGTGTGCAGGCCGGCGGCACGTGCTTCTGCGCGTCCATGAACACGGGCCCCAAAGCTACTGCGGGTTTCGATTTGGCGCTCACCGAAGTGCTTCACGAGGGGCGGCACCATTTCATCGTCCGGGTCGGCACAAAGGCAGGGGCGGATGTAATGTCGCAGGTTGCTCATGAGGAAGCGACCCCGGCGGACGTGGAGTTTGCCGAAAATCTCGTTGCCGAAGCCGCCAAACACATGGGCCGCACGCTCGACGTCAACGGTATCAAGGAAGTTTTGTACCGGAATATCGAGCATGTGCGCTGGGATCAAGTGGCGGACCGGTGTCTGAGTTGCTCCAACTGCACCATGGTGTGTCCGACGTGTTTCTGTTCCACCGTCGAAGACCTCACCGACCTGGCCGGCCAGCAGGCCGAGCGCTGGCGCAAATGGGATTCCTGCTTTACGACCGATTTCTCCTATATCCATGGCAGCAGCGTGCGCTCGACGCCGCGATCCAAATATCGCCAGTGGATGATGCATAAGCTGGCTTACTGGATCGATCAGTTTGGCACATCGGGGTGCGTGGGGTGCGGTCGTTGCATCACCTGGTGCCCTGTAGGGATTGATATTACTGAAGAAGCGCGCGTGATTCGCGAAGGTGAGACGCTCGCCAGCGCGGCCGGTTGAGGAGGGGTGCTTATGATTCACACGCTGGAGTCCGTCATCAGGGAACATCCGTTCTTCCAGGACTTCCCTGAAGAACATCTGCAGTTCATCACCGGGTGCGCGAAGAATGTGCAGTTCCCGGAAAAGCATTTTATTTTTCTGGAAGGGGATCCCGCGGATGAGTTCTATTTCATCCGCGGCGGCATGGTGTCGGTGGAACTGGTGATTCCCCACCTGGGACCGACCACGGTCCAGACCATAGGCGAAGGCGAAATTCTCGGCTGGTCGTGGGTTTCGCCGCCATACCGCTGGCATTTCAACGCCAAGACCCTGAAGCGCACGCGGGCGCTGGTCTTCGACGCCAAATGCCTCCGCGCCAAATGCGAGGAAGACCACGACCTGGGATTCGAAATGTTGAAGCGTTTTGCCAGCATCATCACGGCGCGGCTAGATGCCACACGGCTGCAGCTACTGGATATTTATGGCCACAATGATTGAAAACGAAGCCCCCCAGGGACTCAACGCGGACCCCATGATTCCGCAGCTTTACCGCGTGGACCGCGTGCGGGATGAAACGGACGATACCTTCACGTTCAGCCTGGTGCCCGAAAACGGCGAGACCAAAATCTCCTTCCTGCCCGGCCAGTTCAACATGCTGTATGTTTTCGGAACCGGCGAAGTGCCCATTTCCATCAGCGGCAATCCGGCGATGACTTCCGTGCTGGAGCACACCACGCGCAGCGTGGGCATCGTCACCAAGGCCATGGTCCTGCTGAAACCCGGCGACCAGATCGGCGTGCGCGGACCTTTTGGCAGCCACTGGCCCTTGAACGAAGAAAACGGCCGCGACATTGTGATCATTTCGGGCGGCATCGGGCTGGCGCCTTTGCGCCCCGTTCTGTATTACCTGATGGCGGAGCGCGAAAAATACCGCAAGATCGTCCTGCTCTATGGCGCGCGCGCTCCCGAAGACATCCTTTTCAAGAAGGAGCTGGAGCGCTGGCGCGGCAAGTTCGACCTGGAGGTACAGGTCACGGTGGACCGTGCCGCTAGCGGCTGGCGCGGCAACGTCGGCGTGGTGACACCGCTGGTTGCCCGCGCTCCCTTCGATCCATCCAACACCGTGGCACTGCTCTGCGGACCTGAAGTGATGATGCGGTTTGCGGTCATGGAGCTGCAGAAGCGCGGCGTGCCGCACGACCGGATGTATCTGTCGATGGAGCGGAACATGCGCTGCGCGCTGGGCTATTGCGGGCACTGCCAGTATGGCCCCGGCTTTGTCTGCAAGGATGGACCCGTTTACCGCTTTGACCAGATTGTCTCTGTTTTTGGCAAGTCGGAGGTCTGAAATGGCTGCCGTGCGCAAACCCAAGATCGCCGTTTGGAAGTTCGCATCGTGCGACGGTTGCCAATTGAGCCTGCTGGACTGCGAGGACGAGCTTCTTTCGATAGTCGGGGCGGTCGAAATTGCCAATTTCCCCGAAGCTTCGCGCGCCGTGGTAAAAGGCCCTTACGATATTTCTCTGGTGGAGGGTTCCATTACCACTCCGCATGACGAGGAACGCCTTCACACGATTCGCCGCTCTTCCAAGCTGCTGATCACCATCGGAGCGTGCGCCACTGCCGGCGGCATCCAGGCTTTGCGGAATTTTAAGAACATCGCCGACTTCATTCCGATGGTTTACGCCAAGCCGGAATACATTCAAACCCTCAGCAAATCCACGCCGATTAACGACCACGTTTTCGTCGATTTCCAGCTGCGCGGCTGCCCCATCAACAAGCTGCAGCTCGTCGAAGTCCTAAACGCCTTCCTGAACCGCAGGAAGCCGGTGACGCCGGCGCATGGCGTGTGCATGGAATGCAAACGGCGCGGGACCGTTTGCGTCATGGTAGCGAACGGCACGCCGTGTCTGGGCCCCGTTACCCTGGCCGGGTGCGGCGCGCTTTGCCCGGCCTACGATCGCGGCTGCTACGGGTGCTTCGGGCCCAAGGAAACGCCCAATACCACCTCGATGAGCGCGGGCTGGACCGCTCTGGGCGTTACCGAGCCGGAACTTGTGCGCGCCTTCCGTTCCTTCAATGCTTACGCCGAAGCTTTCCGGAAAGAGAGCGAAGCGCATGAACGCTAAGACCATCAAGGTCGATGTCCTGGCACGCGTCGAGGGTGAGGGCGGCTTGTTCGTCCGGGTACGCGACCAGCGCGTCACGGAAGTGAAGCTCAACATCTTCGAGCCGCCGCGCTTCTTTGAAGCTTTTCTCCGCGGGCGCAAATTCAGCGAAGCTCCCGACATCACCGCGCGCATCTGCGGCATCTGCCCGGTCGCTTATCAAATGAGCGCCTGCCACGCGGCCGAGGACGCTTTCGGGGTTCATATCGAGGGTTCCATTCGCGAACTGCGCCGCCTGCTTTACTGCGGCGAGTGGATTGAAAGCCACGCGCTGCACATTTACATGCTGCACGCACCGGACTTTCTCGGCTACGAGGATGTCATCCAGATGGCCAAGGATCATCCGGAGGCGGTGCAGCGCGGCCTGCGGCTAAAGAAAATCGGCAATCAGATCATGACCCTGGTGGGGGGCCGCGAGATTCATCCCATCAACGTACGCGTCGGCGGCTTCTATAAGGCGCCGTCCAAGCAGCAACTCAAGGGTCTGACCGAAGATTTGAAATGGGCGCGTGACGCCGCAGTGGAAACCTGCCGCTGGGTTTCCACATTCACCTTCCCCGAATTTCAGCGCGATTACGAATTTGTGGCCTTGCGTCACCCGGATGAGTATCCCTTGAACGAAGGGCGCCTCGTTTCCAGCAAGGGACTGGATATTCCCATCCAGGAATACGAGCAGCACTTTGCCGAAGAACACCACAAGCATTCCAACGCTTTGCATTCCGCTCTGCTCGAGCGCGGCTCCTATTTCGTCGGCCCGCTGGCCCGCTACAATTTGAATTACGAAAAACTCACGCCGCTGGCACAGAAAGCGGCGCGGACTGCGGGTCTGACCGCCACATGCCGCAATCCCTTTCAGGGCATTCTTGTACGCGCGGTGGAAACCGTGTATGCCTGCGAGGAAGCCCTGCGCGTCATCGCGCATTACGAAGAGCCGGATAAGCCTTATGTGGAGGTCACTCCCCGTGTTTCCATTGGGCATGGCTGCACCGAAGCGCCGCGTGGCATTCTTTATCACCGGTATCGTTACGACGATCGCGGCCTGATCTCGAACGCCAAGATCGTTCCCCCGACGTCGCAGAACCTGAAGACCATGGAGGAAGATCTTTCCGAGTTTGTCAGCGCGCGTCTCCATCTACCCAACGACCGCCTGCAGTGGCAATGCGAACAAGCCATTCGCAACTACGATCCCTGCATCTCCTGCGCTACGCACTTCCTGAAACTCCGGGTAGAGCGCGAATGACCGCTCCACGCAGCAGCGCGCTGCTGATCGGGGTGGGCAACCCCTTNCGCGGCGACGACGGNGTGGGTGGTGTCGTCATTCGCCGCCTGCGTGGCCANANTCTNCCGGGCTTCACGATCATGGAGGAAACCGGCGACGGCGCCGANTTGCTGGAGGCCTGGAAAGGCGCTTCTGCGGTCATTCTGGTGGATGCGGTGCAATCCGGCGCGGCTCCCGGCACCATCCACCGGATCGACGCCACTACCGAGAAGCTTCCCAAGTGGTTTTCCCATTGTTCCACGCACGCCTTCGGAGTGGCCGAAGCCATCGAACTCGCGCGCACCATGGGCGAATTGCCTCCTTCTCTGGTTGTATACGGGATAGAGGGTTTGGATTTCTCCGCGGGCACTTCGTTGTCTCCTGAAGTCGCCGCCAGCGTCCCGGGGGTTGTTTCCAGCCTACTCGCCGAAATCCGCGGGCTTGCCGGCTTCAAGTCCGCACGCATCGCTTGACACGGTAATTCCTCCGCACGAAACCTGCTCCGTCGCCCCGCGCAGGCTGTAGAGCGCGGCGTGCTAGAGTTTCTCTGGTATCGCCAATGCCAAAATTCGACATCTCTCCCGCCGACCGCGTTTTTGTTCTTACCGGTGCCGGCATCAGCGCGGAAAGCGGTATTCCCACTTTCCGCGATGCCGGCGGACTTTGGCGCCATTATCGAATCGAAGAGGTTGCTTCCCCTCTCGCGTGGCGTCGTGATCCGCATCTCGTTTGGGATTTCTATTCCATGCGCCGCAAAGTGGCGTCCAGCGCCAAGCCAAATCCCGGCCATCTTGCGCTCGCGACTCTCGAGCAGGCTCTCGGCGACCGCCTTTTTCTCTGCACGCAAAACGTCGACAATCTTCAGGAGCAGGGTGGCGCGCGGCGCATTCATCACATGCACGGTGAACTCTTCAAGAGCCGTTGCGACGCTTGTTCCCTCCCGCCGTTCGCGGACACCTCTCTCCACGAATCACCCGGCGAGATTCCACTCTGCTCCTGCGGGGGCAAAATCCGCCCGCATATCTGCTGGTTCGGCGAGACGCCTTTTGACCTTGAGCAGATCTTTCAAGCGCTAGATAGTTGTTCCATGTTCATCGCTATCGGAACCTCCGGCAGCGTTGAGCCTGCCGCCAGTTTCGCCGCCCACGTTGCTGGGCGAGCTAGAGCTTTCTATGTGGGCCCCGAGGCTCCCGCCAACCACGCGATGTTTGACGAGTGCTTCCTTGGCAAAGCGGGCGAGCTTTTGCCAGGTCTTTTTTCCTGGTGAGATGACGCCGGAGTGTCGTTCCGCTAGGAGTCTTCGCGTTCCTTCTCTTCCCTGAATCGAGTACAATGATGTTCACCGTTGCCCGAATCCTTTCGGAGCAATCATTCCTCCGTCAGGAAGAGATGCACCGGAGGTGTCGCATGGACTCCGATCCACAGATTGAACGCAAGGCTCTTCTAAAGAAGCTGCTGGTTTATGCGGTGATTGGGGTTGTTGTCGCTGTTGTCTATTTCGTTTTTCTTCTGATCTCACGTCATCAAGCGGCCCGCGAATTCGAGCAGCGCAACACCGAGATATTAAACCAGCAGCATCGCGCAGAGGATGATCTCACCCTTAAACAACTGGGTGGCCCAGGGTTCGGCATTCGCGCTCTTTACGCCAATCCCCCGGTTATCCGGCGCGGGCAATCCGCACAGGTCTGCTATGACGTCGTCAACGCGAAGACCGTCAGCCTCGATCCGCCTGTGGCGGAAGTTTGGCCTTCGCATACGCGGTGTTTCGGGGTCTCGCCCAAACGGACCACCACCTACACGCTTACCGTCACTGACGCCAATGGGAAGACGGCCACGAACGACGTGGAAGTGAAAGTTCATTGACAGCTTGTCTGTTACATAACNCTTTTTATTTACAACATGATACGGGGCCATTCTGACAGGCAGAGCGCGCCACCGGCCTTCTTCCCATCCTTCCCATCCTTCCCCCTTGTTCTCTCATTTCTCTCCCATCTATAATGAGGGGAGCGGAGTTCGGCCAAGCCGAGCTCCGCATCGTTTTTCTTTAACCCGGAAAGTTTATGTCCGATCCACTTGCAAAAATAAAGAAGAAGCTGCAGACGGAAATTGACGCGCTCGAGCGGGAGCTCAACGTCGAACTTCCCAAGGAGATTGCCGTTGCCCGTGCGCACGGCGACCTCTCCGAAAACGCGGAATACAAATTCGCCAAGGAGCGCCAGGGGTACGTCAACGCGAAGATTCACCAGCTTAAGAAGCGCATGGGCGACCTGGGCATGCTCAATCTCACGAACATTCCCCGGGATCGAACCGGTTACGGTTCGCGCGTCGTGGTTGTGGATGTGCAGCGAAGCATCGAAGTCGAATACAAACTGGTCAGCAGCGAGGAAGCTGACGTGGAAAAGGGGCTCATCTCCACGACCTCTCCAATCGGCCGAGCCCTTCTGAATCGCAAGGTAGGGGACGAAGTGCACGTCGCCACGCCAGCCGGCAAGAAGGAGTTTGAAGTTGTGCGGCTGGTGACCATTCACGAGGAGGATTGATCCCTTCCACCCGGCCCACGGCCACAGTTCATACTTGATTGGGATTCAGGTTTCGCTCCCCGTCTTCTGACACCTCTCGGCTATTGAACATTTCTCCTTGTCGCTTTCTATCTCTGGCGCTATCACGCAGGGCTTTTTGCCGTGCTTTCTGTATGGCAGACGTGCGCCTTTTTCCGCTGGAACTCGATCCTCGTGAACAACTCGCCAAAATGGGCAGGCGTGGATGGGTTTGGGAGGTTTGTTTTGTTTTCGTTTCCCAGCCTGACGGGCTGGTCGAGCGTCTGGCGCGCCTCCGGCGCTGAGGAAAAATAGGAGTGACAGAGGGAGAAGGCGGGGTGACGGCGAGGAGAAGAGGGGTGGCGGGAGCAATCTCACGAACTGGCCTGGGAACGCCATTCTCCTGAATGGCGGTTTGAAGGTTGGCATGGCCGATAAACACCGTCAATCGGGAGATTGGCGGTCCCGGGAAGCAAGCAGCGGGGCTAGTCGGTGGCGCCAGTGGTGGACGGGGCGGGATGGGAAACGGCTTCGCGGATGAGCAGCGGAAAGCGCGGGAAGGAAAAGCTGCCGGCGACGTCGTCAATCACGTTGACCTGGCAGAGATACAGGCCGGGCTTCAAGGATTGCAGCGGCAAGTCCATCTGGAAGATGACGGCTTTGCGATCGGGCGCGGTGACCTCGTTGGCCTCGAACGGCTTGGATTCATAGACCTTCGTCGCGCCCTGGATGAATTCGATGCTGGTAAGGACGCGGACGGAGTCACGCGCAGGCTTTGTGGCCACGGGTGATTTGGCCGCCTCCTGCTGTTCCGCAGCGGCGGGAGCCGGCGTGGATTCCCCGGGGTTCTTGCCTTTGGCGGCATCATAGACCTCGTACTGCAGGTACAGATGCTGGTCCGGCGTAAAGACGTGCGTGATATTGGGAACAAGCTCCATTTGATCGCGCACCAGCGGATTGACGCCGGTCTTTTTCGCGGTGGCCGGGACGCGCAGGCTGCTCAATACCACGGAGCTCATTTTCATGGGCGACTTGCGTAGGTCCGGGATGCGCACATCGCTCTCGAACGAGCCCATGCGCCCGGTTTGATTTTCGCGGATCACAAACTTCAGGTGGTAGCTGCCGGGAGCCAGGAGGAAGCCGGTGTTGTACTGAACGTTTTTGCGGCGGATCTCGCGAGTGCTTTCGACGGCGAGCTTTACGGTGTCGCGCAAACGGCCGACGGGGAATTTGCCGCTCTCGAGAGCTTCCCCGATGATGTCAATCGTGGCGTTGTCCTTGTCCTTTTCGGTAACGAAGGGAATTTGCGAGCCAGGAACGACAAGGGAAACGGCCAAATAGTAGTGCGATTCATCCTTGCGGAAATAGGAGGCGCCGGCATAAAGAGGCACATCCACGCGGGGCAATTGGGCGGCCAGCTCGTCTTCGAGCTGCTCTTCGCGGTCGGCGCGGTTCAGGTGCTCGAAGTCGCGCCCGGCGTAATAGCCGGAGCGGAAATCGAGTTTCAAGTCGGGCCGGTTCACGGTGACTTTCAGATGGCGGAACCTGCCGTCTTTAGCCGGATTGTTGCTGGTAAATCCCAGAACGTAATAGACGGAACTGTCTTTCTGCACCTGGGAGAAGACGCCGCTGAAATCGTTGGAATCGAAGAAGGCTTTGCCGCCGGTGTCCGCGGAAAGGGTAGCGAGGGTGTCTTGCGAAGCGGCATTGCCGTTGAGATCGTTCAGGATGGACGCGCCCGTGTAGGCGGACTGGCCGTGCAGGCTGGCGTTTTGCGCTTCTCCGCCTGGAGGAAAGGCTTGCAGGCCGCGGACGTCGAGGGAATAAATGGAGGCGTTGGACTTTACTGCGGCAGCCGTTGCGGCGCGCAAGGCAGACTGGTTGTCCACGCCGGATTGCGTGATGCCATTGCTGAAATAGATGACACTCTTTTTTTGCGGAAGCTTGCCGAGCGCCTGCATCAGGGATTGAATGGCGAGGAGCTTGTAATCGGCGTTGAAGGTGTTGAGATCGGTGTCGTCCTCGGTGAAAGAGCCGCCGGACTCCGCGGCGCCCTCGGCGCTTCCCGTGGTGCCGTTGTCGAAGCCCTGCCCTTCACCGGATTTGTAGCTGGAGAGCACGGAGACAAGTTTCTGCTGGTCATCGGTGAAATCGCAGTCCACGTGCATGTTGGTGGCGAGCGAAACGATGGCGATGAGATCCGCGGGCTGCATCTTCTCATGAACGAATTTCTTCGCGGCGTCCACCGCGCGGTCAATCTCCTCGGGTTGCATGGCGGAAAAGTCGAAGAAGAGGAGAATCAGGCGGCGATCGCGAGCATCGAGCGTGGGGGGAGCTTTCTTGCTGGAGTGCAGCAGTGTTCCCGGCGTTTCCGGCGCCGCGCCGGAGACCGTTGCGCCGGCAATGGCCGGCAATTCGTCAACATTCTCAAAATCGAAGCTGGAGATAGCCTGCTTTTTGCCGTCTTCGTAGAGAGTAAAATCCTCTTTTTTCAGATCTTTGATCAAGTTGCCCTTTTTATCGTGGGCCACGACATTCACGAGTACGAGCTCGGTGGTGACACGAATGCGGCCCGGAGCGACGACGGGCTGGCCGGGTTCCTGGGAGAGAAGCGGAGCGCCCGGCGAGAGCAGCGCCGTGGCGGCAAGCATTGAGAGAATGTTTCGTGTGCGTAGCATCGGTGCTATCTCTCAGAAGCGAAAACGAGCCTGCATGGTGACACGGCGCATGCTCCCCGCAGCAGTGACTTCGCCAAAAGTCAGCGAGTTCACGACGGTGCTGATGGAAGTGTAGTTCACATGATTGAAGACGTTGCTGGCTGTCAGGCGCAAATCGAGAGAGC
>JGI12270J11330_10002666_pt1 | contig 13034 bp, 9 predicted proteins | sample PeaSoiMetSII2010_FD_11330 | JGI IMG/M metagenome (IMG submission 11330)
TTCAGGGCGTACACGCAGCGCAATTGGCACCTTCAGGACAAAGTGGGAGCCAAGTTGCCCACCGCGGCCGATCTCGGCATAGGCATTACCCCCGACAATCCGACGGGTCCCCCGAACATTTATTTTGACAATGGTTTTGAGGCCGGTTTCAGCGAGCACGGCCCCACGACTTTCGCCAACAATACGTTTGGTTTCACGGACACAATCACCTGGCTGCACGGCCGGCACAATTTCAAATTTGGCGGAGGACTTTCGGCCTACCAAAACAACACGCTCTATGATTTCTTTATCAACGGCGAGTTTGATTTTTACAGTTCCTACTATGGGGGCAGTACTCCGGCAACGGGAAATCCTTTTGCGGATTTCCTGCTGGGAGCACCCAGCCAGTTGTTTCAGTATCCCGCCGCGCCCTCGAATATCCGCAGTAAGGCCACGGCAGGCTTCTTCCAGGACGAATGGCGTTTAACCAGAAGATTCAGTCTCAATCTGGGTATCCGGTACGAATATAACCAGCCAAAGCTTGATACCAAGGGGCGCAGCTTTTCCATTATTCCCGGCCAGCAATCCACCGTGTTCACGAATGCTCCCGTAGGCATGGTGTTTCCAGGTGACAAGGGCGCTCCTGTGGGCGCAAATTTCCCGGACAAGAACAATTGGGCTCCCCGAATTGGAATTGCCTGGGATCCGATAGGAGATGGAAAAACCAGCATACGGGGCGGCTTTGGCATTTTCTATGACGTTCTGAAAGGGGAAGATAACTTGCAATTTAACGGCCAGCCCCCCTTCTTCGCCTCCGCTGCTCCCATCTTCCCCAGTGTGGGCCCAGGCCAATCTACGGATATTCCTTTTTTCAGTGATCCTTTCGGTGTGAATTCGGCGAACGTGCCCAATCCGTTTCCATCGAAACCACCACCATCCAATCTTGATTTTCTTGGCACCGGATTATTGCCCATCAACGCCGCTGAAGGGGTCTACGTCGTCGACCCACATCTCAAAACACCTTACACGTACCAATACAATCTCAGCATACAGCGCGAAGTGTTACCAAATACCATGTTCGAAGCGGGTTATGTGGGAAGCAGTTCGCACGGCCTGACCGGTTTGATAGACATAAATCCCTTTATTTTGGGAACGACGGACCGCGTGCTGAATCTCACACCGGGTAATACGACTTGCGTCGATAACGATGGTAACTCCAGCTCCGGAGCCGACCCAAGTGCAACCTGCAGCTTTGGAAGCTTGCCAGAATTCAAGAATGTCACCAAGGCCAATTACAGCAGTTTGCAGGTAAGTCTCACGCGCCAGATTTCGGATACCGCCGGGTTCGGGAAGACGTATTTCACTTTCGCTTACACCCTCGCCCATAGCATCGATAATGTTTCCGGCTTTCGGCAGCGTAATTCCTCGGTACCTTCCTACAATCCCGACCTCTTCCGTGCCTCCAGTGACCAAGACGTCCGTGACCGCGTCACATTGAGCGGCGGCTGGGATCTGCCCATCGATCATTGGTGGAGCTCCGGCCCGAAGCGATTAACTCAGGGATGGAGCCTGTTTCCCATCTTCACCTGGCATACTGGGTTTCCCTTTGATGTGTTCGCCAATTTGGGAGAGCGCTTCTATCCGGGCGCCGAAGGGCCTTCCGGGGCAGGTGATCCGGCAAACGTTCACGCAAACGTTGTGGGAAATATCGCGAACCTCGCGCCATTGAATCCTCGAAAAGCACAGGATTTTGGCTATGGCTCTGGGAATTATTGGTTTAATCCAAACGACCTGACAGCAGCTCAGTGCCCCGATCCACCTGACCCGACCCAGCCTCCTTGCGTGCCCGGACCAACGATGCTCCCTTCCGATGCGCAGGTGGTGGCGGATCCATCTTTGGCCACTTACGGAACCCTTCCGCGAAACTACTTGCGCGGGCCGGGTTACATCAATTTGGATATGGCATTCTCCAAGACAACCACCATCAGCGAGAGAACGAAGCTCGAATTTCGTGGAGAGTTTTTCAATATCTTTAATCATGCGAACTTCATGAACCCCTCGTCATCATCTGGGAGCAACATCAACAGCTCCGAATTCGGACAGATGACTTCGACGTTCGATCCGCGCATAATTCAGCTGGCTTTGCGCATCTCGTTCTGAGCCTCATTCGACTCCATTCCCGCCGGGAGGTGCGAGCTTCCCGGCGGTTTTTCTTTCAGCCGCTGAACTGGCGGTCCATGCGGGTGGTTGACCCTTTCCTGGCACCTTGTGCTGAAGCTGTGCTAACCTAGAAGTTCAGCCCGGGATGCTCAGCTCACTCCGGGTTTTGTGTCGGGGCGTGGCTCAGCCTGGCTAGAGCGCCCGGTTCGGGACACAGCGGAAAATCACAGATTCGGCGTCGCTTAACTCCGAAAATCGCCCGCCAAAAGCCCTCCCGTTAGTCCCAACGATAGTCCCAATTAGCAACGTGATTTGGCGCTGTAGCATGACATCTGGCTGGACAGACGATTAAGTTTGGTGGAAACTTACGTCGGCTCTGGGTTGTTTGCCTTGTGTTCGTTCGTTTTTCGGCGAATCGGTTCCTGCCAGACCTTCCCAACCTTCAGGTATGGGTTCGATTCCCATCGCCCGCTCCTGAAATCTTGTTTCCCTCAAATGACTTAGCGATTGGTCGAGGCGGCAAAAGGCGGCATTTAAGAGCAAAACGAGCTTCTAGGGTGGCACCGCTAGCTCGAGCGAAAAGCCTGAAACACAATTCCGCAATTCGCTGAATCCTGGCTACTGCTGTAACAGAGCACCTTGATGTGGCAATTCAAGGACTTACAGGGACTGGTAGGAACAGAAAACCTCGTTGAGTTATAGAAGGAAACTCTTATTGTTCCCGGATTGTTCCCACGTTGGAACCGTCGGATATTCCGAAGGCAAGAATTTGTGGACGGATTGGCACCGACGCCTTGAAACTTGAGCGAAAACGTGAAAGACATAAGCAAGAAGCCGAGTTCGAATTGATCATTGATCAAGGTCTGGCGATGAGCCCGAATGGCGCATGCCAAATCTTGATGCTTCAATTGTCCCTATGATTCGGCGCCCCCCAACGAGTCTTGAAATGAGGGTTTTGGTGGCCTGTTGAATCCGGATTCGATCCCCACCGCCCCTACCCACCTTGTTTTCGTCTCAATCAGTTACCGCCAGTTTTTGTACCAAAACGCATTTTGTACCGATTGGAGCATCTTCAGATCTCGTTAGGGGCCTGACGCTGACAATCTGTGTCCGAATGGACGTAGTACTTCGACGTCGAACGAATACCACTGTGGCGATGGATCTTCTGTACGGCCGCCGGATTGGCCTTCCGCCCGCAAAGAGCAGTCCCCAACCCATGACGGAAGGCATGGAGGCCCACGCGTTCAGTTCTCAATCCCAGCTTCCTCGGGATCGGCTTCAACCCGAACTTCACGACGTACGACCGCTTGAGCGGCCTGCCGCGACGATTCAGGAATAGCAGCCCAGTCTCGTTCTGTTTCCAATGATCTCGAAGATAGGCCACCGGCACAAACGCACCGAGCATGGTCAGATGACGGCTCTCGAACTCGGCCCGCTACACCGCAGGATCGGTGGGCATGTATCCACAATCGCCCAGTTCTGCTCCGGTGTATCCGGTCTCCGCCAACTCGTTTAACAACTGGTCGAAGGGGATTTGTTCCCCCTTCTCGCCTTTGAACTCTAAAGCTCCCCAAGAATAAAGGACATTCCCAACACCAAGTCTTCCATGGCTCATTTCTTACTCTTTGGTGGAGCGGTCGATTCGCGAACAACCAATTCGGCTGCAACCTTGATGCTGTGGGCTGGAGCGGAGCCCTTCAGTAACTGGATCAGTGTCTCCATGGCCATTCGCCCCATCTGCCGCATTGGTTGCCGCAAAGTTGTCAGTGCGGGTTGCATGTACTGCGAGATGTAAAGATCATCGAATCCGGTGAGGGAAATATCGCCAGGGACCTCCAAACCGGCGACGCGAACTTGACGCATCGCGCCCAGGGCCGACATGTCGTTGTAACAGAATACCGCCGTGGGACGCTCCGCAAGGGCCAGGAGTTGGGCCATCGCTTTCATGCCGCCTTCCGGCTTCCCGTCGCCGAGGACTATGAACTCGGGTCGAAAGCACAATCCCGCGGCCTGCAGTGCGCGGCGGTAGCCGCTAAAGCGCTCCGTATCAGACTGCTCCCCGTAACTGTCCCCGAGATAGGCAATGTTCTGGTGCCCCAGTTCGATGAGGTGGGAAGTGGCTCTTACGCTGGCTTCGACGTTGTCGATCATGACCGACTGCACGTACTCGCTAGGGTGCTGGTTGTTCAACAGCACGATAGGAATGCGCAACTGCCCGATCATCCGAACATAAATGGCCCCGGCACGCGAGGAGGTAACGATGATTCCGTCCACGCGCCGTTCTTCGAACGAACGCACGACGCGAATCTCGCGTTCCGGGTCGGCATTCGAGTTTGCGAGAAATACGGAAAAACCGAATTCTGTCGCGGCGTCTTCGATGCCGTCGACAACTCCGGCGGCGAACGGATCGGCAATCGTCGTGACTACGATGCCGACCGTGCGCGTATGCCGCGTGACCAGGCTGCGGGCAACCTCGCTGGCGCGATACTGGGATTGCTCGGCGATGCGGTGAATCTTTTCCGTAGTCTCAGCGCTGATCAGCGGACTGTTGCTGAGGGCTCGGGAAACGGTGGAATGAGAAACGTGCGCCATGCGGGCGATGTCTTTGATGGAGATGGGGTTGGCGAGAGATTTGCGTCTCATGGCGCACACGTTTGCATTTCGCGTCGATAAACATACTCCCATACCGGCTTCACCGTCAATGAACAGTACTCGAGCGCGAAGGGCCCAAGGTCTAGGAAAATGCAGCCTGGCTGTGAGGGCGCACGTCTCGAGACAATTAGGCGGAGGCAACTGTAGTGGTTCAAAGGGAGTGGTTGGTGAGAGTTTTTTTGAACGCACACGTTTGCATTTGGGTTTTTTTTGAGGCACAATTTTTACCGCTGCAAGAGAACCTCAAGACGGACGGAAACTGCTCGAGTCTTCGGCGCACTGCCGTGGCTTGGTCCCTCAAGGAGAGCACTGTGGCAGACAATCTCGAAAANCAACCTGCGCTCAACCGCGGCATTGGTCTTCTGGAGGCCTCGTCGACCAACATGCTGCAGATGATTGGCATCGGCCCTTTCATTACCTTGCCCATTCTGTTGGCTACCATGGGGGGACCTCAAGCCCTGCTGGGATGGTTCCTGGCCGGAATCGTTGCACTCGGAGACGGATTGGTTTGGGCGGAACTCGGCGCAGCGCTACCCGGGGCAGGTGGCCCTTACCACTATCTGAAAGAAGCTTACGGTCCGCGCAGTCTGGGCCAGATGATGAGCTTTATCTACATCTGGGAAACCACGATGAGCGCCCCGCTCTCGCTGGCTTCGGGTGCAGTGGGCCTCTCGCTGTACGTCAAGTTTTTTTGGCCGAGCATTGGGCTCGCAGGGCAAAAGCTCATAGCCATATTCGTGTGTCTCACCTGCATGACTCTGCTCTATCGTGAGATTCGCTCCGTGGGAAAACTCTCTGTTGCGTTGTGGATTGTAGTCATGCTGACGTTGGGTTGGGTGGTGGTTGCAGGTCTAATGCACTTTAGAATGGGACTAGTGCTGGACTTCCCGCAGAACGCCTTCCAACTCTCCCCGCACTGGTTTCTAGGACTCGGAGGCGCCACGTTAATCGCCATGTACAGCTACGGCGGATACTCGAATGTCTGTCTGTTCGGCGGCGAGGTAAAAAATCCGACGCGCACGATTCCGCGGTCCATCATCTACGCCATCCTGGTCGTGGGTACGCTGTACATCATTATGAGTGTGACGATCGTTGGAGTAGTTCCGTGGAGAGAGGCGATCGGGATTCCCTATATCGTTTCGGAATTCATCCGGCGCATTTATGGGTCTGGGGCGGCCACCTTGATGACGTTGCTGATCCTCTGCGCGAGCCTGGCCTCCGTGTTTGCCGCGATGTTGGGATATTCGCGAGTTCCCTACGCGGCGGCCGTTGACGGCCGATTCTTCAAGGCATTTGCGAAAGTGCACCCCACCAAACATTTCCCCACGTTCTCCCTGCTTTTCCTCGGGATTACGTCAACGTTCACCTGCCTGTTGAATCTGGATATGATTATTAGCGCGCTAATGGTGATTCAAATCGTGACGCAATTCATCCCGCAGGTGTTGGCAGTGACCATGATTCGGAGGTACCGCAAAGACATCGCCAGGCCCTTCCGGATGTGGCTGTACCCGGTACCCAGCCTCGTTGCTCTCGCGGGCTGGTTGTGGATGCTCATCGGAAGCGGGTGGCACTTCATCCTTCTGGGGTCAGCGATCCTGCTTTTCGGCATTGGCGCATATCTGTTGCAGGCGAAACAGAATCGAGAGTGGCCCTTCTTGCAAGACCAGGTGACAGCGTGAGCAAGGAAAAAACCGCCGACGTGGTGGTCTTTGGGGATCTGTTTCTCGATCTAGTGATGTCTGGTTTTCAGCGCCTTCCCGAGCTTGGGCAGGAGGCTTTGGCAGCACATTTCCATCGAGAGACAGGCGGTGGGGCCGCGCACACATCGTGCGGCTTGGCGATTCTGGGGTTGCGTACGAAGTTGGTTGGCGCTGTTGGAGCTGCCGAGATCGAGTGGTTTCGAAAGAGACTGGGGTCGAAAGGGGTAGACCTCCAAGGCGTGATCGTTCATCCGTACGAACCGACAGCCACCACGGTTGCTGTTTCTACCTCGCAGGACAGGGCCTTCTACACCTACGCCGGCGCAAATCGTTCTCTGCCCGAGTTGTTGACAGATTCGTCGGTCCGAGAGCACATGGCAGCGGCCCGGCACGTGCATTTCGCGCATTTGGTCGAGGCCGGCTGCTTACACGAGCTTAGTGCCTGGCTTCATGGACAAGGTTGCACGGTTTCGATTGATGTCGGCTGGGACGAAGAATGGCTGGGCAGCCCGCGCACCATGAAAGCGCTCCGTGAAGTGGATTGGTTCCTGCCGAACGAACAGGAAGCAAAATGCGCGAGTGGCCAATCGGATGCGCGTAGCATGCTGCAATGGTTTGAGGATCATGGGCTCCGGGGCGTCGTAATAAAGCTCGGGCCAGAGGGGGCCATTGCGCAATCGGTCCATAGAACTTTTGTTCAGCCTGCTTATCCTCTGCAACCTATCGAGACCACCGGTGCCGGCGACTGTTTTGATGCCGGATTTCTTTTTGCCTGGTTGAAGGGCAGGGAACTTGGAGAATGCTTAGCCTGGGGAAATATCTGCGGCGGCATGTCCACGCAGCGCGCTGGGGGAATTGACGGATTTCCAAGCGGGGAAGAGGTGGAAAGAGCCCTCCAACAATATCGAGGGAGTATATGAACACGACAAAGAAAGTAGCGGTTCTTGGCGGCGGGAGCGCGCGCACGCCGCTGCTCGTATACGGCATCGCGGAGGCGCAACACAAGATTGGCGTCGAAGAAGTCGCACTCTATGATCTCGACCGAGATCGCGTTCGCGTCATAGCTGCCTTGTGCACCGAAGTGGCGAGGCGTCTGGGCACTGATCTGAAGATTACTGTACCGCCAACCGCCGAGGAGGCGGTCGCGTATGCGCAGTACGTCATCAGCAGCCTGCGCGTGGGAGGGAGCGCAGCCCGCGCTCGCGATGAAGCCATTGCACGTAAACATGGATACGCCGGGCAGGAGACCACCGGCCCAGGCGGTCTCGCCATGGCTCTGCGGACCATTCCAGTGAGTCTCCAGTACGCGAAGCTGGTCAAGCAATGTGCGCCGGATGCGTGGTTCATCAACTTTACCAATCCGGCGGGGTTGATCACGCAAGCTCTCACATCGCACACCGGGCTTCGGGTTATCGGGATTTGCGATACACCGACGGAGATCTTCCACCGCATCGCCGAGGTGCTGCACGAGCCCCGCGAACAGGTAACCTGCCACTATGCGGGTCTGAATCACCTGGGATGGGTGAACAGCGTCACGGTGCGCGGAGAAGAACGANTCGACGAGATNTTGAAAAGTGATGCGGCANTCGCGAGGCTNTATCCTTCGGACTTGTTTGCCCCTGCGCTGCTCCGCAGCCTAAAGGCAATTCCTACCGAATACCTGTTTTTCTACTACTCGCAGCGGCGGGCGTTCGAAAACCAACACGGCAGTGGAGCTACACGCGGCGCCGAAGTGGAGAAGTTGGACCGCCAAGTGTACGCACAGAATGTGGCGTCCATTGCTGCCGGCGATGTGGCAGCGGCTTTGGATCGTCACACCGCGTACCTGATGCAGCGGTCCGCCTCGTACTTTCGTCTGGAGTCACACGGGGAGTCCGCTTTTGACTACACGGCGTCCGATTTTCCTGACCCGTTCCGGGCAGAAACTGGGTATCACCGCATGGCCCTGGAAGTCATGATAGCGTTGTCCGCCAGCACTCCCATGCGAACCGTGGTCAACGTGCCGAACCAAAACTGTATCTTTGACCTCGATCCAGAGGATGTCGTGGAGGTGCCCTGCGAAATCAGCTCTTCAGGGATCAAGCCGCTGACCGTTGGAAAGCTCCCGCCAAAAGTTCGAGGGCTGGTCTTGTCGGTCAAGGAGTACGAGAGATTGGTCATTCGGGCCGCAGTGGAGGGATGTGCGGAAGCCGCGCGCACCGCCTTGATGGTACTGCCCATCGTGGGACAATGGGAAGCGTCGGATGAGCTGATGCGCGCGCTCATCGAGAGCGATCCGGAACACCTAGGCTACTTGAGCTGGAGGAGGAACTGAGGGCGTTCGCACGCTAGCGAGACAATCAAAGGGGATAGTGTTCCGATCACGCATCAGGGCTCCGATCCGTGCTTGCGGAAGGCCCGATTGAGTTCACGCGCATAAAGGTCCAGACCCTGTCTGGAGTTTTGATGTTTCCTGTGAAACCAGTTCCGAAGGGTGGGATTCTCCAGACACTGTCTGGAGAATTGTCCACAGGAGATAGAACTGCCTCATCTGCCAGAGATTACTTTGAGAAAAGCCCCTGCCAAACTTCGTGGTGAGGTCTGAAGCAAGCTGTTCGATCAGGGCCTCTCCATACCCGGCCCGCCTTCTGCCCTGTTGTTCGTGCTCCACGATTCTTCGTCCGAGCTCCCAATACGTGCGGCTCATACACAATACATTCCTGGCTTAGCTCAGATTAGGACCCCAATACTGATTGGCACAGTAAGTCGTTGGGTCCAACTGGTGAACGTGCTACGGCCCAGATTGCCAGAGCGGTTTGCACAGTTACCGCTGCGGCGTTCGCCGCCTCTTTCGACGTAGTGATTTTTCGAGAACTTGATCGCGGGGTGGACCGTTGTCACTCGATCTGCGAACGCCACATCCACTTCTCGATGGACATCCGACCCCCATCCGGTGTCGTGACTAGAAACGCGCGAAACAAGCTGCGGGAGCGGCCTTCGCCGCTCCCGCAGCTTACACTAGAAGAACAGCTTCAGTGCCAGTTGGATCTCACGCGGATCGCCGGGCCCTCCCGAATCGTTCCCCAGAATCGGCGAGAGTGTGTTGGAGACCTTTCCAAACGAACCTGGCGAGCCAATATACGCATTCGGGGCTNCGAAGTTGGGNTGATTAAANGCGTTGAAAAATTCAGCTCTAAATTGCAGCTGCCATCTTTCCGTAAATTTGAACTGNTTGAACAGGCTNAGGTCCCACATCTGGAGNCCNGGACCGTAGAACTTNAAGGGGGCACATGACCCGAAGGTTCCCGGCCCTGGCTGCGNAAATGCNGCCGGATTGATTAGGAAACCCGTNGTTGTGTANAAATNGTGNTTGGTCGTCGCGCCNGTGAACGGGTCCCCTACACAGTTCGCATAAACGGCGTGATTATAGCCCAACAAGCCATCATTCGCGGCAGTGACGCTATAGGGACTTCCAGTCTGTAACGTTATGATCCCGTTGAATTGCCAATCACCCAGCCAACGGCTGGCTGCATTCGGACCGGAAAGGAAGCGCTTCCCTTCGCCGAACGGCAACTCCCAAAGGAAATTCCCGCTAAAACGGCTGCGAATGTCGAGATCCGAGTTACTCATCGCCGCAGCGTAGTTGTAGGAGTTTTGAGGGAGCGGTGCGGCAGTCAGGTTGTCGCCAAAATCGGCAAGTCCGTGGCTGAAAGTGTAACCCAGGGAGTAGGTCAAGCCCTTAGACATCTTTCGCCGCAAGGAAAGTTCGAGACCGTTGTAGTCCGAATTTCCATCATTGGTGGCTAATTCAAGGAATGCGTGTTGGCCAGTGGTTTCGCAAGCCACGCCCGTACCCGCATAGGTATCGATATTCGTTACGGTATTCAGGTTGGCGTACGGGTACGCCAAAACGGGACAACCATTGTCGAAGCTTGTGACTTGCGGCATGTTGGCATCGCGTAAGCGATTCATCTTGCGGCCCCAATTGCCAACGTAGGTGGCCGCGAGCACGGTGTCGTTCATAACTTGGTATTCCAATCCGAAACTCGCCTGTTCGACATAACTAGCGCGCTGATTCGGATCCTGCGCACGTATTTGGAGTGTCGTCAAATCCACGCCGGACCCATTGATGGTGCTCAATGGGAACCCATTCTGCAGTTGAAAAACAGTGCTGGCTCCGCTTTGATTGAGCTGTGTATCAACGAGGAAAGGCGGGTTTAGCTGAAGCATTGCTTCCGAGCCGATCCGGTTGTCATGCTGATAGAAAACTCCGTATCCGCCTCGCCAGACGAGCCGATTCGTCATCTGGTACGCAAACCCAAGGCGGGGCGCGAAATTATTAAGGTCTGGATGAATCAGTGCACGATCATACCAACCGGACGCATTGCTTGCCGCGGTGACAAGTCCTCCGCCATTGGCCGGCGCAAAGTTCGTGGTGTCGTTACTCCTATCAATGAGCGGCGCGAAAAGTTCATAGCGCAGGCCGTAAGTGAGGGTTAGTTTCGAACTCGTTTTCCAGGTGTCCATGGCATAAAACGAGTGCCCTGGCTGGAAGTAATGGACAACATGGGGTGTTGTGTAGTGCACGCCATCCACATCACCGAGCAGGAAATCAGGTACGCCGAAGGCCCCACCTGTGGTGTAAACGCCGTCAGTTTGCAACTCGCCCTGCGGGGCTCTTAGGTCGAGGAAGTTGTCTGTCCGCCGGAGGTATTGATAGCCGAATTTGAAGCTATGACTGCCCTTCAGCCAGTTCAGGTTCTCAACGAGGTTCCAGTTTTGCGAGATCTGGTACTGAGGCCGCCAGGGCGACGTCCCAATGCGTGTCAGGCCGTTGATCTCGATCGGAGGTAATCCAGCGGTGCCTGGTCCATTCGGGATTCCTGTCAAACCAATAAGCGATTCGGCCTCGGAAGTGCCAAGAGTTACGCCAACGGGATCGCTATGGGCGAAGTCACGGTTGAAGCCGAACCGTGCGTCGTTAATCAGCCTGCTTGAAAAACTGTGTGTCCACCCCAACGCCAGCGACTGCTGGTGCCAGCGATATTCAGTTGCAAAGTTGCCGTTGCCGACCGCGGCATTGCTGGTCCACATGGGATCCTGACGGGTCACATGGCGATAGCTGTAGCTCCCAAATATCTGGTTGGTTGCATTGAGGTTGTAATCGACACGCCCATCCGAGGAATACACGTCATCGGGCACCGGCGTGGAATATATGTAATTCGGCAGTCCCGTCCAACTCCCTGGAGTCCCTTGCACGGCCACCAGAGATGCAACATTCGGATCAGGAAGCAGAGCCATCGTCTTGGCAGCAACGGGATCGAGGCACGTTTGATCAGTCGAGCTCGTTGCCTGGAGAATATTGCCGACATAGCAGCCGGACTGACCGGGGACGGATGAATTGGTCAAAGCGTACGGCAATTCCGTGAAATTACCTTTCTTCATCAGCGGCGTCGGCACCGTGCTTTGGATGGTCGTGGATTGCCGGCTGCTGAAACGTTCGACGTCGCCAAAGAAAAACAGCTTATCCTTAATGATCGGACCACCGATCGTGCCTCCGAATTGATTCTGTGTGAAGTGGCCACGCGGCTGGCCGTTGGCATTGTTGACCCAGTAGTTTCCGTCCAGCACCGAATTCCGCATAAACTCGAACAGATCTCCGTGGTATCCATTGGTGCCGGATTTGATGGTCGCATTGACCACCGCCCCTGCGGAATTGCCGAATTCTGAGGAATAAGTCCGCGTTTGAATTTTGAACTCTTGCACGGCATCGGGCGGCGGCTGCACCACTTGCACCGATAATTCCTGCAGGTTTTCCGAAAAGGAGTTATTGTCGATGCCATTCAGCAGGAAATTGTTCTGGAGCTCGAGATTCCCATTGACGCTAAACCGGTCTGGCGCCGGATTACTGGCGGCAAAAAACTTGTTCACGCCGGGTTGCAAGAGCGCCAAATCTGCATAACGACGTCCGTTCAAAGGCAGCTCGTTGACGCGCTCTTCGTCCACAACACTGCCCACATCTGCCGTCTGTGTTTGCAGTAGCGGTTCACCTGCGGTGACCAGCACTTGCTGAGTCACCGACCCGACTTTCAGGACAAAACCAATGGAAAGGCGGTCCTGAACGTGCACCTCAATGTTGTCACGCAGAACCCTTTCGAAGCCGTCGGCGCTTACCATTACCGAGTAGGTGCCGGGGATCAATGTCTGGACCTGATACTCACCAGACCCGTTGACGGGAGCGGTCACGACAACCCCTGTCGCCTTATTCGTGATGGTCACCGTTGCGTTGGTCACAACACCACCGGAGGGATCCAAAATCCTCCCTTCAATAGCACCGCGATCGATTTGCCCAAACGTCGGCAGGGCACAAATGACCAGCAACGTTATAAGCAATATTGTCCACTCAAAGAACCTTCGAGAAGTTATTCCTCGCTTCATTGCCGCCTCCATTGTTCAGATTAGTACGGTAACCCCCCAACTTTAGACGCAGCTCGACACCCCATGGCCCACCTGAAAACAGAAAGGAATCTTAACGTTCGGCACCCGTCCCTTGCACCCTATAGC
>JGI12270J11330_10002677_pt1 | contig 13004 bp, 12 predicted proteins | sample PeaSoiMetSII2010_FD_11330 | JGI IMG/M metagenome (IMG submission 11330)
GCAGGCGTTCCCGGGCGCTCAGCAACAGCACCGCCGCCACCGTGAGCCCGACCGCGAACCAGCTGGGCGCCGTCAGGGTGATCGGACCCAGAAGATAGGCGACGAGGTTGCAGACCGGCGCCATCAGCCCCGTAGCCGGGCTGGTCCCCTTCGCTGGTGCCGGCACGGGTCACGCGCCGGTAGTAGGTGTACATCCACAGGCCCAGCACCAGGAGCCCGGCAGCAAAGGCCAGCCCCTGATCGCGGTCGACGATGTAGAGGCCGGCGCCCAACAGGCCGAGCATGGGGAAGCTGCGGACCCCGCCCGGCGGCTTGCGCGCCAGGCCGTGATGAAACCCTTCGAAGGCCAGCCCGAAAAAGAAGGACAGGCCGAGCAGCAGCAACAGCCGCTTCGGATCGAGCAATGCGACCATCTGGGGGCTCACGCCTTGCACAGGAATCATATGCCCGGCCAGGGCGTCAAGACCCAGAGCCTGGCCCACGGATCGGCCTCACTCAAGTCCGCCGGTTCTTGCTCTGAGCCGCATTGCGATGAAACGGCCGCTGGGCTACGCCCTCACGCCATGGATGGGAACCGCGAATCGGGCTGGCTGCCGGTCGCGACCGCTCTTGCCGTGGTCGTCCTGTGGGGGGCCACGCCGGTCGTCACCAAGCTTGCCGCCCGGGATATCGATCCGTTGCTGGTCGGGCTCTATCGCACGCTGCTCGGCGGGCTCGTCGCGGCGCCGTTGGCTTTGCTGTTGCGCATCGAGCTTCCCCGCGGCCGCCGCCTGCCGCCTTTTCTCATTTCGGCCTTCTGCGGCTTCATCGGCTTTCCGATCATTTTCGCCTTCGGCCAACGGCTGACATCGGCCATGCATGGCGGCCTGATCCTCGCCGTGCTGCCGATATTCACCGGNCTCATCGCCGCTGCGGTCGAGCGCCGCCCATTGCCGGGGCGCTGGTGGCTGGGCTCGGCGATCGCCTTTGCCGGAGAAGCGCTGCTCATCGCCGGTCGCAGCCAGGCCGGCCAGGCCGGAGCGTCGCTGCCGGGCGACATCCTGGTTCTACTGGCAAGCCTGGTCGCCTCGGCCGGCTATGTGGCCGGCGCCCGCCTCACCCAGGCGCGTTATGCCAGCCTCGGGACGACGCTCTGGGGCATATCGGCCGCCGCGGTTGCCGCCGCCTTGCTGCTGCCCCCGGCCGGCGGCCTGCCACCGCCTGCGGCGCGCCTCGAAGCCTGGGTGGCCATCGGGTTCCTTGCCTGGCTCACGTCCATCGTCGGCTACGTCGGCTGGTATTGGTCCCTGGCTCGCGGCGGCATCGCCCGGATGGGGACAATCCAGTTCCTGCAGCCGCTTTCAGGCTTGGGCTTGGCCTTTCTGCTGCTCGATGAAAGGCCGACGCTTGCCCTCGGCCTGGCGACCGGATTGATCCTGGCCGGGGTCGTCGTTGCTCGCGGGCGGTAATGCCCGAGCGTCTCCAGCACAGTTAGCTTGAGAGGTGAATCGGGCTCTAATCTAAACATATGGAGCCGGACATTCAGTCGCACCGAGTGAACGGCGCGTGCGTATAGAGTAGTCCGATGAGGTTGCCCCAGCGACCGTTTCGAAGAACGGTTGGGTGCGGATCGAACGCCGGGCGTGGAGATTGCCGGTCTTTGCCAGCGCCGAGAGGCCGCGATTGAGGAGTAGAAGATGGACCGAACGATGCCTCCATTCAACATGGAGCCCGACCCTGCTTTCGAAATCCAGGTCGAGGATTTTCGCATCCCCGTGCTGGAGCTTCCGCGAGAATTCATTCCGCCACCGGTCCGCGATCGGAAGATCCGCATCTATGCGCTAGCCGGCTACCACACGCCGACAGGCAACATCAAATACATACCCGCGAGCTACATGCTGAGGCGGGCAAGCGAGACGGGCCTCTGCCAAAGGGGACAGACGGTGGTCGAGGCCACCTCCGGCAACTTCGGGGATTCGCTCGCTTTCTGCGCTCGGCGCTACGGCGTCAGGGTGGCGGCGATCGTTTCCGACAAGCTGCCCGAAGGCAAACTGCTCGCTCTTCGCCGGCAGGGCACTCAGATCCTAAAGGAGGGCGAGGTCACCAAATTGCTCAACCTCACACAGCCCGCGCCGACGACCGAATTGGCCCGCCTCTACGCCGAACGGGTGGGAGGCGTTCATCTCAACCAGTACGGCAACCCATGGAACCCCGAGAGCTACGCCACGCTCATAGCCCCGGAGTTCTGGCGGCAGACCGGCGGACATGCCTCGATTTTCGTCTCGGCGGTCGGCACGACCGGTACCATCATGGGACTTGGCGGCTACTTCAAGAAACAGAACCCGAGCCTCAAGGCGATCGCCACCATGCCCTATCTCGAGCAGAACATCGACGGTACGCGCGACAGCCGGCGGCTCAAGGAGGTCAGCTTTCCGTGGCAGGAGTTGGCCGACCACAAGCGCCGGATCGATGCGCGCGTTGCCCAGGCAGTCAGCATCGAGCTGCATAGAGCAGGGATTCACGCTGGCCCAAGCTCGGGCGCGGCCCTCGCCACTCTCAGCCACTATCTGTTGGAGCTGGCAGAAACGGACAGTCTCGACAGTCTGTGCGACCGGGAAGGCTCGATTGTCGCCATCACGACATTCGCCGACACGCTCTTTCCATACGACTACACCTGAGGATTTCCCGGCCCGGCAAGCGAGGGCGGCGCGTCCAGGCCGGCGCAGCGTCCTTCACGCCCCCGGCGCGCCTTCAAGAACGAGGAGGTCGGCTCGCGCGAAGCTGACGGTGGCCGGCTGGCCGCGCCCGGGCGGCGGGACGTTGGGGTTGTTGAATGTGTCGAGAGATATGGCGCTCTCCTTGAAGCGCACGCGGATGCGTACGACGGCACCGAGGAAGCTCACTTCCTCGATCAGGCCCTGCATCCGGTTGCGATCTCCCGTTGCCTGATCCAGCGTCACCGCCTCGGGCCGCAATGCCACGGCGCGCTGCTCCCCCGCCTGGGCGCCCGCCACCCCTTGTGCGGCGACGATCGGCTGCCCGTCCACCTCGATCTTGCCGGCCGCGGGGTCGACGACCCGGCCGCGCATGATGTTGAGGGTTCCCACGAAGGAGGCGACGAAGCGCGTGCGCGGGAAATTGTAGATCTCGAAGGGCGTACCGATCTGCTCGACCTTTCCCTCGTTCATGACCACGATGCGGTCGGACATCGACAGCGCCTCTTCCTGGTCGTGGGTGACGTAGACGGTCGTGATCCCGAGCTCCCGCTGGACCGTCCGGATCTCCTCGCGCAGCGATACGCGGATCTTGGCGTCGAGGGCCGAGAGCGGTTCGTCCAGCAGCAGCACCTGGGGTTTGACGGCGAGAGCGCGTGCGAGCGCCACGCGCTGTTGCTGGCCGCCGGAGAGCTGCGAGGGATAACGCGAGCCCAGCGCCGGCAGCTTGATGAGCCGCAGCATCTCCTCGACCCGGGGACGGATCTCCGCGGCCGGCTTCTTGGCCACCTTGAGGCCGAAGCCGACGTTGTCGGCGACGGTCATGTTGGGAAACAGGGCGTAGGACTGGAACACCATGCCGACATGGCGCTGGTTGGGCCTGAGCTGCGTGACGTCCTTGTCGTCGATCCGGATCTTTCCCGCGCTCGGCGCTTCGAAACCGGCGACCATGCGCAGCGTCGTCGTCTTGCCGCAGCCGCTGGGCCCCAAGAAAGAGACGAACTCACCCCGCTTGATCGCAAGATCGAAGTTCTGGACCACGTGCTGAGCCCCGAAGGATTTGCGCACGCTTTCGATTTCAAGGAAGGCCATGTCCGCTCCCGTTCACTTGACGCGGCCCGGCGCCGGCGCCGCCAGGGCCTTGGTGCCGCGCCCGAAGACCTGCAAGAGCCCCATGCAGGCCCAGGTTACGATGAAGGCGATGATGGCCAGCGCCGACGGCTCATAGGCCCGGTTGGCGCCGATCAACTGCAGATAGGGCCCGAAGGCCGGCCGATCCAGGAGGCTCGCCATGGTGAACTCGCCGATCACGATGGCGAAGGTGAGGAAGGCGCCGCTCAGTACGGCCACACGGACGTTGGGAAAGATCACCTTGAAGAGGATCGTGGCCCAGCCGGCGCCCAGGCTTTCGGCGGCCTCGGTCAGGGTCCGCACGTCGATCGACCTCAGGCCCGTATCGACCGCCCGATACATGTAAGGCAAGGCAAGCGTGACGTAGCTGAACATCAGCAGCACGTCGGTCGCCCGCTCGTTGGACGTCATCGGCAGCAAGGAGGAACTGCCATAGATGCGCAAATAGCCGAAGACCAGCACGATCGCCGGGATGACCAGCGGCAGCAGGGTGATGAATTCGACGATCGGCCGCAAGCGCGGCAGGCGGAGCTGGATCCAGTAGGCCGTCGGCACGACGAGGACGACGCCGACCACGATCGTCGCAAAGGCAAGCACGGTCGAATAGCCGAAGGTCGCCTGGAAGCGCGGATCGGTCAGCACGACGCGATAGGCATCGAAGCTGTAGGCGCCCCGGCGCATGCGCAGCGAGAACTCGAAGGTGCCGATGAGCGGCACCACGAAATAGAGCGCACCGACGACGAGCGCGATCCAGGCTCCGATCTTGGATTGCTTCATCCAAGCCCCCTGCGCGCGCGGCCGCTCAGCCAGATATAGGCGGCATTGGAGAGCCCGGTGATGAGGATCATGCCCAGCGCCAGCGCATAACCGAGATTCTCGTTGTGCAGCACGTCGCCGCGAATCTGGGCATAGAGCAGGATGGTGACGATGTTGAGCGAGCTGCCGGTGAGGCCATAGGCGGTGGCGATCGCCCCGAAGGCATTGGCGAACAGCAGCAGGGTCGTTCCCAAGATGCTGGGCCACAGCACCGGCAGCGCGACGTAGCGCCAATACTGCCAGGTGCTGGCGCCCAGGATGGCCGACGCCTCGCGCCACTCGCGCTTCAGGCCGTCGAGCGCGGGCGTGAGGATCAGCACCATGAGCGGGATCTGGAAATAGAGGTAGGTGAGCGCCAGGCCCCAGAAGCTCAGCAGGTTGAAGCCGGTGCTGTAGATGTTGAAGTCGAAGAATTTGATCAGCAGGGTCGTCACCAGCCCGACCCGGCCGAGCGTGGCGAGAAAGGCGAAGGCCAGCGGGATGCCGGCGAAATTCGAGGCGACGCCGCTGAAGGTCATCAGCGTCGGCCGGATCCATCCCGGCAGGCCGCCCAGCACGGCCGCGTAGGCGAGGAAGAAACCAACCAAGGCGCCGCCGATAGCAGACGCGGCGCTCACCTCGATGCTGACCCAATAGGCGCTCAGGATCGAGGGCTGGAACAGATCCCCGAGGTTGGCGAGGGTGAANTTCCCGTTCGGGTCCTGGAACGCACCGACCAGCAGGTAGCCGGTGGGCAGGATGAGGAACATCAGGGCAAAGACGAAGAACGGCGCGACGCCAAGCCAGACCAGGAAACCTTGGCTCGGCCGGAGCCGGGCGATCGGGGGCATGCCGGCCGCGACTTGAGACTGTTGGGCCATCGGATCTGCCTGCGCGCCCTTCGAGCGTTTAGAGCAGCTGACTCTAACGGAACCGGGAAACGGCCGCGCCGGGATCCGGAAACTGCGATCCGGATTGACCCGACGCGGCCATGTTCACGACGAGACTACTTTACGTTGGCGCCGACCACCGAGTCCCACTGCTTGGTGATCACGCCCTTGGCCGCAGCCTGCTGGTCGAGGGTCGGGAACACCGCCTTGGCATAGTTGTCCGCCGGCGGCAGGGCCGACATCATGTCGGCCGGAATCTTGTTGCTGCTCGCGAGATCGTTGAAGCGGATCGGGTGGCAATAGCCCTTCAGCCAACCGAGCTGGCCCTCGTCCGAATAGAGGTACTCCATCCACAGCTTGGCCGCGTTCGGGTGCGGCGCATAGGCACTGATCGCCTGGATATAGACACCCGCCACGACGCCCGTCTTCGGGACGATGACCTGGACATTGGGGTTGCCCTTGAGGGTGTCGCGGTCGGCGAGCGCATTGTAGTCCCAGCGCAGGATGATCGGGGTGGCGCCCTGGGCGAGCGATGCCGCCTTGCCGATCGTCGGCACGAAATTGCCGGACTTGTTGAGATCGGCGAAGAACTTCAAACCGGCGTCGCCGGCCTGGTCGATGTTGCCGCCCGCGGCCGAGAGACCGGCGGCGAACACGCCCTGGATGGCCTGGTTCGAGGTACGCGGGTCGCCGGCCAGCGCGATCGAGTTCTTGTAGTCGGCGGCCTGCAGATCGGCCCAGTCCGTCGGAACCTTCTTGACGATGTCGGTGTTCACCTCGAAGGCCAGCACGCCGTAGTAGTCGCCGTACCAGTAGCCGTCGGCATCCTTGGCGCTGTCGGGAATCGTGCTCCAGGTCGAGACCTTGTAGGGCTGGATGAGGCCATCCGCTTTGGCCGAGGGGCCGAAGGAGAGGCCGACGTCGATCACGTCGGGGGCCTGCGGACCCGTGTTGCCCTTGTTCGCCTTGATCGCCTCGACTTCATCGCCCGAGCCGGCGTCGGGGTTGAGCTCATTGACGGCGAGGCCGTACTTCGCCTTGAAGGCGTCGATCACCGCGCCGTAGCCGCACCAGTCGTGGGGAAGCGCGATTACCGTCAGCTGGCCCTCGCTCTTCGCTCCGGCCACGATCTGGTCCATCGATTGGGCGCTGGCGAAGCCCGTCGATGCCAGGATTGCCAGGGCCGAAATTGGAATCATGCTCAACCATTTGCGTGTCATCGCCTGTCTCCCGTCCATGAATATGCAGTTCCCAAGTGTTCCGGCGCACCGCGCCGGGCCGTCGCGCAAGTTTCCGGTGCTCCGCGCCCCGCTTGGTCGCGGCGAATTTCCTGAAGGGTCTGCTTTTGCGGCCGGACTACCCACCCGCCGGCCGCCAAGACCTGTTTCGGACTAGGCCCCTCACACCGAACGCAAGCCGGACGCTACGGGGAGAATGTTACAGTTATATGTCGATGACAAGAACAGTCTCAAAGCTGGGACGCTCTAGCTGCGCTCACCAGTCACCGAAGCGCCCTGGGGGTGGATCATGCAAGCCTCGCCGTCGCCAGCACTTCCGCCGAGTCGCACCACTCGCGTCGCCGGCAGGACTGCGCGGGCTCCCGAAATGGTGGCTCGCGCAGCGGCCAACGGCATTTCTGATCACGGCGTTTTGATGCTTTGGCGCGAAGCAATGGCCCCGGCGGCAGGAACCCCATGCCTTGTCCTGCTCGCATTCGGCCTCTTGGCCTGTACACCGAATCGTCGGCCGCCTCGCATCGAGGTCGCAATATCGCGCTTATTAGTATTAAATACTACAATTCTACCCAACGTCCGACGCCTTTAGAGAATCGTCGTTTTGGCTGGAGAGCCAAGGGATTTTCATGGTACTTTCATCTGGGGCAACGATCCGGTTGCGCGCCGATGGTCAAGCAATTATCCTTCCAATCAATGAATAAACTCCATATCTGGGAAGGTTTATGACCGTCCAGCATGACGCGGCAGGTTCGCTCGGCGGTCCGCGACTTGCCATGGACGGCGCGGTTCTGCGCAGAACCCTTGGCGACGACCCCGAGTTGATCAGCGAGGTCGTGGCCGAGTTCATCCCGGCGGCGCATTTGGGGATTGCCGAGATCCGCGCCGCGGTCGCCAGCGCCGTTCCCGAACAGGTCCGCCAGGCCAGCCACAAACTGAAAGGCTCGGGCTGCGTCGTCGGCGCCCACCGTCTGGTCGAGGTTTGCAGCCAGTTGGAGGCGGCTGGCCGTTCGGGGAACTGGTCCGCCATCGAAGCCCTGGTTCCCCAGCTGGACGGCCTGATGAGCGAGATCGAACTGGCCGCCCGGGCCTTCCTGCGCCCAGCCGCCGGCTGAGCCGTTCTCGATACAGACCTATAGGTGCGGCTCCCCTTGAGACCGTGCTAAGCTGCCCGCCGGACGCCGGCTGCGTCAGGGATGGGCGTATTGCGCTGCAGCAGCCACACCCATCCGGACTTCCCCGGCTGGCGGAGGTTCCATCCGGGAGAGGCAGGGGCCGTGGCCCTCATACTCGTGATCGACGACGACGGATTCTATCGGGGCGTCATTCGCCGCATCCTCGAGGATGGCGGGCACCAGGTGCTGGAGACCGAGGACGGGCGCGAAGCAGTGGAACTCTATCGCCAGTTCCGTCCCGACGTGGTCGTAACCGACATCTTCATGCCGGGCATGGATGGCGGCGAGGTGATCCGCGCGCTCAGGGCCGTCGACAATCACGTGAAGATCGTCGCCGTTTCCGGCGGCGGCGCCTTCTATGATGTCGATGTTCTCGACATGGCGCGCAAGCTCGGTGCTGCCGTCATCCTGCGCAAGCTCGATCCCAAGGAGCGCATCCTGGGCGAAGTCGATCGCATCCTGAAGGCGCCGAGCGCACCATAGAGCAAGATCGGGTCAGCTAGCGTTAAGCTGACCCGTGAATCTTGCTCTACTTCAATAGATTAAAGCCTGATTCACGTCTCAAGCTGAGTGCGCTTGAGACGTTCAGGCTTTAGGGGCGTTCGGCTACCGCCCGGGCGAGGGCCGCGAGGCCCGCCATGGTCAGGCGGTCCGCTGCTTCATCGGCCGCCACCGGCCGGGAAGATAGCTTGGCCAGCACCGTTTCGGCCGTGGGGTCGATATAGAGCCACTGGCCATGGATGCCGATGGCGCAGAATGTGCCGCGCCCGTCGCCGAGGCTGTACCATTTGCTGCGGTACCGGTCGATCGGCAGCTGGGAGGCCAAGTCGCCCCGGCGCCAGGCCTCCGGGTCGCCGTTCTCCCTGATATCCTCGATCCACCATGCGGGCGCGATCTGCCGGCCGCCGGCCATGCCGCGCAAGCGCATCATTTCGCCGAAGCGCGCCAAGTCGCGCAAGGTGACGCAGATGCCGCCGGCGCTGCGCGGGGCGCCCAGGCGATCGACCGTGATGTAGGCATCGAATTCCGCGCCCAGCGGGCGCCAGACCAGATCGCTCATCAGCTCCGCGAAAGGCCGGCCGGCGGCGCGCTCAAGAATCCAGCCGAGAAGATCGGAGTTGGGAGACACATAGTGGAAGGCCGCGCCGTGGGGGCCGGCGCCGCGATGGATGCTGGGAAGGAAACCGCGCAGGTCGCCCACGTTGCTGGGATCGGCCACCGGATTCCAGCCGGTGGCCATCCGATAACGGGCGAAGTCGCCGGTGGTGTCGAGGTAGTCCTCGACGAAGTCGGTGGAGACGGTCATGTCCAGCACATGGCGCACGGTGCAATCGCCATAGGCCGAGCCTGCGACTTCGGGAATGTAGCGAAGCACCGGCGCCTCGGGATCGAGCCGTCCCTGGCCGGCCAGAATGCCGGCCAGGAGAGCGCTCAGCGACTTGCTGACCGAGAAGACGATGTGGGGCGTTTCAGGCAGGAGCCCATTGTCGTAGCGTTCGGCGAGGATGCAGCCCCGGCGGAGTGCCAGGAACCCATCGGTGAAGGTCGCGGCGAGCATCTGCCCGATGGTCCACTCGCGGCCGTCAGGGCCTTCAAAGGCGATCGTCTCGATGGCTCGGCCGGAGCGCCGGAAGGCCTCCCCCGATGCCTCGCCATGAGGGATCGCCGCCGTGGGCAGAATCTGGCGCACGTTGCGAAATGCCCAGCGGTTGAAAGGCGGCAGGCGCCAATTGGCAAGCGTGACTTGCCCGATGGCGGCGAAGGAAAGCCGGCCATGATCTCGCTTGCGTCCATGAGTTCCCCCTTCGTCAATGGCCGGGCCAGTGAGGCTGCCCCGTTTCCGGGTCGGGCAACGTAACCGGCGTTGCGGCTGCCCGGCAATGCGTCCCGCACGTGGCGGCCATGTCGATACGAGGCGCGAGGCCGGCTACCGAAACCGCCAGCAACCGCTATGCTGTTGTCACCTCGTGACTTGCAGCCAGTTCCGCCATGTCGGCGCCGCCGCAGCGCTATCTTCGATCCGCCTCGCTGTTCAGTCCGCTCGCCAACCCCATTTACCGGCGTCTTTGGGCTGCAACGTTGCTCTCCAACGTCGGCGTTTGGATCCAGTCGGTGGCCGCGGCCTGGCTCATGACCTCCATCGCGCCCACGGTCGATTTCGTCGCCTGGGTCCAGGCGGCGACCTCCCTGCCCCCATTGATATTCAGCCTGCTGGGGGGCGTGCTTGCCGACCGGTTCGACCAGCGGCTGGTGTTCATGGCCGCCCAGACCATCGTTTTGACCGTCGCCCTCTTGCTCTCGCTGCTGGACGGCTTCGGGCTGATGACACCCTGGCTGCTATTGGGCCTGACCTTCGCCCTCGACAGCGGCTCGGCGCTGCGCTACCCGGCCTATCAGGCGACCCTTGGCGAGTTGCTTCCCCGCGAGCAGATCCCGAGCGCGCTGGTCCTCAGCAGCGTCGGCTGGAACATCGCGCGCGCTGCCGGGCCCGGCCTCGGCGGGCTCATCATCGCTGTCTTCGGCGTGCCGGCCGCCTTCGCCGCCAATGCGCTGTGCAACGTCTACATCATCGGCGTCCTGTTCCACTGGCGCAGCAAGGCCGGGCTCTCCAAGCCCAAGCCCATGGGCAGCATCCTGGAAGAGTTCATCGCCGGCTTCGCCCATGCCGGCGGCGCGCCTGCGATCCGAGGCGCCATGCTTCATTGCTTTGTATTCACCGGGTTCTCCAGTGCCCTCTGGTCGCTCCTGCCCCTGGTCGCCAAGCGGCTCCAGGGCGGCGGACCCTCGGCCTACGGCCTGATGCTGGGGGCGCTCGGCGTCGGCGCTCTGGCAGGTGCCAGCGTGATCATCTGGATACGCCTAAGGTTCGGCTTGAAGCGGCTGTTTGCCGGTTCGACCTTGTGTTTTGCTCTCTCCACCCTGGCGCTCGCCGTCCTGCCTTCGCAACTGGCCTTGCTGCCCGTGCTGTTGCTCGGCGGCTTCGGCTGGATGGTCGCCATGTCCACCTTCAACGTCGTGGTGCAGCTGGCGGCGGCCGAGCAATTCAAGGGCCGGGCGATCGGCGTCTACTACCTCGCGCTCTTCGGCGGCCTGGCCTTCGGAAGCTGGATATGGGGCAATGTCGCCCATCTTGCCAGCGTCAATGCCGGGCTTTATGCCGCCACGGCCGGCCTGGTCGCGAGTCTTGCCTTCTACCGCCCGAAGGCGCGGCTTGCGGATCCCTTCAAGGAAGGATCGGCTCCATGACCCCCGTTTGCTCGGCCGGGAGCTGGGAGACATCCCAGCCGCCGCCCAGCGCCTGGATCAGGCCGACGCTGGCAGCCGCGCGCTGGTTCAGGATGCCGAGGCCGGTCTCCTCGCTGCTGAGGGAGTTGGCCTGGGCGGTGATGACGGCGGTGTAGTCGACGGTCCCGGCTTCGTACTGGTTTAAGGTCAGGCGCGCCGCCTCTTCCGACGCCCTGACCGCGGCCGCCTGGACACCGGCTTCCTGCTCCAGGATGCGCAAGGCCGCCAGCTGGTCCTCGACCTGCTGGAAGGCGGTCAGCACGGTCTGGCGATAGAGAGCGACCTCCTGGTCATAAGTGCCGTGCGCCGCTTCGAGCTCAGCGCTGCGCAGCCCGCCCTCGAATAGGGTTTCGGACAGGGCCGGGCCGACGGCCCATACCAGATTGGAGGCGTTGAACAAGCTGGAAAGGACCGTTGCCGCCAAGCTGGCCGTGGCCGAAAGGGAGATGTCGGGATAGAAGGCGGCCACCGCCACGCCGATCTCGGCATTGGCGGCGGCCATCCGGCGCTCGGCCGCGGCGATATCGGGCCGGCGTTCGAGCAGGGCGGAGGGCAGGCCCGCGGGTATCGCCGGGGCCTTCAGCGCCAGCGGCAGCGGCGCGACGGCGAATTCGCCGGGCGCCTTGCCGATCAGCACGGCGATGGCGTGCTCCAATTGCTGGCGCTGGACGCCGACATTGATCGCTTGGGCCTCAGTCGATTCGAGTTGGGCCTCGGCCGAGGCCACGTCGGTCATGGCCGCGGTTCCCGCCTCGTATTTGTTGTTCGCGATTTCCAGGGAATGCTGGAACAGGGCCACCGTCGCTTGGAGCAGGCGCTCGGTTTCGTCCTGGACCCTGAGGGCGAAATAGTCGGCGGCGAGCTCGCCCTGGATCGACAGCTGGGCGGCGGCAAGATCGGCCGCGCTTGCTTGCGCAGTCGCGGCGCTGGCCTCGACAGAGCGCTGGATGCGGCCCCACACGTCCAGGTCCCAGCTTGCCGTGGCCGAGACACTGAATTGGTTCGCCGTGGTCGACCGGTTCCCACTGCTCTGGCGCGAGCGCTGGGCCGAAGCGCCGAGATCGATGGTGGGGAACAGGCCGGCGCGGGCCTCGACGACCAGGGCGCGGGCGACGCGAACGGCGGCCTCGTCGGCCTTCAGGGTCTGATTGGAGACTTGGACCTGGCTCTCCAGCTGGTCGAGGACCGGGTCGCCATAGACCGACCACCAGGCCGTGCCGCTGGCCGCTTCCCCGGGCTCCGCCGGCTTCCAGCCTTGCGATTCCTTGTAGGCGGCGGGAGCCGGGGCATCGGGCTTGCGATAGTCAGGGCCGACCTCGCAGGCGGCCAAGGCCCACAAGGCCACGGCCAGAACCGGAAGACGTGCGAGCGCGCGCGCCATCAATGACCCGCCAATTGCTGGCCGCCGAGCGGCCCGAGAGGCCGACGGATCCAGAGCCGGAACCGATCGAGATAAAGGTAGACGACGGGCGTCGTGTAGAGCGTCAGCAGCTGGCTGACGATCAAGCCGCCGACGATGGCGATGCCAAGCGGCTGGCGCAACTCCCCGCCCTCGCCGAGGCCGAACGCCAGCGGCAAGGCGCCGAGAAGTGCTGCCATGGTGGTCATCATGATCGGGCGAAAGCGAAGCAGGCAGGCCTCGTAGATCGCATCGCGCGGCGAAAGGTCGCGGCTGCGCTGCGTCGAGAGCGAAGTCGATCATCATAATGGCGTTCTTCTTGACGATGCCGATCAGCAGGATGACGCCGATGAGGGCGATGATGCTGAATTCGACATTGACCGCCATCAGCGCCAGCACCGCGC
>JGI12270J11330_10002678_pt1 | contig 13004 bp, 10 predicted proteins | sample PeaSoiMetSII2010_FD_11330 | JGI IMG/M metagenome (IMG submission 11330)
CCCGCCGCATCCTCTCCGCCAATGGCATCGAAGCCGAGCTGGCGGAAACGACGGCTCCCGGCCACGCCACGGAAATCGCGCAGCAGGCCGCGCGCGACGGCCGCCAACTCGTGATCACCTGCGGCGGCGACGGCACGCTGAACGAGGTCGTCAACGGCCTGGCCACCTGCATGAACGGGCATCGCGTCCCGCTGGCGCTTCTGCCCGGCGGCACCGCCAACATCATGGCCAAGGAACTGGCGCTGCCGTGGGACATTCCGCGCGCGGCGAAGCAACTCGTAGACGGCGAGGTGCGGGAGATTGCCCTGGGCCTGGCCACGCCCCTGGAGCAGCCCGAGAAGAAGCGCTACTTCCTGAGCGTAGCCGGAGCAGGGCCCGACGGCATGATCGTCTATTCCGTGGACCTGGGCTTGAAGGCGCGCGTGGGCATACTGGCGTACTGGTGGCAAGGCGCGCGCGAAGTCCTGCGCTACACCTTTCCGCGCTTCCGCATCCGCACGGGCGACCGCTCCATCGAAGGCACGCTGGCGATCGTTGGCCGCACGAAGCATTACGGCGGCCCCTTCAAAATTACCGACCATGCCGACCTTTTTGAAGATCACTTTGAAGTGCTCGTCCTGACGACGCAAAGCGGCTTGCGCTACCTCAGCTATCTCCCCACTCTGTGGATGGGCAACCTGCGCCAGGAAGAAGATGTACACTTCTGGAAGGCGGACACGCTGGTGTGCGAACCCCTGGATGACAAGCCGGTCTATGCACAACTGGATGGTGAACCCCTTGCGCGCCTGCCGGTGGAGTTCTCCATCGTGCCGCGGGCATTGAAGCTGCTGGTACCGCCGGGCACGCCCGGATCCAATGGCGGTTCCCCGCACGAATCCTGACCGTGGACATCATCACGCATGCGCTGCTCTCCCTGGCCCTGGCACGCGGATTCTTCGCGCGGCGGGGATGGCCGGTGCTTGCGGGGATGCTTGTTGCGGGCACACTCGCCGATGTGGATTGGATCAGCGTTTGGCTGGGGCCTGCCGCCTACCTTGCGGGGCGCCGCACCTTCACACATTCCCTGCTGGGCACGGTAGTCATCATCGCCATCGCCGCGTGGATCGCGCGCGCGCTGGACAGCCAAAGGCGTGAAACCTGGAAAGGCATCCTGGCAGCGACCTCCTGCGTCGCCGTCGCGCATCTCCTCTTCGATCTTTGCCAATCGGGCGGCATCGCGCTACTGTGGCCGTTCCGTGGCACGCGCTTTGCCCTGGACTGGCTCCCCCCGGTGGACCCGTGGATACTGTTTCTACTTTTCGGCGCTGTCGTTGTGCCGGAGTTTCTTCGCATGGTGAGTCTGGAAATCGGCGCCAGGGACAAAAGACCGCGGGGGCGCAATGGCGCGCTGGTGGCGCTGGCGCTGATTGGGGTTTACCTTGCCGCGCGCGGAGTGTTGCACTTCAATAGCGTCGCGCTTCTGGAGCCCCGTTCCTATCACGGGGAATCGCCGCGGCGCGCCGAGACGTTTGCGGAGTCACTTTCGCTTTTGACGTGGCACGGCGTGGTGGAAACGCAGTCCTATCTTTGCCTGATCGATGTGCCGGTGAGTTCTGGGGAGAGCTTCGACCCGGAATCCGGCACGTGTCTGCACAAGCCGGAAGAGTCACCCGTGCTGACGGCCGTGCAACAATCCGCGGTGGGCCGTAAATTCCTTAGCGCGGCGAGCATTCCTCGCGCCGCCGTGGACAAATCGGAAATTGGCTACGAGGTGGTGATTCGCGATTTGCGCGATGTGGCGGAACAGCAGACGCGGCATCGGGTAGTGGCGCGGATCTGGCTGGATTCGGGATCGCACGTCGTCAGTGAGCAGCTTGGCTGGGCGGGGGAAGTGCGCCTGCGGTGACGGCGGGTGGCCCGGGTGGTGCCGGTAGTTTGGTGTTGACTTGCGAATCGTGGGGAGTATATCAGTTCATCAATTCCCGCAGAGATAGCCAGACGCGGAGGGTGCCCCAGGTTCGGTGTGGGAACCTGGGTCTTGGGGTTGCCGATGCCTTCTGGGTTGAAGCGCTACTACGGACGTGCGGACCACAGATTGAACGCTGAGGAGATTTTGATTGGGTGCCGCATCCTCGCGGGGTCTGCGAGGGTGCGGTTTTTGACTTTCGCACCCTGCAACAGGAAGCCACTTCAGTCTCAGGGCCTTTCCCTTGCCGAGCTGGGGTCCAGAGCTGCTGGCCCCTACGCGGTGGCTTCCGGTTTATCGCGCAGGATCAGGCGGGACGCGGCGTAACTCGCGAGCACGAATAGGATCACCGCGATCGCGACTTCGAGTTTGTGGTGCGCCAGAAACGGCATGGCCTCCTTGCCGTAACGGATGGCCAGGTAGCCGATGCCAAAGTAGCGGATCGCCCGCGCCAACGTAATTGCGGTAGCGAAACTCACCAGCGGCACCTCAAACACACCCGCGGCAAACACGAAAACCTTGAACGGCGTGGGCGGTGGCAGGAGGGCGGCGAGCAGCATGCCTCCAAATCCATTTTTCTCCACCCAGTGCCGGATGGCGTGCGCGTGCCGGCCCGCCCGTTTGTGGAAAAACGCTTCCTCGCCCCTCTTCGCAATGAAATAGAGCAATAAGCAACCCAGCAGCGAGCCAAGCCCGGCCATGGCGGCGTAAAGCGGCATGCGCAGGGGATGCTGGATACAAAGTTCGATGAGCAGCAGGTCGTTGATGACGGGAAANGTCAGCACGGAGGAATCGAGAAANGAAATCAGNAAGAGTCCCGGCGCGCCCAACGTTCCGGCAAACAACACGATTTTCGCTTTCCAGCCGCTCAACGGCGCCCTCAACGCAGGTTCCTCCGCACTTCTCAGAGTTTAGTGTAGCAGACCGACGAAATCGCCTGGCAGGTTGCTCAAAAACCATCTTTCTTTTGGAGCTGGGGGCTTCAGTCCCCACGTAAGAGCTTCCGAGTGATTCGGGCTCCGTAGACCCTGGGCTTCAGCCCAGGGCGCGCAGCGCCTCCTGAGGAAACTCTTCTCCTGGATCCCCGACTATTTAGGAGATAACTTGGCTCTGTTGACATCCTTCCGAGAATCAGGCGGACGGACGAAGAGTCCTTGGGCGCCTTGCGAACAAGCGCCGTAGGCGCGCCACAAGATAGCCCAGCCCGTAAGGGCTGGGTGCGCATCCAGCGCGAACCTCAGCGCCGTAGGTGCGGCACTCCTACGCGCACACCACCTTCAATCTCTATCCCTTTGCGAGGATGTCAACAAAGCCAGAAACCTCTAGCAGGCTGCTGAAAAATACGTTTCGCCGTCATTCCGAGCGAAGCGAGGAATCCCTCTTCAATCAAAATACCAAGAAAAGAAAGATTCCTCACTGCGCAGACTCCGTTCGGAATGACGAATTCGAGGTTTTTCAGCAGCCTTCTAGACCAGCGCTTCGATGGCTTCGGTAATGATGTCGTACACGTGGTGCAGTTCTTCCCGGGTAATGACGTAAGGCGGGATCACGTAGATTACGTTGCCCAGCGGCCGCAACAACACGCCGCGCCGCAGGAAAAAGTCGTAGAGTTTTGGGCGTAACGCGGAGAGGTAGCCGGGATCGTCGGCCCGCAATTCCAGCGCCCCAACGGTGCCGATATGCCGCGTATCGCCAACCTGATGCATGCCCCGCAAATCGCTCAGGCGATCGGCGTTGACGCGTGAGATCGCCGCGATCTGATCGAATACTGGCTCGTCCTCGAATATCTGCAGGCTGGCATTGGCGGCCGCGCAGGCCAACGCATTTCCCGTATAAGAATGGCCGTGGTGGAAAGTGTGCATGCGGTTTTCGCTGCGAAACGCGGACTCCACGCGATCCGTGCACAACGTCGCGCCCATGGTCAGGAATCCGCCCGTGATGCCTTTGGAAAGGCACATGAGGTCGGGCACAACGTTCGCCAGTTCGCAGGCAAACATTTTCCCCGTGCGGCCGAATCCGGTGAGCACTTCGTCGGCAATCAGCAACACGTCATGACGTGTGCACAGCGCCCGGATCTTCTGGAGGAACTCCACGGGGTGAACGATCATTCCACCCACGCCCTGCAGGAGCGGCTCGACAATGACCGCGGCAATCTTATCGCCACGCTCGGCCAGCAGATCTTCCAACTTCTGCACACACTCGATGTGGCAGGTCTCGCGCCTCAATCCCACCGGGCAGCGGTAGCAGTAGGCCGAATGGACGCGGTGCACCGGGTAGCGCATGGAGTCAAAGGGCGCGGTAAACGGGGACGAATCGCTGACCGACATGGCCCCGGCAGTGTCACCGTGATAGCCGTCCGCCAACGCCACGATTTCATGTTTTTCGGGGCGCGCCAGGTTCTGGAAGTGCTGCACGGCAAGTTTCAGCGCGACTTCCACGGCGGTCGAGCCGTCGTCGGAGAGGAACATGTGCGTCAGTTCCGCGGGCGCCCATTTGCGCAAGCGCGCGGCCAGTTCTTCCGCGGGATCGTGCGTGAACCCCGCCAGAATCACATGTTCGAGCTTCCGGGATTGTTCCGCAACAGCCGCGCTGATGCGTGGGTTGGCGTGGCCGTGGAGATTCACCCACCAGGAAGAAATGGCGTCCAGGATGCGCCGCCCATCGGCCAGGTGCAGGTAGACGCCTTCCGCGCTCGCCACACGGAGTGGGGCGGGGTCCAGCAGGGCATTCGTAAACGGGTGCCAGATGCGCAGTGATGTGTTCATTGGGAAAAGGCGGACCGGTCAAAGTGGTTCAGGAATACCTGCATCAGCGCGGTACGATGGAGATTTGGGAGCTTGGGAATTTCCCCGATCACGCGAACGTGCCCGAATTTCTCGATGGTCTCGCGGTTCTCGCGATTCTGATCCCCGATCAATACCACGCCGTGCACCGGCAATTCGGCTGCGTGCAGCGCGGCCAGCGTCAATAACGTGTGGTTGACGGTGCCCACGCTGCTGCGCGCCGCCAGAATCACCGGAAGCTTGAATTTCACCATCATGTCCAGCATGAATTGCCTGGAATTGATGGGCACCAGCACGCCCCCGGCGCCCTCGACGATCAGCCAGTCGTTCATCAGGCTTGTGGGAAGGTTCAGCCGGTTGAGATCGATCTCCACCCCGGCCCAGCGTGCCGCCAGGTCCGGGGACACCGGGGGCACAAATTTGTAGACCTCGTCCAGCGTGCGGTCCGTCCCGATCCCCGCCAGGCGCATGACCGTGACGCGGTCCGAACCCTCCAGCGTGCCCGTCTGGATGGGCTTCCAGTACACCGCATCCAGCGCCGCACAGAGCAGTGCAGAGAGCGTCGTCTTGCCGACGCCCGTATCCGTTCCGGTGATGAAGAAGTGGCTTCTCATGCGTGTCTCGCCGCAGTCAAAACTTCGTTCCGCGCCCGCCATGTTACCAGCGATTTCACCACGCGCTCCATCTCTGCCTCGCTAACCCCGCAAGTCAAGGACAAACGCAAACGCGTTTTGCCTTCCGGGACGCTGGGCGGGCGGATGGCGCGCACGGCGAAGCCGTCTTGCCGCAGATGCTCGGCGGCGGCCAGCGTTTCCTCGATCTTCCCGAAGACTACCGGGACGATCTGGCTTGCGCTTCCGGCGGTATCGAAGCCTTCCTCGCGCAATGCGTTGCGCAGGCGCTTCGCGCGCGCTTGTAATTCCCGGCGTTCTTTATCCATCCCGGCTGCGAGCTGCAACGCCGCACTGATCTGCCGCGCAAAATAGGGTGGGAATGCCGTGCTGTAAATGAATGTACGGGCGTGGTTGATAAGGTGCTCCTTCAATACGGCTGAACCACACACAAAGGCGCCGGCGCACCCCAGCGCTTTTCCGCAAGTGTGAATCACCGCCAGCAATTGGGGCACAATTCCTGCTTCGGCTGCAAGCCCCCGGCCTTGCGAGCCCATGACCCCCGTAGCGTGTGCTTCATCCAGAATGATCGCTGCGCCGTATTTATCGGCCAGTCCGGCGATCTCTGTGAGTGGCGCAACGTCGCCATCCATGCTGAAGACACTTTCCGTAATGATCACTTTGCGCCACGGCGCGCCCGCTTCCTCGCGCAGCGCATCTTCCAAAGCATCCAGGTCCAGGTGCGGATAAATGACTTTTCGCGCGCCCGATAGACGCATCCCGTCAATCAGGCTCGCGTGATTCAACACATCGGAATAAACGACGTCGTCCTTGCCGACAAGCGAGGCTAGAAGGCCCAGGTTCGCGGCATAACCACTGCTGAAGAAAAGCGCTCCCTCCGTGCCTGCAAATTTGGCAAACTCCTCTTCCAAAATCCGCCACTCTTCGGTTTGGCCGGAGAGCAAGCGCGAACCCGTGCCCCCAACCTTGCGAGCGTGTTGCACCGCGTCGAGGGTAGCTTCAAGAAGCTTGGGGTGCTCCGCAAGTCCCAAATAATCGTTGGAGCAGAGATTCACGCCATGCACTTCGGCCAGACTGCGCAGCAAGTTGCGTGCTTCCAGGGCGCGCAACCCCTTCCGCAGTTCCTCTTTCCAGATCGCTAGGGCGTTAGACGGCATGGGATTCGAGTGGCTTCATCCCCAAACTCTGAAGTAGCTGTTCATCTTCATCCACTCCTGGGTTTGGCGTGGTCAGCAGTTTCTCCCCGACAAAAATGGAATTCGCTCCCGCCAGAAAACATAGTGTCACCGCTTCCGGCGACAACTGCTTTCTGCCGGCCGCCAGGCGCACCCGTGAAGCCGGCATGAGGATCCTCGCCGTGGCAATCGCGCGCACCATTTCGAGCGGAGCGAGCGGGGGCATGGCGGCCAACGGCGTACCCTCCACGCGCACCAGCATGTTGATGGGCACGCTTTCGGGGTGCGGGTTCAGCGTCGCCAATTGCTGCAGCAGGCCGGCGCGGTCGCTCTCTTTCTCTCCCATCCCCAGAATCCCGCCGCAACACACGGTGATCCCCGCCTGGCGCACCGCCGCGAGTGTCCTCAACCGTTCATCGTACACGCGCGTGGTGATAATCGAACCATAAAATTCCGGCGAGGTGTCCAGATTGTGATTGTAGGCCGTGAGCCCCGCTTCCTTCAGCCGCACCGCCTGCTCGCTCGTCAGCATGCCCAGGGTGCAGCAGACTTCCATTCCCAGCGAGGAGACTCCCCGCACCATTTCCAGCACGATCTCGAACTCGCGGCCCTGTGGCGCTTCCCTCCAGGCCGCGCCCATGCACATTCGCGTTACGCCCTTTGCGGCAGCCTCACGCGCCACGCTGATTACGTGCCGCGGGTCGAGCAACCCCTCGCGCTCCACGCCAGCGTCGTAATGCGCGCTTTGCGGGCAGTACGCGCAATCCTCCGGGCAGCCACCCGTTTTGATGGAAATCAACTGGCAGGTCTGCACACGATCGGGGGCATGGAATCTGCGGTGCAGGGTCTGCGCCCTGTAAACCAGTTCGGGCAGCGGCGTGGCGTAAATCGCCGCGACCTCTTCTTTCTTCCAATCGTGACGCAGTTGCGTATCCGGGATGGTCTGCTGGGCCGCGCCGCTCGATGCACTCTTCATTCGGGGTATTCGCCTGGTTTCAATGTAACTCTATCAGTCTAACGAGCTTTTCATACTATCATTGGTCCCTAGTTCAAACCATTTCCATCACATCGGTGGTGAATCCGTTTTCGAATGGGCTTCTAATCAGAACATACCTCGAGAGATGACGTACTGACCGTCGCCGGAGACGGTGAAGCGGCGGGAGATTCGATCACGGCGCGCTGGGCTTCTGAATGGTTTCCTGCGTTTGAACGGAAAAGAGCTGGAAGTCGGAAAAAGTGTGCTCGGTGATGATGCGGCGCTTGGCATAATCCGTATACGCAACGGCAAATTGTGGCAGCCAGATTTCCACATTTTGCGACTGAAATTTGACCGGNGCGTAATCCACCGTGAACGCATCCTCTGCCAGCCCGATTGTGGGCATGCCGCTCTCTAGACTCGTCTCAAGATGTATGACTTGGCCGGAATCAGCCGCGATCCATGCACGGCCCTTTATGCTGAGCGGGTAGACTTCTTCCGCGGTTTCCAAGGCCACGGTGCGGGGACGCTTCCCCTTCGCCTGACGAAAGTGAACAACCCAGGCGGGCTGATTATGCCAGCGAACGGAACCCTCGCAGCGCATTTCATAGTCGCTTTGCAGCGAGGGATAAAAGATCAACGCCAGGACTGGCAAGCCTTTGTCCAAGCTGGCTTGGGGGAACTCGTTGTTGGCCCCCGGGAGCGGGGTGCGGGCTTCGTGAACCTGTATCGGTCCGGCTCTGTCTCCAAAGTCAACTATGTAATCGAACTTCNCCGTGCGGGACACCCCCGATGGTGGCAGATTACCCCACGTCACCCCGAGCGTGAATGTTGGACCGGTCTGTTCGTAGCGAACCTGCTCGTGAGCGATGAAGTTCTGCAGATGATCGATTAGCTCTTCGGCGCGTTGTCCGGCCTGTTTCAGGACGTCGGGAAGTACGCAGGGCGGCGTTGCAGAGAGAGCTGGAAGGCGGGCGTCCACCTGGGGCGGATNCCAGNGTAACGCGGGTGCCTTCTGTTNTTTCTCTTNANCCGAGTTGGCTGGCGGAGTTTTCGCAACCACGCTGCTCGATAGCAGTCCACCCGCGGAGAAAAGAGCTAGCGCTATGAACCACAAAGCGATTCCTGTGCGGGGGGAGCCGCGTGTGCGACCCGGGAAAGAGGCAGGGCGACGACTCATTTTTGTGGCGCTGAAGGCCTTGTGCCGATGATCTGGAGTTCGGCCTCACCACAATTGGATGATATCCCATCCTCAACACTGAACAAGAACAAAATCGCTGCGGCGTGGCGTAAATGGCCGCGACTTCTTCCTTCTTCCAATCGTGCCGGAGCTGGGTCGCTCAGATGGTCTGCTGGCCCGCGCCGCCCCATGCACTGTTCATTCTGGGTATTCGCCTGGTTTGAATGTAACTCTATCAGTCTAACGAGCTTTTCATACTACCATTGCACCGCGTTTCAGGTCATTTCCATCGCGCCGGTTGGGGATCAGTTTCTGATTGGGCGGCTAGAAGCCATCTGGCTCTGTTGACATCCTGTCCTCTACCCCGCCCCCGGAAACTTGTCATCCCGAATCCCCGCGTTTTTTGCGGGGTGAGGGATCTGCTTTTCGTTCTTGAGCCAGATACCCCCAAGGATCTCAAGAGGGCCAAACTGCCTCGAGAGATGACATATTGACTCTCCCCGGACACAGGGAAGCGGCGAGAGATTCGATCACGGCGCGCTGGGCTTCTGAATGGTTTCCTGCGTTTGTACGGATAAGAGCTGGAAGTCGGAAAACGTGTGCTCGGTGATGATGTGGCGCTTGGCATAATCCATATACGCCACGACAGACTGAGGCAACCAGATTTCCACATTCTGCGACTGAAATGTCACCGGCGCGTAATCCACGGAGACTGAGTCGGCCTGCAATTCGATCTCGAGAATTGTTTCCGCTAAAGTCGTCTCCAGATGAATGTCTTGGCCGGAGTCTGCTGCGATCCACGCCTTCCGTTCTCGTTCATATTGGTTTGTGCTCGCACAGACCGAGGGAGCCCGATCGCTGTCGCCGCTTCTTGTACCAATGACCGATGGAGAGCTTGGGATTATGTTGGTGCATCATGGGAAACAAAAACCAGGGCCTTGAGTGACCCATAGGGATCATGTGCGAGAGAGGCGCGGTTCGTTCATTCTCGACATGTTCGAACTGGAAAACCGAAGCACAGGCAGACTGGACCGATAATCAGCCTTCCGGGACAGTGCATCTCAATTCGGTTCCGTCTTTTTAGGCGCCAGGCGATCGAAATGGATCATAAAATGATAACCAGGCTCCGTCATTGAAGTGTCCAGAGCTTTGCCGTCCTTGCTCATCTTCCCAGCAAAGATTGACTGACCGATGGTAATAGAGAACTTGCGCGAAGCCTGATCGTAAGAGACTTTGCTTGCCAGGGCGCCCTTGAATTTCTCTTCCGGACAATCGAGAAGGACCCTCAGGCCGTCCTCGGTGTTGTGGATGTGAAAGATAAAGTGGATTTTGAGGCCTCGTCCCTCGTCTTCCACGCCCTCCCAATCGCCGTCGAAAACCGTGGGTGGGGCCGGCTTGGGGATCTTCGCCTGCCAGGTCATGCGCTTGAAGTTAAGCGGCCACGAGCCTTCCTGTGTCCAAACGCCGGTCATCTCGGAGCTCGATTCGTTGACTGTCGCCTCATATGAGGCGACCCTGTATTCAAGGTCGCGATTGCTGTTCGGCTTCCAATAAAAGAATCGAAGGATCAGACGACTGCCGTCGAACGAACCACCGATTGCAGGAACGCCAGAAATCTTCTGGTCGATATAGTCCAGGAGTGCCGTCATCTTTCCTTCGGGTGTTGTGTTCATATGAAGCACCAGATGGTCGACAGTGCCCTGAACCCTGAAAACGCCATCCCAGTCGCCAGCAAGCGGGAAGGTGGCAGGATCGGATTGCGCACGGGCCAGAGGAGAGAGAAGTCCCCACCCGAGCAGCATTGCACGCAGAAAGATCGCCTTCATGCGGCTTCTCGCCTTCGAACGCCTCAATCATACTCCTGAATCCCCTCGAGACGCCTTGTTTGCCGCCAACATTGAATGCAACGCTCCGGGCGCCAAGTTGCGTAAGGATACCACCCTTGTAGCTACATGAAGCGTTATGATGCAGTACATGGCCCACACGTCGGTTTTACGTGTGGGGGTTTTGGTGTGGCTTATACCGAAGGGCTTGAAAACGTATTGCGGGCGCGGGGAGGGTGAGGAGGAAGGAGAGGATAAGAGCGGACCGTTGCGCAATCCGCAAAGGTAGGCCTGGCACCGAGCGCAGAGGAAGAACGAAGACAAGGAACCAGGACGAAGAGCCCACCCTTTGCAAAAGGCGCAAACGGCAGGCCACCCGAGGTTGTTTCAGCGCGCCAAGGCCGTGCCACCCGCCCGGAGTTGCGTTAGCGCACTGATGTAGTGCAACGCGCCACCGTCGGACACGCAAAAGCCGTGAGAGATTCGATCACGGCGCGCTGGGCTTCTGAATGGTTTCCTGGGTTTGGACGGAGAAGAGCTGGAAGTCGGAAAAAGTGTGCTCGGTGATCATACGTCGCTCGGCAGTATGCCTGTACGCCACGGCAAATTGCGGCAACCAGATCTCCACATCTTGCGATTGGAATTTGACCGGGGCGTAATCCACCGAGAACGTATACTCTTCCAGCTCAAGCTGGGGAACGGGGTCTACCAGATTCGTCTCCAGATGGATGACTTGGCCCGAGTTTTCTGCGATCCATGCACGGCCCTTAATCCTGAGCGGGTAGGCTTTCGTCCTAGTTCCCATCTCCACAGTGCGGGGACGCATCCCCTTCTTCTGGTGAAAGTCAACAACCCAGGCGGCCTGATTATGCCACTGAACGGAACCCTCGCAGCGCATTTCATAGTCGCTCTGCAGCGCAGGGCGAAAGATTAACGCCAAGGCTGGCAATCCTTTGTCCAAAACTGCTCTCAGGTATTCGTTGTTGGCCCCCGGAAGCGGTTTGCGGAGTTCCTGAACCTGGAACTGCCCGGATTTTCCTCCGAAGTCAACTACGTAATCGAACTTCGCCGAGAGGGACTCCCCTCCTGAATTTTCTCCAGGCCTAATCTTCCCGGTGCCGACGGCGCCGCTCGAGTCCTCGGGCACGAACCTTGAATCGTAGCGAATTTGCTCGTGTGCTATGAAGTTCTGAAGATGATCGACTAACTCTTCGGCGTGCTCTCCTGCCTGATTCAGGACATCGGGAAGCGAACAGGCCTGCGTTGTGGAGAGAGACGCAATGGGAGCATCTACTCGGGGCGGATCCCAGCGTAACGCGCGCACCTTATCTTCTTTCTCTTGAGCTGGACCGGCTGCCGGGGTCTTTGCAGCCGCAATGCTCAAGACCAGTCCGGCTGCGGAGAGGAGAGCAAGCGCCGTGAACTGTGCGGAGAATTCCCTGCGGGTGGTTCCGTGAGTGCGATCCGGCGGAGAGAGCTGGCGAAGTTTCATTTTTGTGGCGTTGGTGGCTGAGGAGCGATGATCTGGAGTCAGGCCTTACCGCAGTTTGATGCTATCCCAATCCTGGCCAACGAACAAGAATGAAGTCTCTACGGCGTAGCGTAGATGGCCCCGACTTCTTCCTTCTTCCAATCGTGCCGGAGTTGGGTCGCTCAGACGGTCTGCCGGGCCGCGCCGCTCAATGCACTGTTCATTCGCGGTATTCGCCGGTTTGAATGTAACTCTATCAGTCTAACGAGCTTTTCATACTTTCATCGCTCCCAAGTTCAAACTATTCCCATGGCACCACATGTCAGCAAATGGTTTGACCCGGGCATTAGCAAAATGTTATAAGTTAGGGTTTCCTTCGTCTGCCACGCGGCGCATAGTGGGGTGCCGGGTGGTCCTGGCCCGCTCCGGGCCAGGAGGTGTGGCGTGTGCCGGCGAAAGAGTTCCCGTCCTGTCTGAGTTACGGGAGTCTCCCCGCCTTCGGGTGAGACGCTCTCCCTGACGCTGGTGGATGTTATACGATTCCGGTTCACCGCGCTCCGCGTTAGGGCGGAGTGGTGTGTGGTTTTGCAGTTGCAGGGGCCGCGGCCGGACGATTGGCCGGAGGAATTGCCCTGCAGAGACCCAAGTGATCTGGAGGATCCTTCATGCGTATCTTTTTCAAGGCTGCCCGCTCGATGGGCAGTCGTATGTTGCATCACGTTCTTCCGGCGTCGGCCCTGATGCTCCTCAGCGCCACCGCCTTGCTCGCCCATCCGGCGGAAGAGGCCGGAGGTGGGGAAGCGAGTCTTAAGCTCCCCGACTTGTCTTCGGTAAAGTTCCTCGGCGTTGACGGCCACACGCTGCTGCTCTTCGGCATTCTCATTTGCATCTTCGGCCTGCTATTTGGCATGACCATTTTCATGAAGCTGCGCAACCTGCCGGTGCACAGCGCCATGCGCGAAATCTCCGAACTGATCTACGAAACCTGCAAGACCTATCTGTTCACGCAGGGCAAATTC
>JGI12270J11330_10002686_pt1 | contig 12983 bp, 8 predicted proteins | sample PeaSoiMetSII2010_FD_11330 | JGI IMG/M metagenome (IMG submission 11330)
GCTGGTGTATGCGCTCATCTCCCAGCACCTCCCTCGCCCGCCCCCAGTGTCTCCGTCTTCGTGCTCAAGACTGACTCCAAATCCCTGATCGGTCCCACCGATCATGCTACTCTGCTTGATCGCCGTCCGCCTGGGCTCCAAGGGCTCACCGCTTTACTCTCAGAAGCGATTGGGTTCTTGTGGGTTGTACCGGCCGCCTTTCGATGCCTTGTGTTTCCCCTCATGTACTTCTTTTCAACGACCAAAAATGCGGCTAAGACGCCCCAGATTAACAAGCGCAATCGACTGCCCTTGAGTGGCTTACGCTGCCATAGGGATCGCTTGTCCACCACAATGCTAGCCCCGTTTTTGGCCGTTGTTTTTTTTCAACGAGACTATCGATTCGCCAAGAGACTCTTGAAAAGCCATGGGTAATTGGTACTCTGCATTAATGTGCCAACGTACGACGGATTGCGATCATGGAATGAACCTCGCCACGGATCCTGTTGAGTGCGAGCCAGGAGGATGCATGCAATCTTTGATTTCCGCAACAGGATTGACCGGGCCGGCTTTTGCAGAAACTCGCGACGTTTTGCCCGAGCGCCCAGCTTGGTTGGCTGGGCAAGAGCTCATCGCCTGGCTCGCACAAGGTAATGAATTTATTAAGAGAGGATTCTCCTCGTGGCTGTAGCAAACCAAAGCCTTCCGTGCGGTGATGCACACTATCACGGACTGGACCGGTTCATGGCCCACCCGGCCGAGCCGATGCGAATCGTCATCGAATTCGTGCTCGCCCTGCTGATCCTGGTGGTGTCGATGCCGATCATACTCATTGTTCTCGTCCTGGTTCGAGCGACCTCGCGTGGACCGGTCATCTACGCGCAGAAGCGTCTGGGACGTGGGGGGCGGGTCTTCACGATCTACAAGATCCGCACGATGTACCTCGACAGCGAGCCCAACGGCGCGCAGTGGGCTGTGCCGGGAGACCCCAGAATCACGCCGGTCGGCCGGCTGCTCCGCTGGAGCCACGTCGACGAACTGCCGCAGTTGATCAACATCATGCAAGGCAAGATGAGCCTGATCGGTCCCCGTCCCGAGCGCCCGGAAATCGTTGAGCAGCTCGAGCGAGTTTACCCCGAGTACTGGCGGCGGCTGAATGTGCGTCCCGGCGTCACGGGTCTGGCGCAGGTGCTGCAACCTCCCGACACGAACCTGAGCATGGTGAGCCGCAAGCTTTCCCTGGATCTTTACTATATCGACCACGCCGGTTTCTGGCTCGATTTCCGGATTCTCCTGGCCACCGTGCCGCATGTTTTCCGCGTCCCGGAGCAGAAGATCGCACGGGTTTTCGGGTTTCCCCGGATATCGAGTGAGAGGGCGGAGGAATCGTCCGCGGCGATGGTGGCAAGTTTCCTGACCGCGCCGGTCCAGCCTCACCTGAGTGAAGCGTGCAACCCGATTGGCTCCTCGGCGCCACGTTGAAGACGAGTCGTCAAGCTCACGGGGTCCGACCCCGATCGTTGTGCAGATGCAACGCCAGGCGCCCATGCAACACGGGGCGCCGGCCCCGGGACGAAGCAAACAGGCGTAATCGACACCCGCTGTTCAATCGCTGAATAAACTCGGACATGAGAAAGCTTCACATCGGATTCCTGGTCGGATTCATCATGGTCCTGGGCCTGTGCGGCGGGGGAACCTACCTGCTGCACCGCGTCCAGATGCAGCGGAATGCATCGTCACTGCTGGACCGCGCCCGCACCGCCGAGGCCGGCGGCAATCTGCTCGGGGCCGAGGAGTCGCTTGGCCAGTACCTGAGCCTCAAGCGCGAGGACAGCGCCGCCTGGGCGTGGTTCGCACGGATCACCGACGAAATGACCAAAAACCCCCGGGGTCGCGAACGGGTTTTGCTGGTCAACGAAGAGGCGTTGCGGAAGAACCCGGACGATCGCAAGCTCGAGCGGCGGTGCACCGAGCTTGCCATCGAGCTCGAGCGTCATAACGACGCCAGGCGGCATCTGATCCACCTGAACGATGCGATCCAGGCGGACCCTGAAAAGGCGGCCGAGGCCGCCGACCTGGAAGACTTGCTGGGCCAGTGCGATCGGCCGGAGTCGAAGTTCGATGAGGCCGAGCGGCACTACCGCAAATCAATTGCCCTCGATTCCACGCGGGTCGTCACGTTCGACCGCCTGGCTCGACTCTTGCGGCAGGATGTGAAGCAGCCGGAAGCCGCCGACCGCGCGATCGAGGAAATGCTCAAGGCCAACCCGAAGAGCGCGCTGGCCCATGTCAACCGGTGGCGTTACCGTCGTGAGTTCGGCCCCGCGGCCGACGGCAGCGACATCGCCCAAGCCCTGAAGCTTGGTCCCGACGAGGCCGAAGTGCTGATCGCCGCCGCGGAGCTCGCCCGCCAAAGCAAGGACCTCGTCGGGGCCAGGAAGCACATCGAGCACGGCCTCGACCGTCATCCCGAGAGCGCCGGTTTCTACCTGATGGCCGCGGAGCTCGAGTTGGCCGAGAACCACCCCGACCGCGCCGAGGCCGTCCTCCGCCGCGGGATCGCCGCGGTCCCCATGAACGTCCCCCTCAAGATGCTGCTGGCCGAGACGCTGATCAGCGAGAACAAACTTGATGGTGACGAGGGCGCGATCGCGTGGATCGAGCGGCTGCGACGGCTCGGTCTTGCCCCTGGCTATGCCCAGTACCTCGATGGCCGGGTTTCCATGGCGAAGCACCGGTGGGACGAAGCAATCAGGTCACTGGAAAGCGCGCGGGCCGTGCTTGTCGCTGACACGATGATCACCCCGACAATTAACTTGATGCTGGCCGAGTGCTACTGACGCGTGGGCGCCGATGAGCATCGCCTGGATGTCCTCCGGCGGCTCGTCGAGAGCGATCGGGCCCCCGACTCCGCGGGCGTCGAGCTTGCCCGGTCTCTGGCACGATCGGACAAGCTGGACCAGTCGATCGCGATGCTGCTGCCGATCGTGGAGCGCAAGCCCGAGCTGCGGCTCGATCTGGTGCGTCTCTTGATTCAAAAGACAAGTCGTCAGCCTCGGGACCAGCGGAACTGGCAGGAAGCGGAGCACGCCCTTGTCCAGGCTGAGAAAGCTTTGCCCCGAGAAATCGAGAAGCTCGTCATCCTCCGCGTCGACCTGCTGCTCGCTCAAGGTTGCCTGGCGAACGCTTTGTCGGTCTTGTCGTCGGCGCAGGCGAAGGATCCTCGAAACCTCCAGTATCAGACCTCCTGATCTGCGGGATTTTAGTGTAACCAAGTTCGGCGTTTCGGCCTCACCGGCGATCGAGTAGATGAGGCGCAGATTGGTGCCCGGATAGGGGAACTCGGCCGCGTTGAGATGCTCCAGCAAGTGAGCGATTGCGCGGTTGGACCGCGGGTTCGACATCGGATGGACGTGCACGCGCAAGACCCCCTGTTCCATATCGGGCACCAAGTCGGCCTCGGAGCGAAACAGATCGCGCAGGAGGGTGCGGGCGTCGTCTGTCCGGACCAGTTTCTCACGCACGATTGAAGCCAACGCCGTCTCAGCGCGGTAGGCAATCATCTTGACGGTGTCCACCAGTTGCTTGCGGCTGGGGGCCAAGCGCTGGAACTTTTCGGTTTCCGGCATCTCGTCCCACGCGAGGTGGCCGGGCGTTTCCTTCGACTTCTTGTCGATGTCCGCCAATTCTTTTTCGAACTGTTCGATCTCTTCCACCAATTCGGCTTTGCGTTTCTCCCATTTGACCTGCGCGGTCTCGTCGGGTTCCGGATGCAATGTCAGGGCGGCGAAGCGGGCTTGCCGATGGGTCAGCTTGGACTTGACCGAGCGCTTCCGACGGTCCAGTTCCCGCCACTTGGGATTAACCACCGGCCGCTTGGTCTCAGGAATCTCCTCCGAGCCATACTCGTTAAGTAGATCAATTGCAAAGTGTTGCATCATATAGCGGAAGAAGTTTTCCTGGGACCATCGACTGAACAGTCGGACAGAATCCTCCCGCGCCGATTCGCCGAAAGCCGAGCTGATCAGGCTCACCTGATGCCCACTGGTGGTCAGCTTGCGGGTCTCCCGCACCCAGAGCCCGCTCTTGCGGTCGCCGATCCACGTCCCTCGCTCGGCCAGTTGCAGCTTGACCCGCTCACCGTTAGGCAGTGTCGTTTCGACCTCGGCGAACTCGTCGGCCGGCCAGTCGTCCTTGGGATACTTGTGGTACGTGATGCAGGCGATGCGGTGGGTCTGCCACATGTCCTTGAAGAACTCCGGGCTGTACCCTTCGCGGTCGAACAGGATCACGAAACGCGCACGATAGCGGTCGGCCTTGAGTTCGGCCTCAGTCGGCTGGCCGGGGACATCCTTGAGCAGACGCGGCACAATGTCGCTCTTCAACACCTCCAGCAGTCCGTGGTCGATCGTTCGTTCGACCGCGAAGAACGGCTGGCCCAGAGCGTCGTTGACCCAGTAGTCGGTGGTTCCCCGCAGGCACAATCGCTGTCGGGAGACATAGCGTTTGGGCAGAGCGGTCTGGCTGCCATGGTAGAGGCGAACGTGCCCGTCCACATACAGGGCGCCGGCCAGTTCCGGCTCGGCCTTTAACCAGTCTCGGGACAGCAGCCCGGCCCATTTTTGCGGGCCGTCGTCGATGCTCAGGGCGGCCAGCTTGTGCCGCAGACAACGGACCTCGGGAACGCGGTCCAGCCCCAACAGCTTGCCCAACTCGCCCGGGTGCTCGTACTGCAACTGCTCGACGGTCTTGATACGGCACAGCGCCATATGGGCCAACAAGACGATCACGTGCAGCGTGCTGTAGTAGCCGCGCAACCGTGCCAGGCAATCGTGGATGTGTCGAAACAGGCCATTCGCCTCCAGGGCCGGCAATGCACACAGCACGCCGCCGAAGGGGACGTCGCGGCAGGTTTCAAAACGGGTCGGAGCGCCGTCCAGAAGACCGAAAGCCGCCAGGACGCGTTCGTCCGGCCGGGTGCATGCCGTGCCCATTTCCGCCACGGCATCTTCGACGGCCCGCGTGGATTTATCGGTGGCGGTGGGCGGCGGTGGAACCGAAGCTTTTTCGGGCGCGGGCTCGCCCGGCTTGACTGGACAGGGCACGGTCAGTCGTCNGTGCGGNATCGCTTTTCGGAGTGTGTCGAGCTTGATGCCCAGTCGCTCGGCGACTTCTCTTAGGCTCCAACCTGCCGCCAGCAATTGTTGTGCTTGGGCCGTGACCGCCGGCGTCATCACCGAGGCACCGCGTGTCGCACGAGGCGTGTAGAACGCGTTCACTCCGCCGGCGCGATACTTGTTGACGCTACGAATGACGCTGTTCTTCGAGATGCCAAATGCCCGCACGATATCCACCTGGCGGCACACGCCCTGGCAGATCAGTTGGGCGGTAAACATCCGAAAAGAGCGGTGGTCGTTCTCGGCGTGTTGAAACACCGGCTGAACACCGCAGAAGTACGTCCATCGGCCATTTTCGCGGATGACACTGATTATGTCGCTGATCCGAGTGGCCCCGTCGGCGATCAGCGGTAATAATGCTTGCGGAATGATACCTTCCTCCTGGTGAGTGCCAGGTGATTTTGCCAATCAAGGAAGGTATCATTTCCATTTCCCACCACGCTATCCAGTCCGTTCAGACAAGGATCTCTCAAACCCCGTTTCTGCAAGCAGATAACTCATACGCCCCGCAACCCGCCCGGTCCCCGGATCAGGAGGTCTGAGTATCGGCTGGCTCTGGCCCGGCTAACCCAGCGCAAAGGCGAGAGCACCGCGGCCCTGCAGATCCTCGAGCAAGCGGAAAAGGATCTGGGGCCGAGCCTCGACCTTCAACTGGCTCGCCTTGAGTACTGGGGCCTCGAGGCCGGTGACGCGGCCAAGGCGGCGGTGGCGAAGCTGGCAGAAACGCGGGGGCAGATCCCCGATGCCAACCGGCCCGAGTTTCTCGATCGGCTAGCCTCGGTCGAGATGCTCCGCGGCGAGCCGACCCTGGCGCGACAATACTGGCGCGAACTGGTGGCACTAGAGCCCGGTAACCTGCGCGTATTGCTCGGACTCTTCAACTTGGCCATGGAGGCGGCCGATCATGCCGATGCGCTGGGTCTTGTGAGTACGATGCGTAAAGCGGAAGGAGAACAAGGGACCTTCTGGCGGTTTGCACACGCGACACTACTGATTGACCAGGCTCGTCGGGGCGAAAACAAAGCCCGGAAACCGAGTGCCGACGATCTCGGTGTCCTACGTGGGTTGGCGTCCGAGCTTGCCGAACGACGACCGGACTGGTGGGGTGCCCCGCTGCTACAGGCTGAGATTGCCGAACTCGAGGGGCGTGATGACGATGTCGTCGCCTACCAGCGGGCCATCGACCTGGGGAATTCCCAACCCGCGATCATACGACGGTTGATCGGCGTGTTAAGCGATCAAAAGCGCTTCGACGACATCGACCGGCTGCTCACGAATCTGCGGGACAGGGGAATCGCGGCCGAGGATCTCGCAATCGCAACTGCCTATAGCGCGATCCGCGGCAAGGACTACGAGCGAGGCCTTGCCATCGCCCGCCACGTCATCCCGGCCAGTTCGACCAGGTACGGCGACCATCTTGCACTGGGACGCATACTGTTCAGCTCCGGGAAAGTGGAGGAGGCGGGGAAGGAGTTTCATCGGGCGCTCGACCTTGCCCCATCAGTCCCGCAGACCTGGCAGACGTGGGTTGAGTACCTCGCCCGCACGAACCAGGTCAAGTCCGCTAGAGAAGCCGCCGCCGCGGCCGAGCAGGCACTTCCTCCGAAAGTCTCGGCCTTGACGCTCGCCCGGTGTTACTGGTCTGCGGGCGAAGTGAACAAGGCTGAAGCGTTTTTCCTCGCCATCATCAAGAACCGGCCACACGACGCGGCGACCCTGAGGCTGTCCGCGAACATCTACCTCGATCAAAACCGTCTCGAAAAGGCCGGTCCCTTGCTGGCCGAACTGCTCAAGCCGGAGACCGGTGCGTCTCAGGCGGATGTGGCCTGGGCGAAGCGGGCTGTAGGCATGCTGAGCTTGGCCAGCGGAGTCACGCCGGAGCTAGTTGAGCGGGCTTTGAAACTCGTCGAAGCGGACCTCAAGTCCGACCCGAACGATTTCGACGCGCAACGAATGCGGGCGGCCCTGCTTTCAATGCGGTACAGCCGACGCAAAGAGTCGATCCAGGCACTCGAGTCGATGGACCGAGCGTACTGTCTCGCCCCCCGCGAGCGGTTCCTTCTGGCCACGCTCTACTCGGCTGAGGGCGACTGGCCGAAGTGCCGGGCCGAGATGCGCAAGGTCCTGGAAGAGGGCTCCCGGCAGCCGCGGCACCTGATTTTCTATGTGAACCTGATGATCCGGCTTGGCGTGCTCGATGAGGCCGAACATTGGCTCCGGACCCTCAAGCCCCTGGTCCCCGCCGATCAGGCCGGGTTGGCGGTGGAACTGGAGGTCAGGCTTCTCAAGGCGCGCAAGCAAAATGCCAAGGTCGCCACGCTGATCCGGAATTATGTCGAGCGGTACCCAGACCAGGTGGGGGTCGCGGCCCTCCTTCTCAACCGTTTCGGCCTGCCGAAAAATGCCGAACAAGCTTATCGCGCCAACGTGGCCCGGAACCCCGATGAGCCGGGACGGACGCTGGCGCTGATCGAATACTTGGCCCGCCAGGATCGGCCGCAGGAGGCCCTCGACTTGTGCGAAAAGGCGATGAGCAAATGGAGCCCCGAGCCCGTGACCCTGGCCAGCCTGGCAATTTACAAGGCCAGGTCGGCCACCGAACCCCAGCGTCGGAAAGTGGAAAACTGGGTGCGAGAGGCGGTCCATCAGAAACCCGACGATGTCGTCGTGAACACGAAGCTGGCCGTCCTGCGCACCCTCCAGGGGAACTATACCGAAGCGGAAGCGATCTACCGTCGGTTGCTGGAGGCGAACTGGGATAACGTTGAGGCCCTGAACAACCTGGCCTGGCAACTGGCCCTTCGCGACAAGAACTGCGAGGAGGCCCTCAAGCTGGTCGACCGAGCCATCGACATCGCCGGACCAAACTCAACCTTGCTGGATACAAGGGCCGTCGTCCTGATGCAGTTGGGCCAGGGCGACAAGGCCAGAGAAGTTCTCGAGGAAGCGGTGAGCTCAGATCCCGACAGACCCATTTACTATTTCCACCTGGCGCGAGCCCTCAAGATGACGAACTCCCCCTCGGAGGCACTCGAGGCGCTCGAGCGGTCCAAAGTGTTGGGCCAGACGGAAGAGTCCGTTGAACCCCTGGAACGTGGGGCGTATCGCAAGCTGTGCCAGGAGATTGCTCTCCGCTGAGATTCTCCGTTCCGGCCGACTCTCCTCTTGTTCGCAGGAAATCATCTCCCGCCACAAATGCGACAGCCGGAGGCTGGAAAACCCCATCAAGAGAGTGAGGTGGTCCTGACCATAGATGATTGCTGCACTCGAAAGACGCAGGACAGTCGCAAGTACAGGCAACGACGCGCTCGGCTCCTCGAACACTCAACAGAGATCAAATGCATGGTGCCGGTAGGCTCGAGGTTAGCCACGTAGGCTCATCCTCATTTTTCTTTCTTCGGAGGTTCATCATGAGAACAGACAGATTATCTCTTTGGTCTGCGGTCACGGTGCTCGGCCTGTTCGCAAGCCTGGCGTGCGGGACTCGGGCTCGTGCCGATAATGATCTCAACCTGGGCGGCAATTTCAACTCCGGCGGCTTCTACACGTTCAACGGAAGCTCCCCCGGAGGCGGAGGACCCATCAGCCCTTCGACCCTGAACGGCGTTGCGTTACCATACGTCTATTGCATCGATATTCCGGATAACGTCTATGTTCCCGTCGACTACAAGCATTCCACGGTCACGAACAACGGGTACGCGATTGTGGGTCCAGGCAACCCTCAGTCTAATGGTGGTCTCGCACTCACGCCAAACGCTGGCACGATCGCGTGGCTGCTAACCCAATATGCCCTTACGGCAACCACTACCACCAAGCAGGATGCACTCCAGGCTGCGATCTGGACGGCGATTTACGGTTACAACACCCCGGGCTACGCGTTAGTCGTCACGAACAGTGCCGTATTCCAGCAGATGCAAACTGACCTAGGTAACAACCCGTATAGCAGTACGGTCACCCTGGCACACGCGGGCACTGCCTCGGTCAGCAATTTCTACTGGTTGAGCCCGGGAGACGGCAGTTCCACGATCTACCAAGCCCTCGTCACCGCCAATGTGGGCGGCGCGACTCTCACCGCTCCCGAACCCTCTACCTTTGCAATCGCGGGATTGGGGGCGATGGCGTTCGTCGCCTATGGCCTGCGGCGACGTGAGGCCCTGGGCGCCTGAGCCCGATCCGTCAACCACTCACGACGCGCGTGTGAAGCCAGCGATTCGTCGTCCGGCTTCATCGTGCGACCGCTGAAGCCAGCCTCGGGGGTCGTGCCCCATCTCAAGGCCCTCTCCCGGGGCACCGTTTCTCCCAGGAGTGACCGCGACGCCCGCCTTTCGGTTTTCATCTCCGCGTTCTCGACTCTCCGTCGATGACAAACCTGCTGAGCGTGGCTCATGCCCGGCTCGGTCATCATGACCAGGCTGTAGCGCATCTCCGTCGTGCGTCTCAACTTCCTCTTTTCCAAGGCAGGCGACGGATCGAGACCCAGCGCTCACATCCAGAGCGACCAGGCTCCGGTGGTCAGCACGAGGGCGGCGATCAGGGCGTTGGTCGTGCCGTGGGCCAGCACCGCGTCGCCAAGGCGGCCCCGGTGCCGAAGGGCCAGGGCGTAGAGCATCCCCGCGATGGTGCCGGCCACCCAGCGCTGGTGCATCGCACCGAAGAGAAGTGAGGAGATCAGGAAGGAGGGCCAGGTGAACCGGTCCGCGGGCACGCTCTCGAAATCGGCCGCGATCAGGCGGCGGACCAGGTAGCCGCGAAAGGCCAGCTCCTCGGCCAGTGGAACCATCACGACGGACCCGAACACCCGGAAGGCCAGCCAGGCGGCAGCCGCGAACATGGGCATCCCGGACAGGGTCCTGGGAATCGTCTGCGATGTGTCCGCGGCCGCAGTGGCATTCAGCGGCTCCAGGGCCATCCACAGGGCGAAGACCAAGATCCCGATGGCGACGGCCGGCCACGACCAGGACCAGCGCAGGCCGGAATAACCCTTGCGCAGGACCCAGAAAGCCAACCCGGCCGCCGCAACCCGCGCGGGGTAGAGAGCGTCGAACTGCCCGTTCGACATCGCCCCCGTGATCATGGCGGTCGCGACGATCGCCAGCATGGGCCCGAGGTAAGCCGCCGTGGGATTGGTAACCGCGGGGTCGAGGGGCGGGGACTCACCGCTCGGATCGACCCTGGAGAACAACCGGAACCGCCGCGAGATTGCGACCAGCCCAAGGCCCACGATGTTGAACCCCAGCCAGCCGGCCTGGGAATGGAACCCTCCCAGCGCCACGTCGGGGCGTCCCGAGGCCCCCACGATCACCAGCAGGACAAGTCGCAGCACGTTGAACGACCAGATGACCACCGTGCCGAGCGGAAGCAGGAGCAGGGCGTGGGGAAATCGCAGGTCCTTGCGAAAGAGCAAGAGGTACGCGCCCAGCAATGCGCAGATCAGGCCGATGCCCTCGAACCCGGAACACTCCGGCGCAATCGAGACAACGAAGTCCCCGATCCCCAGCTCGTGGGTCTCCGGATGGCAGACGACATCCTGCGCGAACAGGCGCAGGCCACCCTGCGCGGACCGGAAGGTCAAGCTGTGAAACGAACCCCACAGCTTTCTGGTCGAGTCGCCAATGCCCAGGGCGAAGACGCCGCCAACGCTCCCGGCCAGCAGCACCGGCCAGCCTCGGCGCGCGACCTGGACCCAGAACCGCATCGGCATCGCGGCCAGGCACCACGAGATCGGCACGGCCGCCCCGCAGCACATCCACACGATCACACGCAGGTCCTGGTTTCCAGGCTGGGCGATGCCCTCGATCAGCCACTTCGTCAACCAGAAAAAACCCGCATAAGCCGCAAGATGACCGGCGATCCACCCCGGGACAAGGCGATGCAGCCTGCCCTCATTGAGTAATCTTCCCCGGTCTTCGCGAAACTGGGACGAGAACAGGAGCGCTGTGGCCGTGACGGTGCCCGCGCACATTCCCAGCCGAAGCAGGGAGGAGGACCGGGCAACCAGCCGGACCATCAGCGCGGGGTGATTGGCGATGCTCGGAATGTTTGTGTCGACAGAAAGCGAGAGAGCGAGTGCTTCACCCGGGAGCAGGGCAAGCCAGGCGACCCAGAAGAGGTGGGGCAGAACGCGACGTCGCAAACCCTGAAGAGAGGTCCAAGGAACCGACTCGGTGGAGAGCACAGGAGATTCGTCCCAAAGGAGCGTGTCAACCAGCAGAACGTGAAACCGGCAAAGGTCTCATTCGACGCCGACGTCGCGAAACGGCTCGCAAGCCAGAGGGAGGGACGCCCGGTCAGGCCGTGCCGCCCACCCAGTTCAGAACGAACGTCTCGATCGATTACTTGCCTTTACGCCGTCCGGCGATGATGAGCAGTCCACCGCTCAGGAGCGTCAAGGCGCTGGCCATGGAACCAGCGTCGATCTCGGGTACTGGTCCTGCGGGAACCGCCGCAGCTAGGCCACTCAGTCCGGCAAGCACGCAGAGGAATCCAGCAGCCAGCGAGGCCGCCCGCAATGCACTTGTGATCCGACTCGTTCTCATGTTTCAAATACCTCCGAGTAAAAAGAAAAGCAGAGACACCAAACACATCTCCCTCAAGGAGATATTCACGAACACCTGATCGACGAACCGCGCATCCGCTCAGCTTCACACAGACCGCACCAACCCACCGAAATTATCCAGGTAAGTCAGTCAGTCATCACGACCAGTCTCACGAGTTCGCTTTTCGTCGAAGCAGGAGATCTTGGTTTGCCTATTTTTCCAACGACCCGATACCGGGCCGAAGCCCCTGAGTCGGGGACGAGGACAAGCTAGCACGCGGGGTGGCCCACACACACAGGTTGCAGGACCGGCTCTGTCCACCAATTCTCGTCGTTTCTCGCTCTCGGCCGGTCCGTCGCATTTTTTTGCTTGATCGCGAATCCAAATGCACGTCAGGAGAGGGATCACGCACTTGCATCGAAGGAAAGCTGCTGCATGATCGCATGATTCGGAGCGATCAGTTTCTCGTTAGCCGGGCTTATTCTAGTGAAGCGGAAGGGGAATTGCGAGATGTGTTGTTCTAAAGAAACAAAAGTTTGCCAAAAGGGTCCCAAATGAGGCTGTTCCTCGGTGTCACGGGATGAAGCGAAGCTCATCCGACGCAAGCGTTTGCGGCTCTCAAGCAGTGGAGCAGCGACGTGATCGTCCGAACGGAAAGAGAGAAACGGCCAGGTACCGGAGCCTGTGGTCCGTCCTGCCCGGTGAGCTCGAGCCAGAGAACCAAAGAAACCAGAACAGGACCAGGAAGACAAAAATAGGACAGGCTCTGCAAACTCGCCTCTCGGGGATGCTCGGATCTCTGTGGGACCCCTTGCCGTGGCGGCGGAGGCCACAAGGCCTGAATCGCTGATTCATGGGCACTGGATCGCAATGCCTGACCCTGCTGCTTAGGAAACGAAATTTATTAACTGTCGCATTGGGCCTTTTTGGCGCGCGGTTTGGATGGTAATCTGGGCGGTCCGGAAAAGGATTAATAGCTTTTGGCAGGAAGCCGCGATGATCACCGAGTATTCCCGGCCGGTGGAGGAGGCGATGCGTTACACCTTTTCCACTCTGAACGAACGCCAGCGTCGTCTGTTTGCCGCATCGGAGGCCCTCAAACTCGGATATGGCGGCATTGCCTACATCGCTCAACTCCTCGATCGTCATCGAAGGCCCATTGAGCGCGGCCTGAATGAGCTGCGTCATCCTGACTCGCTTTTGCCGCCTCATCGAGCGCGAAAAAAAGGGGTGGCCGCAAAAGCTGTTTGACGCTTTTTCCAGGAATCGACCAGGCCTTTCTGCAAATCGT
>JGI12270J11330_10002687_pt1 | contig 12980 bp, 10 predicted proteins | sample PeaSoiMetSII2010_FD_11330 | JGI IMG/M metagenome (IMG submission 11330)
GGAATGGCAGACGATTCTCGCCGAGCCGGATGCGGCCGATCGGCAGGCGCGGTTCGCCCAGCTCGAGCAGGCGTGCCACACGCGCGGCGACGACACACCCTATGCGCTTTTTGCATCGAGCCTTACGGCAATGCAGACGCATGCGGCCGGGGCAAAGTTTGTCATCGTGAGCGGAGATTTGATGGCGCATGCGTTCAACTGCAAGTACGCAGCGCTCTTCCCCAAAGCTGCGCCGGGCGAGTATCGGAGATTTGCGGAAAAGACGGTGGAGTACGTGATTGGTTCGCTGCGCAGTGCCTTGCCCGGTGTGCCGGTGTATGCCGCGCTGGGGAATAACGATTCCGATTGTGGGGATTACCAGCTCGATGCGCGCGACGAGTTTCTGGCAACTGAGGGCGGCGTTTTTACCCACGGATTTGTCCGCGGCGATCGCGAACAGGCAGCGAGGACATTCGCCTTGGGAGGGTACTACAGCGTAAGCCTGCCCGCGCCCATGCGACGGACGCGGTTGCTGGTGCTGGACGATGTGTTCATGTCGCGCCGATACGAGACGTGCGGCGGAAAGGAAGATCCGGCGCCCGCTGCGGAGCAGATTGCGTGGCTGGAGCAGCAACTGGACCTGGCGAGGAAGCGAAACGAGAAAGTTTGGGTCATGGCGCATATTCCGTCGGGTGTGGATCCATATTCAACTGCAATGCAGGGGAAGGATGTTTGCACAGGGGCCAAGCCAACCATGTTTTTGTCCGCGGAGACTTTGCCGGAGACACTGGCCCAATACGGCGATGTGATCCGGCTGGCAATCTTTGCGCACACCCACATGGATGAGGCACGCCTGCTGGAACCTCCGAATGATCATGCGAGTCGTGCCGGCGTGGCAGTCAAGCTAGTTCCATCCATTTCGCCAATCAACGGAAACAACCCCTCGTTTACCGTGGCGGCCGTCGATCCTGAAACGGCGACGATGCTCGATTATCGCGTGATTGCGGTATCGAACAAGACGGGAGCCGGCACAACGTGGGCGGAGGAGTACGATTTTGCGAAAACATATAACGAGCCGGCGTTCTCGGCGGCCGCAGTGCAGGATTTGATTGGGCAATTTTCAGCGGATCGCGGCGCGCACGGCAGCGCAAGCCAGAGCTATATTCGCGACTACGATGTCGGGCAACCGATTCGCGAGCTTGGAATGTTCTGGCCGCTGTATGCGTGCGCGCTCAAGAACGACGAGGCCGCCGCATTCAAGTCCTGTGTGTGCGGGAAATGAAGCGAGCCGGCAAGGCAGCGAGTCAGCCACGAGCTTTTGGCTCTTAGCAGCTCACATTTCTAACTCCGCTAACTCCGCAAACTCCGCCGTCTTGTGCTATACGTTTCCTCATGGCCCGCTCTGCATTCATTTCCGCTACTCTCTTCGTCATTCTCTTTCTCGTTCCGCCGCTCAGCCACGCGCAGACTCTTGCTGCTTCTCCGCCCATGGGCTGGAACAGCTGGGATTCCTACGGACTGACCATCGACGAGGATCAATTCAAAGCGAATGTCAAGGTGCTGGCGTCGCTCGAGCAGTACGGATGGAAGTACGCAGTCGTCGACGAAGGCTGGTACATGGCCAACCCGGCCGGCAAGACGGTGGAGCTACGCAAGTATCTTTGGAACAGCAACGGCCTTCTCATTCCCGCGCCGGACCGCTTCCCCTCCGCTGCTGATGGGGCCGGCTTCAAGCCGCTTGCAGACTGGGTTCACGAGCAGGGGTTGAAGTTCGGTATCCACATCATGCGTGGCATTCCGCGGCAGGTGGTCGAGGCCAACCTGCCCATCGCCGACACATTGTTCCACGCGGAGGACGCAGCCGACAAAACCTCACCTTGTCCCTGGGACGAGGGCAACTGGGGAGTGAAAGACAACGCCGCGGGCCAGGCCTACTACGACTCCATGCTGAGGCTCTACGCATCGTGGGGTTTGGATTTTCTGAAAGTGGACTGCATCGCCACCAACCCCTATCGCCCTTCGGAGATTCGCCAGATTGCCGAAGCCATTCACAAAACCGGTCGCCCGATTGTTCTAAGCCTTTCGCCGGGACCCACGGCGCTCGACGACGCTGCCGAAGTAGCGAAGTACGCACAGATGTGGCGCATATCGAACGATCATTGGGATGGCTGGACCTTCCACGAGCAGCCTTATCACGATGAATTTCCCTTTGGCCTCAAGGGCGATTTTGATCGCCTCGCCCAATGGTTCACTTACACCAGCCCCGGCGCCTGGCCTGATGCGGATATGCTGCCCGAAGGCTGGCTCGGCCCCAGCCCGGGGTGGGGCCCTCCGCGGCAGTCGCATGAAACGCCCGATGAACAGCGCACCGAATTCACGCTTTGGTGTGTCGCGCGTTCGCCGCTTATCTTCGGCGGCAATCTCACCCGGCTCGACGCGCTCTCGCGATCGCTGCTCACCAATCAGACGTTGATCTTCATCGATCAGAATGCGAGTTACAGCAGGCCCGTCGACACTGCCAACCTTGGCCCGGGCTTTGAGAACGCGCGCGTGTGGCGGTCCACGATCGCCGAGCCCGGCGCGCGCGGCTACGCGGAGTATTTCACGTTTTTCAACCTCGGGGACAGCCCCACCACGTTGCACACCGCTTGGAAGCAGCTCGGCCTTGAAGGCGCAAAATACTCAGTTCGCAACGTGTGGGACGATTCGGTGGTTAAGGAATCAAAGGAGATGAGCGTAACATTGCCGCCCCATGGCAGCGCCCTATTCGAGATGCGCTGATCTCACTGAGCGGCCCGCGATTCCGGCGTCACCTGCTCGCGCCGTTCGCCCTTTAGGCGCCTTCCACGAAGGTGTTACGTGGAGCACCCGCCCACCTGTGCGAAACTAATCTGTCTGCGAAGCGCGCCGTCCGACGACTCCCGAAATGCCCGATCCGGCGCGCTCTCCGGCAGAGGCAAGTCATGCCCATTCTTCGGTCCGGCTTTATTGCTCTGTCTCACAATCGTCCGCTGCGCCGCTTCTTCGAACATTCCACGTTGGGAACCCGCCTGAATAAGCGCTTCATCGCCGGCATGAAGATCGGCGATGCGTTGCGCGTTGCCGAAGCCGTAAACAGCCAGGGAATTGCCGCCACGCTCGACTCGCTGGGCGAAAGCGTCACTTCAGCGAATGAGGCGCATCGCGCCGCCGAAGTTTATCACCAGTTGCTCGATTTCATCGCCCAGCGCCACCTGAACGCCAACATCAGCGTCAAGCTCACGCAGATGGGCCTTGAGCAATCCCCCGAGCTGGCTGAATCCATTGCGGGTGACCTGGTGCAGCATGCCCGCTCCACCGGCAGCTTCGTGCGCATCGACATGGAAGACTCGAGCCTTACGCAGGTGACGCTCGACATCGTGCGGCGTGTTCATGCGCGGGCCGGCATGCGCGGAGCCTTGGGCATAGTGATTCAGGCTTACCTTTACCGCTCGCAATCCGACGTGGAGCAGCTTCTCGCGGACGGCATCCGCATCCGGCTTTGCAAGGGCGCTTACGATGAGTCGGCCGAAGTCGCTTTCCCGCGCAAGGCCGAGGTAGACACGAATTTTCTTGCGCTGAGCAAACTGCTCCTTGACAGCCCTGTCTATCACGCCCTGGCCACACATGATGAAAGAATCATCGCCGCGGTAAAGGCATACGCTGCCGCGCATAACATTGACCGCAGCCACTTCGAGTTTCAAATGTTGTATGGAGTCCGCCGCGATCTGCAGCGAAAGTTGATCGCCGAGGGATACAATGTGCGCGTTTACGTTCCGTTTGGAACCGAATGGTATCCCTACTTCATGCGCCGTCTCGCCGAGCGCCCGGCTAATGTGATCTTTCTTGCCCGGAACTTCTTCCGCTCGTGATTTGCGCGGGATCGAAAGCTAAGCGCGCTGCCTCGTTCGCTCCTCGTCCCTGCGCTTGTGGAGCATCACGTTTGCCTTGCACGTCCTGCATCGCCAGGGGTAGAAACCAAAGAACGAATAGATCCGCCTCTGCAGAAAACCCTCCCGGTAGATCCGGAAGACTCGATCGCTGCCGCAAAACCGGCACATGACCTCGTCGCGCAGATTTTCCCGCGGAGCCAGAGCAGGGCCTTGTTGCACACTCCCTTGTTGCATGTTCACCTCTCTGATGATCCGCTCAGCCCTTTTTGAGAAAACACGGCGTTCGTCTTGGCGCGTGAGATTACATTCGTAATTTTCCAGTACTCGAAGGGTCGTAGAAAGGAAGAATTCGCCGAAGACGATGCGATGATTCTAGCGCTGAATGTCAATTCGCAGAATGAAAAATCGCTCCACCCCCGCGCTGTCGCGGTAACCAATCTGGCCGTGACTTAAGTAAATTACTGATGAGGTTCGACTCATTTATGCGTTTGTCGAGGATCTCCTCAACCGCGCCAGCCCCTTCCGGGCCAGATCGGCAACCGCCCTGGCCAGCGTCGGCGATCCATTCAGTGACTCCGGCCTCTCCAGTCGCATGCCCAGCTTCGCAGCATAATCGCGAAAGTGTCGATCAACGTCAAAGAGGATTTCGACGTGATCGCAGAGGAACCCAATCGGCTGTAATACTAGTGACTTCACGCCGCCGGCCGCGATGGTATCCAGCGTCTCTTCCACACTGGGCCCAAGCCATGGCCCTCCACTCGCTCCCTGGCTCTGGAACGCAAACCACCACTGCGAAATCTCTTTCACGCGCTCCGCTACCAGTTCAGCCGTATGCCGCGCCTCAGCCGCATAGGGGTCTGCGCCCTGCCCCGGCCAAACCGGCTGGCCCGCCTTCGCCGCATCCGGGTGCGCCGCCCTCGCCGCGTCTTTGTCATTGCGGCTAGGGTGGAAAGCGGAATCCGACTTGTCTTCCACCTGCGCTTCCACGGTGCGCGTTGGGACGCTGTGCGCAGTGAACAAAACCGGCACAGGCTCGCCAATCTCGGTGTGAAGCTTCGCCAGCGCAGGGCGTAGCCGCTCAGCAAATGCATCCACCAGCAGCGGATGCCGCGCCCAGCCATCAGTGAAATCGATGCGAAGACCCGCCGCCTCAGCCTCAACCGCGCGCCGGTAAAGCCCCACGCTGGTCCGCGAATTCTGCGGCGCCATGCAGATCACCGCGGCCTCTTCAATTCCGTCGGCGCGCATCTTGCGCACCACCTCTGGGATATACGGCCGCCAGTTCCGCATCCCCACATAGACCGGAATGACCTCTCCAGCCGCAGCCAGTTCCCCTTCCACCAGCCGCGCCTGCGCGAACGTAATCTCCGTCAGCGGGCTGTGGCCGATCTGCGCATAGCGGTGCTGAATCTCCTCAACCACAGCCTGTGGCACCGGCCTCCCGCTCACCACGTTGCGCAAATATTCGGGAATCTGCTCCACGGTCTCCGGCGTTCCATGCGCGAGCAGCAGAACCGCCAGTTCAGGCATGCGCGTCCTCCAGGCGGAATTCATGCACCATCTTTACCACCGCCTGCACATTTTCGACCGGCGTCGTCGGCACAATCCCGTGCCCAAGATTGAAGATGTGCCCGGCGCGTCCACCCGCCGAGCGCAAGACCTCTTTCACGCGCATTTCCAGAATCTCCAGCGGCGCAAATAAAGTAATAGGATCCAGATTTCCCTGCACCGCATGCGTCGCGCCCACCGAGCGCCAGCCTTCATTGAGCGGCTGCCGCCAATCCAGGCCGATAACATCTGCTCCCGTTTGCGCCATTTGTGCGAGCAGCCCCGCAGTCTCCACGCCGAAGTAGATCACCGGAACGCCCATCGCCTGCACAGCGCGAACCAGCCGCTTTGACGCTTCAAACGCATACTCGCGATAGTCGCTGAGCGAGAGCGATCCGACCCAACTGTCGAAAATCTGAATCACGTCGGCGCCCGCCTGCACTTGCAGTAGGCAATACTCCGTAAGTACCGTGACCAATTTATCCAAAAGACTGCTCCATGCAATGCGATCGCGGTACATCATCTTCTTGGTCTCGATGTAATTCCGCGATCCGCCGCCCTCAATCATGTAGCTCGCCAGCGTGTAGGGTGCGCCGCAAAATCCGATCACGCCCAGGCGGTCGCGAAAGTGCCCCGCCACCTTCTCAATGGCTTGCGCCACATACGCCAGTGCATCGGCGCGGTCGGTGCGTAGCGCGAGCACGTCCTCAGCCGTTCGCAGTGGATGGTGCACCACCGGCCCTTCACCCGCGGCAAATTCAAAGTCCAGCCCCATCGGCTCCAACGGTAAAAGCAGATCGGCAAAAATGATCGCAGCATCCACGCCGAGCTTCTCTGCCGCGGTGATCGTCACCTCCGCCGCCAGCTCAGGCTTTTTGCAGATCTCCACCAGCGAGTGATGTTTGCGCACGTCGCGGTATTCCTGCATATAACGGCCGGCCTGGCGCAAGAACCAAACCGGCGTGCGGTCCACCGGCTTTCGAAGGCACGCGCGCACAAAGAGGCTTCCATCGAGGATCATCTCGGCCGCACTCTGGCCCTCTTTGCTTGCATCCATATGAATTCATTCTACCGGCCCACATTCCCTTCCCGTATCCGTCCAAATTCCGTGCCTTTCCATCGCACTGTCCTGTATCCTGACGCTGCTGCAGGAGTCGCTCTTCCCTTTCGGCAGCCGGCTTCGGAGGTTATTCATGACCGTCGAAAGGTTCGTCTGCACGCTCTTTGTCGTTCTGCTCGCAGCCCTGCCCGGTGCTCCCGCTCAACAACAGCTGCCTACTTTCTCTCTTCCCCCTCACGGCATCAGGATCAATGTCGTCGTCAACGCCAAATCCGGTCAGCCGGTGACCAACCTCACTCAGCAGGACTTCACGCTTCTCGACAACAAAACTCCGCGGCCCATTACCTCCTTCAAGATCGTCAGCCCCGCCGCCGACCAGCCCACTCGCGTCATCCTGTTACTCGACGCAGTCAACATGCCCTACCAGGCTCTTGCCTACGCGCGAGAAGGTGTTAAGAAATATCTCAAATCGCATGAGGGCGAGTTGCCGTATCCCACCACCCTTGCGATCTTGACCGACAAGGGCGCGCAAATCGTCAACGACTTCTCCACCGACGGCAACGCCCTCAGCGACTTGCTCGAGCACCAGCAAATCGGCCTGCGCGAAATCAATCGCGACTCCGAGTGGAGCGGCGTTGAGCGCCTGCAGATCTGCCTCACCGCTTTCCACCAGCTCGCGAGTTTTGCCTCAACTCTCTCCGGCCGCAAGGCCGTTATATGGATTTCCCCCGGCTGGCCCCTGGTTTCAGGCCCTCGTATCAACCTCGGCACGCGGCAAGAACAGGAGATCTTCGACGATGTCGTCTCTCTCTCAAACCAGTTGAGGCGAGATGACGTGACCCTCTACAACACCAACCCCTGGGGCGTTGGCGAATCGCTCGATCGCGCCGATTACTACGAGAACTTTCTCAAGGCCCCGGTCAAGCCCAGCGACGTCCAACTCGGCGACCTCAGCGTCAAGGTGCTCGCCGTACACACGGGCGGTCTCGCAATCGAATCGAATAGCGACGTTAGCGGCATGATCGACAAATGCCTCGTTGACCTCCGCTCTTGGTATGAAATCACTTTCGATCCCCTGCCTGCCGACAAGCCAAACGAGTATCACCACATCGAAGTCCAGCTTGATCAGCGTGCATTAACTGCCCGCACCACCGACGGCTACTACGCCAACCCGCAGGTCCTTGAACCCCAGCGCTGACCTGCATTTCCTACTCCCTATTGGCTACTCCCTACTCCCTGCTCTCTTCACCGCCAGCGGAAGATGCGCAGCGCCACAGCAAACGGCAACACCAGCCACGCCAGCATAATCGCAATCGGAGCCATCATCTGCCCCAGTTGTGTCCCCTGCAGCATGTTGCCGCGCATCGCATCGATTGCAGCCGTCAAGGGCAACGCCTTGATGAACGGCTGGACAACAGCGGGAAACCGCGCTGCCGAAAAGAAAACTCCCGACAGGATCCACATGGGAAACATGACCAGGTTCATCAGCCCGCTCACCGCTTCCATGGTCTTGGCACGTGACGCCACGAGCAAACCCAGCGCGCTGAAGGTGAACGAAGTGATAACGCAGACCAGCCCAAGCTGCCACAGCGGCCCGCGGAACGGCACCCCAAACACCAGCCAGGCAAAGCCCAGCAACACGACCACTTCAATCACCAGCAAGCCGAGGCGCGACAGAAGATATCCGGTCAGGTATTGCCATCGCGGCATGGGCGAAGCGACCATGCGCTTGAGCAGCCTCTTCTGCCGCGCATCGACAATCGAAAACCCCAGGCCCCACATCGCCGAGCCCATCAGGTTCATCCCCAGTAGTCCGGGCACCACAAAGTCGATATAGCGCGAACCGATCTCGCGAACAAGTTGGTTCTGCGCGGTCACCGCGTCGTGCCGCCCGGCCGCTCTCTGAATCGCCCGGTCCGCCAGCAGCCGTGCCGTGCGCGCATCGGGATTGGTCTCGTCGTAGCGGTATGTCACCCCGTCGCCGGCCTGGATCGCCAGCAACACAATCTGGCCTGTCGCCATCGCGTGCAAGCCCGCGGCCTCATCCATCTCGTTGGCCTTCAGCCCACTGTCTGCCGCCAGCGCCTGCACAAGCTGCGGAGTCGTTGCGCCCACCGGCAGCACCTCCGGCGGGCGATTGCGAAACGCAATTCCCAGCCCGACAGCGAGCACAATGGGAAAGACAAAAATCCAGAAGATCGCCTCCGGCTCGCGCAGCGTGAGCTTGAGCCGCGTTATGGTCAACTGATACAGGCTGCTCAATTCGAGGCTACTCATCCCGCAAATTCCTTCCCGTGAGCCGCACAAACACGTCTTCAAGTGTGGCCGAATGCGTCCTGAACTCGCTCAAATGCAGCCCTTGTTCCTCGAGCGCCGCAAAAATGCGCGGCACCGCAGTGTGCAGCTCGCTCACCGAAAGCTGGTGTACGCCGTCATCACGCCGATGTGACTGCACCCCGGGAATCGCCGTCAGCGCCGCTGCATCCACTCCAGAATTCACCTCCATACTGGGTGCCTCAGGGCCGGTGTCCCCTCGGACGGGTCCTTGTTCGTGGGGCGGAGTTCTCGCTTCTGAAACCTGGGAATGCACTGCAAACTCCACAATGTCCTCGCCGCCCACCGTCGCAATCAGCTCCTTCGGCGTACCGAGAGCAATCACATGCCCGTGATCCATGATCGCCACGCGGTCGCACAGCCGCTCCGCCTCCTCCATGTAATGCGTCGTCAAAATGATCGTGCGCCCGGCTTCCTTCAGTCCTTCCACCAGGTCCCATAGATGCCGGCGCGCCTGCGGATCGAGCCCCGTCGTCGGTTCATCCAGAAACAGCAGTTCGGGATCACCCACAAGCGCCGTCGCCATGGCCAGCCGTTGCTTTTGTCCGCCACTCAACCCGCCCACGCGCGAGCGCCGCTTCTCCTCGAGCTGCGCCATCTCGATCGACTCATCCACCGTGATGCCGCGGCGATAAAAACTTCGGAACAGCCGCAGAACTTCTTCCACCGTCAATTTGTCAGGGAACTGCGTCTCCTGCAATTGCATTCCGATTCGCTGCCGCAGTTCTTCGGCGTCCGTCTGCCACTTCAGGCCCAGCAGTTCGACGGTTCCTTCGTCCAGCGGAGTCAACCCTTCGCAGATCTCAATCGTCGTAGTTTTTCCCGCCCCGTTCGGCCCCAGCAGGCCAAAGCACTCGCCCACCTGCACCTCGAGGTCGATGCCGTCCACAGCGCGAACGTCTGCGAAGGATTTCCTCAGCCCGCGAATGCAGAGCGCTGCTGCGTCGCACCCTCGATCGCGCGATGTATGATTTGTTCCGTAATTGGCTTCTGCACTCACAGTGCCAGACTAAAGTATTCCAGGCGTTTGTCTGAGAATCAGCCCACCGGGGACGACCAACTTCAATTCCGCGCTGACTCTTCACACCTGATCCAAGTGCCCCGCTTCTTCTATTCCCTATTCCCTGTTTACTTGATTCCCACCACCATCGAGTCCGGCCCCACCAGGTGCTCCACGCGCGTCGCATTGAATCCCGCCTCGCGCATCCAGCCCTGGCAGTCCGCGCCCGTGTAATCGAACCCGCCATGCGTTTCAATCATCATGTGCATGCTCATCATGAGGCCAAAAGCGTTCTTCGAGCGGTCGTCGTCAATGATCGCGTCGTAAACCAGCAGCGCGCCGCCCTTGGGAAGAGCCTCGTATGCCTTTCCGATCAGCATCCGCTTTTCCGCAAGGTTCCAGTCGTGCAGAATGTGTCCCATCATGATCACATCTGCCTTCGGCAACGCATCGCTGAAGAAGCTACCCGCCTGGAACCGCAGCCGCGAGGACAATCCGTTAGCTTCAACATATTCCTCGAAGATCGGGCCCACCTCCGGCAAATCGAACCCGACGCCTTGAAGGTGCTCGTTCTTCAGAAGCACTTGCGTCAGCAGATCGCCTTGCGCCGGCCCCGCATCAACTACCGTCGCGTACTGCGCCCATGGAAACTTCGCCGCGATGGCCATGTTCGCGCCACGGCTAACGCCGCTCATCGCCTTCAGAAACTCCTTGAGCCGCGCGGGATCGGCATAGAGCGCCTCGAACACAGGCGCGCCGCCACCTCTCAACTCGCTCTGCGGCAACCCGGTGCGCAGTCCCTCCGTCAGATGGTTCCAATGCCCATAGGACCGGTGGTTACACATCTCCAGAATCCCGCCGATATACGACGGCTTGTGCTTGTCCAGGAACAGGTCCGTGTCCGGCGTATTGGAATACTTCCCATCACGCCGCTCCAGAAATCCAAGCGCCACCAGCGCGTCAAGAAAATCACGTGCCGACCGCGAATGCAGTCCCAACCGCCCTGTCAACTCCACTAAGCCTTCAGGACGTTTTGCCAACTCGGTAAACACTCCCATTTCCACTGCGCTCAAGAGCGTCTTTGAGGCCCAGAATCCAAAGCCAATTTGCATGATGTGTTCCGGTGTCGGGTGCTCGCCCACAGTAACCTCCTCTTTCGTTTGTGATCGCATTTCAGATTTTTGGGAACAGCGTGAATCCGGATTCGAGGGGGGAAGCCAGCACTCCGGAATCGGGGAATACCACCACTATACCGCACGCGCCGCGGCACTGTCCTCGTCAGAAACGACAGGCAATCTGGATTCGACTGCGATTTTGCTCAGCCGCGAATCAAAAACAGGATTCCCGAAGCCAGCAGCACAAACTCAATCATCAAAATGAACACTCGTTCGGGCAGCCGGTCCAGAACCCGCTTGCCCAGGAACGATCCAGACACCATCACCGGCCCGAGCGCCAGGCCAATCAGCACATCCGGACCGGTGAGCACTGCCGCCTGGCGATATGCAATCAGTTTTGTTACATGCATCACCACCGTCGACAGCGCCTCGGTCCCGATGTACGCGCCTTTCACCAGGCCGTAGGCCAGGAAAAACGGCGCCATCAGCGGCCCCACACTTCCCAGCAGCGCCGAAAGTAAGCTCGCGCCGGCTCCGATTCCGGCAAACACTGGCGTAGGAAATGGCTTGTTCCAATGCGGCTTGGCGTGACGCAGAACCACCACCAGCAGCAGGAACGCGCCAAGCATCCGCGTGAGCGCGTGCAGCGGCGCCACCGCAAAAAGGTACCCACCGACGAGCGCCAGCGGAACGCCGCCTAACGCAAACCATGCCACAACTTTCCAGTTCAGTTCGCCGCGATTGAACCAGACCCGGCTCCCGTTTCCGATCAGCTGCGCAACCGTGAGAATTGGAATGGCATCGCGCATTCCAAACGCCGCCACCAGGAACGGCAGCAGCACCGCGGCTCCGCCAAACCCGGTAACAGCGGCCAGGGTCGACGCCAGCAATGCCGCCAACAAAAGAGCCAACCACCTGAAGGTCTCAGCCATCGCTCTTTTGTGAGTCTAATGCCGTCAGGTTAACCAGAACCCTCGCCTGCCGCGATCAACGGGATGGGAAATCTCGCGCTGCGACGTTTTGCGGGCGAAGGATGATGCGCGCACTACTTTTTGTACAGGTTTTCGGCGCTGCCGACGTAAGGCGCGTCGAATCATGCGGAATGTTCGCTCAAGTGGTGCGTTGACCCCGCCAAATGTTCGCTTAAGTGGTTACGAATTGCATCAAAATGTAACCCTGCGAGGTTGCGAATTTACGACGCAATGACCCTCTCAGGTACCGAATAAATTGCAAACGACACCCTCGCAGGTTGTGAATTAAAGCAAAACGCACGATGTAATTACCCGAAAGAGGGCTTAAATGCAATTTTTTGTACTCTAAAACGCGGTTTTATGCCTCATTTTGACGCGTTTTTTGCACGATTTTGCTTTGCTTTAGCGGGGGACGCCTTTGTGATCGACCACTTCGGCTGGTGATCGTTGGCGACCCATTTGCGCTCAACGTGGGACACAGAACGAAAATTTCCGCTCATCATGGCGCATCTTTCGCTGGGTAGCGCTCCGCAAATCGGACACTGGAATTCGAGTGAGAAATCAAAACCGGCCATGCCGGTCTTTTACCGCGATTCGGCTGGCGATGATGCTCAATTCTGAACACTGCACGCAAGCAAAGCGCTTTCAGGGCACTGCCCCAATTTCGCCCCAGTTTTCCACCGCTTGGCAACCGGATTCCCACCGCGGGTGCCCCAGAGCCTGTCCCGAGCGAAGTCGAAGGATCTCGCTTTTGGGACCCGGGAAACAACGAGATCAAATCGATTGGCCTTGTATCAGGGCACGAGTTTACTCGGACCCTGATACAAACCTCCTATTGCACGCATGTGCGTAGCTCTGGCCGCGCTTTGATACCCTCGGGCTAAATAGGAGTTGTTTTTATGAAAAAGGGAGCGGAATACGAGGTTTTTGAAGCCCTGAATCCATTCTTCAACGTCGTCCTGAAAGGGTTGAGCGGGTTGGTCGATGGCGAACATTTTTTCGAAACGTTCGCCGAAGACGCAATCTTCGAGTCCCGTTATCAGTTCCCGGGCTGGCCTCAAA
>JGI12270J11330_10002693_pt1 | contig 12966 bp, 11 predicted proteins | sample PeaSoiMetSII2010_FD_11330 | JGI IMG/M metagenome (IMG submission 11330)
CCGCAGGCAGCGGGTTAAGAGCAACACCACCGCGCAGACGAAATCGCTGCACTCCAAATGAAAATCTTTTCACACTGCGGTGAAATGGAGTGTACGGTTATTGCCTTCTTTGAAGGCAAATAGGAGTTTCTCGCTAACTTAATACATGAAGTGTTGACAAAGAAAACTTTGTGTACTACGGTGTAAGACCACAATCGGTGCGATTACGCTAAACTGACTCCCACGCATCGACTGAAGCCCACACAATCGAGGAGAAGTTCTATGTCTAGATCTGCGATGCTGTCCCTCATTGCAAGCCTTGCCCTGGCGGTCGCCGCTGTTTCGGCTGCGTACGCCGGTTCCACGGATCACGCCAGTGAGGTTAATGGCCTCGCAGCCATCGCCTCGATCCCGGTTTCGACCTTCGCCACGCTTCCTTTAATAGGGCCGCTCAACCCCGGCAATCCTGAGGGAATGGCGGCCGACGATTTCGGCTTGCTCCACGTGAATACGTTCGATACCAGCAACATCTGCTTCACGCTCCCGTCAGCTACAGCAGCGGTAGCGAATGCCGCAACACCCAACGTGGGATCGGCGGAACTCCGGCGGTTCCTGGAGTCTCATCAGCACGCCGATTCAGCCTCNCCTCCCACCTGCGAATACGTTCAATTACATNTTCACCTATGACCGGANCGGTCGTCTCGTGGCGAAGACACCATTTGTGCCATGCGGTGCCCCGCTAGGAATGCAGGCGATTGGTCAAAAGCTGTATGTNATCGATGTTTTTTACGGGCAGGTGGACCGCTACCATCTGCCGTTGACCAACACTAGCACGCCCGAAGCCACCTATAATGTCTGCGGCGGATTTCTNGTCGCATTCGGCCTCCCGGTCAAGAATGACGGTCCCTTCTGCGCTCTCAACGACATGAAACTCGGCCCTGACGGCAGGTTGTACATCGCGGATAATGGCGCCGGCCCTGCTTTCGTCTTCAGCTCCTGCTGCTTGACCGGCCATATCTGGGAACTCAATCCCACCGACGGAACCTCGAGCGTCTTCTACTCCGATCCGTCGTTGAACGTCGATCCTGACTCTGCGCCACCATTTGGCGTGGCGGCTGCCGTCTTTGATCCCAAGGGCAAGAACCTTTACATGTCGAACTTCAGCACAAGCTACGTTTATACACTGGGTGTACAACCCGTCGACGTCGGCAAACCTCCCTCTCCGGCTAATCCGCTCGTAGCCCCGACCGGCTCGCCATCGGTCTTCTATTACAACACCAGCATTCTCCTCGGGCCCAACCATATGGCCTTCGACGGCGAAGCTCGTCTCTGGATTACCTCCGGGGAGAACAATCAGGTCGTGAAGTTCGACACCAACAACGGCTCGGTCTTGGCCACCGCCGGCTCCTTCTGCGGATTGACGAAAAGAGGCGCGCCGAAGTGTCTGCTCCAGCCGGCGAACATCGTGAAGCTTGGCAACGAGATGTACGTCGACAATGAAGCAAACCCGGGACTGAACTGCCTCAACACAGAGGCGGGTCCCCCAGGATCCCTGGAGCCTGCTGGCCTGCCCCCGCTCTGCGGCACCGGTACCCCTTCCTCGACGTGGACAAACCTGAAGTTGTACACAATCTCAAGCTTCCCTCTTCATGCGGAGCAGGGAAAATGATTTCGAGGCAAAAGGTTCCGATATCGGTTACCCGAACCGTTATCGGAACCTTTGTTACACCAGATGGCCGTCACACCGCATCTGCTGCTGATTGACTTCCACGACGATTACTGCCCGGTCTTAGCGGCACGAAATTGAGTTACGACGCCCACTCTCTGACTGCTCTGCTATCGGCGTTTTGGCAGAAGCACAGCGTCCAGTGTGGGTTCTCTACCGGGGCATCGTGCTCTCCTTACAGACTCTGTCGTGGTGGTTAGATTACATCGGCTGGGGCTCTCGAACGTTTACACGTAAGTCGGCAAAGGTGGGATGGGGCGCCCCTCACGCAGTGATGCAACCACCGCCGCTGCGTCGGCGGCGCGATATTCCTCGCCGTAGACGGCGCCTTTTCGACGCGGGGCCTCCATCGCTTGGCAGCTCTTCGTGCCGCCCAGGTCAACCGGCACATATCCAGCATCTGCAATCAACTCGGCGACGACGCGCTTTGCGTCCGCATCATCGCCACAGATCCACTGCACGACCTTCTGGTCCCTCGGACGATCGGCGGTCTCCCTTTGAAAATGCGCGGTCAAGGTATTGAATGACTTCGTATACCGGGCGCCAGGCATACGTGCAACGTTGAATGCGGCAGCCGTCTGTCCTTTCGGAGGCAACGCACGCGAGCCGAACTGGTTGGTTGTGTCTATGACGATCTTGCCCGCAAGGGATCCGGCTTGGCGCAGTGCCTCGGGGATCGCGTCCCATGGTACGGAAAGCACCACGACCTCGCCGAAACGGACTGCCTCTAGCGGCGTCCCCACAGATGCTCGGTCCCCGAGTTCTCGCGCGAGCTCGGTTAGGTTTGCTGGATCGCGTGAGAAGCTGAGCTTCACCTCGTGCTTACCACTGACGATAAAGCGCTGCGCACAGTTGCCGCCGATGTTGCCTGCGCCAATAATGCCAATGCGCATGATTTGCCTCCTTCACTCTGCCGAAAGCCACTTACTGCACAACTAGGTTAAAACTGACACTCTCCGTGATTGCCGCCCCTGTCGCCGGTTGGAAAGTTCCGGTTACCGTAAGGGGATACGTGCCTGCCGCAGTACCGGGAGGATCGCCGCCTCCTCCTCCGCATGACGGCAACATCACAAGGATCGCGAGCATGCACAATAAGAAAATCAACCCGCATATCCGTCGCGGACGTTTCACACCTCGCTTGCCGGGCAGGACTACCAGCGCCGCGAGCCCGGCGATCCCGGCGAGTCCGACCAATCCGGCCATTTGGTTCCCGTTCGAATGTCCAACGGGGAACTGCAAAAAGCTCGACGCCTTTGTAGTGGTGGCCGTGACTTTGGCCTGAACCGTGGTCGATCCGTTCAGCGCTATCGGATTCGGCGATACAGTGCAGGTCGCTAAAGCTGGCGCTCCGCTGCAACTGAGCGACACCGACTGGGTGAATCCATTAACTGGAGCTAAATCCACTGTGAAAATCGCCGTTTGTCCAGGAACCACAGTCAGGCTCTTGCAGGTGGTAGTTAGCGAGAAGGTCTGCACCTGTTGTATTAGAACGGCCACATCTGGGCTGGCCTGGGCTACTAAGTCCGGCCGTCCGTCACCATTGAAATCACCTGTAGCCATGACTTCTGCAGTTCCGCCGAAGTTAGTCGCTGGCGTCTGGAACGTTCCGTCGCCCTTTCCTTGCAGGATGTAGGTGCCCGTGGCCAAGTCGAGCTTCCCATCTTCATTGAAGTCGCCGGTCACGATTGCGCCGGTAACAGGATTCGCTAAAGCTTGGGGAGTGCCGCTGTTGAACGTGCCGTCTCCATTCCCCGTCAGGATTAAGACCGCACCAGCGCCGGCGGGTGGGTTGTACACGAGCGCGATGTCCTGCTTGTTATCTCCGTTGAAGTCGGCGGCGGTGAAAGCGACACCGCCCTGAGGAGTGTCGGTTACGAGCGCGTTTCCGCCGCTGAACCCTTCGGCAGATCCGAGGAACACCCTAACGGCAGGATCCCCAGCATAGGTATCGAGCACGGCCAAATCCAGGATGCCATCTCCGTTGAAATCAGCGGTGAGCATACCGCCGGCCACCGTAACACCCGAGGAGAAATTCTGGCCTGCACTGAAAGTGCCACTCCCATTGTTGGCCAGGATCTGTACGTTAGTGCCGATCAGACCCGCAATATCCAGGCCGCCGGTCTGGCTGAAATCACCGACGGCGAATGGGCGAAAACCAGCGATCCCGACAAGAATGCTGGTTGGGGGCTGGAAGGTGCCGTCGCCGTTGCCCACCAGCAGCGTGTCGCCTGCAACCAGGTCGATCGAACCACCGTTCTTGAAACGGCCTGACACCATCGAGCTCGCGTCATCAACCTGATAACATGTGGGGCTCTGGAAGGTTCCGTTGCTGCTCCCTAATAGAATACAAACCTGAGAAGGGTCATTAATAACGCCCACAGCTAAGTCCAGGATGCCATCGCCATTGAAGTCTGCGGTCAGTACGGTCTGAACCGTATCGCTAGTACCAGTGCCGTAATCGACGGGAGCGGCGAATTGCGGAGATGCCGGGGTCGCAATCTGGAAAAATTCCACATTGGACGCGATCCCGCTGACGTTCAGCACCGACACCGAGGAGGTCCCCGCAGCGGCAATGAGTGATGCCGGTACCGCCGTGGTTACCTGAGTGGCAGTCGAATTCGTTATCGCGAGGTGGGTGACATTGGTTCCTTCCCCCCACAAGACGGCTGTTGGCGCCGGGTTGAACCCCGCACCGTTAATCGTAAGCGTGAAACCTGGATCACCCGGCTGGGCCGCGGTTGGAACTACGGGTTGTTCGATGGTGGGGATGCTGGCGCTTTGCGCCATCGCCAAAGTGCTGAGAAAGATTATGCAAACACCGAATGTCCTCGCAGATCTCATGACGTTGTCCTTAAGGGGTAACTGTTTCCAAAGTCTGGTCGTCGCCAAGAAAGTCACTCGTGCGAAAAGAGGGCATCATTTCTGGCACGTCGGCTGCGACTGCGCCCTCGGCACGGCATTGCAGACGACTGGGGGAGGTGCGGCGGATGACCCACCCCCTCGAGTCAACACGATGCCTGTAGCTATACCGCCGGCTGCGCCAGCCAGAATCGGTATCCAGACTTTCGGGTGCGCAATAATAACCACATGAGGGTTGACATTTGTGTCTTGCATCGAAGCCTGAATTACTTCGGACTCGGGAGGAAATCCCTCAGCGGGGGCTTTCATTCCGATCACCACCAACTGCCCTGGCGATAAAGTGACTAGCGCTTGGTCGGAGCTTGCCTGCTCGGACTTTCTCACAACCTTCGCGGAACCCAACGCAGTTACGGAGACTTTGCCGACGTAACAAACCACCGTGGTGAGATCGTTTTCATAACCTACGTAGAAGTCGGTGCCGATGACGCCGATCACTGCGTTCGGCGTCCTGACTTCGTATTTGCCATCCGGCTGCGTAATCTTGACCACCTGGCTGCGCAACTGGCCATAGCTCAAAGACATCGAAGTTTGCTGCGATACGGCATCGTGCTTAATTACCTTGAGTGCGCCGTTGGAGCCGAGACTGAGAATGGAGCCGTCGGTGAGCCCGGCCCGCAAACGTCCTCGATCGCCAGTTTGCAGCAGATCATTCCATTCGAGACTGTCTTTGACCTTTACCGGCTGCGAATTTCGCCAAGCGGCAGGAATAAGCGCCTTCACTTCTCCGGCCGTTTGACTATCGGTTGGAGCCGCAAACACGGGCGTTGCAGCCAGCAGAAGAGACAGTAAAACCGACAGCAGTGACTTAACCATGCGAAGCCTCAGAAGTCCGATGTTCGGGGAAGCTTATTGTCCCAGAAAAAGAAGAGAAGTCAAGAACGTTTCGGCATCCTGACGCGATTTCATTTCCGAATTTCGCGGGAAGGAGTTTTTCAACAGCCACCACAGTGATCACTTCAAAACCGGCCAACGGGATTGACCGTCCAGGACTAGATTGTCCTACACTGGCGGCAGCCACTCGCGCAAGCTCACTACAGTTATCCACTACAGTCGAGAACGCGGCCGGAGGTAGAATCCAGTAAGCTGATCAAAGCAAAACCCGCCCGGATGGCGAAACTGGCAGACGCACGGGACTTAAAATCCCGGGTCCCTAACAGGACGTGACGGTTCGATTCCGTCTCCGGGCACCACTCAACCCTTTCCGGACCTTGTTTGGCAGACCACTGCCCAGTAGGGGCGCCATCGGCACTCTCCGCCGAAACGATCCGATCTTCCATCTCTTCGCCCGAGTGGGAGCTGCACAAAAAAGCCACCACCACCCTTTCGGGGGCGGAAGCCACTTTGATCCTCTGCTTCGTCTTACTGCTTAGCAGGCGCGAAAAAATCGGCGAACGCCTTAGCGTTCGGCGTGCCCACGCCGGTTACGTTATCCCAGCCCTTAGCCGTCTTCAGGCCGGAATCCGTGCCGAATGAGATGACCAGCGCAGTGTCTTGCAAATCAGCGTAGTCCCAGATAGCACTGACGAACAGGCCCGATGAGACCCCGGCCACCTCCGCCGCAGTGTACTTGTTGGTGCCGGTCGATTCCTGAATCGACGCGGTTACATTATGTTTGGAGGTAACGGGAACGATATCGTACACAGCTCCCGCCGGCAGCGAATACAGATAGCGAGCGGCTTGGCCGAGCGGCGCACCCGCCTCCTGGTTGGCAATTGCCCACAGCGCCGAGAACATCGGGCAAGCAACGCTCGTGCCCCCCCACACCTGCCATTGCAGCGTTGGAACCTGACCCAGGACCGTTATCGCGATCACCGCTGGAGTGAAGGGATCCGCCAGCCAGGAAACGTCCGGAAGTTGGCGATATTTGCCCGGCAGCTTCTTCTGATACGACGGCTTGGCGAAGCCCGCGAGGCAGGTCGGTGGGGTGACGGTGTCATCCTGGAAAGCACAGTTGCTCGGGCCGCCGCCCGCGCCGCCTATGAACCCGAAGAAGAAGGGTGGATCTAAGACGAGCCCCTCCTGAGCCAGGTAGGTTTCATTGTTTCCCCACCCCGCCTGCCAAGCGATCGAGTTGTCGGAATTCAACGCCAGAGTGACGCCGCCCACTGCCGTGGCCCAGGGAGAATCCGCGGGAGTACTCACCGTTGCAGGAATTCCATCGCCCGTGTAGTCGCCCCCGTCTCCCGAGGAGAAGTTGGCCGAGATTCCGGCGACGGCGGCCGCCTCCTGAATAAGGTTTTCGGTGGCCAGAAGGTTCGCAGGAACCAAAGATTCCACCGCAAAAATGCTGCCGGAGATGACGTTCGCAAGGCCATAGTTCACGGCCGTGTACTCGGCTTCGTCGACGTCCTGAAAGGACGCCGAAGGCGGAACGATGAGGTTGATGTTGGCGCCGGGAGCTATCGCATGCGCCCACTCGACGTCAATGTTGATTTCTGCGTCATCGACGGACGCGCACGTGCTTGCCGTCGGAATGTAGGTTATGGCGAAGTTCGACGCGGTCAGCGCCGGCAGTCCGAACTGCGCCGAGAACACATTTGCATCGTTCTGAATCGTCAGCGAACCGCACCAGTCGATGATCCCAATGGTTTGGCCCGTGCCGTCAAATCCTTCGGCGTACAAGCTCGTGAGATTGTATGCCGTCTGGATCATGGGCGGTGTGTAGCCGCAACCTGCGCTGGTCAGGCTGTACATATTCAGGTAATTGCCTTTGTAAGTTCCGATCGGGTACGAACCGTTGCCGTTCTTGGAATAGGTCTGGGTCACCGTGCCGTCGAAGCAGATATTGGAGTAGCCAAGGTCGTCGGGCCCGGCCCCGGCCGCACTCGCCTGGGCGGCTGCACCCTTGCCCTGCGGGAGACTCGCCGACCGCGACATCAACGGATGCTCATACTTGCCATCGTCCAGACCAGAAATGGCCATCACCAGCGGAGCCGCCGCCCCGTCCAGGTACGGATCACGGTCATTGGCACGGATGGTCTTGCCGAGCACCTGGTAGTTGTTGAGCTGTACGTGTAACGCGTTCTCAACCTCGCCCACCGTCCCTCGCGCCCGTACGAAGAAGTTATCCGGACCAACCTTGACCACTTTCAAGTTATGCGCCTCGAAGAACTGCCCGACCGTTTTTGCCTCCTCCGCCGTCGGTGCAAACCGCGCCGAAAATTGCGCCCGGCTCAGGAAGCGACGATAGTTGGGAGAGGTGCGGTCGTAGAGCTGCTCTGCCAATGCATCGAGTTCACCGCGATTGTGAGGGTTCAGCCAGATACTAACCTCGATGGTCTTCGATGCGTCCTCCGTCCCGAGGTTCTTTGCCGTGAATACATATCTGGGTGTGTTGTGCGCGATCAACCTTCCGCTTGCATTCGCCGGCAACGCCACACCTGCGATGAGCATCGCCACCACAACATATAGCCAAATCGCCGGCCAGCGGCGGCAACCCGCCGCTGGGTGCACTGCTTCCTTCATTTGATTCATTTCTCCTCCTGGAGCGAACTTTGCGGAAAACTTGAGCGACAAGGACGAGTGTCATCGGCGCGCAGAGAGTCAGGATGTAACTCTCAACAGAGTTGCAACATGTTACTCCTGCTACAGGAGCGCTGCAATAACTTATTATTTCTGTCCTATGATCTCTAACAGGCTGCGGAGAACTCGGGATTCGCATCAGGGTATCGCTTTAGCGATACCGCAAGTCCTTCGAAATCAGACGCCCCCTTTAGGGGCTGGGCATCGAGAATCGATTTGTTCCGCAACCTGCTAGCCTACAACCATCTGAAAAAAAGTGCAGAAAAGGTGAGGGAGTTTTCACTCGCTTCTGAGTATTACGGAGTGATGTGGCCGGAAGAGCGCAGCCCATCCGCATGAGACCTGGGATGTCCACACTTGCTAAGCTTCGGACCTTGCCGCACGCGTCATCAGTTCTTCGATGGCCTCTTGCGGCGACTTGCCGTTTTCGAGGATGGCAAACATCTGTTCGGTGATCGGCATCTCGACCTTCTTCTTGTGGGCTAAACCAACCGCCGCTTTGGTGGTGAAAACCCCTTCCGCGACTGCTCCGCGCATGCCGGCAATGATGTCGGGCAGTTTGCGGCCTTTGCCCAGTTCAACGCCGACGCTGCGGTTACGCGAGAGGTCCCCTGTGCAGGTCAGAACCAGATCGCCTAGTCCGGCGAGTCCTGACATAGTGTCGAGCCGGCCGCCGCAGGCCACCGCCAGGCGCGCCACTTCGGCGAGACCGCGCGTGATCAGCGCCGCTACCGAGTTGTGGCCGAGGCCGAGGCCATCGCAGACGCCGGCGGCGATGGCGATGATGTTCTTCAGCGCGCCGCCTAACTCCACGCCGATCACGTCGTCGTTGGTATAGACGCGAAACCGGGAATCGTTGAACGCCAACTGCACGGCGCGTGTCACTTCACCATCGACGGATGCCACGGTCACAGCCGTCGGATCGCCGCGCGCCACCTCTTTGGCAAATGACGGACCGCTGAGGGCCGCCACGCGAGGAGTGAACTTGCGGCTGCGCAATACGTCGCCAATCACTTCCGTCATGCGCAGTAGAGTTCCGTCTTCCAGTCCTTTAGTGCAACTGACAAAAAGTATTTCCGGGCGGAGCGTCGGCGCCATACGTTCGAAGAGCGCTCGACAATGCTGCGAGGGCATGACGCTGACGACGATCTCCGCGCCATCAAGCGCAGTGTTAAGATCGCTGGTCGCCTTAACCGATTGGGGAAGGATGAAGCCCGGCAGGAAGCGTTCGTTGCTTCGTTTTCTTGCGATGCTATCCGAAACGTCCAACTCGTTAGCCCAGAGCCTGACATTGTGCGGAACATGGTGCGGAACGTTCTGCGGAACACTGTGCGGGACATGGTCTGTCCCTTTACGTCCCAGGACGATTGCCAGTGCGGTGCCCCAGGCGCCTGCGCCGACGATAGCAATGCGGCTCATCTGCGGGTTGCTCCTAACGTCTCGGACTTCGTTCCTGACTTTGTTCCTAGCTCTGTTGCTGACTTTCTTCCTAATTTAGTTTCCGTTCCGGCGGCGAGACGCCCGATGTTGTGGCGATGCCTCCAGATGACGAGCGCCGAAACCAGCGCAATAAAAATCAGTTGCCGCGGATCCGCGTATTCGTGCAGGGCCCACGCCAGCAGCGGAAAAGCCGCCGCCACTGCGACCGACCCGAGCGAGATGTAGCGGAAGGCGACGGCGATGAGCAAAAACAGGACTACCATGCACAAAATCGATTTCGGGGTGAGCAAGATAAAAGATCCAAGGCTGGTGGCGACGCCCTTGCCGCCGCGGAACTTGAGCCAGACCGGAAACAGATGGCCGAGCACGGCGAAGGAGGCCGCCGTGGTCATGATGAGTTGCTGATGCGGCCCGCTGAACAGCGCCCGCGCCAGTAGAACCGCAGCCAGACCCTTGGCGGCGTCAAGAAGCAGAGTCGCAACCCCGAGTGCAGGCGACTTGCGAGCCACGTTGGTCGCGCCGATGTTGCCGCTCCCGCTCGAGCGCACATCCTCGCCCTTGAAAATCCGCACCAGCAGGTAGCCAAACGGGATCGACCCCAGCAGATAGCTCACAGCGGCGGTGATAAGGTAGGGATTCATCTTCGTCTATCTAATGGCGATTCAACCTTGCCCGTGGAACGCCGTGCGTCCGCGCCCGGCGGGACCGGCGAGACGCCCGTCTCTCCACTACCCTCGCTGGAGCGGAAAGCGTAGCAGCTTCGTGTACTTCGATCCTCCCGGTGAAAGCTGGCTCTGATAAAGGATAAACTCGTGGGCTGTCATTCTACCGAAATCAAGCTCGCCCATCGCAGCGAGCCGCTTCTCGAGCGCCGCGAACGCCGTGTTGGGGCCGTCGCCTTTGCGCCATTTCGGCGAGCCCGAGCTTCTCCCTGCGCCGGCGCGCGCCAGAGTTAGATGCGGACTGTAAGGCCGGTCTTCGCGCGGAATGCCGAGATCGGCGACGGCCATATCGATCTTCTCGGCCACTTCCGCCAGTTGCGGTCCGGCCTCGATTCCGATCCAGAATACGCGCGGGGCCTTGGCGGTAGGGAAGAACCCGTATCCGCGGGAGCGAATTTCAAACGCGCCGCTTTCGACCCGCCGCAAACGCTCGCTGATGGCATCGACCCGCTCGGGGAGTTGTTCTCCGATGAACTTCAACGTAATGTGCACCGACTCCGGCCCCACCCAGCGCGCCTCGGCCGCGAAGCCCTGCACGCCTTCGACAAAGCGCGCGATGCGGGCGCGAACTTCAGGGTCAAGATCGATGCCAATGAATATTCGCATATTCGCATCTCGCTCAGGTTGTGTGGGGACGGCCTCAGGCCCGTCCGGACGGGGCGGTCCCGTCTCCACACATTAATATAAGCGTTCTACAGCAGAGCCCTGCGGATCATTTCCAGCGCCTGTTGCGTTGCGAACTGGCGGATGCGCTTGCGGTCGCCGGGGAAATTACGTTCGACCACCTGCGTGCCTTCTTCTCCCGCGAGTGCCACGTAGACCAGGCCCACGGGCTTCTGCTCGGTGCCGCCGCTCGGGCCGGCGACGCCGGTGATTCCGACTCCATAGCTCGACACGCAGCGCTTGCGGATGCCTTCGGCCATCGCCGCCGCCACTTCGCGGCTCACGGCTCCGTGCTGATCGATCAGGGCTTTAGGAACATTCGAGAATTGCGTTTTTAATTCGTTCGAGTAGACCACGGCGCCGCCCAGAAAATAGCGTGAGCTGCCACCGAGCGAAGTGATGCGCTCGGCCAGCAGGCCGCCGGTACAAGATTCGGCCACGGCCAAAGTCATGCTGCGCATCTGCAGCAGATAACTGACGATCTGCTCGATGGTTTCACCCTTGCGGGAGAAGATGGCGTCGCCCAGTTCGTCCTCGATCTTTTCGGCGAGTTCTTCGACGCGCGCCTCGGACTCGGTTTGCGAATCTTTCCGGCAGCGCAGGTGGAGTTGAATCTCGCCCCCGCCCGCCAGGATCGTGGTCTCGACGTCGGCATAAGTCTTGTAGATGGGCGCAACCCGCGCGTCCACTTGCGATTCCGGCATCATTGCCAGCTTGAGCGTGCGCGTGGCAATGTGCCGGAGCGGGATCCGGCCGCGCATTCGTGGGATGCATTCGGTCTCGAACATCGCCTTGAGTTCGTAGGGAGGGCCGGGGAGCAGCATCAGAAGCCGCTCCTGGCCGTCATACTTACCGCCGATCCACTGGCCAGGCGCGCTGCCCAGCGAATTCGGTAATATCGTGGCGCTGGTCAGGATATCGGCCTGCTTGGCATTGTTGGCGGACATCTTCATGCCGCGCTTGGCGAAGCGCTCTTCGAGTTTCGCGATGACCTCGGGATCGCGTTGCAGTTTCAAGCCGAGCGCGTCGGCCACCGCTTCGCGCGTCAAATCATCTTCAGTGGGGCCGAGGCCGCCCGTGAAAATGACGATGTCCGAACGCCGCATGGCAAGTTTGGCGGCTGCGGTCAGCCCCTCGGCGTCGTCGCCCACTATGCACTTGAAGCGCACTTCCACGCCCAGTTCATTCAGTTTTTCGGTGAGATAAAGCGAGTTGCTGTCCTGGCGATGGGGAGTGAGCAACTCAGACCCAACGGCAATGATTTCGGCGTTCACCGGTAAAAGTGTAAATGATGCGGGGAAGTCCATCCCTTTCATAAATTGTCATCCCGAGCGAAGCGAGGGATCTGCAGTTCGCCGCACGATGCAGATCCCTCGTTTCGCTCGGGATGACAAACTTGAAAGAATTGGGAAGGGAAGCGATCTCTACCACGCCAGGGAACCGTTAGAGGTTGGCTACCGGTTGTTGCTGCGTCATGCAGTGCAGCGCGCCGAATCCCCAGATCAGATCGCCGGAATAGATCGGCACGATCTCGCGTGTCGGGAACAGTTCGGCGAGCGTGTTGAGCGCAATGCGATCGTTCGGATCGTTGAACACCGGTACCAGCACCGCGCCATTCGCGATATAGAAATTGGCGTAGCTGGCGGGCAACTGCCGGCCTTCAAATACGACCGCACGCGGCAGAGGAATTTCGACGATCTCAAGCTTCTGTCCATCGGAGGTGCGAGCATTTTTCAGACGCCCCAGGTTCGCATGCAGGGCGGCATAATTTTCACTCTGCTCATTCTGCTCGATCATCGTGACCACAGTATTCGGAGCGACGAAGCGGGTGATGTCATCGACGTGGCCATGAGTGTCGTCGCCGGTGATGCCGCTATCCAACCAGATGACAGACGGCGCACCAAAATAATCGGCGAACAATTGTTCATAAGCTGCGCGGTCCATGCTCGGGTTACGTTGTTGAATCGTCGATAGCAAACACTCCTCAGTAGTGAT
>JGI12270J11330_10002699_pt1 | contig 12955 bp, 12 predicted proteins | sample PeaSoiMetSII2010_FD_11330 | JGI IMG/M metagenome (IMG submission 11330)
ACCAAGGCGACCACCGCCATCAACAGGTGCAAGGGCTCGGAATACATCACGCGCATCCAGGAGATGCCTCGCCCACCCGGCTTCAGTTGAACGTACGCCTCATGAAGTTGCCTGAGACGCTCCGGTGTGATGTGCGTCCCGGCCTCAGCGGCGTAGAACTGCTGTAGCTGGGTATTAACGGTGGCTTGGGCACGCTCGGGCGTCACGCCCGCCTTAAGCCGCCCCATCAGGTTCAGCCAGTGCACATTGCGATTCGCCAACCATGAAGCGCGCCGCAACACCTGAGGCTGTCGCGAAAGCGGCAACCAGAATTCGGGCGGCGACGACACTCGCTCCCCGAAGAATTCCCGTGGAGCGACACCGACGATGTGAAACACCGTCCCATTCAGGTCAACGGACTTGCCGATCACCGAGTTATCCAGGTTGAAACGCCGGCGCCAAAAGTCATAGCTGATGACGGCTACGTGAGGGGCGGCAAGGGCGTCGTCTTTGGCCGTCAACATCCGGCCGATCACGGCCTGAACGCCCAGCACGGCGAAATAATTTCCGGACACGAGATGCCCGTCCGCCTGCTCTTTGGGGCCGGAATCAGGGGAACCGGCCACATGCATCACCAGAAGATCGGAACTCTGCCGGAATGCGCAGAGTTCTTGAAAGGACTCGTTGCGATCGCGGAAGTACTCCCACGCGGGGTAGGAAAAGATGTCGCCGGGAAAGCCATCGCCGTCGTATACTCCGTCGTCGATCCCGTCGAAAAAAAGCACCAATTCCCCGGGGTTTTTGACCGGCAGGTTTTGCAGCATGACCGCGTTGATCAGCGTGAAGATCGCCGTGTTGGCGCCAATCCCCAGCGCCAGCGTAACAACCACCACCGCGCCGAACACAGGCGTCTTGCGCAGCATGCGTCCGGCATAGCGAAGGTCCTGCCAGAGCGTTTCGATCCAGCGGATTGTGTCCATGTCGCGCGTCCTTTCTTTCAGGAGCAGTTGATTGCCGAATAGCCGGCGGGCACGCCATCGAGCTTCTCCTGGTTCGATTCCCGTCGCGATAAATTCTTGCCTCCGCATCTCGAGGTGGAACTGCTGCTCCTCATCGAGTTGGTCTTCCAACCGATTTTTACGAAGCGATCCAATGAGTCGATTGATCCACGACATGTCTGCGCCCCACGCCAGGAGTCCTAGATGTCTATGGAAGTATGCGCCTGGAACGGAACGGGTGTCAAGTGGACCACTTCGCGCGGCCCGACGTTTTACTCGTACCGCAATACTTCGGTGGGCGCCAGGCGGCTGGCGTTACGGGCGGGGTAGATGGTGGCGAGGAAGCTGATGAGAAGAGCGACTGCCGCGACCCAAACGCCGTCCCAGATGCGGGGTTCGAAAGGCACGTAACTCAGCGCGTACACTTGCGCGTCGAGCTGGATCCAGCGAAAGCGATCGGCGAAATAGCACAGCGTGTAGCCGGCCACGAGTCCGATCGCNGTGCCGGTGACGCCGATGAGCACGCCTTGCAGCATGAAGATCTTGCGGATCTGATTGCGCCGCGCGCCCATGGACATCAGCACTGCAATGTCGCGGTATTTTTCCATGACCATCATGACGAGCGAAATGAGAATGTTCAGCGCCGCGACGAACAGGATTAGTCCAATGGTAATGAAAGTCACAACCTTCTCCATCTTGAATGCGTTCAGCAAAGGCCGGTTCTCGTCCATCCAATTGGTCGCTACCAGGCGGGGGCNGAGCACTTTNTGNACCTCATTNGTAACTTCGGGCGCGAGGTTCAGGTCGTCCAGCTTCAACTCGATTTCGTTTACCAAGTCGGGCAGTGAAAGNGTTTGCTGAGCCGATTTGATAGACGTGAATGCCCAGATGTCATCGTACTGNGGAAANCCNGTNTCGAAGATCCCGACAACACGAAAGCGCCGGAAATTGGGGATCATGCCGAGCGGCGTCAGTTTGCCTTGGCTCANGACGGTCACTTGGCTGTTCAGCACCATCCCCGTAGTGCGGGCCAGTCCGGACCCCATGATGAGACCGGGNGGNCTGCNNNNGTTNTTCAGGCCATCGAGCGAACCGGCTTTCATCTGTTTCAGGGTGTCGGCGACCCGAAGTTCGGAATCGACATCGATGCCCTTCAGGATGCCGCCATCCCCATTGGCCGGCCCTTGGAAAAAGACGTGGGCGAACAGTGCTGGAGTCACGCCAATCACGTGGGGAAGCTTGCGCAGTTTCACGATCAGCGCCTCCCAGTTCTCGATGCCGTTGGCGGTCTCCTTCTCGAGGACATCCACGTGAGCGGTAGCGCGAAGCAGATTTTTCTCCAGCTCGTTGGAAAACCCGTTGTTGACGGCCAGCGCAATCACCAGCGCCATCACGCCAGCCGCCACCCCGAGCACCGAAATCACGGTGACGATGGAGACCACGGCTTCCTTGCGCTTGGCGCGCAGGTAACGGCGGGCGACGAATGTTTCGAACCCGGTGGCCACGGCCTCAAGTCTCGAGTGCGCGCAGACGCTGGGCGATGCCAAGCTCGCCTTCGGGCCGTAGCAGCGGGAACAGAATCACGTCTCGGATGGTGCGCGTCCCGGTGAGCAGCATCGTGAGGCGATCGACGCCGATGCCTTCGCCTCCCGCGGGCGGCATGCCGTAACACAGCGCGCGCAGGTAATCTTCGTCCATTTGGTGCGCCTCTTCGTCGCCCTTCGCCCGCATGGCGAGTTGCATTTCGAAGCGCCGGCGCTGCTCCTGCGGATCGTTCAGCTCAGTATAGGCGTTGCCGATTTCCATGCCGCCGGCGTAAACCTCGAAACGCTCCACGAAGGCGGGGTCGTCGGGTTTGTTCTTCGAGAGTGGTGACGTTTCGACCGGGTAGTCGTAGATGATCGTAGGCTGGATGAGCTGCGATTCGGCTGCGCGCTCGAAGATGTCGGCCAGGGCTTCGCCGGATGTGCTTTTTTCGGAGTGACGGCGGAGCCACTCGGGATCGCGAACGTCGTCGGGCGTCGGCCGATCGGCCCCCTGCCAGAACTCGATCACGGCTTCGCGCATGGAGAAGCGGCGCAGGTTCGCGAAATCAAGGCGGGCGCCTTCGTACTCGACTTCGGTTGAGCCGGCTGCGTCGAGCGCCACCTGTTTGAGCAGTTCCGCCGTCAGGTCCATCAGGCCGCGATAGTCCGTATACGCCTGATAGAACTCGAGCATGGTGAACTCGGCATTGTATTTGTACCCGAGACCTTCGTTGCGGAAATTGCGGTTGATCTCGTAGACGCGCTCCAGACCCCCGACCACGAGGCGCTTCAAATACAGCTCGGGCGCGATGCGCAGATAGAGGTCCATATCGAGCACGTTGTGATGCGTAATGAAGGGCCGGGCGGTCGCGCCGCCGTATAGCGGCTGCATCATCGGCGTCTCCACCTCGATGAATTCTCGCTCNTCCANTTGGCGGCGCAGCGAAGCGATGATCTTGGCGCGGGTGACGAAGACCTTTCGCGATTCCGGATTGGCGATGAGATCGAGNTAGCGCTGGCGGTAGCGGGTTTCCACGTCCTCCAGACCGTGCCATTTCTCGGGCATNGAGAGCAGCGTTTTCGAGAGAAACTCNAGNCGCTCCACGTGCACCGACAGCTCGCCCGTGCGNGTGCGNAACAANTNGCCNTCNGCGCCGATGACGTCACCGATGTCGAGCATCTGAAAGAGGCGGAAATCATCGGGGCTGACNGCGTCACTGCGNACGTAGATCTGGAGCTGCTCGCCGTTTTGCGCCAGGTGTGCAAAGCCNGCCTTACCCTTGCTGCGGATGGTCTTTACNCGTCCGGCAACGCGCACTTTCAAATCGGGTGACAGCTCTTCCGCGGTTTTCGAGCCGTAGNCGGCGAGGATTTGTGGGATGGTGTGGGTGAAATCGTAGCGCCTGCCATAGGCGCGGTGNCCCAGGCTTTCGATCTCGCGGATACGCGCCCAGCGCTGACGTAGCAGCTCGTCTTCCAAGGACAAACGATTCTCCTTTGGGGGAAATAGGCTATTATAATCGCTTTGACTCGCTCACTCTCGATCGTAATCCCTGCTTACAACGAAGCAGAACGCCTGCCTGCCACCCTCAAGCGGCTGAGGTGCTATTTAACGCGGCCGGAATGGGAGTTTTCCGAGATTGTGGTGGTAGACGACGGCTCACGCGATGCTACGGTGCGGGTAGTGCAGAGCATGGAGCCGGTGGGTACTCCCATCCGCGTGCTGCGCAACCCGGGGAACCGAGGCAAAGGCTACGCCGTGCGCAATGGAATCCAAAAGGCCCAGGGAGAATGGACGCTGGTCACCGATGCCGATCTTTCCACGCCCATTGAGGAACTCGAAAAACTGTGGTCGGCCGCGGGCGATTCCGGCGCTCAAGTGGTCATCGGTTCACGGGCGCTTGACCGGTCGCTCATCGGCGTGCACCAGCCGCTTTTGCGGGAATCGGCGGGAAGGGTGTTCAACCTGGCGGTGCGCATGGTCACGGGCTTGCCCTTCAAAGACACGCAATGCGGATTCAAGCTATTGGCAACGCGTGCTGCCCGCGAAATTTTTCAACGCCAACAGATCGAGCGCTTCGGGTTTGACGTGGAGGCGCTGGTCATTGCCCGNCAACTTAATTACTCGGTGATNGAAGTGCCGGTCCAGTGGAACGACGTGGCGGGTACAAAGGTCAGCGCAATCGGTGGTATGGCCGCGTTCCTGGATCCNCTCCGTGTGCGCTGGCACCAGATGCGCGGANGGTANCGCTGAGGGAAACCGCGCCTACCGTCGCACGATCACTTCGCGCAACTGCTCGCGGGTGAGAAAGAACTTCACCGAATCAAATTTCTGGAACAGCTTTTCCAGGCTGCGATTGTTGAAAATCTGAGCCGGCTTGCGTGTGCCGCGCTGCGCCAGCAGGAGATTCTGCTGATCTTTGATGCGGAACGAATAGAACGGCACATGCCGGGCTTTCTCGTCAGAGTGGAAGTAGGCAAGCAGGTAGCCGTGCGGCCGAACGATAGTACACAGCTTATCGAGGGTGGGGGCAAGCAGAGCGGGGGTCAGGTATTGCAGCACGTCCCACACCAGCACGCCATCGAACTGCTCGGGCTCGAAGTTGAGCGTCTGGCGCAAAAATTGATCAATGAGCCCCTGGTTCGCCTGGTCGTTGGGGTTTGCGTTGCCGAAGATATCGTCGAGGGTTCTGACGAAGTCCTCCGAGTACAGGCGATGTCCAAGGTTGGTGATGAAGTTGATATTCTGCTGGCTGGCGCCCGCAAAATCGAGAATGGACAAGCCCACTTGCCCGCGGTGATAGGCAAAGAACTGCTCCAGGCCGCGGCTGGCGCGCGAGCTAACGACCTCTTTATCGAAGAGGGTTGGGGCCGAAGAATGATTGACGGGCGCAATCACCCCCGCGCCAGGGGACACCGCATCCCCTGGACGACGGAGCATGCTCCTCAGTCGTTCCGAAATCAACTGCCTGCCCCCCTTCGTTCAACTCAGCGCTTGACCTCGGCGACAGCAGCGGCTCCCTGAGCATTCGCAGCGGCGGGAGCGGCGACGGACTGTGGCCGGGGCGCCGAGCTGGCCGCGGACTTGGCCGGCTCGGGCTTCACGATATCGATGCTGCCCTTGAAATAGGCGCCGTCCTCGATGATGATGCGCGCCGTCTTGATGTCGCCCACGAGCCGCGCATCCTTGCGAATTTCCAGCTTGTCGCTGGCATCGACGTTGCCCTGGATATTCCCCAGAACCACAACCTCGCGCGCTTTTACACTGGAGTGAACCTTACCGTTGGGACCAACGGTAAGCCGGTGCTCCTGAAGTTCGATGGTACCCTCTACGTCGCCGTCGACGTACAGGTCCTCTTTGCTGTAAATCTGGCCGTTGATTTTCACGGCTTTCCCGATGCTGGCTTGACCGCGCGTGCTGTCCGGCGGCTGCTCGGGGGTTTTAAAGGGCGTGCTGGACAAAGGTGTTGCCTCCTTCTTCGGTTCGATGAAATTCGACGGCGGAGCCGCCGCGGGACGTGGCGCGGGTGGAGCCTCTTCCTGACGCTTGTTAAAAATACTCATTATGGCAGTCCTCCCCGTTTATTAAAGATGATCCTATACGGTAAGCTACCGTCCTAATAGTCTATAAGGGATATTAGAGGAAAGGCAAACCTTACCCGGAATATCGTATTCACGCATCCGGCATAATTTGAGGCCCAGGAGCCGAGCGCAGGTTGCGCGGACTGCGCCGGGTGCGGTTTCATAGGACGGATGATCACAATGCACGATTCTCTCTCCTGCCTCACGCTCGCACTGGCGCCGCTCCTGTTTGCCATGGGGGCGTCCGGCGCGGAGCGCGACTACCTGGCCTATATCGGCACCTACACCGGAAAGAACAGCAAGGGCATTTATGTCTTTCGCTTCAACGCCGCGACGGGTAAACTGGCGCCCATCGGGCTTGCGGCGGAGAGCAACAATCCGTCGTTCCTGGCGATCCACCCGAATTACCGTTTCCTGTACGCGTCGATCGAGGTTGGCGATTTGGATGGACAGAAGAACGGAGCGGTTGCCGCGTACTCCATCGATCGCACGACCGGCAAGCTGACCTTCCTGAACCAGGTTTCTTCGCACGGAGTCGGCCCCTGTCATGTGACGGTGGACAAAACCGGCAAGAACCTTTTCGTAGCGAACTATGACGGCGGCAGCATTGCGGTGCTTCCCATCGGCGCGGACGGCAAATTGGGCGAAGCATCGACGGCGATCCAGCACCATGGATCGAGCGTCAACAAAGAGCGGCAAGAAGGGCCCCATGCGCACTGCATCCAACCGTCGCCGGACAATCGGTTCGCGCTCGTAGCGGATCTGGGACTCGACGAGGTTCTGGTTTATCGCTTCGATCCCACAAAAGGGACGCTCACGCCCAATGACCCACCTTTCGGCAAGACGCCGGCGGGCGCCGGTCCCCGGCATTTCGCTTTTGCTCCGAACGGGAAGTTTGTTTACGTGATCAACGAAATCCAGTGCACCGCTTCGACCTTCGCGTACGATCCAAAACAGGGCGCGCTGCGTCTGCTAGATACCATTTCGACGCTGCCCGATGGCTACACAGTGACGGATAAAGACAGCACGGCCGAGATGCGCGTGCATCCCTCCGGCAAGTTCGTCTACGGTTCCAACCGCGGTCACGACAGCATCGCGGTATTTGCGGTCGATTCAGCGAAAGGCACCCTGAAGCCGGTGGAGCGCATTTCGACGCAGGGCAAAACGCCGCGCGGCTTTGATATCGATCCCACTGGTTCCTACCTGATTGCCGCCAACCAGGACTCCGACACCCTGGTTGTGTTTCAAATCGATCACAATACCGGCAAGCTCACGCCGGGCCAGAAGATCGAGGCCTTCGCGCCCGTCGACGTGGAGTTTGTGCCGGTGAAGTAGCTCGAATCGTTAACAATTCTGAAATTGACAAACGAGTAAGACTGGCCGAAACTCGACAAGTTACCCGGAGAGTCTCAATCGTGTTCTTTCAAAGGTCGATCCATGCGGCAGTGATGGCTGCCGTTTTTTTATGTTGCGCCGCCGTTGTGCAGGCGCAATCCGGTGATTGCATTGTTACGGGTTTAAACCCAACCCAGCTTCGTTCGGGAGGAATTGCCGAGAAAACCGGGGATGTCGTGATTGTCTGCGACGGCGGCACACCAACCCCGAAAGGCCAGCCGGTACCTACCGCCAACTTTCTGCTCACCTTCAACGCCCCCGTCACGAGCAGACTTTTAGCAAGTGGGTGGTCGGAAGCCCTTCTGCTAATCAATGAGCCAAGCCCGTCGCAACAGCGAGTCTGCGGAACGCCGGGCGGCACGGTCAACCTCGCGGGAAGCTGCGCCATTGTGAGTGGGGGTGACCTCAACTCAACGTATGAGGGCAGCGCCGGTCATCCAAACGTCTTTCAAGGGATGGTGGCGGGACCGAACTCGCTCGCTTGGGTGGGTGTTCCAATCAACGCGGGCGGGTCGTCCGAAGAACTCGTAGTGCGATTCACTAATCTCAGGCTCGATGTTGCCTCGTTCGGACCGATTTCGCTTAACCAATTCCCCGTGGCTGTCACCGCCACATTGTCAACCACTGGGACGATGCCGGCTCCGGTGAAGAACAATCCACAACAGTTCATCGGTCAGGTACAGGACGGTTTCGTGTCTTCGGCCAGCTCGCCCACTCAGTGCGCGCCGCAAGCCGCGACTCTTGCAACGCTTCTAGGTAGACGAGTTGCGCAAGTGGACCTGCTCGCCGTGAAGGGATTCCCGGCCTCCTTTAAGCCACGAACCGCCGCCCCGTTTGTCGACGACAACACCTCCCCCGCGCCTGTCAACCAGGACATCCTCGGCGCCTCAATTTTCTTTTCTGAAACTGATTTCTTCAACAGCACTTTTCCCACCCTGGCTGGTCACGGAAACCTAGCGCGGGCCGGCTTGGCGGACCAAGGTACGCGAATTGCTGTTCGCATCGCCAATGCCCCGCCCGGTGTGACCCTGTATTCGCCAGTCATAGTGCCAGCCTCGGCGACTGCTTGCAACCTACCCGGCGTTGCCCGGAGAATCGAGACGAACGCCAACGGCTCCGGTCCCTTCACGGCCACACCTGGCGACGCGGCAGGTCTAGCTCCGATGGTCGAGCAGGGCGGAGTTTTGACCGCAGTTTATGAGACGCTGCGTGTTTGTGCGTTTGTCTTTGGCGAGCAATTCGACATCCCCATCTTCGCCGATGCCCCCTCACTCGGTGACGCGACTGCCATCGTTGGCCTCGCCCCCTTCGGCGTAGAGCCTAAAACTAGCTCCCTCGGCCCGCCACCGCCGCCGGGAAACCCGCCCATACCACGATTCGTTTTGCCAACCGGACCGGGCCTGGCGTTGACGCCGCTAGTCTGCCAGCCGTAAGCCGTTCGCGTCAATCGCGCGGCCAACCGATCCACCGCGGAACAGTGTGCAGGTACGTCTCGTAGCTTTCCCGCGCCTTCCGCAAGTGCGGCTCTTCCAAAAGGACCACAACCAGATGGAAGGTAAGCGCCGCGCACACACCGTACACAAACACAGGACGGGACCGGTACAACAGCGCCTGTCCGAAAATCGCCGCGACGACGCCGACGTACATCGGGTTCCGCGAGTAGCGATACGGGCCAGTGCGCACAACGTCCGGTGGTTCCTTGCCGATCAGGAAACTGAAGTGACGCGTGAAGAAAACGGCTGGCGTGCCGCCCGCGAGCAGAAAACAGACCAGGCACCAAAAATACAGCGCCGCACCCACGGCAAACAGGATGTAACCCAGTTGCCATGCGCCTGGAGCAGCTCCGCCCGGCTCGCGCAAGTTTTGCGGAACGAGATAGCCCACCACGAACGGCACCAAAACCGTGAAGATCAGGCCGCGCAGCCAGAGCACAAAAACACCTCGACGCGACCAACTATATCACTTGCGTTCAATATGCGCCGCGTATGCGATGGCGCCGGAAAGCTCAATTTCCAGCAGCCGGTTATGCTTTGCCAGCCGTTCGGAGCGCGTGACGGAGCCCACCTTTATCTGCCCCGCGCCGGATGCCACCGCGAGATCGGCGAGAAAGTCATCCTCCGTTTCCCCGGAACGCGCCGAGATCACCGCGTGGAATCCCGCCTCGCGTGCGCGGTCGATCACCTGAAACGTTTCGGTGAGCGTGCCGATCTGGTTCATCTTCACTAGCACAGCATTCGCCGCGCACTCGCGGATACCGCGTTCCAGCCGGCTAGGGTTGGTGGCGAACAGGTCGTCACCGATGAGCTGCATCCTGGCGCCGAGGGTTGCCGTAAGCTCACACCAAGCGCTCCAGTCGTCTTCGGCCAAACCATCTTCGATCGATACAATCGGGTAACGAGCCGCCCATCCGGCCAGCAGGTCGATCATCTCTCGGGACACGAGCGACCTTCCCTCAGTGCGCAGCTCGTACCTGCCATCACTATAAAAATGCGATGCCGCCACGTCGATGGCGATAGCGATTTGCTCGCCGGGACGATAGTTCGCTGCCTCGATAGATTCCAACATCACATCGAGAGCTGTTTCGTTGCTGGCGAGGTGCGGTCCCCACCCGCCTTCGTCCGCTACGCCTGTCAGGATGGGACCGCGCTTCTCGATAACGTCGCGGGCCGCCCGATGCACAGCCACCACAGCTTCCAAAGCTTCCGCATACGTCCCGAATTTTAGTGGTATGGCCAAAAAATCCTGGAACTCGAAATTATGCCCGCCGTGCAGCCCGCCCGAGAGAATATTCACCATCGGCACCGGCACCACGGCACGCCTGGCTCCAGCAAGGTAGCTCCAAAGCGGAATGCCCCGCGACTTAGCCACGGCGCGCGCCACCGCGCACGAGACGCCGAGTATGGCGTTGGCGCCCACCTGCGATTTGTCCGGTGTGCCGTCAATTTCGATCATGCGCCGATCGATCGCCGCCTGATTTTCCGCGCTCGCGCCGCGTAGCGCCGGCGCCAAAACGCTTTGCACGTTCTCGACAGCTTTGCGNACGCCCTTCCCGCCGTANCGTGCTGGATCGCCATCGCGTAGCTCCCGNGCTTCGTGCATGCCAGTCGAAGCGCCGGAGGGAACCTTNGCGGNCGCCACCGTGCCATCGGANAGCTCGGCTTCGACCATCACAGTNGGATTTCCACGCGAATCGAGAATCTCNATNGCGCGAAGATTCAGGATGTTGAGGCTCACGCCGCGCACCTCTGCGCCAGCTCGAAAACNTCGGAAACNTGCGCGGGCGGCCCCAGAATGAGATTTCGCGCAAACCCGCGGATCTCCTCGCGCAACGACGGCGCCGTGATGTACTCCGCCGGCGACTTGCCATCGATGCGCGCCAACAGCAGGCATCCGAGATGNGCCAGAGTGGCGGCCTCGATCCAATCGGATTCGGCCGGAATCCCCGCCCGGTAGGTGTCCCAGAAACGCAGGGCCAGCCCCGCGAGTTCGCGACTCCACTGCGGCCTGTAGAACGATTTCAGCAGTAAATGATTCAGCAGGAATGCGGTATCGAATGCGGGATCGCCAAAATGCACNACTTCAAAGTCGATNGCCATAATCGTGCCCGCGGTCACNAGAAAATTCTTGGGACTCCAATCGCCATGCACTACNCTGACTCGGCGCGCGGATGATTCCCGCATGAGCTGGTCGAAATGAGGCGCGAGATCCGGATGNCGTGCGGCGGTGGTGCGGTAGTACGGGTCGAGACGCAATTGATCGAAAACAGTCTGGTCGCCGAANAGACGCTCGGCTTCNGCATTTCGTNCCAGCTTGCCNAGACCATCGCCGCCAGCATCCGCGCAATTTGCGTTCCGCNGNGCCCGNATCGAATTCTCCACTCAGCAGGAGCGACTTCCACGTCTCGGCCNGGGGCGGCGCCGCAGTCATCGCGAACAGAAAATTCTCACGATCTTCAAACAGAATCGCCGGCACGCCGCCGTCCGGCAGATGTGGAGCAGCCCACGTCAATGCCGCGGACTCGCGAAAAATGCGGCCGCGGTCTGAAAACCAATCGTCCTGGACACGCAGCTTCCCGAGCGCTTGTTTCAGAATGAAGCGCTGCCCATTGCCCTCCACGAGCAGAACGGTATTCGATACGCCGCCACCCAACTCGGTGATGCGTGCACCCGCCGTGTCGATGCCGCGCGAACGCAAGTACCCCGCCGCACTGTCGATTTCGAGAGCGATCACGCGAACATCATAACAAGTGGCGTCTGCTATCATTCCGGCTGAGAATTAGGCCATGAACAAAATGATTGCGCTGTTATTGCTGTTTGCCGGGTCGGCTAACATTATCACGGCCGGCAGCGGCCCAGGCTCCGGCAAGCGCATCGTGCTCATCAGTGGAGATGAAGAATATCGCTCTGAGCAAGCCCTGCCGCAATTGGCCAAGATCCTCACCAAGCGTCACGGTTTCCAGTGTACGGTTCTGTTTGCCATTGACGCCAAAGACGGCACCATCAATCCAGACCAGCGGAATAACATCCCTGGCCTCGAAGCATTGGACAATGCCGATCTCATGGTGATCTTCACGCGATTCCGCGACTTGCCCGACGCGCAGATGAAGCACATTGTGGACTACGTGGAAGCCGGCCGCCCCATTGTCGCCTTACGCACGGCGACGCACGCATTCGATCTCAAAACCAGCAAAACATACCAACGCTACAGTTGGAACAGCAAGGAGTGGGATGGCGGTTTCGGCAGGCAGGTGCTCGGTGAGACGTGGATCGACCACCACGGCGATCATGGCAAGCAGAGCACAAGAGGCATTGTGGTCCGGGAGCAGGAGGGCCATCCCATCCTTCGCGGCATTCACAGCGGCGACATTTGGGTGCCCACAGATGTTTACAAAGTGCGGCTCCCGTTGCCGGGCGACAGCCAGCCGCTCATCCTGGGCCAGGTGCTTCAGGGCATGCAGCCGTCCGATCCGCCCGCTGCAGGTGCAAAAAACGATCCTATGATGCCGGTCGCGTGGACAAAAACCTACTCGAGCAAGAGTGGCGCACGCGTGTTCACGACGACCATGGGAGCGGCGGAGGATCTGGAGAACGAGAGTCTGCGTCGCTTGATCGTGAATGCGTGTTTCTGGGCCATGGGGTTAGAGAGCCAGATCCCGCCACGAACTAACGTGGATTTAGTTGGCGACTATAAACCTCTGCCATTCCGGTTCGGTGGGTTTGCCAGAGGGCTCCAACCCGCGGATATGCTGGGCCCCTGATCGGGTCAGACCCGGCGCGCGCCGAAAACCGCGGACCAAATCCGCTTTCGAATCTCAGGAGGAATGGGCGGCGGGTCGCAACGCCGGTACATCTCAATGGTTTTGCGCGTGGTCCGGAGCACGCAGGCGCAGCGCGGGCACTGTTGCAAGTGCTCCTGGCACCACTTTGGAATTCGCTCGCCGGCGTCTTCATCCAGAAAGTAACTCAAGCGCTGCAA
>JGI12270J11330_10002704_pt1 | contig 12944 bp, 10 predicted proteins | sample PeaSoiMetSII2010_FD_11330 | JGI IMG/M metagenome (IMG submission 11330)
TGAAATAGTAGGCCTGAACATCGGGCAACTCCGCCTCATTGGGGATCTCGGCAATGCCTTCGTATTGCACGGAGCGCTCGTGCTCACCGCCGATAACGAAGACGATGCGGGGATTCTTTACGGGGTTTTGATGCTTGCGCGACTGGGTCACGGTGTCGAACAGAAGTTCCCAGCGGTTCGTGACGGCGACGCGGATCACTGCCGCCTGGGGGGCATTTTGGGGCGTGACACTCGCCTCGATCGCTCAAGGCTGGGCACGCATATAGGACAGCAGCTGGGTTGGCGTGAGGGGCTGATGATGTTCGCTCATAGGAGTCATTATGCCCGATGGTTTACCTTACCGGATCCACGTCAGTTCCGACATTGGTCCACGCAAAGCTGCCGTTGACGATCGGCCGGAGTGGGTCACTGCGGAAGTTCAGGCCGGGGAGCCGCGCATCGGCCGCCGACAGGCACGGGTTCGGCCAAACCCTGTGAGACACAGAAATAAGGCCCGTTTGATAGTCGTCACGCGTTGCTGAACTGGATCAGCCATGCTTTTTCGGCTCCCTGCTGGTAAGCCCGCCAAGACCGAAGCCAGTTCCGACCGGGCCCAAATTGGGTAGGCCGTGTTTTCCCGGCAACGGTTTTCGCTTAGACAGCTCTGCGCGCTCCGAGTCCGTCGCCTCGCGGCCCTTGATCTCCTCGAAGCGCTTCAAGATGATGTTCTCGGCCTCTTGCCGCTTCAATTTTTCTTCGGACATGCCAGGGAGGCACATTCAGCGGCGCCCGAATGCTTAGGGCGATGACGAGGCTTTATCTGGTGAGTAGACTGGCCGGAATTGAGTCAGCAAGCGCAGTGGCCGCGTTTTCCATTGGGGTTGTGGCCATCGGCGCGGGGCAGATTGAATATGGCGATGTCATGATCTTCGCGGGCCGCTCGACGATACTGATTTTCGCTGCCGTCTTGTCCGTCTGCGGCGCGTCCGAAGCGCCTTCCGGATCGGAACCGCAGGCGGTACCGCAAGCGCTCTGCGACACACTGGTACAAACGATGAAGCGGGGTCCGGCCCTGGACTTTGCCGCCCGCGTGAAGGCCCTCGAGCCGGAAGTGCGCCGCGATTATGATCTGCCGCTCATGACCCGCCTGGTCGTGGGTCCGCCGTGGCGAAGCATGAGTCCGGATGAGCAGCAGGCTCTCGTGGCGGCCTTCAGCGACTACAGCATCGCCGTCTACGCCAGTCGCTTTAGAAACTACTTGGGAGAGCGTTTTGTCGTGGACCCGGTCACGGCCAAGCTCCCGAGCGGCGATGTCATCGTGCACACGAAGCTCCTGCCTCATGACGGGGATCCGGTGGAGCTCGACTACCTGGTGCGCGCAGAACCCGAAGGATGGCGGATCATCGACGTTCTTCTGAGCGGCACGATCAGCGAAATGGCAGAGCGGCGTTCGGAATACTCCTCTGCCCTGCGCGACGGGGGCGTCGCAGCCCTGATTCGTCTGCTGCGGCAGAAGACGGCCCAACTCGCCGGCTAGTTAATGGCTTGCGGGCACCGGATCGCCCGGGTCGTTGTAAAGATCCTCCACCTTGGGCGCCGGAGGCGGTTCGCCATGCCGTAAGTCGGCGGCGCGATTTTGACGATAGAGGCTGCGCATGGCCGCGTAAAAATCGACCGTCTCGCGCTGGATTTCGTCCAACGAATCGATGTTGCGCGAGCGTTCATCGATTCCATTGATCGCCGCCTCGGAAACGCTGAGGCTGGTCTTATAATTGAAGCGCGGCGTCAAGTAGAGAAAAGGGTTCGTGAAAAGATCCGCGCCCATGCCAAATGCATCCCGTGGGTTCGAGGGTCCCATCACCGGCAGCACAAGATACGGCCCCTCATGAACGCCCCAGACATAGAGCGTCTGCCCGAAATCACCGATCTGCTGCTTAAGGCCATGCCGACCGGCGAAGTCCATCACCCCAGCCAGGCCGAGCGTGCTGTCGGCCACGAAGCGGCCCACTGTCGTGCCGGCGCGCTTGAACTCGCCTTGCAAGAGGTTGTTGACCAGGACAATCGGCTCATGGAGGTTCCTTATAAAATTGCGAATTCCGTCGCGCCCGGCGCGCGGGATCGCCCGACGGTAGCCTTTGGCGATCGGCTTCAACACGATCCGGTCGACGCGCAGATTGAATGCGAAAGTCTTCCGATTGAGAGGCTCCAGCGGGTCGTTCGCCGCCTTGAAGGCGGCGAGGGCGTCAGGATCCCGGGGCGGCGTGGCGCATCCGGCAAAAACGAGCAGCAAAGCGCCACAAGGAAGCAGCAGCCTGGAGTGTCTCATGCCCGGTCCGCGGTCTGGGGCAAGTTCGGCGAAGCCCCCAAGAGCGCGGGCAGGACAAAGAGCGTGCAGACCAGCGTGTAGAACAAGCCAATGCTCAGCAGTTTTCCCATGTCAGCCATTCCCGGTGATTTGGAAAGCGCTAGGCTCCCAAAGGCCGTCCCGGTGGTGAGTGCGCTGAAGACGACGGCGCGCGCGGTAGGTGAGCGCAGGAGATAGAGCTCACCGGCGCGCCATCTCAATACGAAGTAGATGTCGAAGGCGACACCGATGCCGAGCAGCAGTGGTAGCGTGACGATGTTTGCGAAATTGAGCGCTATCCCGGCGGCAGCGCTGGTGGCCAACGTGAAGAGTCCGGCCAAGAGCAGCGGGCCCAGCACTGCCGCCAGGTCTCGGATGTTCCGCAGCACAAGGGCCAGAAGCAGCGTAATGGCCGTCGTGGCGATACACCCGGCGATGGTGAAGGCGCGGATCACAGTCCGGGCGGACTCCTGAATCCCAATCGGCAGGCCCGCAGCATTCGGCGCCTCGCGCTGCACTGCTGCGACGAATTTCCGCAGAACGCTCGGATCACGGGCGTCACCCTTGGGGAAAACCTGGATGCGATAGCGTCCGTCGCCGGCGACCCAGTCCCGCTTGAGCTCGGACGGAATTATGTCGAGCGACACCGCGCTGGCCTGGAGCGCCAGACGCATGTCCTCGAGCCTGCGTGGGATGCCTTGGGACAGGTTGGCATCGAGCAGGGGGACGATCCCTTCGCCCCGAGCTGCGGCGCGACCCAACGCGGCGGCCAGTTCTGTCGATGTGCGGTCCCCGCGGGCAGCGAGTTTCCCGGCGTCGTCAGCGCACCGGGAGGCCGCGTCGAGGATTTCGCGGGCGCTGGGCGCGGGCTTGACCGAAAGCGGTGCAAGCGTCGGCGCCAGCAGGTCCCCCGCGTCGGCCAAGATCTCGAGCTTGGCCGACTGGTCCTCGGGAATGAAACTGCCTATCCAGATGGCTTCACTGACTTGTGGCAATGACCCGAGGCGCCGCGCCTGCTCGGCCACGGCGGAAGCGCCGGTCAGCACATCGAGCGTGTACGGCGTGGTGTCGGGGCTCTTCATCAAGTCGAACAGCGTTTGCACGGATTCCGACCTGGGATTTTCCAGATTGATCGGATCGAAATCGAAACGCAGCCTTGGCAACGCGGCAGCGGATGCCGCGGCTGCGACTGCGGCGACGGCCATGACCCAACTCCGACGACGGATCAGAAACCGGTCAAGCGGCGCAGCGCAAGCGAAACCGCCGGCTTCCTTGAACCCACCCGACCGAAACAGCCCTAAGAGCGCCGGCAGCAGCGTCAGATTGAATGCCAGGGCAATGAGCATGCCAGCGCCGGCGATGAGCCCGAGATCGGACACGCCGCGGTAATCGCTGGGAACAAGCGATAGAAAAGCCACGGCGGTGGCCGCGCCCGCGACCACCAACGGAGGGCCCACGCCCGCAGCCGTCCGCCGAAATGCGTCTGCAGAGTTCGTGCCCGCTGCGTGCTCGGCCGCGTACCGGACGCTGAATTGAATCCCGAAATCGATTGCGATGCCGATAAACAACGGCGCAAAAGCAACGGAAATCGGATTGAAGCGGCCAACAACGGCGACGGCGAAGCCGACGCAGGCGACCAATCCGGCAGCGAGAGTGATGAGGATCGCTGCGACGGCGCGCGGTGAGCGGACCGCCAGAAACAGCCAGAACACCAACAGGCCAAGTGCGCCGGCCGCGGCGATCCCGGCTCCTTCCTCGAGGGCCGAGAGCTGATCGTCCGAGAGCGCAACCGGTCCGCTAACGCGTACCCGCACCCCGCGCGCGGGCACAAAGCCTTCCGCCTGCGCGGCGGCGCGGACCGCCTCGATCGCGCGCCGGCCCGGCTCCACTACCCTGTAATTGAGCGTCGGCCGCGCGAGCACAAGCCGGCGCAGCTCCCGGGGAAGCGGTCTTCTGTCGCTGAGGAGATTCTGCCAGGAAAGCGGCTGGTAGCCGCCGTCGAGGGTTACCTCGACAGCGCGGGCTACCGCTCGGAAGGGCCGATCGAGCGCGTCGATGGCGACCTCGCCATGCAGCGGTCCCTGTGCGAACAGATCGAGTGCATTGAATACACCCCGCGGGCTTGGGTCCGCCGCCAGCGTGCCGAGCATGGGCTGCGCAGCGATCATTTCGTCGGCGAATTTCTGGACCTCCGCGCGAGGAAGGAACAACAGCCCGTTTTTTCGAAAGAACACGCCGCCGTCCGGCTGACGCACATCCTGAAACAGATCAGGGTTTGCGGCCAAACGGCGCGCCAGGATGGCCGCGGCGTCCTCGGCTTGATCGGGCGTGGTGCCGTCGATGACGACGGCAAGCAGCTCGGCGTTCTGCGGAAACGCGCGGTCCAACTCTGCGGCGGCACGCCGCCAGGGAAGGTCCGGCGAGAACAGCCTATCGGTTTCCGTGTCGATGCCGATGTGCCTCGCCGCCAGATAGCCGATCACCGCCACCCCTGCAAGAATCAGGATCGACAGGGCTATGGCATGACGATAGCTGGCCTGCACCAGCCGGGTCACGAGTGCGATCAATCTCGAATCAGAATTCATGCTCCGAAATATTTGACCTTGTATATCTGCATGGACGATACATTCTATCGATAGATATAGGCTACAAAGCTGCAAGCCTCGGCACTAATCTCGCTGGCCATGAGACATCGGCAACACACCTGGGTGCTGCTGCTGGCGACCGGCGAAACCGCACCTCTCGCATGTCAGAGCGTTGGACCAAGAAGCGATTCGGTGCCGAAACAATTCAGCTCCGTGGATGGCACTCACTCGCTGCTCGAGAATGCGATTGAGCGGGCGAGCGGGATAGTGTCACGTGAGCGGATCTGCGTCACTGTTGGCGCTGTGCATAGACGCTATTGGGGGGTGACGTACTTTTGTTGCTGAGAGTAGCGCTTGTAATAAATCATCCCTATAGAATCAGCGAGATGCGTGGCCGCAGTTCGTCAGCAAGCGAGAAAACACGCGGCTCGCTCATCGCTCAGGCAAATCAACGGGATTCGAGGTCCTTCTCCGCGGTGCGGAGGAGAAACCGGGACTCTCTGCACGAAAGGTACGTGCACCTGTCCATGGCGAATTGCTAATGAAGCGGCGACCGGTGTGTGGAAAAGGCCAAGACAGTGTGCTTGGCAGGAGAACTGCCGTAGCAGGGCGATTCGGGGCGCAGCACGGCCTCGCTGTGCGGCCGGAGTTTTCCCCGTGAGCGCGCTGTGGACGCGCGCTTGATTGTAGTAGCGAGCGAATCGGGCGAGCTTGCGCTGAAGATCGAGTCGGTTCCAGAACCAGAGGTGGTCCAGATACTCTCGCCGGATGGTGCCGATCAGCCGTTCGACGAACGGGTGAGAGCAGGGCACGAAGGGTACGGTGTTGATCACGTCAATTTCGAGTACCCGCAAGTTCGCTCGCCAGCGATGGAATCGGAACAGCGGATCGTTGTCCGTGCTCAGATGCTTCGGGAGCGGCTGTGCCGATATGGCGTGGTTGAACATGCGACAGACCGGCACGCCGTCGATGTCCGCCGGCTCGACGCCAATGCCGACGATGCGGCGCGTGAACAGATCCATTACGAGCATGACCCAGTAGCTCTTGAGCACAATCGATTCACATCGGAACAGATCGACGCTCCACAGGCTGTCCTTCATGTCTCCGATGAACGTGAGCCAGGAGGGTCCCTCATTTCCCGCGGGAGATCGGAAATGTCGAGCGAGGATGCGGCGCACGACATCTTTGTCGATCTCGACGCCAAACGCGTGAGTAATCTCCTGGGCAATTCGCGGACACCCGAATTGCGGATTGCGGCGCTTCATTTCGAGGATCGCCGCGATGAGTTGCTTCGAGGGCCCTTTGGGCCCTGGTCGCTGACGGGTTCGGGGCGTGAATAGGAGTCGGTATTTNCGCTNGATCAGCGCCCGGTGAAAGCGCAGCAGCGTCGACGGCCGGATTCCAATCGCAATCTTGGGGAGGCGATTGGGAGCGACCCAGAAGGCACCGATGCCGAACAGGAGCCGATCCCAGCGCGTGAGTCTCGGAGCTCTTTTGCGCGCTCGGTTGAGGACGATCAGCTGATGTTTCAGAAGGAGTGACTCGGCGATCACCGCACGAACGCCACCGGGTGCAGCGACGCGGACTGAGGTCGACAATAGATGGGCGATGAGAGCGAAGATCTCCATGATTGCGCTGAACATGACCGCCTATCCGAGCGTTCGCAACGCCTGCACTTGAGGCGCCAGAACCGGTAGAGTTGGAATTCGTCAGGGACAGGCCGGGCCTCTCTATTCAGTAGACTTCGGCTTCGAGCGATTACTCCCTGGTTTGCGAGGCTTGGGCACTCGGGCAAAGTCGCGCTGAATTCGGGCGAATACTAAGGCGTGAAGCGTATCCGATAGTTCTGTTTCACCCAACAGGTGCACGAGCGTTTCCTTGTCTGTCATCTGATGTTTAGCGAGCTCTCGCGTGAAATCGAGATCCTTTTCCCGGCCGGCCACGTATTTGGAGATCGCCAGGTCATGAACTTCGAGACACAGTCCGGTAATTCCGACGGTATTGGGATTATTTACATGTATGAGGCGATCTCGCCATCCGTGCGGCAGAACGGCCGTTCGCTCTCTGACGCCTTGTGCGTAATAGCCATAGAGCTCGTGGAACCGTGATCCCTCGCCGATGCTTCCGTCGATGAGATCGGCGAGCTCGGGACGGTTGAGGGGAAACAGATCGGCTTCCGCCGATATCAGCAGGGCTGCCGGCGCATCGGGGAACTGTCCGAGAATTGATTGGCTGCCGATCACTACGACCTCCGGATCGTTTGCGATCGAGCCTGCGGCGCGGATTAGGTGCTCAAGTTCGAAACGCTTCATGAATTCGCTTACGCTCTGCAGGCGTTAGTACACCTGGAAAAGGTGATGACTGTCTGAGGCGCGCTGCGTTTTCACTGGGCTCAGTGAGCAGCGCGGCAATCTCCGGCCAAGGCCGGAGAAGGATCTGTCGCCACTCTTGCAGCCAGGGTGGACTCCCATCGGGCCAACGCACGCTCCAGCGGGAGAGATTGCGGTGGGCAATCGCCAGTAGACCGGGATCGCGGTTGATTTTCTCAGCGATCACCGCATGCATCGCGAGACTGCGTGCCTCGAGCAGCCGGTGCGATGAGTAACTGGTCTGCTGTCCGGATGCAGACGGCACCCACGATGAAATGACCTTGAATCCGTCCGCCTTACGGCGCGCACGCATGCGGCGCATGCGCTCAGCCGCCGTCATTGCCGTCCCGGTGGTCGGCCGACCGCGTAACGACCTCCGACTATGTTTAGCTGAGCACATAAATAACCGTAACATGTTACGATAAATCGTGCAAAAGCGACTCGCGAAGCCGCACTGGTTTAACTAACGTCCATTAAAATTAAATTTTAATAATCAATCTGTTATGAGCCAAATGTAATTAGCCTGTGTCCGCCTCTTTGTCCATTGGACCTCGGTCCGCCCCTGCTCGCAGCCAAGCAGTGACGCTGCATCGCAGCACGAAATGCATGGGGTGCAAGGGGTCCCGAGTTCAAATCGCGGCACTCCGACCCGCCAAATCAAGGGTTGCGTTCAGGCATCAAACAGCTGGTTCAGCTCCGGGGGCCACTCAGGGGCCATCTATAGTTTTCTAGCGGATATTCCGGAGCGTCGGCTTTGCAGTGATGGCATCTCGCAAACATCGTAACCGTTATCTAATGGCGGACGCTGTTGTCAACTCCTCCGTTCTTCGTCGGGCATCCTCTCTTTGCGCAGGCGGATCGATCGATTCGGGTTCATGGTTATCTTCGCGGTCGAGATGTATCGCCGCAGGATGGGCTTCGAGAGAGTGACGATCGCCAATGTCCGGTACGCAGTTGATGCAAAGACATCGCTGCGACGGTTACGCCGGGCTGATCGGCGCCCTCGATCCCGATTCGCTCCAACCGCGCTGTCGCGGAACTGTGTTGGTGTAACAGGCGCCTAAGCGGTCACCTCGATGCTGGATTCCCAGCGGAACCTCTCACCTGTGCGCCACATGCGGTGGAGAATAATCGCGAGTTTTCGGGCCACTGCGACTCTGGCTTTGCTCTTACCGATGCGTTTAGCCAACTGCATGCCCCACACCATGAGCGAGTTAGAGCGCCGCGAACGAGTAAGCAAGACGCCGGCCGCCTCGTACAGATAATGCCGCAGCAGCGCATCGCCGCACTTGGAGATGGAGCCTTGGCAGCCCATTTCACCGGATTGGAACCGCCGTGGCGCGAGGCCCAGATGAGCGCCCACATTGCGGGATTTCCTGAAGCGCTTGGGATCGTCGATTGTCGCAACATAAGCCATGCCGATGAGTGGCCCCACTCCAGGCACCGTCATCAGGTTTCTCACGACCACGTCCTCCCTGGCAGCCTTGCGCAAGCGCTTGTCCAACAGAGCTACCTGGTCGCCGAGGGTTCGCCAGGCTGCCAAGAGTGGCTCGCTGAACGCGCTTAGGTCCTCGCGGCCGCCCAGGTGTTCGCGCGCAAGGCGATCGAACGTGGACAGCCGACCCGGCGGCAGGACGATCCCGAAGACCTTCAGTGCGCCACGCACCTGGTTGGACGCGTAGCGACGCATGTTTACGAGCTGCAATCGGCTCTGCAGCATTCTGCGCTGCAGCTGCGCATTGAATGACTTCACGCGGACCTCGCGGAACCAGCCAGTACGCATGATTTGCGCAAGGCCGGCCGCGTCGTTCTCATCGGTCTTGTTCAACTGCATCGCAAGCGCGGCCTTTGCGTGACGCGCGTCGATGCAAAGCACGGGGATTTCAAGCGCCTTGAGCCCATGATAGTGTCAGACGCTCAACGGTCCTGTCTCCAGACCAACACGCTCCGCGAACGGCGCGCGCTCACGGACAACGATTGCAATGGCTTGCGGCGTAGATGAACATTTGCCGGTCCGTAGCCGGCGACCCTCTTCGTCGACAACGCACACATTAGTGGATTTCTGCGATACATCGAGTCCAACATATTGCTTCATGGCAGCTGCTCTCCGTATAAGTGTGGCCGCGGTTGCTAGCGCGGCCAAGGTTACGCCCGAGGAGAGCAGCCGCCCCGCCATCACCCTATGTCCGGTCTTCCCGGCATAACGAGTCGACGCTGCTCTACGCGGCGGTGATCGCCGCCTCGACATGGAGCAAGAGGCGGCTCGCGCAGCGGCGGCATGAGGCGGCACGACGTTAGAATTTCCGGGCTCTGGGCTTTCCTATAGCGTTGTGTCGCGCGGTACGACGTTGTCGGCCAGGCGCGCAGCTCGGCTTGGTGGTGGCTGATGCTGCTGCTCGCGATCGCGATCGTCGCGTGGCTGACGGGGCGCTGACGGCGTACTCTGGCGCCCTGGACCGCTGGGGCGAAAATGAACATCGCAGAGATAGCTCACGAACTCTACGTCGAGCAGCCGACGAATCCACTTTTCCATTGCACCTCATTGCGAGGACTGCTGGGAATCGTCCGCACCCGTTCTCCAGGCCGCGGACGTGCATTTCTTCGGCGATGGAGCAGAAATGCGCCTCGGCTATTGGCGGGCACGAGAGGTGTCGCGGGGTGCGAGGCAGACAGTGCCCGCTTTCGTTCAATCCCGGGTCTATGGTATTTGGGCAGCTCCAATATTATCTATATAGTGTGCCCGCCTGTGCGTAGCCAATTGAATTCTGCCAGTTCCGGGGCATCGCGTACGGACTTGCGATGGCGTGGCGATCTGCCGCATGTTTAGTCAAGGCATCGCCAGACGCGGGCCCTGCCGAAAGACCTGAGTTCAGACAGCAACGATCCGCTGTTTCGCTTGCATTGCTGGGCGCGGAACTCTAAGAGAAGAAATCAAGGCAGCGCCGATTGTGCCCTACTCACACTCGTCCATCGAACAGCTGATCGCCACCCTGTGCCTGGAGCATCTGGGGAACTTCATGTTCTCGGACCGTTTGGATCTGCTGCGCAAGCTCGGCCAATTCGCCAGCTACCACAATGACGCGTGCACACAGCGCGCACTCGCCGGCAGCAGTCCGTCCGAAAAATGCGGCCATTCTTCGTCACGAGTCTGCGATCTGCGGCAGTTCTTTTGGCAGAAACCAAGGTCACGGCCTGTTCCAAACACCATCGCTGCGTGATCGGCAATTCTCGATGGAAAGGCAGCAACAGACAAATTCGAAGGCGCAGTTGCACGCGATATCAAAGTGGCTGACGGCGCTGGGCTTGCTGGTCCTCACCTTTGGCCCGACCGCGCAGGCCGCACAGCCAGTGCTGCAGCGCGGATACGACGCTGGCGTTTCCGGCGCTAACTTGACCGAGACCACGCTCAACACGTCCAACGTCGCCCCGAGCACGTTTGGCCTGGTGTTCAAGCTGCCCCTCGACGACAGCGTCCTCGCCCAGCCGCTGTACGTACCGAACGTCGCCATCCCCAGCCAGGGAACCCACAATGTCGTGTACGTCGCGACGATGAGCGATACGCTCTACGCCTTCGACGCCGATACCGGCGCGCAGCTGTGGTCGGTCAATTTCGCCACCAGCGTCGGCGCCACTCCGGTGCCGTACGCCAAATTCGCTTTTTCCGGCAACCGCAACATCGTCGGCAACCTCGGCATCCTGAGCACGCCCGTGATCGATCCATCCACCAACATCCTGTATCTCGTGGCCTGCACGCTGGAGGATGGCGGCACCACGATGGTCTATCGACTGCACGCGGTCAACATCACCAGCGGCACAGAGCCGTATACCAACGTGCAGATCTCGAACAATTTCGTCGGGCCGACATTCGATGCGCCACACCAAACACAGCGGCTGTCGCTGGTGCTCTCGGGCAACCAGGTGGTGTTTGGCTTTGGCGCCATGGAAGAGGAGGGTTCCGATATCGGCGGCTACGTTGGGTGGGTGATGGCGTACGACAAGACGACCTTGGGTCAGAGCGGCGCCTTTGCGACGGTGAAAACCGGCACCATGGGCGGCGGTGTGTGGCAGTCCGGGCGCCCACCGGTAGTCGACAGCTCGGGCTATGTCTGCGTATTCGTGGGCAACGGGTACACGCGCGGCTACGACGGCGTCAACAACTTCAGTGAAAGCGCACTGAAACTCGATCCCGCGACCGGCCTGAATCTGCTCGACTGGTTCACGCCCGACGACTGGGCCTACTTAGACGAAAACGACCTCGACCTCAGCGCCTCCGGGCCGCTGCTGATTCCAGACACGAGCCCCAGCCTGCTCGCCGGTGGCGGCAAGGCAGGCGTCCTGTATGTGCTCAAGACGGCCAATCTCGGCAAGGAAAGCGCTACCGACAGTGGCGTTGCACAGGAGGAAACCATCACGAACGAGTTCCGGGGCGGACCCGTATACTGGCAGCGGTCCTCCGCAAACGGCGGCCCCTTGCTCTATAACTGGGGCGCTCGCGACTCGGTCAAGGCATACGCGTTCAACGGAGCGACGTTTGCCACCACTCCCAGCTCCCAGGGAAGCGGCACCCAGATCTGGCCCGGAGGCATCCTGGCACTCTCCGCCGACAGCGATACGCCCGGCAGCGGCGTGCTGTGGGCGACGGTCGCGACGAGCGGCGACGCCGAAAACAATCCCCCGGCCCCGGGGGAGCTGCACGCCTTCGATGCCGGGAACGTTTCCCAGGAATTGTGGAACTCGACGATGAACGCGTCGCGCGACGGATTCGGCAATTTTGCGAAATTCGTGCCGCCGTTGGTCGCAAACGGCAAGGTCTATGTGGCGACCTGGTCCAATCAGTTGGCGGTCTACGGACTCCTGTCGACTTACACGGTGTCACCGACCTCTTTGGCGTTTGGCAGCGAGACGACGAACGTTGCGAGTGCGCCGATGTTGATCACGGTGACGAACACCGGCACGGTGTCGCTGCCCATCACGAGCATCACGCTCTCGGCCCCGAGCCCCAACCCGTTCTCCCAGACCAATACCTGCGGGACGTCGGTCGCGGTCGGAGCGACCTGCACGATCAGCGCGGTGTTCAAGCCGACCTCGGCCGGACCGAAGACGGCGACGCTGAGCGTCAACGCCGGCGGCGGTGCCGGGACGCAGAACGTGGCGCTCAGCGGAACCGGTGTCGTACCGACCTACACGGTATCGCCGACCTCTTTGGCGTTTGGCAGCGAGACGACGAATGTCGCGAGTGCGTCGATGTCGGTCACGGTGACGAACACCGGCACGGTGTCGCTGCCCATCACGAGCGTCACACTCTCGGCCCCGAGCCCCAACCCGTTCTCCCAGACCAATACCTGCGGGACGTCGGTCGCGGTCGGAGCAAGCTGTACGGTCAGTGTGGTGTTCAATCCAGCCTCGGCAGGCTCGGCAAGCGCGACGCTGAGCGTCAATGCCGGCGGCGGTGCCGGGACGCAGACCGTGGCGCTCAGCGGAACCGGTGTCGTACCGACCTACACGGTATCGCCGACCTCTTTGGCGTTTGGCAGCGAGACGACGAATGTCGCGAGTGCGCCGATGCTGATCACGGTGACGAACACCGGCACGGTGTCGCTGCCCATCACGAGCGTCACGCTCTCGGCCCCGAGCCCCAACCCGTTCTCCCAGACCAATACCTGCGGG
>JGI12270J11330_10002710_pt1 | contig 12941 bp, 9 predicted proteins | sample PeaSoiMetSII2010_FD_11330 | JGI IMG/M metagenome (IMG submission 11330)
AAAGTGACGTTTCCCCTCGGCCCGGATAGCTTTGCCCTCTGGGACATCCGCAACGAATACAGCGTGGAGCCGAGCCTCGTCCACATCTGGGTTAGCTCCGATTCGTCGCGCGGCGAAGCGCTCGAGTTGGAAATCACCGACTGAGCCGCCGCTCGCCGAGTCCCCGGTTGCAATGCATCTCGACGCACACATGTGCGATTTCATACATGTTTCAGCGGCCTAAGATGATACTCTCTTGAAGCCTATGAGCCTCCTTTCTATCGTTCGCCGTGACCGCACGTTTCACCAGCCCATCAATTGGGGCGTCACCCTCATCATGATTGGGTTGCACATCTGCGCTCTTGGAGCCATCTTCTTCTTCACCTGGAAGGCTCTGATTCTCACCGTGGTAATGTGGTGGGTCGCCGGCAGCCTGGGCATCGGCATGGGCTACCATCGCCTGCTCACGCATCGCGGCTACAAAACGCCCAAGTGGATTGAGTATTTCATGACTGCCTGCGGCACCCTGGCTATGGAAGGCGGACCCATCGCCTGGGTCGCCACTCACCGCATCCATCATCAGAACACCGATAAGGAAGGTGATCCACACTCGCCGCGCGATGGCGGCATCTGGTCTCATATGGGCTGGATTATCACGGGCCGCGCCATGCACCGCGATCGCACCGAGCTTCTTCCGTATGTTCCCGATCTGCGCAAAGACAAATTTCATTTGTGGATCAGCAAGTGGCACGTGATTCCTTCGGTCGTGCTCGCGGTGATTTTTTATTTGATTGGCGGCTGGCCCTGGGTAATGTGGGGCGTTTTCCTGCGCACCGTCGTCAGCTTACATGCCACTTGGCTCGTGAATTCCGCCACGCACATTTGGGGCTCGCAGCGCTTCGCTACCGGTGATCTTTCCAGGAATAGCCTGTGGGTGGCCATTCTCACGTTTGGCGAGGGTTGGCACAACAACCACCACTACGCTCCGCAATCCGCGCGTCACGGCCTGAAGTGGTATGAGCTCGACATGAACTGGTACGGAATCTATACCCTTAAGACCATTGGCCTCGCTTGGGACGTCAAACGCGCCAAACTCGCCGAACTCACTAAACTCGCCGAAATCGAATCCCCGCAACCTGTCCTGAGTGAAACAGGCAGCTAACTTGGAGTCCTAGAAGTCTCTTGCATTTCTCTTTAGGAGGCCGGGGCTTCAGCCCCGGCGTAATGCCCGGAAATTGAAGCGGGCTTTAGCCCCTGAAGACTCCGGACCTAATTCACGTAAATTTTCGAGACGCAACACTTGCCCGCCAATCGCAAACCAAAATCCGCAGGGCCTCATGCCGCAGGTGCCATTCTCCCCGCAAATCTGGGAAGATACGCGTATGCGGCTTCTCCTCGTTGAAGATGATGTCCGGATTGCGCGCTTCGTGGCCAAGGGACTCCAGGAGCAGTCGTACGCGGTGGATGTCGTCGCCAATGGCCGTGACGCAGTCTATCAGGTGGAGATCAACGACTATGACGTGGTGATCCTCGACGTCATGATTCCCGGCATTGACGGCTTCGCCGCCTGCCGTGCCATTCGCTCCGTGGGCAAGCGCATGCCCGTCCTCATGCTCACCGCGCGCGATGGCGTCGAAGACCGCATCCACGGCCTGGATTCCGGCGCGGATGATTACCTGACCAAGCCCTTCGAGTTTGGCGAACTCCTCGCGCGCCTGCGCGCGCTTCTCCGGCGCCCCACGGAACTTCGTTCGCCGCAAATTGTTGTCGGGGATCTTGTGCTCGATACGGCATCGCAAACCGCGAAGCGCGGCGCGCGTTCCATCTCCCTGACAGCCAAGGAATACGCCCTGCTGGAATTCCTGGCGCGCAATGCGGGTCGCGTCGTGGGCCGCGCGGAAATTGCGGAGCACGTGTGGGACGAGTCCTTCGACCCCTTCTCCAATCTCATCGAGGTCTACGTGAACCGCCTGCGCCGCAAAATCGACGAAGGCAACGCGAAGCCTCTTTTGCAGACGCGGCGCGGCAGCGGCTACGTCCTTGCCGCTCCCTTGGAGGCTGCTGCGCCGCCATCGCGGAAGNCCGCCAGTACAGACACTCCAGGCAGTTCGAGGAAATCGCATGCTTGATTCCGTGCGCGTCCGCCTCACGCTTTGGTACACCGCGGTCGTCGCCGTGGTCTTGATCCTGCTCGCGGTGCTCACCTATTTTCTTTATGCCCGCAACATCGCGCAGCGCACCGATAGCAACCTTGTCGAACTGGCCGATGCTTTCGCCACCACTTTCCATGCCGAACTCTCCGATGAGATCGGTTCCGACGCCCCTATGAAAGCNGCGCAGGAAGCCATTGTGGAACATCGTTTCCGCGACGTTTTCTTCGTTTTTCAGGATTCGGAGGGCCATCCCCTCCTCAGCTCTCTTGATCTTCCTTCCGCCGGTGCATCGAACGGACATCTCAGGCCGGAGTTGCTTGCTTCGCGCGACTTCCAGGGCCTCGCTTCCCTGGCCGGTTCTCCGCATGCATTTCGCACTATGCACGGCGGAAGGGGTGCTTATCGCGCCTACGTGCGTCCTCTCTCCGCAAACGGGCGCACTTTTATTCTCGTTGCCCTGCAGTCCCTGCACCCGCAACTCGAGCTGCTGGCCGACATTCGCGATTCCTTCTACTTGGTTATTCCCACGGCGCTTCTGCTTGCAGCCCTTGGCGGTTACTTCCTCGCCCGCAAGAGTCTCGCCCCGGTGTCAGCGATGGCCTCCAAGGCACGCACCATCGGCGCCGCGAATCTCCACGACCGTCTTGGCGTAGCGAATCAGCGCGACGAACTCGGCCAGCTCGCCATCTCCTTCAATGAACTGCTCGACCGCCTGGAANATTCGTTCGAGCGCCAGCGGCGTTTCATCGCCGATGCCTCGCATGAATTGCGCACGCCGGCCGCGATTCTCCGCGGTGAATCGGAAGTCACCCTTTCGCGGCCCGATCGCTCGCCCGCGGAATATCGTGAAGCGCTCACGATCCTTCGCGATGAATCCCAGCGCCTGGCCCACATCATTGAAGACCTCTTCACGCTCACACGCGCCGACGCCGGGCAGTATCCAATCACTCCGCGGGATTTCTATCTCGATGAGCTCGCCTCCGACGTCCTGCGTCACGCCCGCTCGCTCGCGCTGGCCAAGGAGATCACGCTCTCTTCTTCGATTGAGCCGGAGCTGCTGTTCCGCGGCGACGAAGGGCTGATCCGCCGTTTGCTTCTGAATCTCCTCGATAACGCCATCAAGTACACGCCCGAGGGTGGCAGGGTCACTCTCGAATGCAAAAAACAATCCGCGCAATATGTCGTCAACATCACCGATACCGGCCCNGGCATNNCNCCCGANCTNCANCCACGCATCTTCGAGCGCTTCTTTCGCGCCGATAAAGCCCGNTCGCGCTCGGANACCGATAGCGGTGGCGCAGGGCTCGGCCTCTCCATTGCCCGCTGGATCACCGAAGCACATCACGGCCAACTCGAACTGGCGCGCTCCGATGCTTCCGGAACCACATTCACCGTTACGCTCCCCGCTTCTCAGTTGTAGGGGCACTGCACGCCGCGCCCCCACTTGGTGAATTCATTTCACCTCGGCCAATGCGTCTTCCCTTCCGATTAATCCTGCGTTTATCTCGGCCTCGCTAACCTGCAATGTGAGCGAGAGTTCCATTGATCACCGAATCTCAACGACTCCTGTTTGTGCTCCTTGTGGGAGTTGCCCTCGCACTGCCTGCTACTCTTTACGCCGCACAACAACCCGACGCGCCGGCGCCGCAGCCGCAGGTCGGTTCCCGTGAGCCGCATCCAACTCCGCAGACCGGCCCCGCTCCGGGCGCGCCCATACGGCTGACGCTGCGGGACGCCCTGAGTCTTGCGCGCAAGAACGATCCCACGTATCACGCTGCGGTTACGGAGGCGGGCCTAGCACGCGAAGACCGCGCGCAATCCCGAGACGCGCTCCTCCCTGGCGTGGACTTCACCACTTCCTCGCTTTATACCCAGACCAATTTGAATGGCACGCGCTTTATCGCCAACAATGCGGCGCATGAATACGTAAGCCAAGGCAACGTGCACGAAGTTGTCGACTTTGCTTCCTCCTCTTCCTATCGCCGCTCCGCTGCGCTTGCCGCGGCCGCGAAGGCGCGCGCGGAAGTGGCCAGCCGCGGCTTGGTCGTTACCGTTGTCCAAAACTATTTCGCGGTTGCCGCCGCCGAGCAGAAACTCTCCGCTGCGCGGCGCACCGCCCAGGATGGCGAGAAGTTTTTCGAGCTTACGCAAAACCTGGAAAAAGGCGGCGAAGTGGCGCACTCGGACGTCATCAAAGCGGAACTCCAGGCTCAGGATCGCCGGCGCCAGTTGCAGGAAGCGCAACTTGCCCTCCTTAATGCGCGGCTGGATCTCGCCGTTCTGTTGTTCCCGGACTTCAACGACAATTTCGAGTTGGTTGACGATCTCCACGCCAGCGTTCCTCTCCCTCCTCGCGAAGAATTCGAGGCTCAGGCGGCTCACGAAAATCCCGACATTCGCGCGGCACTCGCCGCCGTTCAGGCTGCCGGCCAAGATGTAAACGCGGCGCGTGCCGGTTATCTCCCCTCCGTCAGTCTGGATTACTGGTACGGAATTGATGCCGAGCGCTACGCCACGTACACGGCCACAGCCGATAGCAGACTTAAGAATCTCGGGGCTTCAGCCATGGCCACCCTGAATCTTCCCCTCTGGAATTGGGGCGCGACGCAAAGCCGCGTGCGCCAAGCGGAATTGAAGCGCGATCAGGCCAAGCTGGAACTTTCTTTCGCCCAGCGCAAGCTCCTCGCCGAAATGCGTTCGCTCTATTCCGAAGCGGAAACCTCGCTGAACGAACTGGCCGGTCTGCGGCGTTCCGCCGAACTTGCCGCCGATAGCCTGCGTCTGACCACGCTCCGCTACACGAACGGAGAAGCCACGGTCCTTGAGGTCGTCGACGCGCAAACCACCTTTTCGCAAGCCAACGCCGCTTATCAGGATGGTGCGCTTCGCTACCGCGTCGCCCTGGCGAATCTCCAGACCCTTACAGGAGTGCTGACAACTCCATGACCGAGCAATGCGCAACCCTCTCCCATCCTCGCCGGCAATCTTGGCCGGCCAGTTCCCTGCTGATTGCAATTGCATTGCTCTTCTCCGGGTGTAGTGCCACAGAGAAAGAGCCCGAGCCAATCGTCGCCGTGCAGGTTACACCGGCGAAACGNGGGCCCATCGCTCTCACCGTGTCAGCCGAAGCCGTGGTTTTCCCGCTGCAGCAAGCCGTCATCACGCCCAAAATCAGCTCGACCATCAGCAAGTTCTATGTGCAGCGTGGTAGCCATGTGAAGCAGGGCCAGCTTCTTGCAATTCTCGAAAACGCAGATCTCGCCGGCGCCGCGGAGCAGAGCAAGGGCGAGTTTGAACAAGCCGAGGCGGGCTATGCGACCACGACTGGCGCGAGCCTCCCGCAACTAATTCAGAAAGCGGAACTCGATGCGGCGGCGGCCAAAGCTGCCTTTGACGCGCAACAAAAGGTTTATGACGCGCGCAAGGACCTTTTCAATCAGGGAGCCATCCCCCGCAGGGATTTCGATTCTGCGGAGGTTGCGCTGGCGCAGGCGCGCAGCCAGAACGAACAGGCGCAAAAACAAATCGCTGATCTGCAGCGCATCGGGAAAGAGCAAGCGCTGAAATCCGCCAGCGGCCAGTTAGCGGCGGCCAAAGGGAAATACCTCAACGCCACGGCGCAGCTCAGCTACTCCGAGATCCGCAGCCCCATCGACGGCGTCGTCACCGATCGCCCGCTGTTCCAGGGTGAACTCGCGACTGCTAATCAGCCGATTCTCACGGTGATGAATACCTCCAAGCTTATTGCCAAAGCGCACATCCCGCAGAACGAAGCGGTTCTTCTCCAGATTGGCAATCCCTCCGTGTTGCGTCTTGCGGGAGTCGAAGTGCCGGTCAAGGGACGCGTCATGCTCATCAGTCCTGCGCTGGATCCCGGCAGCACCACCATCGAAGTCTGGGTTGAAGCGCTCAAACCGGGTCCGGCATTGAAGCCGGGAATGAATGTCGAAGTGGTCGTGGCAGCGAAGAGTCTTGACGATGCGCTGGTCGTTCCCGCATCTGCGGTCTACAAAACGCCTGAAGGCGACGATTATGTGTTGCTTGCTGGGCCCGACAGCAAGGCGCATTTCGCCAAAGTCAAGGTCGGCATCAGCAACAAAGAGCTCGCCGAAATCACTTCGGGGATCAAGACCAACGATTCGGTGATCACCGCGGGCGGCTACGCGCTTCCCGATGGAACTCAAATCAAGATCGAAGCCGCTCCTTCTGCTGGGAACGAGAAAGAGTCACCTGCGCAAGGCAATAACGCGGAGGGAACTCCCGCAATAAAACCCGCAGCCGCTGCGCCTTCTGCAAAGGACAAGGAGTAGCGCCGTATGGGTCGCCAGCCAGGGCAATCGGCCTCCAATCTGGGTCCTGACGCGGACTCCACGAAGCCGAGTCAGCCCTGGTTCCGGCAGCTATCGAGCCCCATTCTCTTTCTCACCATCAGCCTCGCATTAGTAGGCCTTTATCTTGCCTTCAGCATTCCGGTCGCAGTCTTCCCGAACACCGATTTCCCGCGCATTGTGATCGGCGTGGACAACGGCGTCATGCCCATTGACCAGATGCTCGTCACCATCACGCGCCCCATCGAAGAAGCGGTCAACAGCGTACCTGGTCTGCAAAAGGTTCAGTCCATCAGCAGCCGGGGATCCGCCGAAGTCGATCTCTTCTTTGATTGGAAATCGGACATGATCCTGACGTTGCAGCGCGTCGATGCGGTCGTCGCGCGGCTGCAGCCGGAGCTGCCGGCCACCGCAAAGATCGAGACGCATCGCCTGACCTTCGCCTCGTTTCCGATTCTGGGCTACAGCGTGACCTCCGAAAACATCCCGCAGAGCAAGCTTTGGGAGATTGCCACATACGATCTGAAACCCCGGATCAACCGTCTCGACGGAGTTGCTTCGGTGCTTGTGCAAGGCGGGCGAGTTCCTGAGTTTCAAGTCACGCCGGATCCTGCGCGCCTGCAAGCAGCAGGCATCACTGTTTCGGACATTCTGGAAGCGATTCGCCGCACGAATCTCATCGATTCGCCCGGGCTGCTCGAAAACGACCATCAACTCGTGCTCGGCCTCATCAGCGGCCAGGTGCGCACGCCGGAGCAAATCGCACAGATCGTCGTGAAGACTCCCAGCAGCGGCGTCCCCATTCGCCTCGGCGACATCGCCAACGTCGCCCCCTCGGAAGCGCCGGTCTATACCATGGTCACTGCCAACGGAAAGCCGGCCGTGCTTCTCAGCGTGAACCGCCAGCCCGAGGGCAACACCCTTCAGGTGGCCAACGAGGTCCATCAGAGAATCGCCGAATTGCGCTCCACGCTCCCCCCCGGCGTTCATCTGGAGGTCTTTTACGATCAATCCACGATTGTGAGCGATTCGATTGCCAGCGTGCGCGACGCCATACTCCTCGGCATCATTCTTTCATCCGCCATCCTGGTGCTCTTCCTGCGTGACTGGGGTTCTTCCTTTGTCGCGGCCCTCGTCATACCCGTTACGCTGCTGTTCACCTTCATCGTTCTGAAGCTTGCGGGGCAGAGTTTCAACTTGATGACCCTCGGGGGGCTAGCTGCTGCCGTCGGCCTNGTGATTGACGATGCCATCGTCGTTCTCGANAACATTGTGTTGCATCGCGATGCTGGCGAATCGCGCTTCCAGGCCATCCAGAGCGCTCTCCGCGAAATCACCATCCCGCTCATCGGTTCCACCATTACGCCGGTCGTCGTCTTTCTTCCGCTCATCTCCACCACCGGCGTCACCGGCAGCTTCTTTCGGGCCCTGGCGATTACCATGACCGTCTCCCTGCTGAGTTCGCTCTTCCTCGCTCTCACGTGGACGCCCACGCTCAGCCAATATCTTGTCCGCCGCCGCGACACCTCTCCTGCAGCGGAACAAACCAGCGAAACGCATTCCGCCGCTGCTCTCCTCGCCGCCGAAGAAGCGCATCTCTCGGGTTTCTTCGGACGCATCGTTGCTTTCTACGGCCGCGCCATGCAGCAGCTCGTTCACCGCCCCGCGCTTCTCGCGCTGGGCTCTGCGCTGGTTCTCATCCTTTCCTGCGTCTGCTACCGCTTTCTGGGTTCCGACCTTCTTCCCTCCATGGATGAAGGCAGCTTCATTCTCGACTACTACACGCCCCCCGGCAGTTCGCTTGCTGAATCCGATCGCATCCTTCAGCACATTGAAGGAATCGTACGCTCCATGCCGGAAGTCGAGAACACTTCGCGCCGCACCGGACTGCAGCTTGGCCTCGCCGCGGTCACTGAAGCGAATCGCGGCGATTTCACGGTCAAGCTCAAGAAGGACCGCAAACGCGATATCGACGAGATCATTTCGGACGTGCGCGCGGAAATCAAGAAAACCGAACCGGCCGCCGACGTCGAATTCGTCCAGGTTCTTCAGGATATGATCGGCGACCTCACCAGCCAGCCGGAGCCGGTCGTCATCAAGCTCTTTTCACCTGATGCCAGGCTCCTGAACTCGACGGCGCCGCGTGTTGCCGAAGCGATCCAGAAGATCCCCCACGTCGTTGATGTGCTTGATGGCATCGAGAACACCATCAGCGGCCCGGCCGTCACCTATCAGGTCGACCCGGCGGTCGCTGCGCGCGCGGGTTTTACACCGGAGGAAGTCGCGGTGGACGCTGCAGCGGTCCTGGAAGGTGAGCCGGCCGTCACTCCCGTGATTCTCAACGACCGCGCTTACACCATTCGCGTGCGCTTTCCCGCGCAAAACCGCGCTTCGCTCGATCGCATGAGCAACACGCTCCTCACCAGCGCTTCCGGCCGCACCGCCACTCTCGGCTCCCTCTCGACGGTCACCCGCGATCCTGGCCAGACCGAAATCCGTCGCGAAAACCTGCAGCGTCTCGTAGAAGTCACCGGACGCTTTGAAGGCGTGGATCTGGGCACCGGCATGGAGTACGTCAAGAAGACCGTCGCGGACCTGCACTTGCCTTCCTCCATCCGCGTCGAATATGGGGGCCTCTACGCGGAGCAGCAGAAATCCTTCCACGATCTCCTGATGGTGTTTCTGCTCGCCATGGTGTTGCTGTTTGTGGTGCTGCTCTTTGAATTCCGGACTTTCGCGGCGCCGATTGCGATTCTCGTCTCCGCTCTACTCTCGACGTTCGGCGGCTTTCTCGCGCTCCTGCTCACGCAGACCACCTTTAACGTAGCGTCCTTCATGGGCATGATCCTGGTCATCGGCATCGTCGCCAAAAACGGCATTCTGCTGCTCGATGCCGACCAGCGCTTCCGCGCGCTGGGTTTCACCCCCGAAGAATCTCTGATTCTGGCTGGCCGGCGGAGGTTTCGCCCCATCGCCATGACGGCGCTGGCGACAATTGCCGGCTTGTTTCCTCTCGCGCTCGCGATCGGTTCTGGTTCGCAGATGCTGCAGCCGCTGGCGATCGCCGTAATCGGCGGCCTGCTCAGCTCCATTGTTCTTTCTCTGATTCTTACGCCGATCATCCACTATTATCTGCACCGCGGAAGCGCGGCAACGATTTGAAAATTATTTGGAGAGGTTGGGAGGAACGGGTTTGTTGCGCCACCATTCCTGGCCCTGCTGCGGCAAGGTATAAACGGGATCGTAATACTCATAGCGGCGGGTGAGCGCTTCCGCATCGTCGGCTTCAATGCCCGTGCGGTAATTCTTCGTCCAGTAGGAAATGCCCAGGTGGCGATCGTATTCCTTCACCTGGTTGACCCAGCGCTTGCCCACGAACGGCACATCGCAAACCATGCGCGGCGTGGCAAACCCCGGTAAATATCCCATGATGTCGTGCTGCAGTTGCTGCGCTTCATAAACGGCCAGGCGCCAGTGCTCGGCGTTGGGGATCATGTCGCACTGATAGAAGTAGTACGGCATGATCTTGCCGTGATCCAGCAGCATGAAGCACAAATCCAGCAATTCCTTTGGCGTATCGTTCACGCCGCGCAGAAGCACGCCCTGGTTGCGCACGTCACGATAGCCCATGTCCAGCAAGGACTGCACGGCTTTGGCCACCAGCGGGGTCACTTGCCGAACGGTGTTCACGTGCGTGTGCACGGCAATGTCCACGCCGCGTTCGCGCGCCTTTTTCGCCATGCGGTCGAGTCCCGCCTGCACGTCCGCCTGCAAGAAATGCTGCGGGATGGCGATCAGGCCTTTCGTGGCCAGGCGGATGTCCTTGATGTTCGGGATGTCCATCAGCTTCGAGCAGAACTCCTCCAGCGTGGCGATGGGCGTGTTGGCAATGTCGCCGCCGCTCACCACAACGTCGCGGACGGAAGGCGTCACGCGCAGATAATCGAGCATCTGCTGGTAACGATCCTTTTGCGGGATCTGAAACTTCATCTTCACGACTTGCGGCACATCGTTCCCTACCAGATCCATGCGCGTGCAATGGCCGCAATATTGCGAACAAGTGGAGAGCATTTCCGCCAACACTTTTGTTGGGTAGCGGTGCGTCAGGCCTTCCACGGCCCACATATCCGATTCGTGCAGAGAATCGCGGCTGGCCTTGGGATGGCTGGGCCACTCGGGATGCCGGTCGTCAAACGCGGGCAGCATGTAGCGCCGCACCGGATCGTTCCACAAATCCTTCTCGTCCATGGTGTTGAGCATGTGCGGCGGCACCAGGATGGACATCGTGGCGCGCTCTTTGATGTCGCGCTCCAGGCTGGCCAGCAGCGTGTCCGGCAGCAGGGCGCCGAAAACGTGTTTGAGCTCCTTCAGGTTCTTGACCGTGTGCCGGCGTTGCCACAGCGCGGTCTCCCACTCTTCGCGCGTGACGTTGCGGTAGCCCGGCAAGCGCTGCCAGTCCGGCTCCACGAACTCGCGTGTCAACGGGTAAGTGAAGGGCTGCTCCCCGGCGTGCACTCTGCCCGCAGGCTTCCAGGTGGGGCGTGCGGCTTTGGTTTCGGGCGTCACTTTCTTTGTCAGGCGCAATCGTTTTCGTGTCACTCATGGGCATGTTCCTGTGCTGGGGGACGCTCTGCTTGCGAAGTCTTCGCTACTTCTTAGCTTAGCTGCTTCTTAGCTTCGCTGCTTCGTTGCTTCGTTGCTTCGCTACTTCTTTGCTTCTTTGCTTCTCAGCATATCTTACGTCCGCTTTCTGCGCCATCCCCAGCGCCGTAGGCGTGGCATACGTTAGCCCAGGGCGTAAGCCCTGGGTCACGGTGCACAAAAACGTCGAGCGCCGGAGGCGCGGCACATCCCGCAATGAATCGTATTTCGTGGTGCGTGACCCGTCATCCCTAGGCCGCTGAGGGATCCCTCTTCCCTCCTGTCTCGCCACTCCCCACTCGCCACTTTAACGCTTAGGCCCGGGCCGCCCAGCAGTCACGAAACGGGCTATTCCAGCCACAAACTCATTGCGTCGAGGGTACAACGAGCATTAGGATGCGCGAGCTAGGAGTCCAATGCGGAAATCCCGGCAAATTGGCGGAGCTTCCATGACACTCCAATCCCACGCGGCGCTTGCCGAGATTCGCGACGCCCTGCTCGAAACCTACGCGAGCAACGACGCCATGAACCAGCTCATCCTCTCGCATCTCGACCCTCGTGCGTGGCGCGCCCAGCCGCCGGGTCACAATGGCGGTGGCCGGACCATCGCGGCCATCTTCGCGCATCTCCATAACTGCCGTCTGGTGTGGCTGAAGAATTCCGCGCCGCATCTGAAGTGTCCGCCGCCGCTCGATCCCGGCCGCTGCACCGTGAAGCAGGCCGCCGCCGCGCACCGGAAAAGCGCCGCGCAGTGCCTGCGCATGTTGTCGGACGCTCTCTCGGCCGCTCCGAATCGCCGCGTTGCCAAGTTCTCTCGCGGCAGTTGGACGCAAACGTGGCCCGCTGGAGGGACCATGTTCGCTTACATGTTTTCGCACGAGGCGCATCATCGCGGACAGATTTTGATGCTGGCGCACCAACTCGGCTACCGCGTCCTCCACAAAACTCCCGGCATCTGGCATTGGGAAAAGCTCTGGAAACAATCCGGCCTCACCACGCGCCCGCGCTGAGTGCAACCCGCCCTCCTGGCTCTTCCTAGTGTGCTGTCGCGGAAGTACCTTGCATTTTTCTTTAGGAGGCCGGGGCTTCAGCCCCGGCGTAACGCCCCTGGAATCAATTGGGCTCGGTAGACCCTGGGCTTCAGCCCAAGGCGCGAAGCGCCCCTGAAGACTCTGAACTTTTGCATGATATTTTCGGGACACAACACTAGCACCGGCTTGCCTCCGTCAGTCAGGTCTCTCGCCGGCGTTGTTTCTTCTTTCCTTGCCTTTGGTGGCACAGGCATTCTTGCCTGTGCTCTTGGGTTCCTCCGACACCCTCACGCCGCCGTTTGTCCGCGGGTTCCCGGGTTACCTATTTCTTTCAGATTTATCCGAAACCCGAAGCGCGTACGACCACCCACACGGTTCCCCGGCCGTCGCATTGCGTGCATTTCTTTCCCGAATGGGTTTTCCCTTCGCCATTACATGTTTCGCAGGCGACGACCAGCTTAATGCGCAGTTGTTCAGGGCTTGGCAGGTCGCCTATGCGCAGAATCAATTCCGCCTGGTGATGGTTGAGCAACCACCGGCAAAGGTCGCTCTCGGTTTTTGTCCGCTCGTCGGGGCTGAGTTTTGGAGAGCGGTCTACCCACCATGGCTGGATACATTTGAAGCAAACCAGCTCGCCGCAGTTGAACAGGGCGCCCGGATTGGACCGCAGATAATAGATGCCACACCGGCAACAAGGCTTAACCCCAAGTGCTGCGAGGCCCGTTTTCTGGTGCTCCAGCTCGCGCTCGATCCTGCTCAGCCTTTCCTCAAGGCTCTCTTTGGAATCGTCGGCCATACGGCAGCTCCTT
>JGI12270J11330_10002712_pt1 | contig 12939 bp, 10 predicted proteins | sample PeaSoiMetSII2010_FD_11330 | JGI IMG/M metagenome (IMG submission 11330)
GGCACGTGCCGATAGCAGCGACCACGCCGAGCAAGAGTGGTGGCACTTCCCTCTCGCGCCTGGTGCTTCCCGAGCCAGTGATCCACAGCCTGCCCGATGACTCCCCGTGTGGCGCCCGGCCGTCGAGGTAAGTATCGGAAAAGTATCTTGACCTGCGCCCCGACCGCGACTCGAACGCGGGACCTACTGCTTAGGAGACAGTCCCAGGCCGTCGCCCGGCGAGGCTCCGCATGGCCTGACATGGCGCTGACCTGCGACGACAATCGGCTGATGGGGCTCGGGGTCGCCCCGAGCCTGCCACTGCTGGCTCCCCGTCTGGCTCCCCGGACCGGCATCATCGATGCCGAAAATCCGCCAGATCGAACACAATCACGAATCCCGGTAGGCTCGGGCGGCCAAACTGTCGTGAGCGACCACGCAATCCAGCCGAACGCATGAGGCCGGAAGCCAGCCCGCGCGCTCCACCAGGATGCGGCACCTGCCGACCAGCCTGGCAGGATCTTCAGGGCGATCATGCCTTCGCCTGCAACGCCAGATTTTACAACCTGGTACATAGGTGCATCGACTGCCCTGCCGGGGTCAGCGAGCCGTTTGGCACCGTGGTGCTGACAGATCCGCTCGTTCGGCCAAGGACCGTTCCTCGCCAGGGACCGTGATCGACGCAGTCCCGGCATCTGGTCGTAGCAACCAGATCAGGGCGCGCGCCGCCCGTGGCGGGCAGTTGCTCGCCGCTACCCAGTCGCTCCCAGGCGTGCGGTGTGTCGAGCTCCGCCCAGCGGCTGTAGTCAGGATCGTCTTTATGCGGGCACTCCGGGAAATGGGCCATGTTATTAGGTGAGATCAGCAGCCTGGAGGCGTCTGCGCTCGCTGCTCGACGTCGCTCGGCTAGTCCGTGCTCGCAGGAGTCGCGATCCATCTCACATCGGTCGCAGTAGGTCACATGTTCATGATGGCGCGAGTACATCTGGAATGGCAGAGGACCGGTTGCGGGTGGAGATCGGGTGCGGGCCGCTGGGCGGGTTCGTGCCGATGCTGCGCTCCGTCGGTTACGCCGCCACTGGTGTTGATCCGGAGGCGCCGGCAGGACCGTGGTACCAGCGGGTCGAGTTCGAGCGATATGAGATGGCCGAGCCTGCCGAGGCGGTTCTGGCCTGCACGTCCCTGCACCATGTCGCTGACCTTGGTGAGGTGCTGAACCTGGTCGGGACTGCGCTGGTTTCCGGCGGTTCGCTGGTGGTCGTGGAATGGGCGCGGGAGCGGTTCGATGAGGCTACGCCCGGTGGTGCTTTGACCGGCTTCCTCAGCCCTCGGACCATCCCGGCTGGCTGCAGCAGCGCCGTGACCAGTGGCGCGCCTCGGGCCTGCCCTGGGATGGTTACTGCCGGGCCTGGGCGGAGAACGAGGGCCTGCACGCTGGCCAGGACATCGTGCGCGAGCTCGACGCCCGGTTCGACCGCCAGCTGCTCGCTTACGGTCCCTATTTCTTCTCCGACCTGGCCGACATCAGCGAAGCGACAGAACAGGCTGCGATTGACGCCGGGGAGATCCAGGCCAACCGCATCGGCTACGTGGGCTGGCGGCGCTAAAGAAGGGACATTTGCTGGCCTAGATGGATATTCATGCAGCCCACGGCTCGGCTGGTCGGGTGACGTGTCGCCGCGCCGAAATGGTGGCAGCCGGTCCGGCGACGCTGGCGGGCGGGTCAGATCCTCTTGCTAATCCCATCGTTACCGCGATGCAGTCTGTTCTCCGGCGAGCCCGGCGGCAATCTCGGGCGCCCGGCATGACCTGGCGGGCTCAGGGGCTGGCCGACTGCTTGTGTACCGACGCCTGGTAGATCTGCTCGATCGACGACTCAAGCCGGGCGTTGAACTGCTCGTCGGTCTGGTTTTCCGTCAGCCCTTCGAGAAGCGCGCGCGAGAAGCTGGCGATGAGGGTGGGATCGCGTGCGAGCCGAGCGCAGGCCTCGTCACGGCTGTAGCCGCCCGACAAGGCGATGACTCGCAGGACGCGCGGGTCAGACGCCAGGTCACCGTACAGGCCAGGCCGGGTCGGGATGGTGATCTTCAGCATCACGGTCGCGCCCTCAGGCAGCGCCTCGACGTGCCTGGTGATTGCGTCGCGCAGCAGCGTCTCAGCCTGCTCCTTGCGCGGGCTGGAGATGCTGACTTCGGGCTCGATGATCGGCACGAGGCCGGCGGCCAGGATCCGGCTCGCGTACCCGAACTGCTGGTCCACGATCGCCGAGATCCCGGCCTCGTCCGCGTCGTTGATCACCGACCGCATCTTGGTACCGAAGATCTGGTGCCGCTGCGCGCGCTCGAGCAGATCATCGAGGATGTCGATGGGCTTCATGAGCTGCACGCCGTCCTGCCCGGCGGCAAGCCCCTTGTCGACTTTCAGGAACGGCACCACGTTCTTCTCGTCCCGCAGATACCGCGCCGCGGGGACGCCGTTCACATCCCGTTCCATGGTCTGCTCGAACAAGATCGCCGCGAGAACGCGCGAGCCATCAAACGCCGGGCTGGTCAGCACACGGGTCCGCATGGCGTGAACCAGGTCGAACATCTCGGCGTCGGAGCTGTAGCGGTCCCGCCCGATGCCGTACCCGGCCAGCGCCTTGGGCGTGCTGCCGCCGCTCTGGTCCAGGGCAGCGAAGAAGCCCCGGCCGGTCCTGACCTTCTCGGACTGGGTAGTGTCCACCCTTCCCTATTCTGGCACCAGCCGCACGGGGCTGGCCCCGAGGGGATGACCGGAGCGATGATCGCGGCGGACACGGCCGTCCCCCGGGCCCGGAGACAGCAGGCCGCCAGGCACCGAACGGCCCCAGTCGAGCCGCACGGCCGCCTGTTCATGCGGTGCGGAAGTTCACCGGTCTGTGGGTCCGAGAGGAACCTGAACACCCAAACGCGGGAAAGCTCCCCTGTGCCCGGCAGCACCCGGTGGGTGCCCTCCACGCCAGAAGTCCGGTCACCCTTCGCAAGAAAGACAGACGCGCAAGTATCCGCCGTTCGGCGCGAGTTGCAGGCGTATTTGAGCATGTTTCTATCGTTTTTGTCAGCAGTCCGGGGAAGCAGTCCTTAAGGCAGCAGGTCCTGACGTTGCTCCCATAGGCTTAGAACTGTGAGCGAACAGGGCAAGCTCGCGGGGCACGCCTTCATCTCCTACGTCCGCGAGGACTCTCATCGCGTCGACCAGTTGCAGCGGACGCTCGAAGCGGCCGGGATCCCGGTCTGGCGGGATACAGCCAGCCTGTGGCCGGGTCAGGACTGGCGCGCGATAATCCGGCGCGCGATCACCGACAATGCCCTGGTTTTCATCGCCTGCTTCTCCCGCAACAGCGTCGCTCGTGCGGTGAGTTACCAGAACGAGGAGCTGGTTCTTGCTATCGAGCAGCTGCGGCTGCGCCGCCCGGATGACCCCTGGCTCATCCCGGTTCGGTTCGATGAGTGCGATATCCCCGACCGTGACCTTGGCGGTGGCCGGACGCTCGCGTCCATCCAGCGCGCCGACCTGTTCGGCAGCAAGGCCCGCGACAATACTGCGCGGCTGGTCGCGGCCATCGTGCGGATCCTGGAGGGCGGGGCCGAACCGTCAGGCCGGTTAGGCGGGTGGCGTCGCCGCCATGGCCTTGCGGCGTGGCTGTGGCGGAGGTGGCGCGTTGTCGTGCCGGCTGCGATGGCCGCCGCGGCCGTTGTCGCGGTGGTCTTGACCGCGGTGCTGGCGCCTGGCGCAGGACGCCCGTCGAAAACCACGCCCACATCGCGTGCTTCCGATAGCCTGGCGGCAATCACCGGAGTTCGGTTCTCGGGCAGCCCCGGTAATTATACTGTCACCATTGCCGGCCGCGGGTTCGGATCACCTACCGTGAGCCTTCCGTACTATGGGCTGCTACCGAACTTCAGGATCGCGGATAGCGCCCGTTTCGGTCACGGAGAAATGGGATACACTGGTGATTCGTTCCCGCTAGCGTATGAGTTCTGGAATGACACTAAGATTGTGATTACCGGCGTTGCGGCGAACTCAGGCGACGCGATAACATTGGCGGTCTGGAGTAACAGGACAGGGGACGGTGCGAGCTGGGGCGGCAACGTCTCCCCGGTTCCCGGATCGTATCCGGTGATCAAGACAGTCACTTTCTCGGGCTCGAAGGCCAACTCTGCAGTCACGATTCATGGCACCGGATTCGGGCCTGCACCTGTCCCTATGCCCTTCACCGGCAACCTCAAGTATCTCGTGATAAGCGATTGGCGCGCCGATCCTAACGGGGCCAGTTCGTCAGGCACCTGGACCACGGGCGTGACTGAGCAGTTCAAGTCCTGGACGGATCGCACGATCCAGATCAGCGGGTTCACGGGGACTTTCGGGCTCGGGCCGAATGTCCTGCACCTGCAGGATCCGATTACGATTCAGGTCTGGGCCCAGAGGAAGTACCCTGCCGGCCCGCAGACAGCGTGGAGCGGGCGGTTCCCTTCTGCCATACCTCAGTCAGCGGTACGCTCCCTGTACATTGCTAATTCTGAGTCAAATACCGTAACTCCGGTGAGTGTCGGCGCCAGCAAGGCCGGACCGGCGATACCTGTCGGCGCCGATCCAGACTCGATCGCGATCACCCCGGACGGGAAGACCGCGTACGTCGGGGAAGGTAACTACACCCCGAGCCCGGCCGTAACACCGATCAATATCGCCACTAACCAGGCCGAGCCTGCGATCCTCCTGCCCGCCGGCTCCTACGCGACAATCATCGCCATCACCCCCGACGGCAAGACCGCGTACGCCGCCAGCACCTACGCAGGCACCGTCACTCCGATCAGCACCGGGACCAACAAAGCAGGACCGGCAATCAACATCAGCAGCGGCATCAACGCCATCGCCATCACGCCAGACAGCAAAACCGTCTACGTCGCCAGCGGCAACGCCCCAGGAACCGTGACCCCGATCGACACAGCGACCAACAAGGCAGGACCGGCCATACCAGTCGGCACCAACCCCAGTGCCCTGGCGATCACTCCGGATGGCACAACCGTCTACGTCGTCAACTACGGCTCGAAAACCGTGACCCCTATCAGCACAGCGACCAACAAGGCAGGACCGGCCATACCAGTCGGCACCAACCCCAGCGCCATAGCCATCACCCCGAATGGGAAGACCGCCTACGTGACCAACGAAATCACCCTGGGAACGGTCACTCCGATTAACCTGGCCACTGACAGGGCTGAGCCAGCGATCAATGTCGGCGACCATCCTGTTGCCATCGTGATCGCACCAGACGGCAAGACCGCCTGGGCACTCAACTTGTTCTCGAGCACCGTGACCCCGATCAGCACGGCGATCAATGCCCCAGGCCCGCCGATCTATATCGTCAGCGGCGCGTACGACATCGCGATCACGCCGGACGGCGAAACTGTATACGTAATCAACGGCGCTGGCCCCGCAGGAGCCATCACCCCGATCAACACCTCCACCGACACGGCCGGCCCGCCGATCAAGGTCGGCAGCCTCCCCACTGCAATTGCGATCACGCCCTACTGACGGAGCACCGAAAGCGGGTCATGGGGAAGGTCCATGCCAGGACCTGACGACCAGTACCTTGAGGAGTCCACCGCGCCAGGGACAGCGAGCAAGATCCTCCAGGCGTCATGCTGAGGCCGCTCGACGCTGAGCCAGCCGGCGGCTTGGTTGCGGAAGAGAACCGACCAGCGACCGGCGCGGCGCTTGGCAGCACATGCATCCTGCGGCCAGCGGTCACCCATCGTGGTCTCAAGGCGCGTTCATGAACCGCCTAATCTGGGCGGCTTTCGAAGGCAATTCTCGGCTGTCATGACGACGCATAATGAAACATTCTGTGCGCTCATGAACTAACCGGGAACCGGAGCCCGCTGACATGCATCCTGGCCCGGCAGACGCTGCAGCTCGGAGCGAGCCGCAGAAGCCGCTTGAGCGTATCTGCTATCGGAGCAACCCTCGCCGGTGAGGGCTTCTGAATGGCCCGGCGAGCGAGAGGACGACGGTCGACGACAGAAGTCGAGCAGAGCAGAGTCGCGAGGTTCAGCCACCACAGAATGACGCGGGGCTCCGGTAGGCGCCGGCCGAGGTCAGTCGTTATTCACGGCGATGACTGTGACAGTCTGCGGTTATTTATGCGCAGTAAGAAGTGGCGGCATGGCCTGGGACGGCTATCTGGCCGCGCTGCTGTCCGCACGAGGTGTTGCCGTCGGCGGCGAGGTCCTTCGCCTATGCACAGTGGGGGATTAAGTCCCTATCGATGGGATCGCCTGCGCGTCATGCTTTCGGCATGAAGGCCTGGTTCCGGCACCGCAGCGCAGTGCCTCCCAGGAAGCCCGCTGGCGGCTCACCTGACGGGCCTGAGCCGCTTGCACGTGCTGAGCGTGCCTGTTGCTGTCCGGCCAAGCCGGTGGTCACGGTGGTGATGCCGCCGACGTCTGCCCGCCCGCACCCGGTTGATCTGCTGTTGTGCGGCCACCACTACGGCGTGTGCCGGGCCGCCGTGACGGCCGCCGGTGCCGCTGTCTATGACGAGCTGGGGACGCTGATCAGAACCGGCGCGGGTGAGCACGAACGCAGTGTGGCGGGCTCGCCGATACCGCGCAGCGAAGTTGATGCGTCGGCGGGGCTGCGCGTCGTGGGCACGTCGGCTCGTTTCCCGCTGGTGGGCTGCAAGCTGATGATCTCGAGGTTAAGGAGGAAATATGCAAGCAGATGTTGGCGATGAGCTGGTGATCAAGGGACATCATGTCGGCGATGCAGACCGCAAGGCTGTGATCATTGAGGTGCAGGGCCGGGAAGGCGCGCCACCATATCGTGTCCGTTGGAGTGATGGCCACGAGAGTGTGTTCTTNCCCTCCTCCGACACGGTCGTCGAGCACCACTCCGGCGGCAGCAAGGAGGGGAGCCAGACGCCTTAGTGGGCACCTGGGGCGTGACCTTCGTCTTCCCAGGTCCGTGTCAGCGGGCCTGCTGCCAGGCAGTTCGCTGCCGCGATCCCGCGCGGTGTCGACGGCGTCTGGCGGACGACGGGCCGGGTCGAGATGGGAGAGCAGCTGCTCGGCGGGCTCCCCCTACGCCATCGGACTGGGCCACGGTGCTCAGCGAGAAATCACGGGCGTCGCGAGGACTAGGGCGCGATCGCCTCGTCCGTAGCTGGCCAGGCCAGGAGCTGGCCCGGCTCCGGCCGGTCATGCCCGCGGTCGGGTAGCGCGCGAGGCCGGGCAGGGGCACCCTCGTGCAGCGCCACCCCGGCCGCGAGCACGCCGGCCACGGTCGCGCGGGCACACGCCTGTCCGGCGGCAGTGCCAACTTCAGATGCGCGCCGCCATGCTCCCCATCCCGGCCGCGATCGAAACGCCGTATGCGGGACCAGAGNCCCGCAGCGCAATCCGTGCAGATGCAGACGCGCAGTGCGGAGGCGGAAAGTCCGGCCGACCCGTGCTGCGGGACCAAGGACCCTATCGCTGACGGTTGCGCGCCAGCGAGCATCGGGTCCGTCAAAGGAGTGGGCGCCATGGGCGGATTAGCGGAGTACGCCCCGGCCGGGGGGAGGGAACTAGCGCAGGCTGTTCCATGCACCGGGGCGGGAGTCGTTCACGTGCAGCCTCGCGGAGCTGTCCTGGCGGGCCGGCCAGGCGCCGCCAGGTCTGTGGCGTTGGTGGGCACGTATCCGCCGACGGTGTGCGGGCTTGCGACGTTCACCTGGAACCTGCGGGCTGCGATCGCTGGGGCCGGGTCCGGCTGGCTGACCGGCGTCCTGCGCGTCGTTGACGGCCGGGATTCGGCACCCGGCAAGGAAGTGGTCGGTCAGTGGGTGACTGGTGATGCATCGTCACTGCGGCGATCGCTGGCCGCGCTGGCATCGTTCGATGTGGTCCTGCTGCAGCACGAGTACGGGCTGTTCGGTGGTCGCGACGGAGAGGAGGTGCTGGGGCTGGTGGATGGGCTTGAGGTACCGCTTATCGCCGTGCTCCACACGGTCCTTAGGGAGCCGAGCCCGCACCAGAGGAAGATCCTCGATCGCGTGCTGGCGGCCGCATCACTGGTCGTGGTGCAGAGCCGCGCGGCGCGACAACGGGTCATCTCGGTGTACGGCGTGCCCCCCGGCGGCGTGGTGGCCGTTCCGCACGGCGCCGCGCGGAACTTCACCGGGCCTGTTCTGGCATGCGTCCCCCACCCGGCCGTGTTGACCTGGGGCCTGCTGAGCCCGGGCAAGGGCATCGAACATGGGATCGCCGCCGTCGCCCGGCTGCGTCTGCGCTCGCCGGCATGGTACATCGTGGCCGGGCAGACCCACCCCAAGGTCCGGGCAGTGGAAGGTGAGCGCTACCGTGAGCGGCTGCAGGCGCTGGCCCGGTCGCTGGGCGCCGCCGATCACATCTGCTTCGACGATAAGTACCGTGACTGGGACTCCCTGCGAGCGCTGGTGCGCAGCGCCGACGTGGTGCTGCTGCCTTACGAGTCCCGCGACCAGGTGAGCTCAGGTGTGCTGGTCGAGGCGCTGGCGTCCGGCAAGCCGGTGGTGGCAACCAGGTTCCCGCAGGCGCAGGAGTTGCTCGCTGGCGGGGCAGGCCTGGTCGTGGCCCACGGGGACGTCGACGCGATGGCGGCGGCGCTCGATCGGGTGCTGTATGAACCTGGCCTGGCGGCACGGATGGCGGCTGCCGCCCGGCGTACGGCCGCGCCGTTGCTGTGGCCGGCAGTCGGAGGCTCCTACCGCGCTCTCATCGACCGCGTGGTCGCGACCCGGGCGGTGGCATGACCGGCTTTCCGCCGCCGTCGCTGCGACATCTGGGCCGCATGACGGACGAGGTCGGGATCGTTGAGCACGCCCGCCTCGGCATACCTCGGCTCGATCTCGGCTACTGCACCGACGACGCAGGGCGGGGGCTGGCAGNGGCCTCGGACCTGGGGTCGGACCCCGATGCCCACCGGCTGGCGGCCGTCTCCGTGAGGTTCCTCGCCCGGGCCTACGACGGCCGCGGGCAGTTCCGGCTGCGACTCGGCCCCGGCGGCCGGTGGACCGACGATCCGCCCAGCGACGACGCCGCCGGCCGAGCGCTACTCGGCCTCGGCACGGCCGCGGCGAAGGCTCCATGGCCCGAGATCCGGGCGGAGGCGCTCGACCTGTTCGGCCGGGCCGCGGCGTTCCGGTCGGGGCATCCTCGAGCTCTGGGGTACGCCGTGCTGGGCGCCGCGGAGGTTGCGCGAGCCCACCGCGGGCACGTCGGCGCCCGCAGGCTTATCGCCGACGCACTGGACTTGCTGTCACACCCGGCAGGAGATCCCGGGTGGCCATGGCCTGAGCCGCGCCTCACTTACGCCAATGCGCTTATTCCCGGTGCCTGTCTAGCCGCGGCCTCGGCAGCCGGCCGGCCAGATCATGCCGACAGCGCCCTGTCGCTGCTGGGCTGGCTGGTAGCGGAGGAGACCTGCGCAGACTGGTTCAGCTTCACCCCGGTCGGTGGCCGCGGGCCCGGCGGGCCGAAGCCCGCGTTCGACCAGCAGCCGATCGAGGCGGCGTCGATGGTAAGCGCATGTGCCCGCGCGTTCCGGTACACCGGCGCAGCCGCCTGGGCGGAGGCCGCCAGCAGGGCTGCGAGCTGGTTCCTCGGCCATAACGATGTCGGCGCCGCTATGTTCGATCCTGACACGGGTGGCGGGTTCGACGGCCTCGGGCCGGACGGCGTGAACGGCAACCAGGGGGCGGAGTCGACCCTGGCGTTCATCGCAGCGATGGCGCAGATGCACAAGCTCGGGCTCGCTCCGGTCTTGCACGGTCAGACGGCGCGCGACGGGGGTCGCGTGGTCGTCAGGGCGTCGAGAAGATGACTCACCGACGCGACTGCCGCCCCGACGCACCGGTCTGCGGCGCCGTAGGTGAGGTACACCTCGTCACCATCGAGATGGGCGCCCTGGACGAACACGACCTCGTTTACGTCGCCATGTCGCTCCCAGCTAAGCTCCGGCTCAAGCAGGGGCTCGGGCAGCCGGCTGAGCGCCCGTCCTGTCGTCTGGTCCAGCAGGGCCAGGTTCATGGTGTAGGAGCCGTCCGCCCGGCGCTCATGAAAGAACAGCAGGAACCCCGCCTCGGTCAGCACTGGCGGCGCCCCGGCCCCGACCCCGAGCGCTCCGGGTGCTGGCCGCAGGAGTGTGTGCCTGTCGAGATCGCGCAAGTGAGCGCTCCAGTAGCTGCCCGTGGCGTGCCACAGATGGTCCAGGTCGTCGAATACGGCGAGCTGCATGTTGGGGTGGATCCGGTGTATGAGCGCCACCCGGCCGTCGGCCAGCGTGAACACGACCGCATCTTTGTTCTGCACGCCGCTCGGCCCGAGCAGCAGCGGGGTGGACGATTCGGGACTGAAGCGCTGGCCGTCCCAGCAGAGGCGGCGGGCCCCGATGCGCCAGGGCAGGCCGCTCTCCGGCGCCGGCAGGTCGGTGTAGGTCATGACCAGGTGCTGGCTGCCCGCGCTGCTGACCCATTGCACGCGGGGATCCTCGAGGCTGTGCGTTCCGCCGCCGCCCGACCGGGCCAGCACGTAAGCGAAATCGTAGATGTGGCCGTCTTCGGAGGTGAAGATCACGATGTCGGAGACATAGTCGAGGAAACGCGCACCAGACCCGTCGCCGGGCCGGTAGCCGGAACGAACAGCCCGCGCGAAGAGGTGGTAGATCCCCTCGTGACGAAGGACTCCCGCGTTGAACACGGGCCCGTACCCAGGAATGGCGCCGGCCTCGACGATCGGCCGCTCACCCAAGCGCCGGACCCGCGACTTCCCTGCAGCTGCACCCCGGCGTGCCGACACCGAACCCCCCGCCAGGCAAGAAGCGAACCAAGGAGTGCTGTCGCTACCATGAAACCACATGTGACGCTGGCTGAGGAGTGCCGATGAGCGGCACTGACTCCCGGGAGATGCCGCCGTCGTCGACGGCCGCACTCTGCTGCTCCTGCGGGTCGAGTACCGCACCGGCCTGTCCTCACTCGTGGCGGCGACCAGCGAGGACGGGTTCAGCGGCTGGGAGATCGAGCCGGTGCGCGGGCTGCAGCCGCAGCTAGACGGCGTCGAGGAGCACTGGGGCGTCGAGGACCCCCGGATCACCCAGATCGGCGACCAGTACTTCGTCGTCTACGTCGGCTACTCGGTGAGCGGCCCGCTGGTGTGCCTGGCCACTACCCGGGACTTCCTCCACTGGGAACGCCACGGCGTTCTGATGACTCCCGATGACAAGGACGCTGCCCTATTCCCGTCCACTTTCGGCGGTCGCTGGGCGCTCATCCACCGGCCATCCCCCGCAGTGCCGGGGCTCGGCGCGCACATCTGGCTCTCGTTCAGCCCCGACCTGCGCCACTGGGGGGACTCACGCATCTTGCTGGCTGCCCGGCGCGGCGGCTGGTGGGACGCCAACAAGGTCGGGCTCGGGCCCCCGCCGCTGCTCACCACGGACGGGTGGCTGCTCTGCTACCACGGGGTGCGGGTCACGGCGTCAGGCTCCGTCTACCGGCTCGGGCTGGCACTGCTGGACCGGGACGACCCGGCCAAGGTCCTCGCCCGGGGGAACGAGTGGGTGTTCGCGCCACACGAAACCTACGAGCGCACCGGTGACGTGCCCGAGGTCGTGTTCCCGTGCGGATGGATCCTCCGCGACGACGGCGACACCCTGCACCTGTATTACGGAGCCGCCGACAGCGTCGTGTGCGTGGCTGAGGCCAGCCTGGCCACCCTGCTCGACCACCTTGAGCAGCACCCGTGCCATCCCGGGTCAGCTGACCCGCCTCCGCTGAGGACGATCGGCCGGCCATGACCCGCGCGGCAGATACTTGCACCCCAGCGCATGGAGCCGTGCGGGCAACGTCCGCGCCATGCTGGCCAGGTACTGACGTTGCCCGCTCGGTAGGGTCGTGGCGAGGTGACTGTGCCGCTGCGTGCGCAGGCTCCGGGTCGGCACCGGGAGGCACCTGGGCGCGGAGGCTGTCCTGGCGGGAGCTGACGAGCCCGGCCACCGGCTCTGGCCAGAAAGTCGCCGGCGAGGCAGCCGGGTAGGACGCCGACCCGGCAATGATGGCAACAGCCAACCGCTCCAGCGACGGACGCTCCCCGGGTTCCCTGGCCAGGCAGCCAACTACGAGGTCCCGCAGCGAGTCGCCACCGCAGGGCAGGTGGCGCTGGCGCACTGAGGGCGCCGACCGTGTCCCTTCAGTCCCGCGGCGCGGTGCCCTCGTCCACACTCCAGGCCAGGGCACCGTGCACCGGCACGAGGGAGACGGGGCCGCCGGTCGCGGACGTCACCCAGGCTGCGGCCTGCGCCCAGCCCCGGTAGCGGCCTGCGGCGTCCAGGTCGGCCGGGCGAACGTCCGACGCCAGCGTCACGGTCGCAAGGAGCCATCTCGGGTCTTCGGGGTCGCGATCGAGGATCAGCAGCCGCCACGGCTTACCCGCGGTCATAGTTCGCATACCTCGGCGGCCTCCAGCTTGCAGACCAGCTCGGCTGCGGACGGCCCGATGATCACGCGGATGTGGCGGCCGTCGGCGCTGCGCTGCGCCGCTCGGCCGACCAGACGCCGGGGTGCTCCTGCCCGATCTGCCAGCGGCCGCCGAACCGCCCGGCAAGATCACGGCCGATGATGGTGGCCGGCTCGGGCTCTGGCATGATCGGGCTGGGTGCCATGGCGCGGTCCTCAGGTTGCCGGAGCCGGTCACTGCCTGCCGCCGGGGGTGTCGTCCGCGCCGCCGGGTTCGGGCACGTAGTACTCGAACGCGGCTGAGGCCGTGTCCCGGCCGCACTGCCGGGCGATCTGGGTCGCGATCCTGCCCGGCCCGGTCGCCGGCTCGGGGATCAGCCGGTCCAGGGTGATGACGACGAGGCCGTCCGGCGCCGTGATGTCGCCGGGGTGGCCGCTGTCGCGGTGGTGCATGCCCGACGCGACGGACA